>Ga0196972_1000901_pt1 | contig 10631 bp, 11 predicted proteins | sample S1v_2013CmetaG_FD_148618 | JGI IMG/M metagenome (GOLD analysis project Ga0196972, IMG submission 148618) | Soil microbial communities from Anza Borrego desert, Southern California, United States - S1+v_20-13C | ecosystem: Environmental > Terrestrial > Soil > Desert | place: USA: California... | reverse complement strand
ATTTGGTGCGAGCCCTAAGCTGGCACCAGCGCCGTAACCGAAGCCCGCGCCAATGTCGCCAGCGATCGTGCCGCCGAAGGAACTACCGCCCGCGCCCAAGTTGGTCGGGTCGATGGTAAAGCTGCCATCAGCTGCGCCGGAGAACACGCTGCCGCCGGTCCCTGTGATGCCAGTGGCTTCCCCTCCTCCGAAGATCGATCCGCCACCGCCAGCCATGTAACCAGAAAGGCCACCGCCTAAGCCGCCTAGCAAGGCGCCCTTTATGCCGCCACCAGTGACCAGACCAAGCCCGGCACCCATGGCCGCGCCTGCTACGGTAGACGATACTCCTAGTGCTGCGCCTATGGCCGGTGCTGCGAACGGTATCGCCAGCATACCGACCAAGCCGATGATCCCCTTGCCGCCACCCTTCTTGCAGTCGGCGACAGGGCCTTCGTATTCGTATGATTCTTCAGCAACGACGATGTACTGTTGCAGGTTTTTGTCCCACACCATCTCGCTGCGTGTGATAATCTTCATGTTGTGTCACCCCCTAATGTCAGCCGGACCTGCTTATACGCCAATTCGAAGCCGAAACGCCTTGTTAGCATCCTCTCCATCCGGTCGTCGACCGAGGCGTCTATAGCTTGTACCCCATTTGTTACCAGCCAGTTGGTAATATACTGCCAATAACGAGTTTTTGCACTTAATAATCGCTTTCCGCCCAGCGCAAACACGTTTGCGACCTTCATCCGGGTGTACGGCAGTACTTCAATACCCATGGCGACCGTTACCTTGTCGTCCAGTCGCTCTATAAACACATAAGCCTGCTGTTGCAGGGCCAATGTGTAGATATCGATGGCCATGATCTCGCCCTTGGCCGCTTCCTCGCAACAGCGCGTGAATAACGGCTCAATTTGCGGCCAAAAGAGCTGCAGACGCTGGGCGTCTAGCAGCTCGCAGTAGTACGTCGGCTCACCGGGCTGGAGGTTTTCCGCTTGTGTCATAGCCACCAATCAGTTTTTCAAAGAACTCGGTACCCTTGGCGCGTACCACGTGCTCGGGGATGATGAATTCGCCGTTGCTCACACGGATAGGTTGCCCCGTGTTGGATTGCGCTGGGATGGAGTCGCTAGTACCGGTACCGGGACCGCGGATCATGCCGCCCTGCGCGAATGAGCCCATTTGTTGGCCGCCGCCGGGGGGCTGTACGCTTCCTTGCCCACCGCCCATGGGTTGTTGCCCTGCGGCACCGGGCATCACTGCGCGTGCAGCGATCAGGATCGACAGAATCAGCCCTTGGTCGAACTCTTGCGGCAAGTCGTTAGGACCAGCGAGGCCGTTCTTCACTGCGAACTGGCGAAGTTGCGGCCACAGAGCGGGGTTGTTCAGGCAGGCTTGCGCCAGCTGGACAGCCATCTGCGCTTCCTGCTCACTGAGCTGCCCGGTAGACAACGCCTGCTGCACAGCCGCCTGAATCTGCTGCTGCAGTTGTGGGTTACGTTGCAGCATGTCCTGAATGTGGGCCTCGGCCATCTTGGGGTCCATCGGCTGCTGCGGAGCGCCCATCGGTCCTTGCTGCGGAGGAGGCGCCAAGCCAGCTGGAGGGCCACCGACCGGACCGCCCGTAGCATACGCCAGCAGTGGCTGCTGTTGCTGGCCGATCAAGCCACCCGCAGCGAAGCCCTGCGGCGGAGCCTGTAGGCCCGCTTCTGGCATGGCCACGGCGTCACGGTATTGCCCAGTCATTTGGGACGAGGCACCGAGCGATACCCCCGAGCCGCCAGCAGGGCCGGCGGGGCCAACAGGGCTGTCCTTAATGGTGCCGGTTGCCGGAGGCAGCGTGCCCATCATGTATTCTTGCAGGATATTTCTTCCGCCGTACACCGGGGATTTGGCGATCAATTGATCTATCGGGATGCTGTTAATCCCGCCATTCCAAGCAACATCGTCTACTACAGTTCCCGGGTTATTCGCAGCTAGGTACTGATGGATCGCGTTGGCGCGGAGCGCGTATTCATCCATGTCCCCTTTAGTCGCGAAGGGGGTAACGTAGTTGGGGTCATAATAACTGTTTACTTGGTCGTAGTAAGTCTTGTAGTAGGTAGCGAAGTCGGCCTCGGGGGCAGCTTGCACCTTGCCGCCACCATAGATATTCTTGTCGCCGGTGACGCTGCCGGTCATCTGTAAATTTACGTCTGGTTGCTCTTGTATAGTGCGCATGGTCTAGCCCCCCAGTATTTGTAGCAAGTTGTTAAGCGCCAATTCCACGCGCCCTAAATCGTTAATGACTGTCTGTACGTCAGCACGCAGCAGATTATAGTCCTCTAATGAGGGTACGTTGCTACTGCCGATGGTGTACCCCGCTCCTACGGCACTGATTTGGATAATAGTGCGGTAATCCTGCGGCTGAATCCTGCCAGCCACCACGTCCGACATTACCGCCCGGACACCATTGACGCGCGCGCCAGTCATGAGCTCGACGTTTTCCTTGAGCCCCTGCAGGAGCGCCACTTCCCACTCGTTCAGTCCTGACTGCGGGATGTCCCGTAACGGTGCAAATGAAGGCATTAGGCAGTCTCCAGTCCTATAGGTGTTTCGCCCAGATGGATCGCCCGGACCCGCTTGGAGCCGGTAACCCGGACCTCATACGTGTCAGTGCGGTAGCCGGTAGGCAGGCGGAACATCGCGCTACTGGCCAGCTCAGTCGTAAATATCAGCTGCTTGTCAGCAAACAGCTGGAATTGGACGGTGGCCGTCGTTGGTTCCGGCTCTTGCAGGAGGCTGCCACCGATAGCTATGAGCGCTGAACCGCCGCCGCCGATACTGCCGCCGGTATCGATATTTTCAATCCGGTCCTCATTCATGGCGATGATGGCGGCGTTCGCTTCTGCCACAATAATGTCGTTGGCGGTGGCGTTGTAATCTGCCACCACGCGCGCAGCGCCCAAGTTGAGGTAATCCTTGGCCACGATGACCTTGGATTTCCAGTCGACTTGGCTCAGTGGCTGCGTGGGATCATCCCACAGGAATATCTTGTTCTCGCCATCTTCCTCGGCTGCGTAGTACAACTTGGCGTCGGTGGAGTTGTAGTACGCCGCGGTGAACGCCTGCGATATCTCGACAAGGTAGCCGCCGACCTGCTCATCCTTCTGGAAGATGAATGCGCCCTCGGTATGCTGCCCGAAGTACTTGTCGTTGTAGTACACGCCCAGCAAGCTGGTGTAGTCTACCGCGTCGCGCCATGTATCCCAGTCATGGACGTACTGGGTAAGCGCACCGCCCCCGGTTTGCGAAGCATAGATCGCAAGCCCGCGAGGCGACGCGTACGCCAGTCCGTAGCCCATGTTTACCATGGAGCGTTTTGAGGTGCAGGGGAGCACGTAGTCCATGCGGACCTTGGCCATACTGGCCGGCGTCGTACCTTGCACCAGCCACGGGTTTTTATCCGTGGCTACAATAAGTGATGTGCCGAAGTTGCCCACCGCGATGATCTCGGCATCTAGCTGGGTCTGATAGCGCTGCGGCCATGCATGGAATTGACCGGGCTCGGCGAAGCACAGCGTGTTACCGAAGAAGCCGAACATCATGCCGTTGTGGACGGCGCGGATACCCTTCATCTGCGCATCGGGTTGGTCGTAATACTGCGATGCCAGCGCAGTGGTCAGTGTGGACACGTCCACGTTATCCGTGAAGGTAGTAACGCCTAAGTCGACTTCGCCGACCTTGTAGTAGAGCGTACCTGCAGTGGACGCCACTGTACGGTAGATACGAACCTCCATGTCAGTGGTCTGGTAGGTACCGACGTAGCTGCCCGGCCACGCCGCGGGGAGGCCGGTGATTTCAACCGTCTGCCCTTCCTTGACGTACACGGTATTGCTCACAGGCGACGGAGTTGATTCCTCGCCCCACGCGGTGTACCACGTGTAGACGTAGGTTCGCGGAAGCGTGGTACCGGCGATGTTGACTCGACCGGCGGCATCCGCGGTGGTCGCCACAGCAGCGCCGGTGGAGTAGTAGGTAAACGTGGTCGAGTTAGTTACCGTGACCAGCACGTTGGACAGGTTGAACGTCGAATCCGTGAGGCTGGTGATCGTCACGTACATACCGGTATGCAAATTATGCGCTACCGACGTAACAATGGTTGCGATGTTGCCCGAGTCACGGGCGCGCGTGGCCACGTTGACTGTGGTAAACCCGGTCGCCGTAGCTACTGCAGCGACTAACGGAGTGGGCAAGCCCAGCGTGTAATACGCGATGGGATATTCTTCGCCACCACCCGTAGTAGCAAGCGTGTAGTTGGTTACGCGAGGCTCGCCGTCGCCTGTGTAGTAAATGCGCTGTGTGGTGTCGTTGACTACCTGAGCCTTGGCGATATCCACATCCATGGTCCAGTGCAGCCACTTGTAGCCGCCTGCGCCATCGTTCATCGGGTAAATGGTCTGGATGGTACCAGTCTTGGCAAGGGTAGCCTGCTCTGACGACAGGTTATACGGGATCAGGTCGCCAGAGTACGTCTTGATATTGAAGGCGAACTGGGCAACCGTATCCGGCAAGAGCTCCGGGCTCAAGCGCGGTGCTTCGCCTAGAAACTTCTTGATGACGACGCCGGGCATTAGTCAGGCATCCCACAGGACTTCTGGAACAAGGCCAGCGTGTCTACGCAGTAGTTATATTTCAAGACTACTCCGTCAGCTCGGTCGGCTTCGCCCGCAAGAAATTCAGCAGTCGTTGTCGAAAGTTCGGTTCCTCTTTGATCGTCAGCTCCGCCGGTGTTGCTGGCAGCTTCGGCGGGTCGATCACAATTGGATTGATCACCGGGGGTCGTGGTGTAGGGGTCGTACAGCCGTATAGCCCCAGCACGCAACTTAGCGCTAAGATCAGCAATGGTTTTAGCATGTTTTCCCCTCTCCTCCTCGCGCGCGTAGTCGATGTGTTTTTGCGCTAGCTCGGCTTCCCATTCAGCGTTACGCGCCCGGTTAAGTAGGGCGTACCGCTGATCTTCCCACGCGGTCTTGTCATCTGCATACTTCGCTGTCCATATGCGCTCGCTGGCCGCGTAGCCCCTTTCATATATCGTATCGTACAACTTCCATCCGCTTATTGCCAGCCCAATGAGGATAGCGCCGTAAGCGTAGAGCTTGAACGGCGCCAAAACGGATAACAGTGCTTTAATCATCATGCCTCCTGTGTGGAGCTCGCGGCGTCGCAGGTAGTCTCAGGTAGCGCGATATACTCGTACGGCGCACCCTTGGGCCAGCGATAACCAATAACGCGGTTGGGGTCGAATGGCGCTACCGACACTTGGTCACCCTGATTACCGCCCAGAATCAGTAGGCGCCCCTTGAGGTCCCGTCCTACAGCGAAACCTACGTGGCCTCCACCATTACGCGCGAACACCACAATACATCCATAGCAGGGCCTGCCCAGCGCGCTGCCCCATTCGAGGTAGGATCGCGCGGATTCGAAGCGCGTGGATACATAACCAGCCTCTTCAAGACAGGCGCCTACGAATGCTGCGCACCATGGCACCTCGTCGGCCTTGATCCCGCCGCGCTTAATGCGCTTGAAGAAGTTAACAATGACGGAGTTGTGCTTCAGGCCGGGGATTTCTTTCTGGCCGATGTAGCTGCGTGCGTAGGTAAGCCACGGTGCGCTCATGATGCATCTTCCTTCCGGCGGTTATGGGGGAGGACAATTTCGAATCGGATCAATAGGGCGCGGAACCATTCCCAGTGCATGGTTAACACGTAGTGTCGCAGGGCCAAGAGCGCAAAGCTGACGTGGTAAGCGGTGGTAGCGAGCGCAAGCTGTGGCGGCTGTAATAAGATGACGCTGCCAAAAATGGCTACGGCAGAATACGCTATCCGCCCCACAACGCCGTCTTGGACATTGACGGACATCACACACCAGCTCGCCCAGATGACGGTCAGCAGGACGGCAAGGTCGTCGATCAACATGTCTTACTCTCCCCCGAATTTTGAATGCCACGCGGCTTTGGCTAGTCCCCACAGGTCTGCCGCCATGATCGCTTTGTAGATCGCCGCCACTATTGCGCCGCCGAAGGTACCCAACAGGAAGCCGACCATGGCGTCGTCGTTCTGTGACAGGTCGAAAACCCGGACAAAGAAGCCGGTGCATATGGAGGAAATGACACATCCCGTAGCGATAAACACGAGCGCCGACCCCCTAGTCCGCCGGGCGTCAGGGTTAAACTGCAGCGCTAATGCAGCGCCGATTGATCCGACTATCTGGACTTTATAATTATTAAACACATCTGCTAGCCAATCCATCGGTTCCCCCTCCGTCTACGCCGAGTACACTGGCGGCCAGCCAGTGCCCCAATCATATGATGCAATCGCTTCTACGTTATCCAGTGCGCGCATGAAGGACTCGTGCATTGCGGCGACCTTGAATATCGTAGCTTCTTGCAGCTCCATGGCCTGCACTACTGCCTCGACAAGCGATAACGTCAGCTGCACATACGCGCCTGTCATGGTTTTCCAGTACACCGGCTCACCCCCGATGGTGTAAACATCTTCCGCGTCGGCGCCGGCGGCGATCAGTTTAGTCACGTTGTTGACCATGCGCTCCCACTGGCTGCGGCTCTTTACGTCGTTGTGGAACCAGTACCCCTGTACTTGGACGCCCTGCTCCTGCAGCGTGTCGCGGTGGGCTTGGATGCGCACCCAAACGGCATCTTTCACGTTGTCCAGCGGCTTGGGGGTGACAATGAGGTATGGCGCTTCGGCCAGCTCTTGATTGTAGTAGTACCGCTCGTCCCCACGGGCGGGCTCGGCCAACTCAGTGACGCCGTGCTCGGTGCGGGCGACAGGATCACGGAAGAACCCGGCGGGGTATTGTACGTCGCCTATGGTCACCGCCGCGTCTATATTGAATCGTTTTCCGTCTTTGATGAACATGGGTTACCTCGCTGTTGCGTATTTAAGTGGAGCCTCGGCAAAGGCCGCGTAGATGAATGTGCCGCCGCTACCGTTTATGGTTAAACTGGTATCGCGCAACTTGAAACCGTTAGAAGTCACGTCAAGGAATGCGGATAAAGTGGCTTCGGCGTTAGTCAAGTTGGCCCGTAAGTACGTAACGGAAACGTTGTGTGTATCTCTAGCAGTGTCTAGGATGAACCAATCGTAGCCAGCGCCCCCTGTGTCGGTCCGTTTAATCATGATCCACCGTGGCTTAAACCCGCAATTCACGAACGGGCCGTCTGCACTACCGTTACCCGTATAGCTGCCGAACTTGGAGAACCCAGCGACTTCTGCAAAGAGGTAGGCGACATGCAAGGACCCGTTCTCATTGACTGAAGTGCCTGTCCCGACCGTAAACACAGAACTAGTTGGCGCAGTGTTGTTCCACCCGCCGGAAGATGTAACTGCGGCGGCAGTTGTGTTGAACACGATGTGGTTGGTCGCTCCAAGAGCTTGGTGGTAGGCCAGCCAAGCCAAGCCAGAGCTGCGGTTCTTAATTATCATCATAGCTGGCGCGTCCCCCAGATCATGCGCGACAGTATGAGCTACGCCCGTACCAGTATAGGTGACGATATCAAAACCGGAAGTGACTGACTCTTTCCACAACCAGTCGATGTAAGCGACCGCGTTCTGGTTGGTGGCTGCTCCGGTGGATTCGTATGTGTACCCGTCGCTGTTGAACGACTGAATCGCACCGGCCGTTGTCTCAGCATTAGTCAGGTCGCTATTAAGTATTCGATTTCCGCCGCGCACAGCGTCAATTAGGACATTGGACGCAACAGCGGCGCGATTCTTAGTCCAGATAAAGTCGGGCTGGAAGCCAATGCCGGTAGTCGTAGCAGTGGCCCCAGTACCGGTGCGGGTCTTGGCATCAAAGTACTTCTTACCGTTCTTGATTGCCGTCGTAGGGAGGTTCTTGGTGCAGAGCGCCTTGTAGCCGGTAGGCGGTGTGTAGGTGAAAGGCCGCTGGCCGAAGTTAAACACAGAGGTCTGCGTACTCGCAGTAGTAGTGCCATCAGAATGTTGCGGGGAAAATGATGTAATGGCAGTCGTCGGAGTCAGCGTGGTCTGCAATACGCCATTCTTATAACAAGCAACACTATTGGCTTCTACATCAACCGCCACCCCAAGTACATCACCGGACGTGTACGTGAAGCCTGACCCGGAGGCACCGGTGACATTGCCATCCGACCGGACCCCCACAGTGCCTACATCGCTTCGCAAAGCTAAAAAATAACCCAAGCCAGCCGGGACAGAGGTGGCGGTAACTTCCCAATACCACTTACCGGACGTGGGCCAAAATGTGCTAAGCGTCCCTGTGTTAGTGGCCGTTCCGTCAGAACGCTGGAGATTTCCGTTGGTAATGGTGCCAGCGCTTCCGTTTTGCGATACATCCAAAGGATTCAAAACACAAAAGTTATTGGTCGGCGTGTCATCCATCCAGTCGTATGTAACGCCGCTGGTCAGGCTGATGTTGTTCAGTGTCCAGTCGTTATTATTGCCAGAGGCGTCGTCGCCTAGCGTGGTGGTGCTGGTGCCCGTTACGAAATTCAGGTAATAGCCGTTGGTGCCATACGAGCCGCCGTAACGCTTAGGCACCCATTGGCCCGTTAGCGCGTCGGTCTGCCCGAAGTAGGATGGGTCTAGCGCTTGCCCATCGATGAAATGCACCTCAGTGATGTAGCCATCGAAATAGCTAACAGTGAAGGACGCCCGCACATCCCGGCCTATGCGGTGGGTGATGGCCGCGTTCATCTGCTGATTCTCGTTAACTACCGCTGTAGCTACCGTCAGCGTTTGCGAAACGCCGTTTACATAAATACGCGCCGTGGTGTTGACCGCATCGAAATAAAAGACGACGTGGTACCACGCGGCGGGGTCACGAAAAACGGCGGTAGTGCTCACACTGCATTTAGTAACGGCCCCAATCGCAGACAACATAACCAGTTGGTCCGATGCGTTGATGTAGCACAGAAAATAACTATTATCAGAAGCCGCACTCGCCCCCACAAGAATTTGCGCTGACCCTAGCGTACCGCGCTTGACTCGCCCGCTCCACGTCCAGACCTTCTGGTTGCCGGCTCCGGCGGGGGTGCGGTTCAAGTACGCAGTCGCGCTCGACCGGAAGCGCAACGACTTCGCGATCTCGTATCCTTGGCTGTTATTACTGATCGGCGTGAACACTAGCGCACGTCCTGCCCGATGTATTCCAGCGTGTTACCGGAACCGCCGACAAAGGAGAAGATATCGACGCCGGCGGCGGTAGTGGTAAGCGTTGGTGCGGTCGCGGACGGGAACTTGTAGGCGCTGTTCCATGCTAGCGTGCGGCTACCAGTACCATCCTGCACGACGCGGATCACGTACAGGGCGTACTGGTTGATGTTGGTCGGCGCAGCCAGTGTGCGGTTGCCGCCCAGCGTCACAGTCACGACTTGCCCATTGGAGTCACCGTTCCAGTTAATTGTGGCTCCATCTACCAGAGTACCGCTCATAGGCGTCTGTTGCGCAGTCCAAGCCTGCTCTACGTCGGTCTTGGCCGTATCCGCGTCGTAGCCTTGCACGTCAGCGCCAATCGCCAGACCCAGCGTGGTACGTGCGGCGGCAGCGTTAGCGTCGTCCAACACGGTAGCCATGAACGCACTGACGGTAGGCGAGTAGCCGACCAGATCGAACGAGGTACCGTTGTATATGATGAGGTACGCTTGCCCAGCTTGTAGCATGCCGGCGGTCAGCGCCGCGCCGTTATGCGTGATGCTCTTGGCGCCTACGCTCGAGATGTTGATGGTCACTGCACCCGTGTTGTCATTGGCGGGAATCAGGGCGAACTTATCCTGCGCGGTATAAGCGGTGAAGTCCGTCACGGTCGCCGTGATGGTGTCGGTACCGGCTACGCTATCCAGCGTAACGGCGGTGCGCAGCTGACTCTGCACGTAGTCGTAGAACGTCTCCGCAGTCAGACGCTGCTCGAAGATGTCACCGGCGCTCCACGTGAGTGCGGTCGTTCCGCCCTGCGCACGGACGATCGTCATAGCGTCGCCGGTGCGGGCGGTTACCTTGACCAGCTCAATCACGCCTACCGAGTTCTGCAGTGCCGCGTAGAAGTAGTCGCCGACGCCTAGCGTCGCGAACTTGGAGCCCTCAGTGGCGGTCACCGAGACTGTGGTATCAATCGCCGAGATACCTACGGAGAGGCGGGATTTTGCGAGATTCTTTAGTTGTATGCTCATGCTCTACCTCATGCCCACGGTTTGTGTTGCACGTGAATGGAATTGCGGCCGAAGCCCAGATTAGCCCGTGCGCGTGCGGCGGCGACCATGTTGGTCCACTGCTTGCCGTGGTAGGTGCCGAACTTGTCGTTGGTCCAAGTACGCTCCGGTATCGTCATCAGTTCATAGAGCACGCCGTGGAAGAGGGCGCGGCGGTATTGCTGCTGTAGCGTTCCCTCCCAGCCCGTAGCCGTGCTCGTGGGACGGATCGTGCCGTAGAGCTTCAGGGTGTAGGTATCAGCGTCGTCAGGAACGGGCGACAGGTTGACCGACTGTTCGTCGTTGCGGAATATGTACAGCGGCTCACCGGGGTTATCCGTATCAGGCCACTGGGAAAAGCGGTTCCGCAGATCATCGTCAGTCAGAATCTCTAGCGGCTTGGGGTAGTCTGTGTTGCTCG
>Ga0196972_1000900_pt1 | contig 10632 bp, 11 predicted proteins | sample S1v_2013CmetaG_FD_148618 | JGI IMG/M metagenome (GOLD analysis project Ga0196972, IMG submission 148618) | Soil microbial communities from Anza Borrego desert, Southern California, United States - S1+v_20-13C | ecosystem: Environmental > Terrestrial > Soil > Desert | place: USA: California... | reverse complement strand
GCTCTCGATTTTTACAAGAGTCGCGTCTTCTGGGCTCTGCAGGGTCATGTAAGCAGCCCCCACTTTCTGCGCTGGACGAGTCGCCTTGACCCAGGCATCGCTTACCTTAACTTCGGCATAGGCGGTTACGGCAGACAGGGTAAGCGCGCCAATGCAGACAAGCTTATACAGCTTATTTATGAAAAGCTTGTTCATAGTTCATTCTCATCAGGTAAATCTTCGGGTTTGATCGCTTCAGGGATGCGATAGTTCTCACTCGCCCATTGGCCAAGGTCCACGAGCTTGCAGCGCTCAGAGCAGAATGGCCGATATGGGTTTTGCGGGCTGAATTCGGAAAGCTTGTTGCATTGCGGACAGGTGACCATCCGCTTCTTCGGTTTGGGGCTTACAGGTTGCACAACGTCATCTTGAAATCAATATCCTGGTCACATAAGCGTGGTTTGGCTGAGCAATCGAGGTTGTAGAAACGCACGCTAATCGCATATTTGTTAGCGCTGACTTCGGGGAAAAAGTTCACATCATTTTCAATTTCTATACGCAGCATCTGCGCAGGCTTTGCGCCCCCCAGCATCTGCTGGTATGCACCATGGGTAGCGTGTAATGGCGTCGTGGCCCCACTGCCGCGCAGGATGTGCATGATGATGCGAATGGCTTCATAGACCGGCATCAAAGGTTTGATCCAGGTTTCCAGATCTTCCCGCCGACGTTCCGCTGGAAGGCCTAGCCAGTAGTGATAGGAGGGCATGTCGTACTCACAGATTCCGCCGGGAATGACCGCGCGTTGCTTAATGCTCATGAGCCATTCATTGTCGCGCAAGGTCTGACCCAGCTTGACCGTGTTGCCCCTTAAGGCCAGTGCAGTAGTGTCGATCTGATTGATGACTTCGTTGAGGAGCGATAGATTGATGGAGGGCATGCTGCGCAAGCCGTTCATCACGATCTTCTGCCGGTCGAGCTCTTGCAGCAGGTCAGCCTTGAGTTCTGCCCGCTCGCTGACGTCCAGCATTTGGAAGAGAGAGAGCAGGGCGTTGTGGTGATTTACCTGATGGTCGCTTTTGATGTTGTGCAGGACTTTAGCAAACAAGTCCTCAAGACGCAGCAGCGTACGGATGCGCTCGTTGAACGGATAGTCATAGCTTGGCACGGGTTATTTTTCTGCTCTAAGCTTGAATGTCTAAGTTGCGGTAAATTATGAAATTTATTCGCTAACTCTGCAAGCCTGCATATATTTTTTGTGCATGTCTTCCACTTTTTGCGCTAATTCTTCGAGTGAGCCTTCATTAACGATAACGTCGTCAGCCATCTTGAGTCGAATCGCACGCGATACTTGTGCCGCCATGATGCCGCGTACGATCTCTTCGGTTAAACCGCTGCGTTTCATCGTACGCTCGACCTGCAACTGCTCGCTACAGTCCATGACCAGGCTGCGCGTAACTACATCCTTGTAGCGCTGATTTTCAAACAGCAGGGAAATAGCCAACACTTGATAAGGCGCATCCTTGTTGGCGTCCAGCTCATTCAGCGCACGTTCATGAATAACGGGATGGATGATGGCTTCAAGATCCTTGCGAGCGGCGGTATCGATGAACACTTTGTCGCGCAATTTTCCCCGATCGAGATTGCCGTCCGGCAGCAGGTAGTCCTTGCCGAAAATTTCGATGATTTCGGAAAGCGTCTCTTCACCCGGTTGCGTCAACTGACGAGCGATGAGATCAACGTCCACAACAGGTACACCGAGTTTTGCAAATACACGTGCAGCCTCGGATTTACCGCAACCGATTCCACCAGTTAAACCAACAACATACATATCATGCACCTAAATAGAATTTTGAGATTTGAGGTCCCCAGAATAACGCACAAATGCCACCCAGCGCCAGATATGGACCAAAGGGCATGGGTACATTACGTCCCCTACGCGCTACCAGAATCAGGCCAATACCGATAATGGATCCAGCCAGGGAGGAAAGCAAAATGACTGCGGGCAGTAGCTGCCAGCCGAACCAGGCCCCGATAGCGGCCAATAGCTTGAAATCGCCATAGCCCATGCCTTCCTTGCCGGTGATGAGCTTGAATAGCCAATAGATAGACCACAATATCAGGTAGCCGGCCATCGCGCCAACAACGGCGGAATAAAGATCGGTGAAACCACCGTTCAGGTTGAACAGCAAGCCCAGCCATAACAAGGGAAGGGTAATGCTGTCCGGCAAGAGCTGGGTGTCGAAATCGATGAAGGTCAGCGCGATCAGGGCAAACGTGAAAACCCAGGCGGCCACTGCTGCAGCTGAGTACCCGAAATGCCAACTGATGAGGCCGGTCAAGACTCCCGTCAGGAGTTCTATCAAGGGATAGCGCGCTGATATGGGAGTTTTGCAGGCCGAACATTTCCCGCCCAGGAAAAGAAAGCTCAAGATCGGAATATTCTCGATAGCGGTAATTTTATGGCTGCACTTGGGGCAGGCGGAACGAGGCACGACCAGGTTGTAAGGTGCAGGCTCTTCGGCTTCCTGTCCTTGCAGTTCCTGGCAATTGCGCTCCCATTCCTTTTGCATCATGAGCGGCAGGCGATGGATCACCACGTTGAGGAAACTGCCGACCATGAGCCCGAACACAACAGAAACCGCGATAAATAGGGCTGGTTGTTCTTGTAATAAGTTGAGTATGTCCAAAATAATCCAGGCCTTTATGCCCCCTGCGTAAACTTGCAGCATCATCCCATCGTTATATAACTGTTGGCAATTGTCTCTGTGTTTTTGGCTTGCCCTTGAATTTTATTGGATTGGCGCAAACTAATGAGTAACAGACTAACTATCACGAATGGAAAACCATCATGACGAACGAACTTCAAACAATATGGGATGACCCAGTGGTCTGCCGTGTTGAAGTAGATCTTCACGGTTGGCTGAAGCAATTGACTGGCCATGAAAACTGGGAGGTATATGAGGAAGAAGAGGAGGATACCTACACCAGCTTTGCAATGCGTCATGGCGCACAAGAGGCGGAAGTCACCTTGTACCGCAGCGGCTATGCGATTGTGGACATAGACGGGCAATCGGTCTTTACCGGCTCCCTCACCACAGGTACCAGCGATTGCGCTCATTTGGCTTATTTCAACGCAGAGAGCGGTGAGCCGATTACGCTCAATTAATGCCTTGAAAACGACATTTGCCGTTTTCGTTTAGCATTTTGCTTCAAAGCCCTGCATCCGCGGGGCTTTGTTTTTTCAGCTCCTTCCTTTTACACAATCGGTTAGATGCACATAGGTTCAAGGCTGCCCTGTTACAATCTAATCGCAGACCTCACAACGTATCTTCCTATGCCTCATGAAATAAATCTGATTACCACCATCGCTATGGCTTTGGGCGTTGCCTTGCTGTGCGGTTATGCCGCTTCAAGGCTCAAAATGCCACCTTTGGTTGGATATCTGCTCGCTGGAATTCTGATCGGACCATGGACACCAGGTGTAGTCGCTGATATAGAACTGGCCAGCCAGTTGGCGGAAATCGGCGTCATGCTGCTGATGTTTGGAGTGGGCCTGCATTTTTCGCTGGACGATCTGTTGTCGGTACGCAAGATCGCTGTGCCGGGCGCCATGGTGCAGATTCTGGCGGCTACGGCGCTGGGCATGATTACCGGGCTGTCATGGGGTTGGGATGTTGGGGCGGCATTGGTCTTTGGAATTTCCCTTTCGGTAGCCAGTACGGTAGTGCTGCTGAGGGCGCTGGAAGCGGAAGGCGTCCTCGATTCCATCAACGGACGTATTGCGGTGGGCTGGCTTGTGGTGGAAGACCTGGTCATGGTGCTCGTGCTGGTGCTGCTCCCCGTTCTTGCGGGTATCTATGCAGTATCCAATGGAGATTCCGGCTCGCAAACCTCCACTTCAGATATCTGGCGTATGGTGGGGATCACCCTGCTCAAGGTGACCGCTTTTTTCATTTCCATGCTGATCATCGGTCGTCGCGTGTTTCCCAAGATTCTATGGCTTATCGCGCGAAGTGGGTCACGCGAGCTGTTTACCTTGTGTGTGCTGGCTGCGGCGGTCGGGGTGGCTTATGCGTCTGCCAGCCTGTTTGATGTTTCTTTCGCATTGGGCGCTTTCTTTGCCGGGATGATGTTGCGTGAATCCGAATTCAGCCATCGCGCTGCTGAGGAATCCCTGCCTTTGCGCGATGCCTTCTCCGTTTTGTTCTTTGTGTCGGTGGGCATGCTGTTCAACCCCACGGTGCTGATCGATGAGCCGCTGAAAGTCCTGACCGTGGTTGCCATCATCATGCTGGGCAAGACGGCAGCGGCCATCATCCTGGTCCTCACCTTCCGCTACCCTTTGAATACGGCATTGACAGTAGGCGCCAGCCTGGCGCAAATCGGCGAATTCTCGTTCATCCTCGCCGGTATGGGAGTGGCGCTGGGCTTGCTGCCGGTTGAAGGCCAGAACCTCATCCTTGCTGGAGCGCTCATAACCATTGCCTTGAATTCTGCATTCTTTGCCGCTATTGATCCGCTGCAGAAATATCTGCTTGGACGTTCAGCGTTAGCCAGGCAACTCGAAAGTCGCGATGACCCCTTGGCGGCATTGCCATGGAGCACGGAAGAAAAATACCTGTCAGGGCAAGTCGTGCTAGTGGGCTATGGCCGGGTAGGCCGGCGTATTGCAGATGCATTGCTGGAACATGAGATTCCGTTTGTGGTGGTCGAGAATAATCGTGAGGTGGTACAGCAGCTGCGGCAAAACAATATCCAGGCGGTGTCCGGAAACGCGGCCGAGCCTGTTGTGCTGGTTCAAGCACACATTGCAAAGGCCGAGATGCTCATTATCGCCACCCCCGATTCGTTCTCCGTGCGGCAGATTGTGGATATCGCCCGTACTTTGAACCCGGCGATTGAAGTTGTTGTGCGGACTCACAGTGATGAAGAAGCTGAGATGCTGGAGAAGGAAGGTATCGGCAAAATCTTCATGGGCGAACATGAATTGGCTTCAGGTATGACCAAGTACGTGCTGTCTCGAAGGGGGCTTTTCGAATAATTCGTGGAGATGATGGTCGGGGTGAGAGGATTCGAACCTCCGGCCTCCGCGTCCCGAACGCGGCGCTCTACCAGGCTAAGCTACACCCCGTGCTCTGCTAAAAATCGCGATTGACTGCGAATTCCGCTAATTTTAGCAAAGCGTCCATGTGTTTTGAACGCGGCAGATGTGCGATTGCCGCACAACCCTTTTCTGTTTCGTTGCGAGCCAACTGACGGACGTGCGCCAATGCACCGGTCTCCTGTACAGCCTGTAAAACGTCGGGTAAGTCCTTCAACCCGCCTTCCGTGATGGCTCGTCGGATGGTTTCGCGCTGCTTATCAGTGCCATTGCGCATGGCAAATAACAGGGGGAGGGTAGGCTTCCCTTCTGCCAGGTCGTCCCCCAGGTTTTTGCCGATGTCCTGGTTTTCGCTGAAGTCCAGCACGTCGTCAATCAACTGGAAGGCTGTGCCCAGCCGCATGCCGTACTCCGCCATGGCCTGCTCGTCGCGTTCGGATGCATGGCTAATGATGGCACCCAAACGAGTGGCAGCCTCAAACAGCTTGGCTGTTTTGTAGTGAATCACCTTGAGGTAGGCTTCGTCGGTAATGTCGGCATCATGGCAGTTGAGCAGCTGCAGCACTTCGCCTTCAGCAATGATGTTGGTCGCTTCAGCCAGTACTTCCATGACGCGCATATTCTGCACTTCCACCATCATCTGGAAGGCGCGCGAGTAGACGAAGTCTCCTACCAATACACTGGCAGCATTACCGAACATGGTGTTTGCGGTCGCTTGCCCACGGCGTAATGAGGATTCATCCACTACGTCATCATGTAGCAGGGTCGCGGTATGGATGAATTCGATAATGGCGGCCAACTGGTGGTGTTCTGCATTGATGTCACCGAACGTGCCGGCAGAAAGAAGTACCAGAGCAGGGCGTAAGCGTTTGCCGCCGCTATTGATGATATAGTCCGCTACCCGGTTGATCAGGACGACTTCGGAATAAAGGGAGCGTCGAATGACCGCATCGACCGCGAGCATATCGTTTGCAATGCAAGTATCGATGAAGGTATGGGACACGTTAGGCCGTTTGAAATAAGTGCCGCGATTCTATCACAGCACTGCCTGCCGGAATGTGGAGCGGGCGCTGATTTGAAGGCATAATTCCGGTTTGCTAAACCAGCTTTTTTACGTATAATGCGCGATTCTTTGAATGTGTAGCAACGGGATAATCATGTACGCAGTCATCAAAACCGGCGGCAAACAATATAAAGTCGCTGCTGGCGACAAGTTAAAAATCGAAAAATTGGCGGGAGACGTTGGTAGCGACGTGACCTTTGACCAGGTGCTCATGCTTGCGAACGGTGATGACGTTACCATCGGCGCACCTCTGGTATCCGGTGCAACCGTACCAGCCAAGATCATCTCTCATGGTCGTGGTGACAAGGTCATGATTTTCAAGATGCGCCGCCGCAAGCACTACCGCAAGACGCAAGGCCATCGTCAGTCCTATACCGAAATCGAAATCGGCGCTATCGGCGGTGATGCTAAGCCCGCCAAGGCCCGTGCAACGAAGAGCAAGGAAGAATAAGATATGGCACACAAAAAAGCAGGCGGCAGTTCCCGTAACGGTCGCGACTCACAAGCCAAACGCCTCGGCGTCAAGGCTTTCGGTGAGCAAGTTGTTTCCGCAGGCAGCATCATTGTTCGTCAGCGCGGTACACGTATGCATGCAGGCGAGAATGTCGGCATGGGCAAAGACCACACGCTTTATGCCAAGGCTGATGGCAAGGTCACCTTTACTGTAAAAGGCGCAGCGCGCCGCAAGACGGTGAATATTGTTCCAGCCTAAACCGGAACGCAGGATCTGAAAGCCCTATCTACCCGGTAGGGCTTTTTTGTTTGTGGCAGATGAGATGTTTTCTAAAATGTGTGAGTGCAGCCATATCTGTGCGCCCGGAGCACAACGATGAAGGCAGTACATACTAGTACGACGAGGAGTGAGTACCGCGCAAGCCAGAGCTGGCAAGCGCAGCCATTTTAGATATGAAATTTATAGATGAAGCCACGATCAAGGTATACGCTGGCGACGGCGGTAACGGCGTTGCCACGTTCCGTCGCGAGAAATATGAACCCATGGGTGGCCCGAGTGGCGGTGACGGCGGTCGCGGCGGCTCGATCTTGGCCATTGCCGACCGCAACATCAATACACTTGTGGATTACCGCTATACGCGTAATTTCCGCGCGCAACGTGGTGAGAATGGGCGTAGCGCGGGATGTTACGGTGCCCAAGGTGAAGACATGGTATTACGTGTGCCAGTTGGCACTGTCATTACAGACAAAGGGACCGGGCAAGTCATTGCCGATCTCGCTGAAGATGGCCAGCAGGCCTTGTTGGCAAAAGGCGGTAAGGGGGGCTTGGGCAATATTCATTTCAAGTCCAGCACCAACCGTGCCCCCCGGCAATGTACCAAGGGCGAGCCCGGGGAGGAGTTTGAACTCTATCTTGAGCTGAAAGTGCTGGCTGACGTGGGCCTGTTAGGCATGCCGAATGCCGGGAAATCCACTTTCATTCGTTCAGTTTCCGCCGCCAAACCCAAGGTCGCGGATTACCCTTTCACCACGTTACAGCCCAACCTGGGTGTGGTGCGTATCGATACCAATCGCAGCTTCGTTATTGCGGATATCCCTGGCTTGATTGAAGGCGCGGCGGAAGGCGCTGGACTGGGGCATCAGTTTTTGCGCCACTTGTCTCGAACCAGCTTGTTGCTCCATCTGGTCGACATTGCCCCCTTGGACGGGGAAACGGATCCAGTACAGGAAGCGCGGGCCATCGCTGAGGAATTGAGAAAGTATGATGAGGCGCTTTACAATAAGCCGCGTTGGTTGGTGCTGAACAAGATCGATATGCTGCCTGATCCACAGGCACAGGCTGAAGCGTTTGTGCATGCATTCGGCTGGGAGGGGCCCTATTTCGTCATCTCTGCCATCAATGGCAACGGCTGCCGTGAATTGACGTATGCCATCATGGAGTATCTGGAAAAAGCGAAAAAAGAAGACCGGGATGCAGGTCCAAACGATAACCAACAAGAATGACATGCAGCAATGAAATCCTTATTGGCTGAAGCCGATTGCCTGGTAATCAAGGTGGGTTCTAGCCTGGTGACTAATAATGGCACCGGTCTCGATCGTGCTGCGCTTGGCGCATGGGCGGATCAGATCGCTCATCTGGTTAAGCAGAAAAAAGATGTGATCCTGGTCTCGAGTGGTGCTGTTGCGGAAGGCATGCAAAGGCTGGGCTGGAAAAAAAGGCCTACTGCCATCAATGAACTCCAGGCCGCTGCTGCCGTGGGGCAGATGGGGCTGGTGCAGATGTATGAGTCATGCTTCAGCCGTCACGGATTGCACACAGCACAGGTACTGCTGACCCATGATGACCTGTCGGACCGCAAGCGTTACCTCAATGCGCGCAGTACCTTACGCACCTTGCTGGATATGAATGTCATTCCTATCATCAACGAGAATGACACGGTAGTCACGGATGAAATTCGCTTCGGCGACAACGACACACTGGCCTCGCTGGTAGCCAACCTGATTGAAGCCGATACCCTGGTCATTTTGACTGACCAGCCGGGCTTGTATACGGCCGATCCACGCAAACAGTCAGACGCCAAATTCATTCAGCATGAGACCGCAGGTAACCCCGAGCTGGAAAAAATGGCGGGCGGAGCTGGCAGCAGCATAGGTAGCGGCGGAATGCTGACTAAAGTGTTGGCAGCCAAGCGAGCTGCCCGCAGCGGCGCGCATACCATCATTGCTTCAGGCCGTGAGCCGAATGTTTTGGTTCGGCTGGCAGCAGGAGAAGCCATTGGAACCCAGCTGCAAGCGCCGCAGGTAAAGATTGTCGCTCGCAAGCAATGGCTTGCGGACCATTTGCGTGTAGGAGGAAGTGTTACGCTGGACGATGGCGCGGTGAAAGCATTGCGCCAGGATGGCAAGAGTTTGCTCCCCATAGGTGTCACGGCAGTCAAGGGTAATTTTGAACGCGGCGATGTGGTTGCCTGCCTGGATATTAACGGGCAGGAGATCGCACGCGGATTGGTGAACTATACCTCTACCGAAACGTTGCGCATCTTGCGCCAGCCCAGCAGTGAAATCGCGCGGATTCTGGGCTATATAGACGAAGCCGAGCTTATTCATCGCGATAACCTCATACTCATGTAGTCAGCGGAGGAAAGAATGGCTAACAAACCACAAGTGGCAATTGTCATGGGATCCGACAGCGACTGGCCTGTCATGAAAGCAGCTGCCCAGATGCTGGCTGATTTCGGAGTGGCATATGAAGCGCGTGTGGTATCCGCGCATCGCACACCGGACCTCATGTTCGAGTTTGCCGAAACAGCGGCGGTCAACGGCTACAAGGCGATTATCGCAGGTGCTGGCGGTGCTGCGCATTTGCCTGGCATGATCGCTGCCAAGACGACATTGCCGGTGCTGGGCGTGCCCGTTCCATCCAAGCATTTGCAAGGGCAGGATTCACTGCTTTCAATCGTGCAGATGCCCAGGGGCGTGCCAGTCGCCACCTTTGCCATCGGGGAAGCGGGAGCAGCCAATGCGGGCTTGTTTGCCGTTTCCATACTTGCGACACAAGACAGCGGTCTCGCCGCTAAACTAGAAAAATTCCGGGAAGCGCAGGCCAATAAAGTGCTCGCCATGCAGCTTACCGATCAGCCTTAGGCCAGTCTTTATTTCTGGAGCAACATTGAGTAACCAATCCAATCCTTCCATCATTTTGCCGCCAGCCATGCTGGGTATGCTGGGCGGTGGTCAGCTCGGGCGGTTCTTCGTCATCGCCGCGCATGAAATGGGCTACAAGGTCACTGTGCTGGACCCGGACCGTAACAGTCCTGCGGGCCGGATCGCCGATGTGCATTTATGTGCACCTTACGATGACATCAAGGCATTGCAGCAGCTGACGAAAACCTGCGCCGCGGTTACAACCGAGTTTGAGAATGTGCCCGCTGAGACTATGGAATACCTGGCGAAATCGCGTATCGTTCGGCCCAGCCCACAAGCTGTCGAAATTGCCCAGAACCGGGTGATGGAGAAAAATTTTATCCGTGAAGCAGGCTTGCCCGTAGCGCCTTTTGTTGTGGTGCGCACGGAAGCGGATATTCCTGAAGAAGGCGTTTATCCAGGCATACTCAAGGTGGCCCGGTTTGGTTATGACGGTAAAGGCCAGGTGCGCGTAGCTAATTCGACAGAAGCCAAAGCGGCATTTGAAAAGCTGGGCCGAGAAGTGTGTGTGCTGGAACTGAGGCTGACTCTGGATTACGAAGTTTCCGTTATCCTCGGACGCGATGCAGAAGGCAATATTGCCACCTTCCCAACTGCAGAAAACAGCCATCTGCATGGCATCCTTGATATCAGTATCGCTCCAGCACGGGCTCCGTCAGCCTTACATGAAGAAGCACACCAGCTGGCGATGCATGTGGCAGAGCAACTCGATTATGTCGGCGTGCTGGCGGTCGAATTTTTTGTCAGCGACGGCAAGTTACTGGTTAACGAAATCGCGCCACGTCCCCATAATTCGGGCCACTACACGATTGATGCCTGTGTAACCAACCAG
>Ga0196972_1000899_pt1 | contig 10636 bp, 9 predicted proteins | sample S1v_2013CmetaG_FD_148618 | JGI IMG/M metagenome (GOLD analysis project Ga0196972, IMG submission 148618) | Soil microbial communities from Anza Borrego desert, Southern California, United States - S1+v_20-13C | ecosystem: Environmental > Terrestrial > Soil > Desert | place: USA: California... | reverse complement strand
CAAACAAGGCAATCATGGTACATGCAACGCCGAATACCAGGCTTTTGATGACACCGTTAACTATATCTTCCCTGAAATCCACACTTGCCTGCATCTGCGACCAGAAAGCACCCTCATCAACACCGATCAGTGGCACGGCAACTAGATAACCACCCAGGATGCCGACCATCGAGAATAGCGCCGCCAGCAAGGGCATGGAAATTACACCGGCCCAGAAGCGGGGTGCAACAACGCGGGCGATGGGACTGACGGCCATCATCTCCATGGCGGAGAGTTGCTCGGTGGCTTTCATCAAGCCGATTTCGGCAGTGATCGCGGTACCTGCACGCCCCGCAAATAGCAGCGCAGTGACAACAGGGCCCAACTCACGAACAAGGGACAGTGCAACCAGCACGCCGATTGCCTCGGATGAACCGTATTTCTGCAAGGTGTTGTACCCCTGCAAGGCTAGCACCATGCCGACGAAAAACGCCGACACCAGAATGATGACAAGCGATAACACGCCAGTGAAATAGATTTCGCGAATCGTCAAGTGGATACGCTTGAAACTCTCGCCGGAATAGATAAGCGTATAAATGAAGAAACGCGCGCCTGCTCCCAGGCGCCACACGCGGTCGATCAGGCGATGACCAAGGCCGCGCAAAACTTCAACAAATCCACTAAACATTGTTGCCTCTCAGCATATCCCGCTTGTAATCAGGCGCAACATAGTGGAATGGCACCGGGCCATCAACCTCGCCCAGCACAAACTGATGCACGAACGGCATGGTGGAATTTCGCAGCTCATCCGGCGTACCTTCCGCCACCACCACGCCCTCGGACACGAAATAGACATAATCCACCAGTTGAAAGGATTCATGCACGTCGTGTGTCACGACGATGGAAGTCGCGCCAAGCGCGTCATTCAGCGTGCGGATCAGGTTGCAGATGACCCCCATGGAAATCGGGTCGAGACCGGCGAACGGCTCGTCGTACATGATAATGTCGGGGTCAAGCGCTACCGCACGCGCCAGCGCCACGCGCCGCGCCATGCCGCCGGAAAGCTGAGTGGGCTTGAGATCTCTGGCACCGCGCAGGCCAACTGCGTTCAGCTTCAGCAACACGAGATCGCGGATCATGGATTCGGGCAGGTCCGTGTGCTCGCGCATAGGGAAGGCCACGTTTTCGAACACGGTCAAATCAGTAAACAGGGCGCCCTGCTGGAACAGCATGCCCATCTTGCGGCGCAGCCGGTAAAGACCTTGCCTGTCCTGCTCATGCACAACCGCGCCATCCACCAGCACCTTGCCCTTGGTAGGCTTGAGCTGACCGCCGATCAAGCGCAGCAATGTGGTCTTGCCGCTGCCGCTGCCGCCCATGATGGCAACCACCTTTCCGCGCGGGAAGGACATGTTGATGCCTTTGTGCAGCAGGCGGCCTGGATAGCCAAAAGACAGATTGTTGATTTCGACGATGTTGTCGGACATGAGTCGGTCGGTTAATTCTTTTATGAGCGGCTTATTTTAATTCAATTCGCCAACGCAGGCATACCACAAATAAAAAAGCCCGCCGAAGCGGGCTTTACATATTCTTTCTTTAGAAAGCCATACACACTACGTATTTCGTAGAGTCGAAGTTGGAGGCGGTTGTGGCAACAGGAGCAGCTCCGGCAGCCCCCGTAACTGCTGAAGCAACCATCATCGAGCCAGTAGTTGTTACGCCATCGTCCAGGGCAGTATCCAATTCTTTCGCAAACTTACCCAAAATGCCCGACGAACACACCGCATATGATCCGGTTAGACCGGTGATAGCAAGCTGCGGGTTTGATTGGACGCCAATCATACCCCCCTCAGCATTAGTAGGTTGATACGTAGCGTCTGCTACAGTGGTCGTGCCGGTAGCCAAATTCGCCAATCTCAGCTGCTGCCATACTTGGAGAGACTCACCAGTGGATATTCCACCCGTACCATTGCAGCATGCTCCTTCGATGACACCATCCCCATCGCCATTAGTTGCAGTTGCTCCAACATGAGTCTGGGCTGCCTTGTCATCTCCTGGAAGAGCTCTAAATTTATCTTGATATGAATAAATTTGGACCTGTACGTTTCTGAAATCACTCGCCATATTTTTTACCTTGGCGCTATTGATCAGCTCCTGCCCCTTCAGGACACCCCCGAGCAACAGACCAATAATCACCAATACGATTGCCAGTTCTATGAGCGTAAAGCCGCGCTGGTTTTTCATCATGTTATCCTTAGTAGGTACTTCTGTATGGCAAAGCCAAAGTTGAGTCGAAAGTACGTATGCAATCGCCGTGCCAATAAGTCATAGAGGTAAAATGCATATTCGGCGCGGATATTGACAATTGCATACAAAAACCAGCGCTCACAATGTCGAAAAATCATCAGAGTTGACAATTAAATGACATTTGCTTCCTTGCTCGGCCATCACAAAGAAACAAAAATTCCTATCAAGAATAGGTTAGCCCGACTTCACTGGGCTTTGGGTCTCATGCTGCTTTCACTGCATGGCGTTCTCATGTGGGGCTTCGAAGACCCATTACAAAAAGCCCTTTTGCTGTGCCATTACGGCCTCTTCTTGATATGGCAACCTATCTGGCGTAATGAGCAAAAGCTTTCGTTTTCCACCTCTGCTCTCTTTCTCGGCATAGGAGCTTTGCTGGTTGTATTCGCAAGCTGGTGGCTCATGGCTTTCTGGTTGTGCGGCCTGTTCGGCCTTTTAGGTGGCCGTGTTTTTTCGTCACAGGAAAAGAGCTCCCGCCTTGGCTATCTGCTTGCAGGCAGCTATCTGCTTTCCATGCTGTTGCTGTGGGTAGTACCCATGCTATTGAACGCCTCCTCCGAGCTGGCGGCTGCTGAACTCATGATTCAGTACGTGCTTCCTCTGCTGCCCCTGTTCATATTGTTTACACGCGTTGAAACCGATGCGAGCGGCAACCCTCCCGTCCTCGATCTTTTCTATACGCTGCTGCTGCTCTTCCTGGCCGTGATCCTCGTGCTCGGCAGTTTTGCCATAGAAGCCACCAGCGAGGCGAATTATGTTGAAGTCATCCTCAAGGCGCTGTTCGGGCTGGCGATCGCCCTTGTCGGCATGAGCTGGCTATGGAATCCGCGGGCCGGTCACTCAGGCATAGGACAGCTGCTGTCGCGCTATCTGTCCAGTGTCGGCTTGCCTTTTGAAGCATGGATACAGAACATTGCCGAAATTGCCGAGCGCGAGCCCAACCCCAAGGACTATACCGTAGCGGCCATGCGTGAGCTGGCCAAGCTACCCTGGGTCAGCGGCGTGACCTGGGACACCTATGATTCACGCGGCGAAATCGGCTCGCGCGGCAAACACGAGGCGACACTTTCCTTCAACGAGTTCCACCTGACGATTTATGCGCGCTCGCCGCTGACGCCAGCGCTCATGCTGCATGTCAAACTGCTGGCGCGTATCCTTGGTGAATTCTACGAGGCCAAGCGGCGTGAAGAAACATTGCGCCAGAATGTTTACATGCAGGCCGTATATGAAACAGGTGCGCGCCTGACGCACGATATCAAGAACCTGCTGCAATCACTGGGCGCCTTATGCTCGGCAGCGGAACAAACCAGCGACACGGATAATGAACGTTTGCTTGCCCTCCTGCGCCGTCAGCTTCCCATTCTGCATCAGCGAATGATTTCCACGCTCGCCAAGCTGGAGGCGCCCAGGAGTGAGAAAAAGCACTTTCTCAAGCTGGGCAATTGGTGGAATGCGCTGAAAATTCGCTACGCCCATGCCGACATCAAATTCTCGGCCGGGGAAATTCCTGGCATGCAGGTGGATACCGAGGTGGTGGACAGCGTTGTGGACAACCTGATCCAGAATGCCCTGGAGAAAGCCAAGAACGAAGCGTCTTTCGTTCTGCAAATCGATCTGGTTGCGGGAGACAGAACCGGCGTCGAGGTCAGGGACAGCGGCAAGGCTGTGCCGGATGATGTGGCAGCCGTTCTCTTCAAAAAGCATGTTCCGTCAGAGAATGGGCTGGGCATCGGCCTCTATCATGCGGGTCGGCAAGCCACTCAGGCAGGCTATGCGCTTGAGCTTGCCGAGAACCGGGATGGCGCTGTCTGCTTCTTCCTCAACCTCAGGCCTTGATGCAAACCAGCTAAATCAAAGCTCGCCGTAGGAGTGCAGGCCAGAGAGGAACATATTCACGCCAAGGAACGCAAAGGTGGTGACCAGCAAGCCCACTAAAGCCCACCAGGCCAGCACCGGACCGCGCAAACCCTTGACCAGCCGCAAATGCAGCCAGGCTGCATAGTTGAGCCAGACAATCAGCGCCCAGGTTTCCTTGGGATCCCACGACCAGTAACCGCCCCAGGCTTCAGCTGCCCACATCGCGCCTAGAATGGTGGCAATGGTGAAAAAGGCAAAGCCGATGGCAATCGCCTTGTACATCACATCATCCAGCACCTCGAGCGAAGGCAGGCGTGAGGCCAGAATGCCGCGATCGACCAGCAGATACGCGGTAGCCACCATCGCAGCCAGTGAAAAAGCTCCATAGCCAATGAAATTGGCCGGTACGTGCACCTTCATCCAGTAAGACTGCAGCGCGGGCACTAAGGGCTGGATGACGTGCGCCTCGCGGTCGAATGTATACCACAGGATGAAACCCACGCCGGCATTGATGATCACCAGCACAAATCCACCCAACTGATGCGTTTCATAGCGGTCTTCGTAATAGAGATACAGCAGCGCGGTGATCAGGCAGAACAAAATAAACACTTCATACAGGTTGCTAATGGGGATGTAGCCGACATCGGGCGCCACCAGATAGGTTTCATACCAGCGCACCATAAGCCCGACAAAACCCATCAGCACCGCAATCCAGGTAAAACTGGACGCCACTTTCCCTGCAAATTCCGATTTGGAGAAAAGAGAAAGCCAATAGGTCACCATGGCCAGCATGAACATGACGTTCATCCACATGACCGCGGACTGGCTTGAAATCAGATACTTGAGCAGAAAGGCTTCTTCCGCACGACTCTGGCTACCGCCATACAAATTGATGGAAACTATGCTGATGACTGCCACGCCCGCGATGAGCAGACGTACCGGTTTCCAGTACCAGCCGAGCCAGCTGAAAACTATGGCAGCGCCAAAGAGGAAACCGGTTTCATAGGCGTCCATAAAGCTGTGGTATTGCTGGTAGGCAAAGATTGCGCCCACCATCAATGCAAGGGCATACAGCCAGTCCTGCCAGTTCAGACGCCTAAACAGAGGCTCGGGGGTATCCATTGCTATGCTCGATTTCATGTTGTTCTCTCTTGGGTTCCAGATTCCAACGCATGATGCAGCTGTTCGGAATACCTGGCGAATTCCAGATCAAAGTCGCGGTTCTTACGGTTCGCCGTCATCGCGAACAGCACCTTACCCTCATTGGGTTTGATTAGTAACCAGATGCGGCGTTCACGAATATAAATCATGGCGAAAATGCCGAGCACCAGCAGCAGCGATCCTGAATACACCAGATTCTTTCCCGGCGAGCGCGTGAGTTGCAAGCCACTGGCTTCACGATGCTCGAAATCTTTCAGCTGCAGGTAGATCGGCGCTTCGTAGAAAAAGAGATCGCTGATGGCGTTAAGACTGTCCTTCAGGAAAGCTTCTGATGAATCGTCCAGCACGAGCTCGCGTCCACTGCGTTGAAGGCTCATCTTGTAGGCCTCGAATGCAGCAGCGTGGATGATCTTGATGTAAGTTTCTGCGGCTTTTACACGCTCCGCCTCAGGAATAGCCTGCTGAATTTCAGTGGCAATCGCGGTATAGCCGCCCTGACTGAACAGCTGCAGCAAACGAATGACGCTGCGTTCGAAGTTTTCCCTTATATCTTTCTCGGCGGGATTATTCAGTGTATCTGCAGTCAGCCTGCGGGCGATTTCAGCATGCGCCTGCGAATCGAACATGACTGCGCGCAAGGCCATGAAACCTTCGATGCTGAACTCGGTATCGACGGGAATACGCAGGTATTTGAAATCTTCCTGAGGGGTAGTGCGCATGCCGGAAACAAAATACGCCTTGCCGTCCAGCTGCAGGGGTTGCATGTAATTGACGTATTCACGCGCTTGGCCCGCAGCATCGCGTACCTTGAATGTGACGTTCGGGCCTACATTGCGCGGCTTGCCCTTGCCGTCAGTCGACAGGTTGAGGATGTTGAACAGGCGAAAATCGTTGAACTCGATCTTTAGCGCGTCCTCACCTTCACCGAAACTAGTGCTGTCGAAAATCGCGCCATCCAGGCTTGTGGGTTTGGCCTCACTGCCCAGCAGGCTCCACACATTGAATGCAAGGCCGGAACCGCCGTCCTGGAAATCCGATTGATACAGGGTGATGCCCTTGTAAGTCAGCGGATGATTGACCTTGATGGTGTGCTCGAATGTCTTGTCGAGCTGGCGGTCGATAATTACCAGATCGCTCTCGAAGGATTTGGGCTGGCCGGTGGCGTAATGCTCGATGCGGAATTCCTTGAGCTCAACGGTGAACGGTAGCTCCTGAACCAGATAGCCGTCCCGCACCCGCAGATAAGCCACGTTGGCCTGGCCGCCTTCGGGCAGGCTCATGTTGCCCCGGAATGAAAGATTGCGGGATGAGAGCCGGCTTTCATCAGGCACCTGCGAAGGTGGGATATCCAGCGTCTCGATTTTCTTGTAGCCCAGCATCTCCTGCACCTTGAGCGGGATATTCCCATCCAGCAGCCCGCCGACGCAGATGATGACAATGGCGGCATGCGTGAAGATATATCCCAGTCGCTGATAACTGCCTGCCTTGGCGGCCATCAGCCGGTTGCCGTCTTGATGCGTCAGTTGCTTGAAACGGAAGCCGCGCGCCGTCAAAAACTGCGCCAGTCCGGACTCTGTCTCTTCTGCGCTTCCGGAGAAACCATATTCGTTCTGATGGCTGAAACTGCGCAGGGATTTTTCGGTGGCATTCTCACGGAAAGCCTTGAGCTCGCGCAGCATGAGCGGCGTATTGCGATAAATACACAGGCTGGTGGAAATCACCAGGAATAGCAGGATGACCAGAAACCAGATGCTGTGATAGACATCGTACAACCCCAGCTTTTCGAATAACTCGAACCAGAACTGGCCGAACTGCACCATGTAATTCGAATAGGGCTCATTCTGCTTGAGTACGGTGCCGATAATGGAAGCAATGCCCACTATCGTCAGCATGCTGACGGCAAAACGCATCGAGCTCAGGAGCTCATACAGGCGGGAGGAAATGTTGGATGAAGTTTTCAAGTCAGCTATGAGACCGGGAAGGCTGCCCAAGTTGCGGGAGACGGAGGGTCGTTTCACCACCCTCTTCGGCGGGTTACTGCAAGCCCTGGATATAGTCGGCCACGGCCGCCATGTCCTGATCCGTCATGCGGGCAGCAATCATGCGCATCATCTTGGCGGAATCGTTTTCACGCTCACCGGAACGGAACAGCTTGAGCTGGCTCACGGTATATTCAGCATGTTGTCCAGCCAGACGCGGAAACTGCGCCGGGATGCCGGCACCTGCAGGCCCGTGGCATGAAGCGCATGCGGGGACATTCAAGCCGGGAATACCGGCCTGGTAGATTTTCGCCCCGGCCGATTCCGCACCGTTGGATTTGGCTTTGCCAGGCTTTTGCTTCTGGGAAGCGAAATAAGTGCTCAGCGTAGTGATATCGTCATTGCTCAGAGTCGCAGCGATGGGTGTCATTACCGGAGATTTTCGCACTCCAGACTTGAATTCGGTCAGCTGCTTGGCGGTATAGGGTTTGAATTGGCCTGCGATCTTGGGGTACATGGCCACCGCGCTATTGCCGTCAGCGCCATGGCAGGCAGCACATATCTGTGTAGCAAGCTTGGGCACGGCGGGCTGCTCAGCTCCATGCACTGAAGACGCCATTGCCAGCGTTGCCATCATCATGATTAACCTGCAAAAACTCATACCCATCCTTTTTGCTGGCTGATTCCAGCTTGTTCAGCCGATTTGTCAGCCGACTGCGCTTAAAAGCCGGTCATTTTATAGAAAAGTGCTGATATCGTGGTAGCATTTTCGCCCTCCATCTCTGATTCCTCAAAGCCTCCAATGCCCCTGTTTCAGAACGCCGAATTTTATATTTCCGCCCACAATCTGCAGGACCTGCCCCCACCTACTGGAATCGAAGTGGCTTTCGCCGGGCGCTCCAACGCGGGAAAATCTAGCGCGCTGAACACCATGGCGAATCACAATCGGCTGGCCTTCGTCAGCAAGCAGCCAGGCCGCACTCAGCTCATCAACTTTTTCAGCCTGGGCAACGACCGTTACCTTGTTGACCTCCCAGGCTATGGATATGCCAAGGTGCCGGAAGCCATGCGCCAGCACTGGCAGATGACGCTGTCCAATTACCTGAGCCATCGTTCTGCATTGGGCGGACTAGTGCTGGTCATGGATTGCCGCCATCCGCTGACCTCGCTGGATCGACGCATGCTTGACTGGTTTTCCCCGACCGGACGACCTATCCATGTACTGCTCACCAAGTCCGACAAGCTCTCGCGCAGCGAGGCCTACAAGACGCTGGCAGCAGTCCGCAAGGAGCTGGAGCAGAACTGGGGCCACTGCACAGTCCAGCTTTTTTCCAGCCTGAAGAAGCAGGGTGTGGAAGAAGCGGAAAAGGTGATCGGCAGCTGGCTATTCAAGCCGGAAGATAATGTCCCAGACCCCATGCCCCAGCTTTAAGCCCCGGTTCTCGAACTTGGTCAACGGCCGATAATCCGGCTTGGGCGCGTAACCGGCGGCAGTATTCTCGAGCTGCGGCTCGGCCTCAAGTATTTCCAGAATCCACTCGGCATATTCCTGCCAATCAGTAGCGACATGCAGATAACCGCCGGGTTTGAGCTTGCTGCTCAACAGTTTAACGAATTCAGGCTGGATCAGTCTGCGCTTGTGATGCCTCTTCTTGTGCCATGGATCGGGAAAAAAGATATGCACACCGTCCAGGCTAGCATTCTCAATCATGTGCCTGAGCACCTCCACCGCATCATGCTGGATCACACGCACGTTGGTGAGCCCGCGCTCACTCACCTGCTTGAGCAGGCTGCCGACGCCGGGCGTATGCACTTCCACGCCCAGAACATCCCAGTCCGGGTGATGCTCTGCAATATGTGCCGTGGTTTCACCCATGCCGAACCCGATTTCAAGAATTTTGCGGTTACCTTTGCGGCTAAATACTTCATCCAAATCTATCGACTGCGCTGCATACGGGATGCCGAATTGGGGCATGACGGTCTCCAGAGCGCGCTGCTGCGCCGTGGTCAAACGCCCCTGGCGCAATACAAAACTGCGGATGGGCCTCTTTTTGATATCTTCGTTTTCTGTTGTCATCTTTGTTTCAAAGTTTGTGGCGTTTGTCGCCCTGTGAGAACCCCACCAGCGGGTCTGCAAATCCACGGGCCAGGGCAATGGCTTTGAACAACTCGCCCATTTCGGCCGGTGAAAGCAGTTTCTGCGCTTGCGCTGCCATGGGTGCGTAAGTCTTCAGATCCGCAGGTGAAGCCTCCTGCAGCAGGTCGGCAATACCGCAGTTGATCAGGAACTGCGCCTGAGTGCAAAAACCCGAGAGCCGCAACCCGTTTGCCACGCCGGCCTCCGCCACTGCCGTGAAATCCACATGCGCTGTAATGTCCTGCAGGCCAGGGTAAAGAAATGGATCACCATGCGCATGATGGCGATAGTGGCACATCAAGGTTCCGGCATTGCGCTGCGCATGATAATACTCATGGCGCGGAAAACCATAATCAATCAGCAGAATGACGCCGTGCTGCAGCATATGGCCAAGACTTGCCACCAGCGCGGACGCTGCAGGGCAGAGCTCGCTCTGGTAACCAGCGGGAAGCGTGAGCCGCGTTGCCGCTTCCTGCAGTTGTGCTGAAGTGAGGGCCTCAGCCTGCCACCCCAATTTCCCATCTTCGCAAGTGACGCCCAGCTCATGCAAAGCCTGGCCATCGCTCTTGATAATGAGTACCGGTAGCGCATCCAGCACCTCGTTGGCGATCACCATACCAGTGAAAGTTTCTGGCAGCGTATCCAGCCAACGTATGCGTTCATACAATCCCACTGGCAGCATTTTCTGTAAGGTCTGTTGCTGCATCTCGCGCAAATGAGCACTTACTTCCAGAATCAGATACTGCTGTGGCAACGTGTCCAGATGCTGTAATTCAAGCAGCAGATCCGCGCACAACTTCCCCGTCCCGGCCCCCAGTTCCAGCACGCTGCCCTTTGTCGGTTGCAGTACTTGCATTACCTGCCGCGCTAGGGAGCGTCCAAACAGGCAGGAGATTTCGGGCGCCGTTACAAAATCACCGGCGCTGCCGAATTTGCTGGCACCGCCCGAGTAGTAACCGAGACCCGGGCTATACAGGGCAAGATGCATATAACGGGCGAAATCCATCCAGCCGCCAGAGGCTTCGATCTCTGCGCAAATCAGCTGCTGAAGTTGGCGGCTATGGGATAGGGCTTCGCTGTCGGGCGTGGGTAAAGGGGCGGCCATGGTCAGTCTGGATTATAATGGCTGCAGCCATTTCACGGCCATCAACAACGGATTCAGCTTGGAAACCAATCTCAATAACAAGGTCGTACTGATTACCGGCGGAGCCAAACGTGT
>Ga0196972_1000898_pt1 | contig 10660 bp, 17 predicted proteins | sample S1v_2013CmetaG_FD_148618 | JGI IMG/M metagenome (GOLD analysis project Ga0196972, IMG submission 148618) | Soil microbial communities from Anza Borrego desert, Southern California, United States - S1+v_20-13C | ecosystem: Environmental > Terrestrial > Soil > Desert | place: USA: California... | reverse complement strand
CGGCTGCGCGGTTTTCGTCGCGGGCGAAGCCACTGCTGGCGCGGCAGACTTCACCTGCAGCACCGCCTCGCCTTCCTTCGGTTGGGGGATGTGCAGGCGCTCGTTGACCCAGTTGACCGGGATCTGCACGCCTACCTCGGCCAGCTTGGGCAGGTTCTCTGCGAACTTGGCCATGTCCTCTGGAGACTCAACCTGGATCACAAATCGTGGGCTGCGCTTGAGGCTGGTGATGCCAGGACAGTTTAACGCCGCCATCGGGTAGACCAGGTCGCGCGTTAATGTTGCTCCCACCAGGCGCGCGTCCGCCTTGCGGATGTCGTTGCGCACCTCGTTATGCACCTTGCCCAGGGCGTAGCTGCCGCCGCCACCGCTGCCGGTGTCAGCCGACAGCGTCTGGCCCAGGATGCACTTCGATTCGGCTTTGTCAGCCCATTCCATAAGCGCCAGGTGACCAGACTGGCCGCCTCCAGCTGCCGCTTGGATGATCTCGATATCCATGCCCTGCGGCATGACGGCGCGCGCATCGTGCCCCAGCGACACGACGGCGCGGTAGAGACTGTTCTTCTCTTCGGCGGACGATCCCTCACGATACTTTGCCAGGATGATCGGCAAGCCGTAGATTTCCAGGAACTCGGCCAAGTCGCCCAGGCCATATGCCTTGTAGATGAACGGCCAAACCAGGGTACGGTGCAGGCCGGTCCGGCCGGCATATCCCGTCTTTGGTTTGGAGACCTGGTGGAAGATCCAACCGAACGGGCGCAGTTCAGCGCCATCGACCGAGCCGTCGATCAGGTTGATCTTGGTTCGGTGATTGTTCAGCTGGAACCATTCCTGCGGCCGCGGCTCAAACGAAGGGAGCCACTTTCCCTCTTCCATGCGCCACTCCAGCTCGATCGGCGAGAAGCCGTGGCCGACGGCGTCCATCATCGCGGTGAGGAGATCCTCCACCGCATCGGTCGCGTCCAGCATCGCTTCCTTGACCCATGCGGCAGCCTTCTTCTCTGCGGCGCTTGCATCACGGGGCGGTACAACATCCCATTCCAGGCCGACAACCGCACTGACGCGCTTGCCCATCTCAGACTTCATATGCGCATCGCGCTCCTCCATGTCGGAGAACAGGCGATGCTGATCGATCAGGTTCCCCATGTCGGCACCCTGCAGGATCGCGGCCAGGCGCTGCGGTGTCAGCCCGCCGAGCATCGGAGTGAGGTAGCGATTCTCCAGCGGGGCGATGCGCGCGGTCTGTGGCTCCTGCAGCTCACCCTTCCTAACGGTGAGAGGCTTGCCGAACTGGTCTAGGATGGTGGTCACAGCATACTCCTGGAATGAGTCTTGAAATCATCGCGGCCGCCAGGCGCGCCGCGCTTGGGAATGGGGACATACCCCAGGCATTCCCCACCACCGCCGTCCATACGGTGGCTGGCGTAGATCGCCATAGCGATCGCGATCGCGGTGTCGCCGTGGCGATCGCGGCCGTCGCTTCCCTTGTTCTTGGCGCTGTCCGGCACCTTGGCGATACCCTTCTCGATGCGTAGGGAACGCAGGTCGGACAGGGTGTCGGAGTCTTTCGGCAGGATGATGGTCCGGTCCTCGAATGCCGCTTTAACGAGCGGCATATTCTCCCGATACCATTCGGTCGTCAGCATCACCTGGCCGATTCGGCCGGCGCCGAACTTCTGTGCCGTCACCTCGGCCAGCCAGGAGCCGTTGCCGCGTGCATCCAGGGCTGCGGCCGTGAAGCGCGGCAGGCGTTCGAGTATGTACCAGAGGATCTGGCGCTGCTGCTCGAACGGGATGTTGCGCAGCTCGATGATGAACGGCGCGCGCAATGTCAGGTCGCGCTGTTCGGCCAGCGGCACGAATACGGACAAGTCGCCGGATCGGGCAAAGTCGCCGCCCAGGGTGTGCTTCTGCTGCGGATCCAGTCCGCGCAACACCGGATCCAGATGCTGACGGCACCAGTCGATGGTCTCGGCTTCGCGGATATGATGGGGCAGGAAAGTGAACTCATCGCCCAACGCCAGGCGCAGGACGGGGATGTCGGGCTGCATGCACGACTCGATCAGCATGCGCGATAGGTACGCACCTTCCCCTGCGCTCGGGATGACATCCAGCTCTTCCGCGCTGTGGTCGCCGTAGAAGGCATAGATGTCGGCCACCCACTTGTCTTCGGCCTCTTGTGTCCACTGCTTCTTGGTGGACAGGCAGATGCGACGGAACAGGCCTTGCTCGATGGCGAACTTGAACTCGATGCGGTGGATCGAGTATGGGAACTTGCCCGCTCGGACATCGTTGATCATCTCGTTAAACGGGTTCTGGTCGCCGTCATGGGTCGAGATGATGCGCACGCGGCCGCCCCACATCAGGAGCGCCATGGCGGCCTTGATGAGGCCGGCCAGGTCGTTGTGGAACGCCGCTTCGTCGATGACGACACGGCCTTGCTTACCGCGAAGGTTCGATGGGCGGCTGGACAGCGCCGTCACGCGGTTGCCGGAGGCGAAGCGGATCGAGAACGTGACGATGTCCTTGCCGTCATCGTGGAAGACGGCCTCTTCCATCTCGCCGGCCACGCTGTCGAAGTGCTTGGCCCAGAACGCGGTGTCCCGGATGAACTCTTTGGCCATGTCCTGGTTATAGCCGATGTACCAGGTGTCGTCGCCGCCAGCATTCGGCGCCTGGGCGCCGGTCAAGGCAGCGTCGCACGCCTCGGCCCAGGATAGGCCGACGCGGCGCGACTTCTCTGCGATCTTGACTTCGGACTGGTCCGCGATCCAGGCTTGCTGGTACGGCAGCAGTACGGCTGGCGCCAGGTCGGTCATGCTGCGATGCCCAGGATCTTCTGGCGGATGAGGTTGGCCGTGGCGGCGGACAGACCCGCTTGCTTCATCGTAGCGGCCGCCTCCTCGGCCACCGATGCCGCGCGATCGCGCACTTCCTTGGCGTAGCGCTTATTGCTGATCGAGGCGCGGGAGATGTCGGCGATCGCCTTGGCGAACTTCGGCAGGTCGACCGTCTCCGGATCCACCTCCATCTCCATCACCACGTTAAAGAGCCGCTCCTGGGTCATACGGATCAACGCCTGGCTGACGGCGTCTTCGTCGTCAGGGCTGGCCTGGACGACTGCCTTGGCCTGCTCGCTGACCAGGCGCAGGGACTTCAGGCGCTCCTCGAAGTCGGAACCGTAGCGGTGAATGCTCGATTTGCCGATCTTGAAGTCGGCGCCGGCCGCTTCCAGCCTGGCGTTGACTTCCTCTTCGAGCAGTTCATAGCCCGAGAAGCCGCTGGTCACCAGCTGCTCATCGAGCCACTTCTTGATTTCGGCCGGCAGCTGCTCGACCTTGGAACGTGCGGGCGCCATCTTTAACGCTCACGCCTTGACCGGACGCGCGATGCCAGGCTGGCAGTCGATCGTGTACTCCACCAGGTCGATGCCGTAGCGATCGAGCTTGGCGAACCAGCGGCCGTCGGGCTGCTTGTCGATTTCAACCAGTACGCGCTCCTTCAGGTAGTCGAGGTTCTTGCGCTGTTCCAGCTGGGTGGCGTCCGGATACAGCGCCTTGATGGTCATGAGGAGTACTTCCTCGCAGCACCCGACCGGTTGCGCGTTGTACAGCGTCAGCAGCAAGTACCAGCGCATCGCCTCGCGGCGCACCTTGTCCTGGTCGATGGTCATACGGGGTTTCCTTTCACTTGAATCAACTCGATCTTGCTGGTGATGCGATCGAGCTTTGCTTCGATAACGGTCTGGTTGCGGATGAAGTCCTCGCGGCGCACGTAGATGTTGGGCAGCTCGGCGCGCATCATGAGGAAGTCGCGCTCAAGGCTGGTGATCATCTCGACGGTCCTGCCTTCGTTCACCTGCTGTTGGCTGACGATCTTCTCCAACCGCTCATAAGCAGAGTGGGCCTGGCTGGCATTGGAGTCGAACTTTTCCAACATGCGTTTCTCGAACTGCACGAAGAAAAACTGTGCGCCGGCCCAGCACGCGCCGACCAGCGACATCAGGATGAGGATGAGGTGCCACAGTTCGAGTTGAATCTGCATCAGTAGCCCCTCGTATGGGCGCGCATTTCGCGCTCCAGCTCGTCCTGGCAGGCCACGCAGGTGTGGACACCTGGGACAGCTTCGCGGCGCAGCTGCGGGATCGGGTCGTCGCATACGCTGCATTGCTCGGCCGAGTCGCGGACGGTCTTGCCTTGTGACCCATCGTGGCGCGCGATGCGCTGCAGAGCGGCCTGACGGTTTTCCTCCTCGGTGAGGATGGCCTGATCGACGATGTCGGTCACAGCAGCACCTCCCGTACCCACTTGATCAGGCCGGAGTTGTTGGTCCGGCACTTGCGGTAAATCTTGGCTGAGGCCACGTGGCTGGCCAACAGCGACGGAAGCTCCCCGTCCTTCGGATCCGGCAGCTCCTTCGGACACTCCACCAGGAGAGCCGCGTCCGGCCGATCCTTCTGGTTCAGCGAACTCTCCACGATTTGCGGCGCGCCAGAGGCGCAGGCCGTCAGCGTTAAGGCTGCAATCAGCACGCCCAGGGTTTTGCTGCGCATAGGTCAGCACTCCTTCTTCGATTTTCTGGAATGTCTGGTCGACCTTGGCCACCTTCGCCGCTGCCGTCGCGGCGACCTGGTGGCCCTTGTCGGCCTTCTCTTCGTGCTTTTGCACCGCCTTGACGATCGCCGGCACGACGGCGGCCTTGTGGGCGTTCTCGACGTTCTGGCTGGCGAACTGGTAGGTCCAGAGGATGGACACCAGCCAGAGCAGGCCGACTAGGAGACCGGTCCGCGCGCTCATAGGCACACCCCCGATCCCCAGCCGGCTGCGATGAACATTGGTTGCCAGCGTTCGATGATCTTGTGTGGATAATCGCGGTTCTCGCGGAAGGCCGCCGCGTGGCGCCCCGCGTTAAACGGCTCGACCTCGACATGCCGGCGCGGATTGGCACCCTTGGCCAATGCCAGCTTCTGGTCGCGGATCACCCATCCTTCACCGCCGTTGTATCCCCATTTGCCCATCCACCAGCGATCGCACTCCGTCTCGCCGGTCGACCGGTCGACCAGGAAGCGCATGTAGCGCCCCTGCGCCCGAGCTGCCCAGGTGGGATTCTTCGCATCCGAGAGGGCGAGATCTGGATAGCGACTGCCGATCCAGGACGCGGTGGCCGGCGTGAACTGGGTCAGCCCATCGGCAAAGGCCGACTTGGCGCTGGGATCACACCCCGACTCTTGGAACATCTGGGAAGCAAGAGCAGCAACGGGAGCGTTCGGTCCGTAGCCATGCTGGACATTGCGCACGTAGTTCAGCCGGATCCGCTGGCAGCGCGCTGGCACTTCAGCGGTCGGCCTGGCGATCTTGAGCGAGATCGCCGGCACCAAGTACTCCTCGGCGGCGATCGCCGTTGGCACCACCCCGACGAGCGCCCCGGCCATGATGCCGAAGCCGATGACGATGAGGGTGCGCATCAGGCCGCCCAGGCGCCGGCCAGCATAGCCGCACACATCAGATTGTTGCGGCGCTTGCCGGCAGCGATGCGCTCATTTGGCGTCAGCGTGGGATTGTCGGGCCGCGCATACGGATAAACATGGCGGTCGAAGAAGAATGCCATGGTGGCGAAGCCAAAGATGATCGCGGCTTTAACGACGATGAGGCCGAGCTTGCTCGGATCGAAGCAGTAGACCAGGAACATGAGGACCAGGGACATCAGGATCCACTGGCCCATCCTCGCACCCAGGAAACTACCTTGGCGATCGCTGTGCTCTTCCTGGGCGACAGCGGAGAAGAACGACAGCACGGCCCAGGCGCCCATTACGACCAGGATACCGACGACCCAGTAGAAGACTGGGTGCAGTGGGAACAGAGAGAACATTGCGCACCTTTCAGGAGGTTTGAAAAAGCGCCTCTTGTCGGGCGCAGTTCACGCAATGTACGCGCGGGCGCGTAGGTGGGTAAGGCTCCCACATGGGAGCCTTGACGGATGAGGAATTAGAGGAGAGTCATCTGCAGCTCGTCGACTGCAGCGGCGGTCAGGTTGCGGCCGGCAGTGTTCAAGATGCGGCGTACCTGCTTCTCGCTGAGGGAGAACAGCTCCACCAGCTCATGGATGGCGAAGTTGGAGGACCGGCGCTCTGTCATCGTCAGCCGATCGAACTCCTCGCGGATTCTAGCATTACGCAGCTCGTTTAACGCATCACGGCAGAGCGGTATCGTGAAATCGCTCACGCCGAAGTGGTCGATGAGCTTCTCGGTGTTCTCGGCGCCAATCACCGCAGCGAAAGAATCGAAGCGCGCGCCGGACCGCGCCAGGCGAACGCGCTTACCGCCGTGCTTCTTGATGAGGGCGAAGGTCGACGGCAGACCGATCAGATCGATGATCTTGTGGGCGGTCGGTGGCAGCAGGCTGTTATCGAACTCCATGTCGAATCCTCACTTCTTCGCGCCGCTGCGGCGATTGGCATCGATCTGCAAAGCTGCGACGAGTTTGTGCAGGTCCTCCGGCTCCAGCCATTCCAGCTTCTCGACGTTAAACATGTGCTTCGCCATCACCTGTGCATAGCTCCAGGGTAGTTTGCGATCGGCGAGGAGCGCCTCGACCTTGTCCATCATGGCACCACACCCTGGACGATGTTTCGGCCGCTTACCGTACTTCGGCTCGGCCTTGAAGCCGGATGCCTTGAGGTGTTTGATAACCCTCTCTGCTCCGGTTGCCGACAAGTCCTTGGACGAATTTACGCCGCCGTGCTGCAGAAGCATTGCACGGTAGGTTTCATCGTCCAGGCCCAACTGCTTCTTGGCGATGTGGATAATCGCCAGGTCAGAACGCCGGATCATTTGCTAGCTCCAGGTTATCTTTGGCTACCGCAGCCCGCTCATCGGCAAGTACTTCGACGGAGAAGCACACCTTGTTGAGATGGCGGAGTGCGGCCCGACCGCTCGTCCAGGATGAGTCGAAATGCGTCAGAGTCTTTGTGCAGATGCTGTCGGTCATCGCCGCGCGCTTTCCGATGAATTTGGCGCGGGCTGCGCGCTCCTTTTGGGTGAAGAGGAAGCGCGTTACCTTCCGACCGAACTTCGCCTCAGGGGCGAAGGTGCCATCCGGTTGTGGGAATCCCCAGGCGTAGGTCCAGGAGCCATCGACAAAGGTCATGACGCGATAGGTCAGCTCACTCCAAAGGCGAACCTCCAGCGTGACGATCCGTCCGTCACAGAGCAGCTTCACTGAGCCGTAGGGGTGCGAAAGCTGCGCCGCCAACTCGTCGATCTGCGCGCCGGTCAGCTTCTTGTTCGTTGGCGGCACCTTAGGCATGGAGGACTCCGGCAAGGCGGCCCATGAACTGCTGCAACCGGCTGATCTCGGACGCGTCAAGTTCTACCGAGCCGCCCGCGTTCCGGATATACAAGCTACCGTCCACGTTGAACGCGGCCCAGAAAGTGTCAGGCGTGAGACGTTCTTCGGGCTGCACATTCTTCTGTTTTCGCGGCTTTGCGAGCGCAGGGGATCGAGGGACTTTCACGACTTTTCCCCCTGTGTCGACCGAAGCACCGCTCGAAGATTGCGCCGCGTCGGCGCCTTTCTGCGCTAACAGCCCAAAAGGATCAGAAGGATTCATGTTCGCGGCGTGCGCGTTGATGATCGGCGTGCCCGCGCGAGTGTAGGGTTTGAAGCCCTCAGGGATGTTGACATCCTCCAGCGCGTAGTGAACCTGGAGATGTTCATCCTGCACCCGAATGATCGAGCCGGCGTCTTCAATCCGGTAGAGAGTTGTTCTGGTCTTTTGCACATCCTGGCCGATTGCCTGGGAGAGCGCGGCCACGGTCATAGGCCCATCTTGCAGCGCTGCCAATACCTTGGCTGGCGCGCCGCCTTCGCGTGGGGAGTAGTCGCCCGGGCGTGATTTAGCCATTTTCGCCCCCGCGACGGATTGCGCATGCCAGCACTTCGGCGAACGCGATGAGAAAATTAGTTGCCGCTTCGGCTGCGACTTCGATTTCTCTTCCCTCACGAGATTCTGGCGCCTCCATCAATTCGATGACGGCTTGCTTGAGTTTTTCTTTGCTTTGCATATTGGATCCCTAGTTGTTGGTTTTATGGCTGCTCATCAGTGCCCAGCCGCCACGCCAGGCAGACCCGCCAGTGAGGCGGGTTTCGCTTTACACACGGGCCATGTCGAGCGGGATTGCCACCCAGGCGCCGATCGCGTTGCGTTCGTAGATCCGGACATAACTCTTGCTGCCCGATACCTGGATCGCCTCGCCGATTGCCTTCATGGCGGACTGCCATTCGTCGTCGGCGATCGCCAGGCGGCGCAGGCCAAGGACGCGGTTGGTGTTGATGTTGCCGGCCCTGTCGACCTGGAACGCGTCGTTGATGAGAACCTTGATCTCAGGCTGTGCGCCCTGGCTCCAACGATTCAGGCAGCTGTCGATCAGGGCCTTGGCGGCCTGCAGTCGCTCGTCGAAGGCAATGCCCTCCTGGATCGCGCGCTCGACCTTGTAGCGGCCGTCGAACGACACCAGGCTGACGTTGCCCTTCTCGCCGCCCAGCTTGACGCTGTACTCCTCGGCGCTGAGCGTGACGAAGGCGGCGATATCGTCGAAGAACTGATTTTTCATTCGGTGGATCTCGGCCGACAGCCCTTTTGCTTGCTGGACGATCTCCTGCACCAGCTGGTCACGGGTCATGTCGATCGGGCGGATGGCAGAGACGGGAACAAGGCGCCCTTGGGCGTCCTGTTTGAATCCGTCTGGAATGGCAGTGGTGTTCATGTTGTTTCCTGGTTGTGGTGGGTTTGCCGGTCAGTGGTGCAAGCCGGCGCCTTGGTCGATCTGCGTGTCGCGCATGGCCGCCGACTCCGCGTTAAATTGGTCGAGGAGCCTGACTACCTTCCTCGCGTCCTTGGCCGCATGCGCGGCGCTGAGCTGGCCGAGCCAGCCGGCAAGCCCGTATGCGACCTCGGCCGTTTTGGTGGCTTCACGAAGGGCGGCATTGCGCTCAGCCATGACAGCAATCAGCGCCTCCTCCAGTTCGGTCGTGGTGGGCTGTTGCCGCGCATCGAGGCGGGCGTTGATCAGTGCTTCGGCTGGATGCATTTCAATTCTCCTTTCAGGGTCATGAGCTTGATGCGCAGAGAGGATTCGCGGCCTACCACGAATTCCATGGTTTCGTTGAAATCGCGCTGCGCCTTGCAGCGCTCGTCGGCCGCCTCCTGCAGCTCCTCGTGCGCGCGCTGGCGCACCAAGTCGTTGGCGGCCAGCTCCTGCTGTAGGATCGCAATGCGAAGCTTCAGGCCAAGGACGCGGAGCCACGGCGCCTTGGGAGCGATCCAGGGCAAAACACGCACCTTCATGACACGCTCCCGACGTCCGGCAGGTTGATCAGCAACACGGCCAGCTCGGATGCCATGTTGGAATCGATCGGCTGCAGGCGCTCGACGAAGTTGGTCACGAAGCGCATGGCGCGCTGTTCGACATCCCTGGGATAGACCAGGCGGGCATCTGCCGCCGACTCACGGATGATTTCTGCGATTTCTTGCTTCATGCTGCCTCCTGGTGGGTTTGGACTGCGATCTGTGGTGCGCCTACTCCAGGCAGCGGCATGGTGGCCGTGTCCGGAGTTGCGGGTTGCTTTTCCTCGGGTGGTTCCGGAGGAGATGCTGTTGGTGGCATGGGCTGCGGTGCGCCGACTACCGGTAGCCCCAGCGTGGCCTCCGCAGCAGTTGCCGGTTTAACGGTCTTTGCCTTGGCCGGCGCCTTGGTTGGACCTGGCGGGGGCTCAACTGGTGCTGCAGGCGTGACGCGCTTGGGACAAGTCTGGCAGGCCCGCCAGTGCGCCATTTCCCTGGCGCTGTTGGTCGGCGGGTTCTGGCGATATGCCACTTCTCGGCACTGAAGGCCTGTGATACGACGCTCGGCGCCGTGGTACTCGCTGAGGAAAGGGCATTGCACCAGGCCGATGCTGTTCATGACCTTCAGCTCGATCTTGGCGGTGCTGGCCAGGCCCGTGCCATACGGACCAACGCCATTCAGCACCTGCGACAGCGCCGATCGGGACACTCCAATCCGGTCGGCGGTGGCGCTGATGCTCCCGGCCTGCGCAACATCCTCGCGGACGATGCGGATCCACTCGGCTTCAGGCTTGGTTGGTGGCAAATTCATAGGTTTCCTGGTTGTTCTGGTCAAAAACGGCACGGCGGGCGGTGAGTGGCACCGGCGGCAAGACGCCGGAGTCGCGCACCAGGAGATACCGCTTCTCACCGTTCGAGGTAGGCGAGGTGCGGGCGCCGCGTTTCAGCTCCTGCAGGTAGCCGGCGCGCGCCAGGTGCCGGAAGTACTTCTGCAAGTTGTTGGTCGCCCGGGTGACGGCGATCGCCTCGCAGCCGGCGTCGAGTAGCAGGCCGACGACCTCCGGCACGCTGACCTTCTTCCGGATCCGGAGGACGCGCCACGCTTTATCGCGCATGCAGTCGGGTCGGATCTTGGGAATGCCGGTTGGCCCCCTCGGTCCGCTGACCACGCGCGTTTGCTCCTCGGCCGCCTTGCCCAGGTCGGTCAAGGTGTAGCAGCCTGGCTTGGCCGGACCGTCTGAGTAGTGCTGACGCACGATATAGCCGTGCTCGACCAGCTTGTCGCAGGCATCCGCGACCTGGCGCGACTTCAGGCCG
>Ga0196972_1000897_pt1 | contig 10682 bp, 12 predicted proteins | sample S1v_2013CmetaG_FD_148618 | JGI IMG/M metagenome (GOLD analysis project Ga0196972, IMG submission 148618) | Soil microbial communities from Anza Borrego desert, Southern California, United States - S1+v_20-13C | ecosystem: Environmental > Terrestrial > Soil > Desert | place: USA: California... | reverse complement strand
CGGCGGGTCGTCGCGGCGGCCGTCGTCGTTGCTGTCCATCAGTTGCTCCGCAAAGTCGTTTCGATTTGCGACTATACAGGATGGGGGAGTGGCGGGTTTCGCTGCGCTCTACCGATAGAACGCCCCATACACATCGTTGTTGCGCGAGCAATTGCTTGGAATCCAGGCCGCCACTGCTTTCCCGCTCGATGCATCCATCGCCAGCGCGTGGCCGTTGCCGCAATTGTACGGGGCGAGGTTGACCACGTTGCTCCAGCTCCCGTTCGAGGCGGACCAGGTGGCGAACTGGGTGTGCGCGGCGAGCCATACCATCATCGCGTCGCCATTCTCGTGCAGGCGCACGACCGGCATGAATCCGCCGCGGTTGTATACGTTGACCGGCGCGCTCCACGCACCGGCCGCGTCCATCCTTGCGGCGAAGACGTAGCCGCTCGACGCCGTCGCGACTTCCTGTTCCCAGGCGATGAAGCCGCCGCCATCGTTCAGCGCCGCGAAGGGCGCGAAACTGCTGCCCGGCCGGCCCTCGATCGTCGCCGGCGCCGACCACGCGCTGCCGTCGAAGCGGCTGGCATGCACGGAGCTGCCGCTGCCGTCATCCTGCAGCCAGGTCACCAATGCGTTGCCGTTCGGCGCCACTGCGACCGAGGGCATCGAGGCCGGCGCTGCCAGAGCGTCGAGGGTGCGCGCTGACGCAGCGCTTCCCGCGGTATCCATGCGTGCCGCACGGATGTTGTCGATGCCCGCCGCATCCTTCTCCGTCCACGCCACGAGCGCATTGCCCGCGGCATCGATACCTGCCTGCGGCATGCTGGCAGCACCCGACGAGAGCCGTAACGGATTGCGCCATGTGCCCGCGCTGAACGTGGCGGCGCTGACGCTGCCCGCCTCGCTCCACGCGGCCACGGCCCTGCCTTGCGCATTCATCCCGAGGACCGGATAGGAAGCGCCGGCAGCGGACGCGTCCAGCCGGACCGGCGCGCTCCAAGTGTCGGACGCGCGGTTGTAGCTCTTCGCCCAAACATGGGGCCGGTCACCGGTCGTCGCGCTCCATGCCGCGATGGCATCGCCGGTCGCGGGGTTCATCGCCACCTGCGTCGCTGTCTGGAACCTGCCGTTGGCGCGCAGCGAGGGCTGCGCATTCATCTCCGGCAAATCGATCGCGCGCGGGGCACCGATGGTGGCGCTGTTCACATTCCCATGCACGGCGAACACCGCTATCCGCGTGCCGGTGTCCTGGGCGAACACGGTGAGGGTTTCGCCGTTGGCGGCGATCGCGACCGACGGATATTCCGCCTTGCCGGGCTGTTGCTCGAAGGGCGCATCGATGGTCCATGTCGGGGGCAGGCGTGTGCTGCTCGGGCTGAGCGTTGCCGCCGGCCCCTGCGCGTCGCCGCCGCCGCAACCCGCGACCAGGGCGGCAGTGGCGAACACTGCCGCGCAAATCCTAGTACCCATGTCTTTCCTCATCTTCGGCATACCGGTGGGAAATGCCTATCGTAAGCGCCGCGCGCGGTGCGCCGCCAGCCGCGCGGACTGACTTGCGGAGCCAGCCGCTTGACCCGGGAAGCCGCGAACCAATCGCGCGGGCGCCTGCCTCAGCAACAAGGCATCCACGACCAAGGAGTGCATCATGAATACGGACAAGAACCAGGGCCGGGTGGCGGAGCCGGCCGAAGAGGAAATCAAGAAGCACGGCGACCCGATGAAGCAACAGGTTGCCGAGGCGGCAGGGAAGGAGCCGCCGAAAGAGGAAAGGAAGCCGGACGAAGGAGAGGGGGAACGCTGAATGCGTTTCAGGCGGCGCGCACCGGGATGATCTGCCGCTGCGCTTCCAGCGCGCGCGCCCGTAGCTGGCCGCAGCCACCGTCCACTTCCTGCGCGGCGGAATCGCGCAGCTTGGCCAATACCCCGCGACGGTGCAGGATGCGGATCATTTCCCGGCAACGCTCGGTCGCCGGGCGCCGGAAGGCGAGGTCGGGCACCGAATTGTAGGGAATGATGTTGAGCACGCCGTATTTGCCTTTGAACAAGGCGACGATGCCCTCGATTTCATCCTCGCCGTCATTGATGCCGTCCAGCAGCGTCCACTGGTATTGCACCGGATAGGCGGTAGTACGGCCGTACTGTTCGCCGAGCTCCACGAGTTCCTGCGGCGTCAGGCGCGGCGCGCGCGGCAGCAGTTTCTCGCGCAGCGCCGCTTTGGTCGTATGCAGCGACAGCGCCAGCGCCGGCTTCACCGGCCCCTGCGGCAGCCGCTCGAACACGCGCGGATCGCCGACGGTCGAGAACACCAGGTTCTTGTGGCCGATGTTGCCCTCGGTACCCAGCAGCTCGATCGCTTCCATCACATTGTTCAGGTTGTGGGCGGGTTCGCCCATGCCCATGAACACCACTTTCTTCACCGCGCGCTGCGTGCGCGCCAGCGCCACCTGCGCGACGATTTCGCCGCTGCTCAGTTGCCGCAGCAGGCCGTCGCGCCCGGTCATGCAGAACTGGCAACCCACCGCGCAGCCGACCTGGCTGGAGACGCACAGCCCGCCGCGCGGCAGCAGCACGCTTTCCACGGTCTGTCCGTCCTGCAGGCCCACCAGCAGGCGCGCCGAGCCGGGGTCGTCGGCCACCGGGTGGGAAGAGACGAGGCGCGCGATGTCCTTCAGCTCCGCCTCCAGCGCAGGCAGTGCGTCGCGCACGGCCTGCGGCAGGAAATCCTTCGGCCGGCGGCGGCCCTGGTCCCAGGGGCGCACCTGTATCCAGTCGCGCAGCACGCGCTGCTCGTGGACCGGGCGGGCGCCGAGGGCGCGCAGGCGCTGGCGGATGGATTCGATGTGCATGGCGGGATCTGCGGATGGGAAGGACGGATTGTAAGTCCGTGCTCCGATTTTTCCAAACGCACGCCGCCACCGGCCGGAGGAACCTGGCGACACCGCCCCGGTCCTCACTTTGAGGCCCCGGAGGGAAGATGAAGACCGAGAAGGAAAAAATGCTGTCCGGCGAGTTGTATGACCCGCTCGATCCGCAGCTCTGCAGCGAGCGCCGGCGCGCCCGCCTGCTGACCAAGGCGCTCAACGACACGCGCGACGACCAGGCCGAGGAACGCGCCGGTCTTGTCAAGGAGCTCATTCCCTCCGCCGGCGAGGGCGTCTGGATAGAACCGCCGTTCTACTGCGACTACGGCAGCAACATCCTCCTTGCCGGAAAAGTCTTCTTCAACTTCAATTGCGTGGTGCTCGATGTGGCCCCGGTGCGCATCGGCTCGGGCGTGCTGTTCGGACCGGCTGTCCAGGTCTATGCGGCCACGCATCCGCTCGACGCCGACGAGCGCAGCACCGGCCGCGAATCGGGCAAGGCCATCGATATCGGCGACGATGTCTGGGTCGGGGGCGGAACGATCATTTGCCCGGGCGTGCGCATCGGCAGCCGGTCGGTGATTGGCGCCGGCAGCGTGGTGGTCAAGGACATCCCGGACAATGTCTTTGCGGCCGGCAATCCCTGTGCGGTCCTGCGCCGCCTGGGATAGCGGAGCCGGCAAGACAAGAGATTGGCTCGGCCGGGCAAGACAAACTTCCGCCGCAAGCTGCGCGTGATTTACCATGGGGGACACCTGCCAGGGAGAGCGCTGCGATGACGATCTCATTCGACGAGTATGTCCGGTATGACGGGCTGGGCCTGGCCGAACTGGTCCGGCGCGGCGAGGTGCAGCAGCGCGAGCTGCTGGACGTGGCGATCCGGCGCGCCGACGAGGCCAACCCGAAGCTCAACGCCATCGTTCGCCGTTGCGATGAGCGGGCACGGGAAAGGGCGGCACAGCCGGCGGCATCGCAAGCACGTTTTTCCGGAGTCCCCTTCCTGGTGAAAAGCCTGTTCCAGGAAATCGCCGGCTTACCCAGTTGCGGCGGCAGCCGTGCGCTGGGCAAGGCGCCCGCCCAGGCATCGGCCGATGTCACCCGGCGCTGGGAGGCGGAAGGCTTGCTGATCTTCGGCATGACCAACACGCCCGAATTCGGCGCCAAGAACGTCACCGAGCCGCTCGCCCACGGCCCCACCCGCAATCCCTGGGACCTGGCGCGGACCACGGGCGGTTCGTCCGGCGGCTCCGCGGCCGCCGTGGCGGCGGGCATCGTGCCGGTGGCAGGCGGCAACGACGGCGGCGGTTCGATCCGCATTCCGGCGGCGGCATGCGGCCTGCTCGGGCTGAAGCCGGGGCGCGGCCGGATCTCGATGGGCCCGGCCGTCGGCGAGGCGCTGAACGGCTGCGCGGTGCAGGGCGTACTCTCGCGCAGCGTGCGCGACAGCGCCGCGATGCTGGACGTGCTGCAGGGGCCTGAGCCGCACGCACCCTACCCGATGCCGCATCCCGAGCGCTCCTACCTCGACGCCATCCGCGCACCGCTGCGGCGCCTGAAAATCGGCTTCTCGACCGCATCGCCGATCGGAATGCCGGTGCATCCCGACGCCGTCGACGCAGTGCACGACGCCGCCCGCCTGCTGGAATCGCTTGGCCACCACGTCGAAGAAGCCGGCCCCGGCATCGACGGCAACCAGCTCGCGCAAGATTTCCTGATCCCGTGGTTCTGTTTTGTCGCCGCCACGGTGGACGAGATCCGCCGCAACAACGGGGCAGCGCGCCGCGACTTCGAGCCGGATACGCTCGCCATGGCCGACGCCGGGCGCAGCGTATCGGCATCGGAACTGCTGCAGATACAGGGGCGGTGGCAAACCTACGTCACTGCGCTGGCGCGCTTCCACGCGCAATACGACTTGTGGCTGTCGCCGGTGCTGAGCGAACCGGCGCTGCCCATCGGGCACATGAAGACGCCGCAGTACCTGCACCTGGCCAACGATATCGTCAGCAGGGTCGGCCTTGCCGGGGCATTGCGCAAGACCGCCACCTTCCAGACGAACATCCTGAAGAACCTGGCATGGACGCCATTCACGCAGCTCGCCAACATCACGGGCAGGCCGGCCGTCTCGGTGCCGCTGTACTGGAACAGGCAGGGCCTGCCGCTGGGCGTGCAATTCCTTGCCCCGCTCGACGGCGAAGCGCTGCTGCTGCAGCTTGCCGCCGAACTCGAACAGGCGCGTCCCTGGTTCGACAAGCGCCCGCAAATCTGAATTCCGTCGCACGCTACAATCGTCTGCACTCCCATACGACACAAGGTGGTGCAATGAAGAACTGGCTATTCCTTGGCGCCGCAATCCTCGCGGAAGTAATCGCCACATCGGCGCTGAAAGCCAGCGATGGCTTCAGCAGGCTGGGGCCGTCCGCACTGGTGGTTGCCGGTTACGGCATCGCGTTCTATCTGCTTTCCCTCACCCTGCGCACCATCCCGGTTGGTATCGCCTACGCGGTGTGGTCTGGCGTGGGCATCGTTCTCATCTCGGCCATCGGCTGGTTCCGGTTCGGGCAGTCGCTCGATATGCCGGCCATCCTCGGCATTGCGCTGATCGTGGCGGGGGTGGTCGTGCTGAATGTTTTTTCAAAATCGGTGGCGCACTAGGGAAGCATGGTGGGTTGCGCTTCGCTGTACCGACTCTACGGTTCTTTAGGCGCCATGCGGTCCTCTATGGGCTATCCGCGCAACGCCGCCGGTGTCGTCCCGAACTCCCTCTTCACCAGTTTCCTGAGCGCCGTCCCGTCCTGATAGCCGACCTCGGCGGCGATCGCTTCGATCGACTTGGTCGTGGTTTCGATCAGGTGCGATGCGTGCAGCAATCGGCGGCGCTGGATGAACTTGACCGGCGTGACGCCCATGGCGGCGTCGATGCGGCGCGACAGCGTCTTGGGCGAGACGGCCAGCGCGGCGGCGAGCTGCGTGATGCTGATCGGACTGGAAAGATTGGCGTCGACCCAGCGCTCGGCGGCGATAACCGTGGGGTCGGCATGCTGGATGTGGGAGCGGATCATGTAGCGCGCCTGGGAGGGCCGCTGGTCGATGAGCAGGTAGCGCGAGCACAGGTGGGCAACGGAGGTGCCCATGGTGTCGGCGATCACCGCGAGTGTCAGGTCGAGCTGCGCGAAGGCGGAGCCGGCGGTGAGGCAGGGACCGTCGCGCACCAGCATCTTGCTTTCGTCGAGCCGGATATCCGGGAAGCGCGCGCGGAATGATTGCGCCAGCCACCATGTCATCGTTGCGTGACGGCCCGCGAGCAGGCCGGCCTGTGCCAGCAGGAAGACGGCCGAGCAGGAGGCGCCGATGCGCGTCGTGAGCGGCGCCTGGCGCAGCAGGTCCATGGCGGCGATCGCGTCCTTCTGCGTGAAGCGGGCGTCGATGGCTTCATCCGTGGCCAGGCCGAGCCCGGGAATCACGATCCAGTCGGGGCGTGCCGCGCCTGCCGCCACTTCGGCAAACGTGAGGTCCGTATCCAACCGCATGCCATTGCCGGCGCGTACCGTCTTGCGGTGGCCCGCGACGAGCAGCCGCACGGCGCCGCCCTTGCCGCTGCGGGACTGGAAGGACTGCGCGGCGCGGATCGTGTCCAGCGTGATCGCCAGGCAGGAGTCCATGGCCCCTTCCAGGGCCAGTACGAGGATGGTTTTCATGTGTCCATTTTGGCATGAAAGATGCCAGGACACACAGCTCAGGAAACGAGCCGCTTCTGTTCGTCGGTGATGGTCCAGAAGTAGATGTTGCTGCCGAGGACGGTTTCCGTTTTTTCCGGCGGCCATTCATCGCCCATGTCGAAGGCGTGCGACACCACGCGCGTGCCCGGCTTCAACTGTTTCCACAGCTGCGGGCGCAGCTGGATGTTGATGCTGTTGAGCAGATAGAGCGTGACTACGGTGGCTTCCGACAGGTCGGTCTTGAAGAGATCGCCCACCATGAATTTCGTCCTGTTCGTGACTCCGGCGCGTTTTGCGTTGGCGCGCGCTTCGCCGATGCGTTGCGGATCGAGGTCCACGCCCACGCCGCGTGCGCCGTAGCGTTTTGCGGCGGTCACCACAAGGCGGCCGTCGCCGCAGCCGAGGTCGTAGAGCAGGTCGCTTTTCTTGACCTGTGCCAGCTCGAGCATGCGGTTGACCACGCCTTGCGGCGTTGGCACGTAGGGCACATCGAGCTGGCGCTCGGGTTCGCTCACGGCCAGCGCTGGCACGCCGGCAAGACCGGTGACCGCCGCTGCGCCGAACCACTTCAAGAGCAGGCGCCGTTCGTCGTCATGCGTCATGTTGCATCCTTTCGCCAGTAGTACAGGAGTAGTGCGGGAACTGCTGCGATGATTGCGGGACGCAAAGGTTTCCGCCGCCCGCGCGGCGCTGAACATGCATCAATCCGCATTGCCGCAGACCATGCGCAATTGCCGGTATGTCTCTTGCATCGATGGCCGGAAAGGAGGCTTGCCATGCATTTTTCCAGACTCTTGCCCGTGTTATTCCTTGCGGCCCTGCAGTTTGCCGGCTGCGCGGCGCCGCGCCTGCAGCCGGCCGACGAGCCGCTGGTTGCCGGCAAGACCTATGTGATCACCGGCGCGTCCAGCGGATTCGGCCGCGGCGTGGCGGAAAGGCTGGCGGAGCTGCGCGCCAATGTCGTGTTGGTGGCGCGGCGCACGGGCTTGCTGAACGAAGTCGCGCAGAAAGCGTCCGCTGCGGGCGGCACGCCCTTGGTCGTGACCGCGGATGTGGGCAAGGCCGAGGATGTGCAGCGGGTGGCCGATGAGGCGGTGCGCCGTTTCGGCCGCATCGACGTGTGGATCAACAATGCCGGCGTCGGCGCGATCGGGCGCTTTGAAGACATTCCCGTCGAGGACCATGCGCGGCTGGTGGACGTGAATGTGAAAGGCGTGATTTACGGCAGCCATGCGGCGCTGCGCCGCTTTCGCGAGCAGGGGTATGGCACGCTGGTCAACATCGGCTCGGTGGAAAGCGAAGTGCCGATCGCCTACCAGGCCACGTACGCCGCCTCGAAGGCGGCCGTGCTCAGTCTTGGGCGGGCGATCAACGAGGAATTGCGCCTGGGCGGCATGGACAGGATCGCGGTATCGACGGTCATGCCCTGGGCGGCCGATACGCCTTTCTTCCAGCATGCGGCGAATTACACCGGTCGCGCATCGCGCATGGTCACGCTGGACGATCCGATGAAGGTGGTCGAGGCCATCGTGTGGGCATCGCTGCATCCAGTCGAAGAGTTGCCGGTGGGCTGGAAGGCATCCGTCGCGAACTTCGCGCACCGCATGCTGCCGGACCTCGCCGAGCACATCTCGGGCAATGTTTCGCACCGCGTGCAGATGGAAAACGCCCCGCCGGGCTCGCGCACCCCAGGCACCCTGCATACCCCGGTGCAGGCGGGCAGCGGCGTGGATGGCGGCATGCGCGAGCGCATGGCCGAAGAAAAGGCGCAGCGTTCCGCGGAGCGCGCGTCGGGCCGCTAGCGCGCGTAGAGATAGTCTTCCGGCAGCCCAAGACGACGGCAGGCCTGCGCCGGCGGCGCGGCGCGCAGGGGGATGCGGTCGATGATGGCGCCGGCGCGCCGGATGAGCAGCCGTTGCCAGGGGCGCAGATCCCAGGCGGCACCCAGCGAGAGGCGTTCGCGCACCCACTCGGGCAGGATCTCGATGGCCGCCTTCACCAGCATTTCCTGCACACCGGCAAGCGGGCGCGGCAACAGGCGGACGCCACGCACGATATCGAGGAATTCGAAGATGACGGAGGAGGCTTCCAGCCGGTCGCGCATCATCGCGAAGTACAGGTCGCGTTCGTGCCCGGTTCGGGGCGTATCGTGCGCGCCGTACAAGCGTGCGGCCTCGACGCCTTCCTTGTGAAAGCGGCTGCGCGCGACCTCATCGACCGGATGCACCCAGGCATCGTAGGCTTCGAGAAATCCGAAGCTGGCCGTCGCCTGCACCCAGCGCAACAGTTCCGGATCATCCGCGCGGTAGGGCACCCCGTCATCGGTGGTGCCGTTGATGCGCGCATGCATCGCCACGACCCGGCGGATCATTTGCTCGGAGCGGCTGCGCGCGCCGTACACCGTCATCATTGCCGACAGTCCAGTGCGGCGGATGCGCTCCAGCGGATCGCCGCGGAAAGTGCTGTGCCCCCACACGCCCGCGCGCACGCGCGGCTCGGCCAGTTCGAGGATGACCGCGGCAACGCCGCCGACGAACAGCGACAGTGGATTCTTGAAGACTTGCCAGGAGACGGAATCGGGCCCGGTGAATGCGGGTTCGCCGGCGGGAGAAGTGAAATCGGCAACGAATCTCCGGTCGGCCTGGATGAATGCGCGGGTGGCGGCATCGAGCCGATCCTGGAGCGGCCGGGGCAGTTGGATCGGACGTCGTCTTCGCATGCGTCGGTTCGCGGGGCAAGTCTCTCCAGCGCGCAAGTCCTTGGCGCTTGCGCACTTTCTATAGAGGGCGTGGAGGGCGCTCGGTTCCGCGGGCCATGCGCTTAACCCGCATCAAACACCGCTCGGCAAGCGGCGGAACAGCCCATGTCGATCCTGATCCTACAAGACTTGCAAGTGCCCCGGGCGGTTCCAGGGCCAAGGAGATTCAGGAGATCAAGATGAAAGCTGCGTTAAGAACAAGAATCGTCACCGCTGCCAGTGTTTCCGTCCTGCTGGCGGCATGCGGGGGCGGAGACCCCGGCAACAGCCTCTCGGGAACGCCGTCGTCGCCGGCGCGCCTCGCTCCGGCGACGGTGGTCGGCAACGTCGCCACATTTGTCGGTCCGCGCGCCAACTACAGCATCATCAAGAGCGCCAGCGGTTATACCGTGATCGACAACGTGGGAAGCGACGGCACCTCCAACCTGCCCGAGAGCATCGAGCGAATGCAGTTTACAGATGTCACGGTCAACCCCCGCATCGGCGCGCTGGCCGCGGGCATACAGCCGGAAGAGCTGAAGTTGCTCATCGAGCTGTACATCGCCTTCTTCAATCGCGTGCCGGAAGCGGACGGCCTTGCCTACTGGATCGAAAAATTCAAGGCGGGAGAAAGCCTCGACCAGATTGCCGACCTCTTCTACGACGCCGCCGTGCAATACACCAACCTGACCGGCTATTCGGTGAGTTTGAGTCCAGCGGATTTCGTCAGGATCATCTACAGGAACGTGCTGGGCCGCACAGGGACGACGGCACCTCCCGAGGAGGATGTGCAGTACTGGGCCGGCCAGCTTTCCGGCGGTACGGCCACGCGCGGGGTGCTGGTGCGCACCATGCTCAACTCGGCGCACAGCTTCCGCGGCCATTCCGTATGGGGATGGGTGCCGGCGCTGCTCGACAACAAGTACACGGTCGGGCATTACTTTGCCGTGCAGCAGGGCTTGAATTACAACACGCCCGAGTTATCGATCCAGCGCACCATGGCGATTGCCGCCGCGGTCACGCCTCAGGGGATCGAAGCGGCACTGCGTGAAATTCCGGTCACGTCGGGAACAGCGCCTGTCGATCCCGCCACGCAGGCTCCCATTCCGCCGGCGACGACGCCGGCTCCTGCGCCGGGCGTGACGCCCGCACCCGGCGCTCCGGCACCGGCGCCAGGAACGACGCCTGCACCGGGAACGACACCGGCACCGGGCACGATGCCTGCACCGGGTACGACACCGGCACCAGGAACGACGCCGGCACCGGGCACGACGCCGGCACCAGGCATAACACCGGCACCGGGTACGGCGCCTGCGCCGGGAATAACACCTGCGCCGACGATGACACCCGTGCCAGGAGTGACGCCGTCTCCGGCGTGATTAC
>Ga0196972_1000895_pt1 | contig 10691 bp, 7 predicted proteins | sample S1v_2013CmetaG_FD_148618 | JGI IMG/M metagenome (GOLD analysis project Ga0196972, IMG submission 148618) | Soil microbial communities from Anza Borrego desert, Southern California, United States - S1+v_20-13C | ecosystem: Environmental > Terrestrial > Soil > Desert | place: USA: California... | reverse complement strand
CTGCGGGGTCAGCGTCTTACGTGCATCAGGTGTCGGTGCGAATGCGGTGACCACCAGCGAGATGGGTGCGGTCACCGATTTCTTGCGGCCCTCTTCATCCCAAACGGTTTTCATGGACATGGAATCCTTGCCCACCGGGATGCTGATGCCCAACTGCGGGCACAGCTCCATGCCCACTGTTTTTACCGTTTCGTAGAGCGCTGCATCTTCACCCGGATGTCCGGCAGGTGCCATCCAGTTGGCGGATAATTTCAGATCACCCAGATCGCCGATATAGCTGGCAGCGATGTTGGTGATGGCTTCGCCGATAGCCATACGGCCGGAAGCCGGTGCATTGATCAGCGCCAGCGGCGCCTTTTCGCCAATGGCAAAGGCTTGGCCTGCATAGGTCTCGTAACCATCCAATGACACCGCCACGTCAGCCACCGGCACCTGCCAGGGGCCTACCATCTGGTCGCGTGCCGTCATGCCGCCAACCGTACGATCGCCAATCGAGATCAGGAAAGTCTTGTCCGCCACGCCAGGCAGGCGCAGTACGCGTTCAGCGGCTTCCGCAAGATCAATATGGCTGGTATCGAAATCCGGCAATGAACGTGACGCATGTTTTACGTCGCGCGTCATTTTCGGCGGCTTGCCAAGCAGTACGGACAAGTCCATGTCCACTGGCTTGTTGCCGAAATGGCTGTCTTCCACAGTCAGATGCTGCTCTTCCGTGGCATAGCCGATCACGGCATAAGGACAACGCTCACGCGCGCAGATTTGCTCGAATAGCGGCAAATCTTCTTTCGCCACCGCCATCACGTAGCGCTCTTGCGCCTCATTGCTCCACAGCTCGCGCGGACTCATGCCCGACTCTTCGTTATGGATATTGCGTAACTGGAACAGCGCGCCTACGCCGGCGTCATTGACCAGCTCGGGGAAGGCATTCGACAGGCCACCTGCGCCCACGTCATGAATGCTCAGGGTGGGGTTCTTGTCGCCCAGCTGCCAGCAGCGGTCGATGACTTCCTGCGCACGACGTTCAAGCTCGGGATTGCCACGCTGCACGGAATCGAAATCCAGATTCTCGGTATTGGCACCGGTATCCATGCTGGATGCGGCACCACCGCCGAGGCCGATCAGCATCCCCGGCCCGCCCAGCTGAATCAGTGCTGCGCCCGGCGGAATAGGGTTCTTTCTGGAATGCTGTGCCGAGATGTTGCCGACACCGCCCGCCAGCATGATGGGCTTGTGATAGCCGCGCACCTCATTGCCAGCTTCAAGCTCCAGCGTGCGGAAATAACCTGCGATGTTGGGTCGTCCGAATTCATTGTTGTAGGCCGCGCCGCCCAGTGGGCCATCAATCATGATCTGCAGCGCAGAGGCAATGCGGCCGGGCTTGCCGTAGTCCTGTTCCCACGGCTGGGCATAGCCCGGAATATTGAGGTTGGACACGGAAAAGCCAGTCAAGCCCGCCTTTGGCTTGGAGCCGGAACCGGTCGCCCCTTCGTCGCGGATTTCGCCGCCCGCACCTGTTGCAGCACCAGCGAATGGGGAGATGGCCGTGGGGTGATTGTGCGTTTCCACCTTCATGAGGAAGTGCATGTCCTCCTCGGCATAAGCGTACTTGCCGCCGTCTGCGGGATAGAAACGCTTGGTCCTACCGCCTTCCACGATGGAGGCATTGTCGGCATAGGCGACCACCGTCTTGCCCGGGTTGAGCTTGTGCGTGTTGCGTATCATGGCGAACAGCGAATGGTCCTGCTTGACGCCGTCGATCACCCAGTCGGCATTGAAAATCTTGTGGCGGCAATGCTCGGAATTTGCCTGCGCAAACATCATGAGCTCAACATCCGTCGGGTTTCGGTCCATGCGCGTGAAATTGTCGAGAAGGTAATCCACCTCATCGGGCGACAAGGCCAGGCCCATGTCGGCATTGGCGGCTTCCAATGCCTGCCGGCCGCCGGCCAGGATGTCAATGCTTGCCATCGGGGCAGGCTCAGCTGTGTGGTACAGCCGTTCTGCATCCTTCAACGTGCCGAACACAGCTTCAGTCATGCGGTCGTGAATCAGCGGCTTGAGTGCCTGCTTCTCGGCATCAGTCAGTGGTGCGCCATCTGCCGTATCTGCATAAAAGGCGATGCCGCGTTCCAGCCGGATCATGTTCTCGATGCCGCAATGGCGTGCGATTTCGGTCGCCCGCGTGGACCACGGCGAAATCGTACCGGGACGCGGAATCGTCAGGAAAAGCTCGCCGCTGAGCGCGCCTTCGGTCATTCTCGGTCCGTAAGTCAGGATTTTCTGCAGCGTCTCTTGCTGCTCGGAAGTCAGCTCGCCATCCGCCCAGGCGAAATGCCAGAACTCGGCATACAGGCGCGTGATGCGCGGAGCGGTAGCCTTTAGCGCAGCGAGTATTTTATCGAGACGGAAGGGAGAAAGTGCGGAGCTGCCACGAAGACTGAGCATTGTGAAATTCGGTGAATTCGCAAAAGCGTAATTTTAGCAGAAAGGCACCTGTTGCTTCTAAGAGAAAACAGCCTGCTGTGACAGCTAGAATGGATTACCTATCGCCGGCGGAAAGGCGGATTTGCCCGTCGTCGCGATGCCAGCGTCCTTCGAGCTGCCATGTCCCGTCCATATCCTGCAACTGCAGTTCGGCATGCTCGCTGGCCAGCGGGAGGAAAGCGCCGCGATATCGGCCCTGGCGCTCCAGCTTGAGCAGAATGTGCTGGTCTTCAGTCTGGCGGGTTGGATGAATCATGCCGAGGTTGAGATGCGGCACCGACAGCGCAGGCGAGATTTCAACCTGGATTTCGTTTTTCTCGTGATCCATGAATAACGTGGCCTGCAGCCCCATCGCCTGCGCCCGTTCCGATTTGCTCGTGGCAACCTCGATCGCCAGGTCCTTCTTGACGTATTCCGTCGCCACCGCTCCGTCGAAATCCTCGCCTGCCAGGTAGACTGTGATAATGCTGGCAGCCACCAGCACCGCAAACATGATCAGCATGAACCACACCACACGCACCTTGTACCAGGGCTCATTTTCGCGGGCGCCAGGCTGCTTCATCAGTTGATCGGCTTCAGAAATACGGTCGGTTCGCTGATGGCTGCCGCATCATCGTCGGCGCGGACCCGCAACTCAATCGGCGTGGATCGTTTTGATACCGCGTCGGCAGGGGCTGCAACCCTGACCACGACCTGGCGATTGCCAGTGGCGGCGACTTCGAATGGCATCTCGACCTCGGCGGCAATGCGGGCATTTTCGAGGCCTTGCACATCCACGGTAAACCGGCGGTCATGCTCTTCGATGTTGATGAGCTGCAGGCGGTACACGTTTTCCAGATAGCCATCGTCCAGCTCACGTGCCAGGGCCTGCCGATCACGCAGCACATCCACCTTGAATGACGGCCGGTGCTGCAGCGAATAGCCGACCGCGAACACCAGAAAACCGAGGATGAAGGCATAGCCCAGAATGCGTGGCCGGAACATGCGCGCCCACATGGCGAGCCGACTGAGCTTGTTGGCAACGGCATTTTCCGACGCGTAACGGATGAGCCCGCGCTCATATCCCATCTGGTCCATCACGCTGTCGCAGGCGTCAACACACGCGCCGCAGCCTATGCACTCGTACTGCAGGCCGTCACGGATATCGATATCAACCGGGCATACATGCTTGCAGATGTGGCAATCAATGCAGGAGCCGAGGTTGAGCTGTGCCGGATCAGCCGACCGCGAACGCCCGCCACGAGGTTCGCCACGCGCGGCATCATAGGTCACCACCAGGGTATCGGGATCGAACATGACGCTCTGAAACCGCGCATACGGGCACATGTACTTGCAGACCTGCTCGCGCAGCCAGCCCGCGTTGCCGTAGGTGGCAAAACCGTAGAACAGCATCCAGAACGTGGCCCACCCGCCCAGGCTAAGACTCAGGGTATCCGCTGCCAGCGCTTCTATGGGCGTGAAATAACCGACGAAGGTAAAGCCCGTGATCAGGGAAAAGATGCCCCATAAGAAATGCTTGGTAGCGCGCAGGGTAATTTTTCGCGCAGTCAAAGGGCTCTGGTCCAGCTTGATTCGCTGGATGCGGTTGCCTTCAACCCATTGCTCTATCCAGACAAAGATTTCCGTGTACACCGTCTGCGGACAGGCATAACCGCACCACAGTCGTCCTGCCGCCGCGGTGAACAAAAAGAGTGCGAGTGCTGAAATGATCAGCAGCAAGGCCAGATAGATGAAATCGTGCGGCCAGAAGACGAGATCGAACAGGTAGAACTTGCGCGACGCCACATCGAACAGCACCGCCTGGCGGTCATTCCACGACAGCCACGGCACGCCGAAATAGATGACCTGGGTGAGCACGACAAAAACGACCCGCCAGTTGGAGAACCAGCCGGCAATAAGCCGTGGGTGCACCTTCAGCCGCGCCGCATACAGGCGTTGCACCTCCCCCTGCTGGGAGATTTCCTCCGCGCTGTAGAACTTCAGCGGCGCTGCGATGGCAGCGTTGTGCTTGGTTTCATGCATGGCATCTGCAGCCCGTCTGCCTTATTCGCCTGCGTTTTCTTCAGCGGCGGGTTCAGCTGCCGCAGCTTCGGATGCGGGCGCCGTGGCAACCTGCTTCCCGCCTGCAGACAGGCTGTAGACATAAGCCGCCAGCACGTGAATCTTGCCCTCACCCAGCATCTCCTGCCACGCCGGCATGCGCGACTGTCGGCCGTTGGTGATGACATCCTGGATGGCCTCAACACTCGAGCCATGCAGCCAGGTTTTGTCGGTCAGGTTGGCTGAACCGATAAAAGGGTTACCCTCGCCGCCCGGGCCGTGGCACATGGCGCAGCTGGTGCTGAAGGTTGTCTTGCCGCCCGCCGCCTTGGCGCTGTCATGCGGCCGACCGGACAGGGAAAGCACGTATTGCGTGACATTATCCAGCGTCTCGGCGTCGAAGCCTTTGCCCATGGCCGGCATCATGCCCTGACGGCCCTGCATAATGGAATGCTTAATCGCGGCCGGGTCGCCGCCATACAGCCAGTCGTGGTCGGTCAGGTTGGGAAACCCCTTGGAACCGCGAGCGTCAGCGCCATGGCATTGCGCACAATAGTTGAGGAACAGGCTCTGCCCCCGCCGCACGGCGTCCGTATCGGCGGCTACGGCGGCCACATCCTGCGTCAGGTATTTTTCAAAAATCGGGTTATAGCGGGCGTTGGCTTCAGCCACTTCCTGCTCATATTGCTTGACCTGACTCCACCCCAGCCAGCCCTGGAATGCGCCCAACCCAGGGAACAGCGCCAGATAGCCGACAGCGAACACGATGGTGATGTAAAAGAAAATGATCCACCAGCGCGGCAGAGGATTGTTGAGCTCCTCCAGATCTTCATCCCACTTGTGTCCCGTGACTTCGGCTTTCTTGCCGGGGTCAGTGCGGCGTACGCTCTGCGACTTGACCAGCCAGACCATAAACACGATACCGCCAATGACAATGGCCGCCGTGTAGTAATGCCAGAATGGGCTTGTGAAATCACTCATGCTCTTTCTCCTGCGCCGGCTTGTCCACTGCGGGCTGCTCGCTGTCCTGGAACGGCAGCCTGGAGGCCTCCTCGAAATTGCGGTTGCGCGCGGAACGCAGCGCCCAGATCAGGATGCCGATGAAGGTGACGAAACTCGCTACCGTCGCCCATACATACAAATCATCAATGACCATGGCTGCCACCCTCGTTTTTCTTGACGGCCGTGCCCAGCACCTGCAGGTAGGCGATCAACGCATCCATCTCGGTCTTGCCGTCTACCTCTTCCTGCGCAGTTGCAATTTGCACATCGGTGTACGGCACGCCCAGGTTCTTCAAGGCCGTCATGCGCGCAGGCAGCGTGGTTGCATCCAGCGGCGCGGTTTCCAGCCATGGATAGGAAGGCATGATGGATTCCGGAACCACGTCACGCGGATTGATCAGGTGCACACGGTGCCATTCATCGGAATAGCGCTGGCCCACGCGCGCCAAGTCCGGTCCGGTACGTTTCGATCCCCACAGGAATGGACGCTCATAGGTAAATTCGCCCGCCGTGGAAAAAGGCCCGTAGCGCTCGGTCTCGGCGCGGAATGGCCGCACCATTTGCGAGTGGCAGCTCACGCAGCCTTCGCGGATGTAAATGTCGCGGCCCGACAGCTGGATGGCGGAGTAAGGCACCACTCCCTTCGCAGGCTGCATCGTCGACTGCTGGAAGAAGATGGGCACGATTTCCACCATCCCGCCAATCGAAACCACCAGCAGCGTGAGCGCAAGCATCAGCCCGGTGTTCTGTTCTACACGTTCCTGTAATCGCATCGTTGACTCCTTAACTGCTGGCCTGGCCGACCAATGGCGCAGCAATCGTCGGCTTGGCGGACGTGGCAGGCCGTATGGTGCGCACCACGTTGTAGATCATGATCAGCATGCCGGTGACGAACAGGGCCCCGCCCAATGCGCGCACCATGTAGTACGGTTTGGTCGCCTTCACGACTTCAATGAAGGCATAGGTCAGGGTGCCGTCGTCATTGACCGCGCGCCACATCAGCCCCTGCATCACGCCGGCGATCCACATCGCGCTGATGTAGAGAACAACCCCCAGCGTGGCAATCCAGAAGTGGACTTCCATCAGTCGCTTGCTGTACATCTCGGGGCGGTCGAACAAGCGCGGCACCATGTAATAGACGCTGCCAATGGTCATGAAGGCTACCCATCCCAACGCGCCGGCATGCACGTGGCCTATGGTCCAGTCGGTGAAATGCGAGAGCGCATTGACAGTCTTGATGGCCAGCAACGGACCTTCGAGCGTGACCATGCCGTAGAAGGACAGCGAGGTGATCAGGAACTTGAGGATGGGGTCAGTGCGCAACTTATGCCAGGCACCCGACAGCGTCATGATGCCGTTGATCATGCCGCCCCAGCTCGGCGCCAGCAGGATGATGGAAAACACCATGCCCACGGTCTGCGTCCAGTCCGGCAGCGCGGTGTAGTGCAGGTGATGCGGGCCGGCCCACATGTAGAGGAAGATCAGCGCCCAGAAATGCACGACAGACAAGCGATAGGAATAAATCGGGCGTCCGACCTGCTTGGGCACAAAGTAATACATCATCGCCAGGAAGCCGGCCGTGAGGAAAAAGCCCACTGCGTTATGGCCGTACCACCACTGCACCATGGCGTCCTGCACCCCGGCGTAGACGTAATAGGATTTACCCAGCGTGATGGGATACTGGATGCTGTTGACGACGTGCAGCAGCCCAATGGTCAGGATGAAGGCTCCGTAGAACCAGTTGGCAACGTAGATGTGCGGCGACTGGCGACGCACGATGGTGGCAAAGAACAGGTAGCCGTACACAATCCAGACAGCCGTCAGCAGCAAGTCGAGCGGCCATTCCATCTCAGCGTATTCATGCGTCGAAGTCCAGCCCATGGGTAGCGTGATAAAGGCGCCCACCAGCACGGCCTGATAACCCCAGAATGTCAGCGAAGCCAGTTTATCGCTCGGCAACCGCGCCTGGCAGGTGCGTTGCACGACGTAATAGGATGAGCCCAGCAGCGCACAGCCGGCAAAGCCGAAGATCACCATATTGGTATGCAGCGGGCGGATACGGCCAAAGGAAAGCCAAGCGGTATCGAAATTCAGGCTGGGCCAGATCATCTGCAGCGCGATGAAAAGACCGATGGACATGCCGACCAGGCCCCAGAACAGCGTGGCCAGAATGAATTGGCGCACAACCCGGTCGTTATACAGGACTTGTGATTGCATTACGGTGAACCCCTCCTCGTTGCATAGTCCCGCGTGCTTCATGGGCGAGCAGCAGGTTCTCCGGAAATCAGTCAAACCGGTCCGGGAGATTTTTGGCTATGCTAGGCCAGGATGGAAAAGCAAAACAGTTTCAAAACTGCTGATTTATTACCATAACAGTTATGGTTAAATGGCATGGTCAGCAACTCATGGACCAACGTCAGTGAAACGTTACGAGGAAGTGGCAGAACAGATTCGCGGCAAGATCCGCGAAGGCGTACTGCGTCCAGGAGAGCGCATTCCATCCGTGCGCCAGATTAGCCAGGTGATGCAGGTCAGTGTTTCCACTGTGCTGCATGCCTATGAGTTGCTGGAAAACGAAGGCAGCATCGAGATCCGGCCGCAATCCGGGCATTACGTACGGGCGCACTTCAAGGCGATTCCCGATGAGCCCAAAGTCTCTGTGCCCTCAAAAAGATCAAGGCAGGTGGATGTATCCGAACTCGCCTTCGAGATTCTCAATGCCATCAAGCAGCCGGAAATCGTGCCGCTGGGCTCGCCCTTCCCCAGCCCGGAGCTGTTCCCGCTCGGCAAGCTCAACCAGTATTTGTGTAATGTAGGGCGCCGGTCCACACCATGGAACACGGTGACCAGCTTGCCACCGGGCAATGACGAGCTGCAGCGACAGATTGCGCGCCGATACCTGGAGCAGGGCTGCGATATTCATCCGGATGACATCGTCATCACCTGCGGCGCGATGGAGGCGCTGAATATCTGCCTGCAGGCAGTGGCCAAAGCAGGCGACATCATCGCGGTCGAGTCACCGACTTTCTATGCCTCACTGCACGCTATTGAGCGCCTGGGTATGCGAGCGCTGGAAATCCCCACGCACCCACGCGAAGGCATTCAATTGGAAGCCTTGAGCGACGCACTCAAGAAGCACCCGGTGCGTGCCTGCATGCTGATGTCCACCTTCCAGAACCCACTGGGCAGCACAATGCCGGCGGAGAAAAAGCGCGCGCTGCTCAAGCTGCTGGAGCAGTACAACGTGCCGTTGGTCGAGGACGATGTGTATCAGGAATTGTATTTCGGCGAGGAAGCGCCCAAACCATTGAAAGCTTATGACAACAAGGGGCTGGTGCTGCACTGCTCGTCGTTTTCCAAGACGCTGGCACCGGGCTACCGCATCGGTTGGGTGTCACCGGGCCGGTACCGTGAGCGTGTACTGCAACTCAAGTTCATGACGACGCTGTCCACGGCCTCGTTGCCGCAGCTCGCCATCGCTGAATATCTCAAGCACGGCGGCTATGAAAAACACCTGAGACGTGTGCGACAAACCCTCAAATATCAGCAGCAAATGATGGTTCAGCAGATCAGCCAGTCATTCCCCGAGGGCACGCGGGTCACACGTCCAGAAGGTGGATATGTGTTGTGGGTCGAGCTGCCGGAGGCGGTAGACGCGCTTGAGCTCTACCACCAGGCACTGAGGCACAACATCAGTATCATGCCGGGGCCGGTATTTTCAGCACAGAAGAAATACGGCAATTGCATCAGGCTTAACTATGGGCATCACTGGGGCAAGCCGCTTGCCAATACGGTGGATCTGCTGGGGCAGCTCAGTAAGCAGGAAGTTTGAAATCAATAAAGCTAAACCGTCGGGGGTAGCCCGACAGCTAGTGACTTTCTTTTAACTGCCTGAAAAGAAAGTCACCAAAGAAAACGGCACCCGATGCCGCTTGTTTCCTGCGTTGCTCGTCAACAGCGGGTGACTTGCGCAACGCGCCCTGACAAGCCATACGCATCATGGCTTGTTGCGGAGCTTGAACGGTGCGCGTCACCAATCCGCTGTTTTGACTCCGCTACTCGGCGCGGCATAAGGGACCCGAAAGCCCAAACAACAACACCTCTCCTCATCCCAGCTATAGCTGAAATCCAGCAGTTCAACCAATACCCTAGATTTCATCGCGCTCGCTTGTACGGAATGACGATCAACCAATGGTTTTCCCTTCCCCTCTGTCGCGCCTTTGCATCGAGCCGGAATCCGGGAAATGCGGCGCGCACTGTTCGAAGTCCGCAGTAGCCAGTGCTGTTTGCTGGCTACCAGGCTGAGTAGCGCAAGCCGCCCCGGATGAGGCGCTGAAGCAAAGGAAATAAGCGGCAGGGGGTAGCCTTTTCTTTCCCCGATTTCTTTTGGCTGATCAAAAGAAATCGGGTCGCCAGTCGGGCGAGACCGACATTCACGAGCCTCAAGACCAAGCAAGAGAAGCTACTATCGTAGAAGTGCCTAGGAAATAGCCGATGCAATATATCCAACGATCAACTCGTTCGATGAGTGTTTCCCCTTTGTAGGTCTCAATCGCTGCCCCCCGCACATAGATAGTGGCAAGAAGGAGGATAGATGCTCCAATAATCTGAAGCGTTGCTACCGCAATAGGAGTTGGAGAGCCTAATGCCTGCCTTAAGCAAAAACCTGCCAGATAACCGATTGCGCCTGCAAAAATAACAATTCCAAATGAAACCCAAAATGCGCGGCAAACAACTCTTACACTATTATCATTTGTGGCTATAGGAATACCGCTTGGTTTAGTTATCTTCTCTTGAAAACTAAGAAAACGGCTTGGTGAGAAAAGCGCCAAGATAATAGCTGCTATAGCTATATGAAACGGAACCCTCATGGACATAGCCCCCTTTGATAATTATTTTATCGCCCCAAACACCTTCTTCACCCACTCACTCCCTGCCTTCACCGGGTCCTTCCTGATCTTCTTCTCTTCCTCGGCCATCATCACATACACCCCATCCAGGGTTTTCTGCGTGATGTAATCCTCCAGCGTCGCCTGCTCCTTGCCGACTAGCCCATACCGCTGACCGAGCTTAGCGACTTCGTTGTACTGCTTGGCGAGCGACACGTCCTTCATCGCGTCCTGCACGATAGGTAGGAATTTCTGCGCCAGCGGGGTTGAAGTCGT
>Ga0196972_1000894_pt1 | contig 10716 bp, 10 predicted proteins | sample S1v_2013CmetaG_FD_148618 | JGI IMG/M metagenome (GOLD analysis project Ga0196972, IMG submission 148618) | Soil microbial communities from Anza Borrego desert, Southern California, United States - S1+v_20-13C | ecosystem: Environmental > Terrestrial > Soil > Desert | place: USA: California... | reverse complement strand
TCGGCCATTGGGGTCGAGACTGAATTCCAATATCTTTTTGATAGAAATTTATGCTTCATAAAACCACCTGCTTTTATTGAACTAGCATCTTAAAACCTTACCCAAGAAATCTTGAGTTCTGGAATTTTGGGGATTGCTGAATACCTCTTCCGGACTGCCTTCCTCCACAATGATTCCATCATCCATAAATAATACTCTGTCACCAACTTCTCTGGCAAATCCCATTTCATGGGTCACTACCACCATGGTCATACCTTCTGATGCAAGCTTCTTCATAACATCCAGCACTTCTCCCACCATTTCAGGGTCCAAGGCTGATGTAGGTTCATCAAACAACATTACATCAGGAGACATAGCCAGTGCTCTTGCTATAGCGATTCTCTGCTTCTGCCCGCCGGAAAGCTGGTTCGGATAAGCCTGGGCCTTTTCCTCCAGGCCAATGCGCTTTAATAAGCCGAAAGCCACTTCCTCCGCTTCCACCTTTGACATCTTTTTGACCTTAATTGGTGCCAAAGTTACATTCTCCAGCACGGTCATATGTGGAAAGAGATTAAACTGCTGAAATACCATGCCCATTTTCTCACGCAATTTATTGATATTATTCTTTTTATCTGTGATCGAATTTCCTTCAAATATGATTTCTCCGCCGGAAGGCTCTTCAAGAAGGTTCAAACATCTTAAGAAAGTGCTTTTGCCTGAACCGCTGGGTCCGATGACAACGACTACCTCCCCTTGCTGAATGTTTGCTTCAACGCCTTTTAACACTTTTGTCTTGCCAAACTGTTTTTGAAGTTTAGATACTTGAATCACCGGCCCTCAGCCTCCTTTCCAACAATCCCAATAATTTTGAAAGTATGAATGTAATCACAAAATAGATGACCGCTGCGACAATCAATGGCTCAAAGGGCAGATATGTGTTGCCTCTGACGGTGTCTGCATTATACATCAAATCATGGATTCCTACTACGGACACAATGGCCGACTCCTTAATAAGCACGATAAACTCATTGCCCAAAGCTGGCAGAATGTTCTTGAATGCCTGCGGAATAATGATATTGATCATGGCCATTCTCTGGGACATACCCAGAGAACGTGCCGCTTCCATCTGACCCTTATCTATAGATTGTATGCCTGCTCTGATGATTTCTCCAACGTAAGCAGCGCTATTAAGCGAAATGGCAATGATACCTAGGGTAATATCCTCGAAATCCATTCCTACAAGTCTTGGAAATCCATAGTATATGATATACAATTGCACCAGCAAGGGAGTACCCCTTACTATCTCGATGTATGCACTGGCAAAGCTTTTTAAAAGTATGTTCTTTGACAGCTTCAGCAAGGCAAGGAGAACTCCCAATACTACGCCTAAAGCTACACCGAAGAATGATAAATATAACGTTACGTAGGTTCCCTCAACAAAGAAACCATAATATTTGTGTAAGAATGAAAAGTCCACAGCAAATCCCCCTGTACCCGGATATTATTGAATGTTTAAATTAATCTTGCTCTGAAAGTGTTGTTGCATCCTGTATAAATTGATCTATAGTTCCAGCCTTAATCATTGTATCTAAAGACTTGTTGATTGCTTCCAATAAATCAGCAGTATTCTTGTTCACCGCGATGGCTACACCCTCTTCAGTTCCTAGGGAAATACCTGATACAACCAAGTCTGGGTTTTGCTTTGCATAAGCATTTGCTACTGGTTCAACCAATACAACTGCATCAATTTTCTTGTTCTTCAGTTCTAGCACCAAATCTGTAATTTTGCTCAAGGATTTAACTTCGGATGCTTGAGCTTTTTCCTTTGCCAGATCCTCCTGAACTGTTGATTTTTGTGCCCCTACCTTTAAGCCTTTTAATGCTTCTATCGAATTGATTTTTTGTGCATCTTCTGCTCTAACTAATACATTTTGCTCTGCCTGATAGTAAGGAATTGAAAAATCCACACTTTTCTTTCTTTCTTCCTTTGGAACCATACCTGCTACGATGAAATCAATATCGTCCGCTACCAATGCTGCCAATAATCCGTCAAACTTCATATCCTTTATTTCAAGCTCAACGCCAAGTTCTTTTGCAATTGCTTTTGCAATTTCTATATCAAAGCCTACAATTTCGTCTTTACCATTGATTTCCTTGTGGAATTCATATGGTGGATAGTCTGCTGAAGTGCCAAGTACGATTTTGCCTTTTGCCTTTATCTGTTCCAGCTTTGTTGCTGCCTTCTGTTCAGCTGGAGCTGCCGCACCATTATTTGCAGCACAAGCTGCGAAACTGAACATCATCACCACGATCAGTAGAATTGTTACAACCTTTTTTACATTGCTTTTTAACATTTTACTTCCCCCTTAATTTTTATATCATTTTTAAAATTTGTTGTTGCATTGTAATATTTATACATGCATATTTAAGTCAACCGCGGCAGTGTATTCGCCGCATTTGGCATTATATATAGCTTTGCGTCCAGACCTTGCTGATCCAGTGCAACTTTTATGGCTTCCTCTACACTACACAATACCTGTATATTCGCATTCGCCAAGAGTTTGGGATCTAGAGAGGCTACTAAGATAACCTTGTAGCTTTCTGCAATTTCAGCAATTAAATATCCCGTATATTTAGCTACTGTAAAGCCCGCTCTCAGTGCCGCTTCTCTACTTACATTGTCCTTATATCCTTCAAGCATCAACTGCACATCAGATCCGCCAAAGCCCTCGATGCACTCCGCCAAGAGTATGATTGTTCCACCTTTTTTTACAGCTTCCTTTGCATTGATGAGGGCTTTTGATGCCTGATACAGTTCAATATCCTTGGGGTAGCCTCCTGCGGATGCTATAACGAAATCAGCCAGCTGACTGATATTTGCACTATCAGCGTCATCTACAATCTTCTGTCCCTCTTCATGAGCTTTGATATAATCCCCAGCTACAGCTTTTGCTATATTGCCCTTATCATCCATAATCACATTGAACATAAAGGCTGGTTTTGTCAGGGCTGCTGCTTCCAGCATATCCAAATGGATCGGATTGCTAATGGCATTTCCGCAGCGTACAAGACTGTTTGTTCCTTCACCTAAAATGGGGTTCAAAGACAACTTATGGTTCGCCATGATGCTTTCATAGGAACATATGCCCGGCAGAATTGATTTTTTTCCGCCTCCCCATCCGGCCAAATCATGAAATACGATTGCACCCGTCAAGATAATATGGTCACAATCTAATGCAATTTTATTGACAGCCACCGGTGTACCGTAACTTGTAACTCCCAGCATAGTCATATTGCTCAAATCTCTGCAATCATGGTCGATCACTTCAAAGCGTCCGGCAAGCTTCTCACCAATCAATGCCCTATGTTCATCCTTGGTTTGCCTCCTGTGAGAGCCTGTTGCACAGAGCAAAGTGATATCTTCATCCTGTATACCCGCATCATTCAGCACCTCTATTATGTAAGGAAGGTAGAGGTCTATCTTCTGCCATGCTCTTGTGATATCCGAGATGATTATGCAGACTGTCTCACCTGGCCTAACCAGTTCATCCAGCCTTGGGCTATCAATGGGTTTATGCAAGGCCTGTAAAATCACTTCTTTTTCGGTCATTGCATCTTTCATTCCGTTGCTGCTGATAAATCCCAGCAATCTGTTTTCATCAATCTGTACGTCCAAAGCTTCTCTGCCATATTTTAATTTCATCAACCTCAGTCTTCTTCACTCCCTTCCTTAACTCGGACACTTTATACATTTTTATGCATAAAATGAATCGCATTTGCATAAAACCCTTATTTTTTAGCACTCATAATGCATATATATAATATATAATGTATAATTATGCTTGTCAATGGAAATTTTTTAATTTTTTATTAAAGTATCCCGCTAATTTTTAGAATAATTTTAGAACCCCTTTATATTATTTGTTTTTAGACTATAATGAAATATAAGGTTGATAGTTTTCAAAATAGAAAGTATCCTTTAATACATCTCTTGATTAGGAGTGGTAAATTTATGGAAAAAATAAATGATTTTATATTAGCCCACCCCTTTCTCTTCATCATCATAGTAATTATTATCCTGATCAGTAATCTGCGTGCAATCTATATCGCATTCAGCAAGTTCAAAAAGTAATTCTATAAAAGCAAAAAAACACCATACTAATCAGCAACGAATAGTATGGTGTTTTTTATATTGTTCGCTTCCTTACCAGTTGTATTATAGAAAAAACGGACTCTACTTCTGATCTTTATCTATAACTGCAGCACTGCCCGAAGTCTCAATATGCGCTTTTTCTTTCTTCAGCGTTTCCTCAATATGCTCTACTTCCTCATACTGGTTTGTGTAAATGGAAACATCCTCCAGTTTTACGGTATCCTTAGAAATGTTGACCTGCTCTTCAGTAAGAGGTATGCGCATTATCTCAGAGATCTCACCATCATTATTACTACGGTTATTATCAAGACTTCTTTTTTCAATTACCAGTTCCTCTCGTGATACAGGCACTGTAAATGTCTTTTCTTCTGTGACTACTTCTTTATGAGTCGTCACTTCTGCCAATTGAGTCAATTCCTTAGAAATCTCCAACTGCTCCTCTCGAAGCTGCAGTCGTGCATGATTGTCAAAACGTCTAAATGTCTTTCTTGAGTTTTTTTCACTGCTTTCGGATTCAAAATCTTCTTTTTCGTTATCTCTATCAGATAACCCGACCAATATTCCAACGATCACGCCTATAGATGTGCCAAGAACTGTCAAAGCTATAATACCCTCTATGGTGCTGACTAGAATGCCTGCAAAGCTGCCTATCACACCTATCGCTGCCCCGATGCCTCCACCAACGAGGGCATAGATTGCAGCTTTTTTTATACTGCTGCTTTTTTCAGCTTTTGATTCCTTTTTACTGGCCATATTTTACCTCCTTAACTTACTTATCAAGTAGCAATAAGCCATTTTTTAAAAAGCACCTCGCAATCTTAAAGATTTGAGAGGTGCTTTACTATTGAATATTCTAATTTGTAACGATTCTCTACTTAGTGATGACCTTAGTATCTCCAGTAGAGTCTATATGCGCTTCTTCTTTCTTTACAGTCTCTTCGATATGCCTTGTTTCCTCAACCTCTTGCTTATTGGCTGATATTTCACCGGTTATTACAGTGTGCTTGCTGACGTCAACCCGCTCTTCGCTTACGGGAATACGAATAGTCTCACCGGATGTAATAGGTGTGTCGCTTTCTTTATTGTCGAAGGATCTTCTTTCGATTACAACTTCTTCATGAGTCACAGGAACGTCGATGGATCTTTGTTCTTCAACCACATCTTTGCTTAGCATCACTTCACCTGATTGCACTGTGCTTTTGTTTACATCAAGCTGCTCTTCACGAAGCTGAAGTGTACCACTTTCTCTTGAATCTTGTGTATTAGTATTATCTGTATTGCCATTGTCTCTACCAAATCCAAATATATTCATAAGCATTATACCTCCACTGATTAAAATAGTAGTAAACATAAGTTGCACTATATATTTTCTCCTTTTATCAGTCTACTATCCAAAATACTGCAGGAATGATTATGAATATACTCCATAACAATCAAAAAAAGATCTTTGTAATTTTGAAATTTATGCGTAAAAAGACCTCTCATATTCCTTAATATAAGAGGTCCTTCATCTTTATAATTATGTGGGCTAGCTAATTATAGTAATAGACTGAAATATTGCCCGTCTGCCCATCCTTCACTGCATATGCTTTCACTGTTGCAGGCGATTGTTCCAAAATGATTTTCTCATACGCATCATATTCCTTATACTCATCTTCATTAATAGAATACATGATTTTTGCATCCTTATCCATGCAGCTTAGCACAACCTCCGTCAAACCTCCTAAATCGATCCCTTCCTGCAGTGCAGCAACTGCGGCAGCAGGCTGGAAATCCACACTTTGAAGAGGGCTGCCCGATACTATTACATTATTTATGCTGCTTATTCCAGGCGGCTGCACTTTGTCATCTTCCATAGTTGCATCGCCGCCGCTGCGGGATGAAAAATTCGTCGTCATAATTAGTCTAAGCTGAAGACTGTTCACATCCTCTGCATCTGCCGGCAGAGATATAGCGCCTGTGTTCTGATTAAAAACCTCAGGGCTTAAGGTATAAGCACCAGCTTGCACCACTTTCCAGTTTTGCCCTTCATCAATGCTATAAATCAATTTAAAATCCTTTGGTCCTATTTCAGAGGAGCTTACCTTAGCATAAAATACGATGTCTTCATAACCTATTGTTGATAAGCTTATTTGCCAATACTTCGTAAATTCTCCATTGTCCCAGCCAGCAATGAAGAGGCCTGCCGCACTATACCCAGGTATTGCATGATTGCTATTTGTCAACGCAGCGCCCGTTGCATGATCCCCCCCTGTTGCATGAACTGTTGCAGACGAGGGTGAAGTGGTATATTCCCAAGCTGCTATGATTTCCGGGCAATAGTCCTGTGCATATATCCGGCTAGATGTCGTGCTGCATATTAGAAGTAGTGTCAAAAGCATCACTGTCGCTTTTCTCAATTGGTTTGCCTTCATGTATTTACTCCTCCTAGCAAAGTATCTTCACCTAACATTAACACAAGCTGCTAGTCCAATTTTGTCATAATGAATTGCAAATCTATAAATTTTCGTCGCAACTATCGACAGTTTTTGTAATCGGGAAAAGAATACAGTCTTACAAATTATTTGTTTTACTTCTTCTGTATGTTAGAATAATAATATTAAGCTTGGAGGGATGCAAATGTGTGGAAGATATCAGCTTGAATACGGGATGAACCAGCTAATGCTGCTGTTTGATGCCGACAACCGTTATTTGGGCTACGAAAGCAAACATGAGATTTTTCCTACAGATATGGTGGCTATTATTAAAAGTGAGGGTAAAAGAAATTATATAGAACCTGCCAAATGGGGTTTTAAAAACCAGTTTGACAACCGCCCTCTGATTAACGCTAGAGGTGAAACCCTGGATGAAAAAAAGACCTTCAAAAATCTCTTTGCCCAAAGCCGCTGCTTAGTGCCGGCCAGTGCATTTTTTGAATGGCGAAAAAATCCGGATGGAAGCAAAACCAAGGTGCAAATCACAATAACGGATAATCCTGTTTTTGCTATGGCCGGTTTATATAAAATCGAGCAGGATGAAAAAGGTGATGCCATAACCCGTTGCACTATCGTGACAACCTCTGCAAACATTGAAATGAGCAAGGTTCACGATAGAATGCCAGTACTACTGCCTAAGGAACTTGCTAATGCCTGGTTGGATGACACCATTCATGATACCATGCTGCTCAAGGATCTCTTGAAGTCATATGATGGAGCACTTCAGTTCCATACTGTTGCATAAATCAAAAGGTCTGTGATTATTCAAATCACAGACCTTTATTTAGATATTCTTCCCTCAACATCCCCATAGCAATCTTGTCATAATAGCAACCGTTCTTATATACTTCTTTTCGCAATACCCCTTCAACGACAAAGCCGCATTTTTCAAAGCTTTTTATTGCCCTGTCATTAAAAGAATAGGTAATCAATCTAATCTTGTTTATGTTCATATGATTGAACACGAAGCTGATTAGCACATTCATCGCATCACTGCCGTAGCCTTTGCCCCAGTAATTCTTATTGCCAATAAACAACCCAATTGTTGCAACACTGTTTTTCCAATCCACATCATTTATGCTGCATCCGCCTATGAATTCATTGGTGTCAATGGCTTCTATAGCAAATTTATATCTGTCTGATGCTGAATTAATATCTTCATACCATCGTTCTTCTTCACGCCTTGTAATTGGATATGGCATTCCATCCGTAAGGCAGTTTGCTATTTCTATGTCGTTTATAAACTTCAATCTTAAAGGGATATCCTCTATTGAATAAGTTCTGAATCTGACTTTTTGCCCTTCAAACATTTGAAAATCCTCCTGTCTGTTAACTTTCGTACTATGTAGCGTGTCCCAATCTTACGATAGTTATACAGAAACTGGAAGATTGTTTGCGAAATACAATAAAAGAGACCGGAGAATAAGTCCCGGCCTCTTTAGATTTTTATTAAAACATATGTGGATAACGGTGTCACTGCAATCTGAGAATTCTGACACGCTTCACTGCCTAGCAGCCCTAAGGGGCTGGCATTACAGCCATTGGCTAATAAGTGCCATTCCCCGGGCAATGGCAAACACATTTCGATGTCATGCCTGTTTGAATTATGGATGATAAATAGATATTCAGCGCCATCTTTCAAGCGTGAGTTCAGCAGATATGCAACAGTATTTGCCGGTGAGTCAATAAACCTCAGGCTGTTTCTGACATCTTCCGGTTTATCCAGCATGAACCCTTTGAATGCTTTTCTAATAGCAATCAAACCTTGTATATAATTAAAAGTTTCTATATGTTTTGCTTTGCTGCTCCAATGAACTTTATTGATTTCATCTCCCGCATTATAGCTGTTTGAATTACCTTGTTTTGACCTCAATATTTCTGAACCGCCATGGATGAAGGGGATGCCTTGAGAAGTCATTATGATTGCCATAGCAAACCTATTCATCCTTTCAATTTCATGCTCTGATGCGTTAGGACAGCTTCCTTTGATCTTATCATAAAGAGTCAGGTTATCATGGGAGCTTACATAATTTATGGTCTCGCAGGGTGTTTCCGTAAACCCGCAAATCGAGTCGCTATAACTAATACTCCCGACAATGCCTTTTTTGATCTCATGCACTAGATCTGTTGCCCCAGTTGCAAATCCCAATCCGGTTCCGTCATTGTCTCCCTTGATTGCGTTTCTGAAGGAATCATTGAATAGTGCAATTCCCATGCCTCTCTGATTGCCTTTTTTAAATTGCTCATGATAGTCCAAGGCTGAATTTCCACCCGTCCAAGGCTCACCATAAATCAGTATAGCTGGATTTATGGCCCTCAACTGAGTTTGGACTTCAGCCATCGTCTCAGTGTCTATCAAGGCCATTAAATCAAATCGGAAGCCGTCAATTCTATATTCCGTTGCCCAGAACTTGACACAATCTACAATAAACCTTCTGACCATTGATTTTTCTGTAGCAATTTCATTACCACAGCCCGAGCCGTTGCTATAAGTTCCATCCGGATACCTTCGATAATAATAACCCGGAGCCAAAATATGAAAAGGACTGTTCTCTATATCCGCGGTATGATTGAATACCACATCCATAATAACACGAAGATTATTTTCGTGGAGCTTCATAATCATCTTCTTCAATTCAACAATCCTGGCTGTTCCGTCATATGGATTGGTAGCGTAGGATCCCTCTGGCACAAAATATAAATATGGATCGTAGCCCCAGTTATACCCTTTATCCAGTCTCTCATCCACACTGCTGAAATCAAAAATGGGCAATAGATGAACATGGGTAATGTCCAGCTCCTTCAGATGATCAATACCCGTTGAAAGTCCCTCTTGTGTTTTAGTGCCCGCTTCCGTAAAAGCAAGATATTTTCCCCTGTGCACCATACCGGAGTTAACATCAACGGAAAAATCTCTGATGTGCATCTCATAGATAATCGCTTCTGTAGGCTTTAAGGGTGCCGGAGCCTCATGGCTTTCCCAGCCCGACGGATCGATTGAGGCAAAATCAACAATCAATCCCCTGTTTCCATTCAGTGAGGCTCCCTTAGCATAAGGATCAATGGTCTCATTTTCCTTGCCATCCATTGTGACCTTATAATTATAGTATTTGTTTTTGTAATCCCCCGCCAGCTTCAGCTCCCATATACCATCTTCACAATGATTCATTTCGTACTCGATTCCACTACAGTCAAAATACTCCTTGTATATGACTACCTTTAACCGCTGTGCCGTAGGGGACCAAACCCTAAAAGAAGTATACTCTTTTTTGTAAGTCGCTCCCAATTCCTGTCCGTTATACATTCAATCCTTCACCTGCAACGCTTAATTAGTAGCAATCTAAAATTGTAGGGACCCTCCATATTTCAGATGCATATTGATGAATTGTGTTGTCGCTGGAGAATATGCCGGAATGTGCAATATTTGATACAGACATTTCCATCCATCTGTTTTGGCTTTGGTATAACATATTTAATCGCTCCTGCCCTTCCACATAATCCCCAAAATCTTTGAATACAAAATACCGGTCGTTGTATTTCAGCAGTGAATCAAAGATTGAGAGAAACTCGTCGTATCGGACAGCAAAAAAGCCGTCAATCAGCTGGTCGACAACCTTCCTCAATCTGATATCTTCATAATATGCCTTTGCAGATAAATAGGAACTATTTTTATACAGCTCATAAACCTCTTTCTCCCTAAGCCCAAAAATGATGATATTATCCCTTCCCACTGTATTTTCTATCTCAATGTTGGCACCGTCATAGGTAGCAATGGTAATAGCGCCATTCATCATAAATTTCATATTTCCTGTTCCGGAGGCCTCCTTGGTGGTTGTGGCAATTTGCTCGCTTACGTCGGTGGCAGGTATGATCGCTTCTGCCAATGAAACACCATAGTTTTCTATAAATATAACCTTCAATTTGTCTCTAACTCTCTTATCGTTATTGATTTTTTCTGCGAGGGTATTGATAAGCTTTATGATTTGCTTTGCGATTTGATATGCCGGTGCTGCTTTTCCGGCAAAAATGAAGGTTCTCGGGCATATATCCAAATCCGGGTTCTCAATCAGTTGATTATATAAATGCATGATATGAAAAACATTCAATATT
>Ga0196972_1000893_pt1 | contig 10718 bp, 9 predicted proteins | sample S1v_2013CmetaG_FD_148618 | JGI IMG/M metagenome (GOLD analysis project Ga0196972, IMG submission 148618) | Soil microbial communities from Anza Borrego desert, Southern California, United States - S1+v_20-13C | ecosystem: Environmental > Terrestrial > Soil > Desert | place: USA: California... | reverse complement strand
TTTCAATGATGGCCAGTATCTCGATGATTCTGTGAACTCCGCACTAAGCCAGAGTTTTAAAGACATTGAGGTGATTATTGTAAATGACGGCTCCAATGATCCTCTCACGCTTCAAAAGCTGGCCGCTTTTACTGATAAGCGGATTACTGTTCTTCATAAAGAAAACGGGCATTTGTCTTCCGCAAGAAATCACGGTATCCGCCACTCCTCGGGTAAATACATTCTAACTCTTGACGCTGATGATAAGTTTGAACCAAGCTTTATTGAAAAAGCCGTAAAAATTCTGGATGCCGATCCGGCAATAGGTGGCGTAACCTGTTATCTCAAAAGTTTTGGTTTGAAAAAATTCAGGTGGAAGCCCCTCGGTGGCGACGTGAAGAATTTTCTCTACCGCCAGGAAAGCTGCGCCAGCGCTATGTTTCGCAAAGAATGCTGGGAAAAAGCAGGTGGCTATGATGAACAAATGAAAAGCGGGTACGAAGACTGGGAATATTGGATCAGGCTGACCTCTTCAGGCTACCGCGTGCATGTAATAAAAGAGTTCCTGTTCCATTATCGCATTACCAGTAAATCAATGCTGCTCACGGAAAGTGAACCCAATCGTGAAACTATTGTCAATTACATCCTCGAAAAGCATAAAGACCTCTATTGGCGCGAGATCAAAGACGCCGTAATAAAAAGGAAGATCATCGATCTGCGAAACCCTGAAAGCACGAGGATACTGCTGAAGAATCTTTATTGGAAGTTAATTAAATAATTAGTCAATTAGTGAATATTGGTTCTGAAATCAAGTAATAAGGTATCTGATCACAGGCTCCAATCACGCAAAGCAGAAAACTTATTTCTTATTCCTGACCTCAAAAAAGATCCCTACAGCAAGCAGCAATAAAACGAGTATTTGCCCAATCATCGTCATCGTTCTTCCTGTAGAATAAGAAGCCGGTTCAAATTTGAATTCGATTGTATGGTTGCCGGCCGGGATGTTCATACCTCTCAGCGTATAATTCACTTTCACATAGTCAGCTTTCTTTCCATCCAGGTAAGCGTTCCAGCCTTCTGAATAATATACTTCGCTAAATACTGCAAATTGATTGGTTGATGCCGTGGATCTATATTCAATCCGGTTGTTTTCATTTACCACGAGTTCAATCTTTGCGGCAGAATCATAAACCGGCTGAGTAACCATTGCTTTCGCATCATCCGGAACAATGGCAACTTGTGATGCGTCAAGGCCATTCAATGCCTGCATTTCATCCTGTAATGTCTTTGCAAAACGGACCTCCTTCACAAACCATGCAGGACCCAGCGCATTGCGGTTGGGGATTACCATTGCCTGGTTGTTTGAATATTGGGGAGGATTAGAGCCAATGATGTACTTCGTATTGAGCATATTCAATGCGGTATATTTCCGTTGATCAAGGCCAAAGCCAAGAAGAGAATCTGAACTTAACATGCCAATCTCCCGGGCTAATTTATTCTCGATCAAATCCTGGTAACGGCCAATCTTCGCGGCATGATATCCGCCTATTGATTTATGAAAATAAGAAGTGGTAGCATCCTGGAAGGGTGATACACTAAGGTTAAGCACCCGATAGGAGCCTTTGTCCAGTAATATTTGCTGATCCGCCTTGCCCATCACCAGTTCCTGGTCAGTTCCGCTATCTTCAGTAAATGCCTCTTCGCCATTTCCCCGTTTTTCCATGTACAGCTTTCCTATTGGGAGCAGGTCAATTAGTAAAAATAATGCACCTAGTCCTACCACCCATGTAGCAGATTTGATAGTGTTTCGAGTATAAAGGAACAGCAGGAGAAAGAATCCTGCAATGATTGCCAGTGATTTGAAAATGTCAGAAAGAAATGCGGCCTTTCTATCGTCAATCAGTCCATTCACCGCGCTCATCACCGGCGTCTTGACTTGTTCAGGCTGGTCGGCCACCTGTTGCTTTAATTGTGTGAGTCCTTCATCAGTGTAGGACTGTGTGGCATAAAGCAATAAAGCCACAACAAAGACAATGGCAGTGGCGATACCCGCTTTCTTTAATAGTTTCCATGATTGCGCATCATTCTTTTTATCTAATAAAAATTGCAATGCAATGATGGCAGCAAGAGGCCACAATACCTGTAGAATTACTATGCTGACGGAGGGAGCCCTGAACTTATTATATAATGGCAGGTGGTCAAAAAGGAAGTAATTGAACTCAGGGAAGAACTTGCCCCATGATATCAACAAAGCAAAAATGCTGGTACCGAGTATCCACCATTTCACTTCACCTTTTACTACGAAGAGGAACAGGATGAATAAAAAACATATCAAAGCCCCGAGGTATACCGGTCCTGAAGTAAAATCGAGACCGCCCCAGTAAGAGTTTTGCAATCCACCCAATTGTTGAGCAAGTTGCGGGTCCATTTGTGACAATGCTTCGCCTATTTTTGATTCATCACCAAATTCACGAATACCATTGCTTCCACCGTTTACTCTTGGAAACATCACGGTAAATGCTTCCACCGGCTTGTAGCTGTAAGAGAAGGCGTACTCTTTAGTAAGCCCTGTAGCTTCCGCTGAAGCGGAATCCTTAATTGACAGAGAGCCACCCCTTATCGTTTCCTTTGAATATTCATAAGTAGTGAGCAATGTAATGGAATTCACCATTATACCCAGTATGGCTCCGAGAACGGCGAAGCCCAGGGATTTGCCCATGTGTGCGTATTCCTTTTTCCTGATCCAGCTTACCATGCAGGCGATGGTATAAAACGCGAGGATGAAGAACAAATAGTAGGATATCTGCAGGTGGTTAAGGCCAATCTGGGTAGCTGTGAAAAGGGCAAGAAGGCCCGTTCCTAATAAATATTTTTTTCGGTATATGAGCATTAATGACGCGATCATTGCGGGCATATATGCTATGCACCACATTTTGGTAACATGGCCCGCAGCTATGATCACTGGGTTATAGGTGGAATAGGCAAAGGCGAGTGATCCGAAGATACCGACCCAGGGATTTACGCGGGCAACCTGTGATAAAAAATAAAACATCACACAGGCCAGGAAAAAGAATTGCATGGGTTGAGGCAGCCCCAGTGTCAATAGTTTATTTACATAATGCGGTAATACGTTGTTCCCGGGCATCCAGATCTGGTAGGTGGGCATGCCGCTGAACATGTTATTCGTCCATAAAGGTGCTTCTCCATGTTTCTCCGCATAATCCGCTATGTCCTTGCTGGCACCTTTATATTGAACAATATCATGCTGGTAAAGTACTTTTCCCTCCAACGCAGGCTTTGAGAAAAAAGCTGAAATGAGCAGGAAGATACCGATAGCTATGAAATGTGGAGTGAGTTTTTTCCAGTTGATGGCCCTCATGAAGAATGATTTATGGGGCAAAATAAACGGTTTTTACCGGTTTTTAACCTTTCACTTGGGGATGATTGAGAAATCGCTCAATTATGTTACTCCAGTTATACTCTTCGTAAAATTCAGTTGGGATCTCAGAAAAACCTGGTAGCGAGCCTGCGATGGCTCGCGCAAATGCATCAGGGTCATGATTGGGAACAACACTCATCCCTTTTTCTATAAGGTAGGAGGGAAGCCCCTTCGATGAAAATGAAGTGACAACAATGGGTAGCCCATTAGCTAAAGCCTCCAGGTTTTTGGTTTGAACGCCAGAGCCGGAAACGACGGGGTTAATAAAAAGATCGGCCGCCTGGTAGTATTCAGCTATATCATTCACCTCGCCGGTAAAAATCATTTCACGTGGTGTAATAATTTCTTTTTTTTGGCGCGGGGATATATTGCCACAAATAATGATGCGGAAGTTGTCAATATATGACCTTAATCGTGGGATTATTTCTTTACTGATAATTTCCAGGGCCGCGAGATTAGGTTCATAGTCGAAACTGGCGGCAAACAAGAGGATGGTCTCTGTTTCTGCAGCCCCCATCCGCTGCCTAAACGCGGCTTTTTTTTGTGGCGGGACAATAGGAGCAGAGGTTTGTGAAATGCCAAAAGGAACTACCATGCATTTCCTGCGATTGCAATTAAATATGGTCACCGCTTCATTCAGGTCATCATCTGTCTTAAATAAAATCAGATCAGCAAGTTCAAACGCCTGCGCTTCCATTGATTTTACGTTTCTCCAAAAAACTTTTCCTCTTATCCGCATGCGACGGTGTTCGATGTTGTGGGCGTGCACAACGAATTTGTAGTTTAGTTGTTCTTTGAATTTCCCTACCCATCCATAGTAAGGATGTTCGATGATTACATGCGTGTAAGATTGTGTTTTTAATAACGAGAGTATCTTTTGCCTGACGAAGGGATTCCAGAATTGCCATTTGGAAACGGGCAATTCGTTCTTGATAGTATAGCTCAATTGTTCCGTGGGCTGGTTATTTTCAGAACACAGGCAGGTAAGTTTTACTTTTCGGCCGAGGTATTCATTGAAGTGGGCAATACCTTTCTGCCCGCCATATACTGGGGGCAGCACTTTATACCAAACAAGGCTCAGGAAATTATTCATCCGGCTAATATTACAAATAGTTAATAAATTTATGGATTATGAAGTGGCTTTTATTTTTATCCAGGCTCGCATTTATTTGCGGACTGTGTTTCCTTCTTTCGCTGTCATTATTGATCAGGAACTGGACAAATGATGACGCCATAACTTCATCCATAATCATGATTGGGTATGTGATGGGATTGATCATTGTGCCCTTCACGTTACTTTGTTACCTGGGAGTGGTGCTTATGGGTAAAAAACTGGGTGTACCTGCCTGGCTGGTAGTATGTAATATCCTGTTTTTGTTTGTCCTTGCGATTTATATAGTTTATATCAATGGTAAATACGATCATCCGGCATAAGCCTACACGTTTGTTCATCATACTCGGTGGATTTTTTATTGCAAATGCATTGATTGCAGAGATCATTGGAGTAAAGTTATTCTCCCTCGAGCGGGCATTTGGAGGGCAACCGCTTGATATTTTGATACTCGGGAACTCTTTTTCTTTTAATCTCACTGCCGGCGTACTGCTTTGGCCGGTAGTATTTGTGATGACGGACATCATCAATGAGTATTATGGTCGAAAAGGTGTCAGGTTTCTCTCACTTCTCACCATTGGGCTTATTGCTTATGCTTTCATCATGTTTTATGGCGCCATTAACCTGCCGCCGGCTGATTTCTGGAAAACAAATTATTTCACCGGAGTAGCGGATAGCAACCAGGCCTTTGCAGGGATTTTTGGGCAAAGCCAGGCTATCATTATCGCTTCTTTAGTTGCTTTTCTGGTAGGGCAGCTGCTTGATGCGTTTATTTTTCATCGAATAAAAAGGATGACCGGTGAAAAAATGATCTGGTTGCGTGCTACCGGTTCAACGCTGGTATCTCAACTGGTTGATAGTTTCGTGGTGCTGTTCCTCGCTTTTTACCTCATACCGAAAATGACCGGGAATGCTACTCCCTGGACCTTTGGGTTAGTAATGACGGTGTGCATCGGTAACTATATTTACAAATTTGTTGTGGCCATGATCCTTACGCCTGTGATCTACCTCGTACATGGCTGGATTGAAAAATACCTGGGGAAGGATATGGCAGGGGTGATGAAGGCGGAGGCGATGAGTGGGTGATGGGCCGAGGTGAGCTGGCGAGATGACGAGCTGAAATGAGCTGATGCCGCCGAGGATTTGGAATTAGGTGGTTCAAATGCATGAAGATTTGAATGTGCTGTAGAATAGACGGCGCGTCCTATCGGGATGCATATGAAAAAATAACATTTCGGAGCTACCTATGTAGCGTCCCGATGGGACTGGGCGGGAGCAATAATATTTCGGAGGTAACCACATAGCGTCCCGATGGGAAGCGGGGGAGCAATAATATTCGAAGAAACCCATCTAACGTTCCGAAGGGCTACTGTGAATGGGTAAGACCGCTGCGTCTCATCGGGACGCTATATGGGTTTAATGTTTTGTTTAGGGAAAATCGGTATAATGGAATGTGGGGACGCGGGGGAGCATAAATATTTTTCGAAGCTACCCATATAGCACCCCATGGGTAAATGCGAATGAGAAAGACCGCTGCATCCCCTAATTCCTAATTCCCAATTCCAATCACGCGCTCGTCAGCTCAGCTCGTCAGCTGGTCCTCTATTCAGCTGCTCATTACCACCATAACTACCCATCGCCTTGATCAACCTCGCGACGATCTTATCAATCGGCAGCGTCACACTTTCTTCTGAGAAATCATCCCATTCAATGAATCGAAAAGTTTCAATTTCTCCGGCCTGGTCGTACACGGCGAGTTGGGAAGCATCGAAGTCGAAAGTTTTGTCGCGCAGGGGAACCCTGATTGGTTCGAGCGGCTTTACGGAATAATAAATGGATATGATCTGGTGATCAGGATTGAAACCTGAAAGTTGGAAATAATCAGTAGTATAGATGTGTTGTCCAACTTCAACTTTTAGGTTCATTTCTTCCATGAATTCGCGCCTGAGGCAATCGCGGGTTCCTTCTCCAAATTCAAGCCCACCGCCGGGAAACTTGGTGTAGTATTTACCACGAATAAATTCATCAGCTACCAGGATCTGCCGGCCTTCATTGATCAGGATGCCATACACTCGAAGGTTGAAGCGACTCATTTTAGAAGATTTTCTTTCTTAAAAATAACCACCCTATTACCAGTGAAATTATAACGGAAACGCCAACAACAATGTAAAACGCCCGCCTTGAGTCTTCAAACCCACTTGGCACATTCATTCCAAAAATGCTGGAGATTAATACAGGAAATGTCAGGACGATGGTGATTACAGCCAGTCGTTTCAGTACCTGGTTCTGGTTATTGGCAATGATGCTGGCAAATGCGTCAAGTGTGCTGCTGAGGATGTTGGTATAAATATTGGCCATCTCGAGGGCCTGGGAGTTATCAACTATAAGGTCATTGAGTATCTCTTTTTCTTCTTCATTAAGGCCGAGAAAATTGCTTCGTTCAAGCTTCATCATCAGCAATTCATTTGAACGGAGGGCGGTAACAAAATATACCAGGCTTTTCTGTATGCGCATCATCTGCAGCAGATGTTCATTCTTGCTGGCGTCATACAACTTCTGTTCAAGCTGATTTCTCCGGTGATTAATTTCTTTGAGATGTTCCATGAAGTTTTGAACAATTTTCTCAAAGATCTTTAGCACCATCATGTTCTTTTTGTCAGGGTGCCTGTTGCGAAAGGTATCCAGAAAATTTTTGATGGCGGGATTCTCAAAGGAATTGACAGTAAGTATCTGGTTGTGGGTAAGGATGATGCAAATGGGAATGGTGATGTAAAACGCATCGCTGTCATTAAAGGAGTTGTTTTCTGTTGGCGTTTTGATAACAATTAGTCTTACGTTATCTTCCTCTTCAAACCGGCTGCGTTCGTCAATGTCAAGTGAGTCTTTCAGGAAATCTATTGGAATGTCCAATTCGGAAGACAATTGAGAAAATTCTTCCTGCCGTAGTGGAGGCAGCACATTTACCCAACTTCCGTTCTCAGGCTTTGAGATGGCGATGGTTTTGTCATTAATGTTTTTGAAATATTGAACCATATGTCGGTTGTCAGTTGGTGGTTGCCAGTTGTCAGAGGCTTTTCAAACAAAACACTTTTTTCTATTCATTAAAAAATTGTGTAAACATTCATGTTTGTGAATAAAATTTTATCGTACCAAAATTGCGGTTCTATCTGAATTCCGGATAAATCTAAAAATTATAAGACTCCTCCGACAGCCGACACCTGTCAACCTGTTTTCAAAATGGCCTTTCCTTCATAGACTTTCTCTGCCGGTCCGCTCAGCCACACGTTTACATATTTATCTTCATCCAGCCTGTCGAATTCAACGGTAAGGGTTCCGCCAAGTGTTTTTACCGTGACGTCATTAAACCCGTTTTCATTATGGTAGCTAACCAATGCAGCGGCGGTGACCCCGGTTCCACAGGAATACGTTTCATCTTCCACGCCGCGTTCGTAAGTACGAACAATGATCTCGTGTTCGCCGGCCTGTTCTACAAAGTTGACGTTAATACCATCCTGTTCGAAGTCTTTACTATACCGGATGTCGCGGCCCTTTTTGTATACATCTTCATTCATCACATCATTCACTATTTTCACGTAATGGGGTGAACCGGTATCGAGAATGAAGTCGCCGTGCTTGCGTTTGCTGACTTTCACCACATCTTTCATCTTCAGGGAAACCGTTCCGTCAGTATCTATCTCCGCTTCATGTTCTCCATCAACAGCCATGAATTTGTATTCATTTCGATGGATGCCGAGTTGGTAGACGAATTTGACAATGCAGCGACCACCATTTCCGCACATGCTGCCCTCGCGGCCGTCGGCATTAAAATATTTCATTTCGAAATCATAACCTGGTTTTATGTTCAGCATCATGAGGCCGTCAGCCCCGATGCCGAAGCGGCGGTCACAAAGTCGCCGGATCTGGTCGGCTGAGAGAAAAGAATATTCCTGTTTGCGATTATCCAGGATGATGAAGTCGTTCCCGGTGCCCTGGTATTTAGAGAATAGGATTGTCATTTTTCAAGTAGGATCATTTTTGTTATCCCCGACATTTGCGGGGAAGATGTTTTCGATTGTCCGGGTTGGTTCTGTGTATGTGCCTTTGTTGGTGCTGTTTATATTTTTTCTGAAAAGATCTCCAGGAATTTTACGATCAGGTTTTCGACCGCCGCTTTTCCGTCTTTGGAGAATTCTTTTTTTACGCGATTGGCAACGATCGCATTTATGGCAAGGCAATTATGTCCCAGTAATTTGCCGAGACCATAAATGGCTGACGTTTCCATTTCAAAATTAGTGATCCTGTGCTGACCAAAGCGAAAATCAGTGAGGCGATTGATGAGGTCAGGATTTCGGATGCCCAGCCTGAGGATTCTTCCCTGGGGGCCGTAGAAACCGGGGCAGGTGACGGTAATGCCGTGATGAAAGTCGTTGCCAAAATGTTTCAAAATTGACCCGGCTGCGCTGCTGATGTAGGGATAACTCATCTGTCCATGCATCTGGGTATGGGTGACGAATGATTGCAGGAGTTGCTTTTCCTGGTCATTTTGATCATGTCGATAAAAATTAAGAAGATTGTCGATGCCCAGTCCGTGGGTGGAGGCAACGAAATTATCTACGGGAATATCAGCTTGCAGGGAACCGGAAGTGCCAATGCGAATGATGTTGAGGGAGGTGAGTTCTTTTTTGATTTCGCGCGATTGGAGGTCGATATTGACGAGGGCGTCGAGCTCGTTGATCACGATATCAATATTATCAGGACCGATTCCTGATGAAAGAACGCTGAGTCGCTTATTTCCGACGCGACCAGTATGCGTAATGAATTCGCGGTGTTGACGTTTGACTTCGATGGAATCAAAGTGTTTGCTCACTTCATGCACGCGGTCGGGGTCGCCCACGGTAATGACGGTTGGAGCGAGTTCTTCGGGCCTGACATCGAGGTGGTACACGGCTCCGCGGTTATTGATGATGAGTTCAGATTCGGCGATCCGGGACATAGGTAATGCTTTTGTAAGAGTTCGTAATGAATTATCTACGAAATTAGCTATTTTCGCAGCCAAGTTTTTGGTCCTGTGGCCGAGTGGCTAGGCAGAGCTCTGCAAAAGCTCCTACACCAGTTCGAATCTGGTCGGGACCTCAAGGGTCATCAATAAAGATGACCTTTTCTATTTTATAGCGACCGAGCGATCAGGCAGCCCGCCGGTTGGCGGGGCCTACACCAGTTCGAATCTGTTGGTGACCTGAAGGGTCATCAATAAAGATGACCTTTTCTATTTTATAGCGACCGAGTGATCAGGCAGCCCCGCCGGTTGGCGGGGCCTACACCAGTTCGAATTGTTGGTGACCTCAAGGGTCATCAATAAAGATGACCTTTTCTAATTTTATAGCGACCGAGTGATCAGGCAGCCCGCCGGTTGGCGGGGCCTACACCAGTTCGAATTGTTGGTGACCTCAAGGGTCATCAATAAAGATGACCTTTTCTATTTTATAGCGACCGGGTGATCAGGCAGCCCGCCGGTTGGCGGGGCCTACACCAGTTCGAATCTGTTGGTGAGCTGAAGGGTCCTCTATAAAGATGACCTTTTCTATTTTATAGTGACCGGGTGATCAGGCAGCCCCGCCGGTTGGCGGGGCCTACAGCAGTTCGAATTGTTGGTGACCTCAAGGGTCATCAATAAAGATGACCTTTTCTATTTTATAGTGACCGAGTGATCAGGCAGCCCGCCGGTTGGCGGGGCCACAGCAGTTCAAACCTGTTGGTGACCTCAAGGGTCATCAATAAAGATGACCTTTTCTATTTTATAGTGACCGAGTGATCAGGCAGCCCGCCGGTTGGCGGGGCCTACACCAGTTCGAATCTGTTGGTGACCTCAAGGGTCATCAATAAAGATGACCTTTTCAATTTTATAGTGACCGAGTGATCAGGCAGCCCCACCGGTTGGCGGGGCCTACAGCAGTTCAAATCTGTTGGTGACCTGAAGGGTCATCAATAAAGATGACCTTTTCTATTTGGCCGTTCGAGACCGTTGTTTGATGTTCGATGGTCGATGGTCGGGGCTAATTTTAGGCCAAGGTCGTTAGAGAGGGTTGATCGATGTTCAATGGTCGGGGTTTATTGGGTTAGGTGTTTGGAGGTCGATGATCGATGGAGGAGGCTTATTTGGGGTAAGATCTTTCGAGGCCGATGGTCGAT
>Ga0196972_1000892_pt1 | contig 10731 bp, 6 predicted proteins | sample S1v_2013CmetaG_FD_148618 | JGI IMG/M metagenome (GOLD analysis project Ga0196972, IMG submission 148618) | Soil microbial communities from Anza Borrego desert, Southern California, United States - S1+v_20-13C | ecosystem: Environmental > Terrestrial > Soil > Desert | place: USA: California... | reverse complement strand
GACCGCGTTCTTGGCCGCACTGTCGGCCGAGCGCGCTACGGTCTGCGGGCCGGCCATCGCGCCGGACGCCAGCACCAGGGTCGCCGCCAGAGCGCCAACTGCAATCTTGATCACTTTTCGTTCCCTCCTCGGCCTCGCGTTGGACGCGAAGCACTGGAGGAACGATACCCATTTCCGAGCTTTTGTGAAGCTAATATGACAGATTCGTCACGCACACGTGACGGCTCGTGAGAATTTATCAATTCTTTCAACTACTGCATTCGTTGCACGAGATCGACAACGGGATGATTTGTATACTTGATCACATGGCGCATCCCATCGCCCGCTGACCGGGGAGACTCGGCGAGGATCGGTGGCTAGGCTCCCGGTCGTGGAGGTACGGCATGCTTGAACTGCACTACTGGCCGACGCCGAACGGCAAGAAGGTCACCATCCTCTTGGAGGAACTCGGCGTCCCCTACCGGGTGGTCCCTTGCAACATCGGCCGCGGCGACCAGTTCACCGAGGATTTCCTGAAGATCGGCCCCAACAACCGCATGCCGGCCCTGGTCGACACCGAGCCGAAGGACGGCGGCGGACCGCTCAGCATCTTCGAGTCCGGCGCCATCATGCTCTATCTCGGCGAGAAATACGGCCGCTTCTATCCGCAGGACCTGCGCGGCAAATGGGAGGTCACCCAGTGGCTGATCTGGCAGATGGCCAACCAGGGGCCGAAGACCGGCGAGTACGGCCACTTCCATCGCCTGACGGAGGACAAGGGCGACCAGTCCTACGCCAGGCGCCGCTTCGCCGACGAGGTGAACCGGCTCTACGGCGTGCTCAACAACCGCCTTTACGACCGCCCCTATCTGGCCGGCGATGAATACTCCATCGCCGACATGATCTCCTATCCCTGGACGGTGAACTGGAAGGGCCAGGGCCAGGACCTGGACGAGTTCAAGCACTTCAAGCGCTGGTTCGAGGAGCTCTCCGCCCGCCCGGCGGTGCAGCGCGGCATGGCGGTGACCGCCGGCGCCCCAGAGGACCCGGCCAGCCTCACCCCGGAGGAACGCGAACGGCGCGCCAAGCTGCTCTACAACCAGCGCGCCCGCCCGGCGCCCGGCTAGAGTCCAAGGTTTAGAGCGCGTTAGTCGGCGGAACCGGCTTCCACTTCCGCCTGCGCGCTCTAGGGCGGCGTCAGGCGGATGCGCCGCTCGGCGGCCGCCTCCACGGCCTGGCGGCTATAGGCCAGCGGCACGTACTCGCCCCTGGACCATTTGTCGAAGAGGTCGGCGAAGTGCGGGCTCGCCGGCTCGCCGGACTGGCCGGGCGTGTTGATCACCCGGCTGTTGTCCCATGCGCCCACGTCCAGCACCATGCGGAACGAGGCGCCGGCGACCACGCGGTAGTCGTTCGGCCGCCAGCTGGCCGCCAGCGGGCTCAGCATGGTCCCGGCCATCGGCGCGGGGCCGACGGCGAGCCGGGCGCGCTCGGCCTCGTCGGCCAGCGGCGTCAGGGCGTGCTCGAACCTCGCCTGATGCAGGTCGCCCCACCGCCAGCGGGCCGGGTCGGGGCCGAGCTTGCCCCGCACTTCCTCGAACGCCGCCTTCAGGCTTTCCGCGAGAATGGCGTCCCGCGCCTCGGCGGGCTTGGCGCCGAGGCTGGCGTCGGGCGCTTCCAGGAGGTCGAGCACCGCCGCCAGGTCGCCGCCCCCGACCGCCGCCCGCGCGGCCGCCGGCGTCGCCCTGGCGACCGTCGCACGGCCCAGGTGCTTGACGGTCCACACCTCATAGACCGCCGCCCCGGCGCTGTCGGCGGCGGCGCGGCCGTCCCAGCCGCGCACCAGGTCGAGCGCCGCCTGGGTGTCGCGGTCGCGCGAGGACAGCGGCTTCAGGAGCGCCTGCAGGCGGCGGGCGGTGATGTTGGTCGGGTCGGTCTGCAGCGCCATGGCGTCGGCGAGGGTGACCTTGCCGTTCGCCGCGAGCACCTCGGAGATGCGCCGCACCCGCGCGTCGTTCGACCACTCGAAGCCGACCTTGCGCTCGGCGGGGTAGCCCTCCGGCAGGTTCATCTCGTTGGCGGTGGCGAACCAGCCCTTGGCCGGGTTGAAGCTGGCGGGCAGTTCCTCGGCCCTCAGGAACCCATCCCATTCGTATCGGCCGTCGCCGGGAACGGGAAAAAGACCGTCCCACCCTGGCCGCTTTGGCGTGCGCGAGCCGACGATCCAGCCGATGTTGCCGGAAGTATCCGCATAGACCTGGTTCTCCGACGGCGCGCCCCAGTTCTCCATGGCGCCTGAAAAGCCCTTCCAGTCCTTGGCGGTCATGTAGCCGACCGAGCCGAAATAGGCTGAGGTCCCCGGCTCGCCCCACACGCTGCGGATCGCATAGGCGCGGCCCTTGCCCGGTTCGCGCTTCACCACCGGGCCATGTCGCGTGAAGGCGAGCTCGACCTCCGCTACGCCGCCGCCCTTCACCGGGATCGCCTCGCGCACCACGCTCATGCGCTCCCAGCCGTCCTTGTAGCGGTAGCGCAGCGGGTCGGCCGGGTCGGTCTCGTAGACGTAGAGGTCTTCCTGGTCGGCGGCGAAGATGGTCAGGCCGAAGGCGATGGTCCCGTTGTGGCCGATGGAGATGCCCGGCAGGGCCGGCTCGCCCGCGCCGATGGCCGAAAAGCCCGGCGCCTCCATGTGCACGATGTAGCGCAGCGAGGGCGCGCCATGCTCGCGGTGCGGGTCATTGGCCAGGATCGGCCGGCCGGTGGCGGTGCGACTGGGCGCGATGGTCCAGTTGTTGGAGCCGATGGCGTCCGCCGGGATGTCGGCCGCGATCTTCAGCGGCGCCGTGCGCTCGAAGCGCACCCCCTGGGTCGCCAGGGCATAGTCGGCGAGCACGTCCTGCGGGACATCGCAGGGGTTGAGCCCCTCGGGGACCTTCAGCGTCCAGTCCGGCTCGAGCTTCTTCTGCAGGCGCGCCGCCTCGAGGCCGCCCAGGCAGACCACGCGCGCCCGGGCGACCTCGGCGGCCGCGTTGCGGGTCAGGCCGTGGCTCCGGATGCGAACCACGTCCTCGGCCTTCCAGAGATCGGGCTTTGTCCCCGCGATGCGGAACTCCTCCGGCAGCGGGCGGCCGGCGCGGATCTCGCCGACATAGGCGTTGATCCCGGCGACGAAGGCCTCGGCGTAGCCCCTGGCGTCGGGGCCGTAAGCGGCCCACTCGCGCTCCATGTCGCCGCGGTAGAGGAAGAGGCGGGCGGCCCGGTCCTGCGGGACGTAGCTCGCGCCGAAGTCGCGGGCGAGGAGGCCGAGGCCGCGCTTCCTCCACAGGTCGATCTGCCAGAGCCGGTCGCGGGCGACGTTGTAGCCCTGCAGGAAGAAGGCGTCGCGCGTGCTGCCCGCATAGATGTGGGCGATCCCCCAGCGGTCGACGAGGATCTCCGCCGGCGCCTGAAGGCCCGCGACGGCGCGGTTCTCGTCGGCGGGCCTCGCGGCGGCCGGAGCGGCGAGGGCGCAGAGCCCGAGGGCCAGGGCGGCGAGCTGTCGGATCATGCGGGATCTCACGCGTCGATGTCCGCGCCGCGCATCTCGCGGACGAGGAAAAGGCCGACCAGGAAGGTCACCGCCGCGATGGCGATCGGGTACCAGAGGCCGAAGTAGATGTTGCCCTGCGCCACCACCATGGCGAAGGCGGTGGTGGGCAGGAAGCCGCCGAACCAGCCGTTGCCGATGTGGTAGGGCAGGCTCATGGAGGTGTAGCGGATGCGCGCCGGGAACATCTCCACCAGCGCCGCGGCGATCGGCCCGTAGACCATGGTCACATAGAGCACGAGCAGAAAGAGCAGGCCCACCACCAGCGGCTTGTTCACCCGCCCAGGGTCCGCCTTGGCCGGATAGCCGGCCTCGGTGAGGGCCGCGTTCAGCTTGGCCTGCCAGGCGGCGCGGGTGGCGGTGAAGGCGGGCTTGGGCATCGCCTCGCCGTCGAAGCTCGGCACGGCCTGCTCGCCCACCTGGACGACGGCGATGGAGCCGGGCGCGGCGCGGACGTTCTCATAGGAGATGCCGGCCTGGGTCAGGGCCGCCTTGGCGACGTCGCAGGAGCTGGCGAAGGTCTGGCGGCCGACCGGGTCGAACTGGAAGGCGCAGTCGGCCGGATCGGCGATCACCCGCACGGGCGCCGTGGCCGAGGCGGCGGCGAGCTGCGGATTGGCGGCTGCGGTCAGGGCCTTGAAGATCGGCTGGTAGGTGAGCGCGGCCAGGAGGCAGCCGGCCAGGATGATCGGCTTCCTGCCCACCTTGTCCGAGAGCCAGCCGAACACCACGAAGAACGGCGTCGCCAGGATCAGCGCCACCGCCACCAGGGTATTGGTGGTCACCCCGTCGACCTTCAGCGTCTTCTCCAGGAAGAAGAGGGCGTAGAACTGGCCGGTGTACCAGACCACCGCCTGGCCGGCGGTGAGGCCGACCAGCGCCAGGATCACCAGCTTCAGATTGCCCCAGCGGGCGAAGGATTCCGCCAGCGGCTTCTTCGAGCCCCGGCCCTCCTCGACCATCTTCCGGAACACCGGGCTCTCGTCGAGCTTCAGCCGGATCCACAGCGAGACGCCCAGCAAGAGGGCCGAGACCAGGAACGGGACGCGCCAGGCCCAAGCCGCGAAGGCGTCCTCACCCACCGTCAGCCGCACGGCGAGGATCACCACCAGGCTGAGGAAGAGGCCGACCGTCGCGGTGGTCTGGATCCAGCTGGTGTAGAGCCCTCGCCTGCCCGGCGGCGCGTGCTCGGCGACATAGGTGGCCGCCCCGCCGTACTCCCCGCCCAGCGCCAGGCCCTGGATCAGCCGCATGGCGATCAGGGCGATGGGGGCTGCGACCCCGATCTGGCCGTAGTCCGGCAGGAGCCCGACCACGAAGGTCGAAAGCCCCATCAGGATCATGGTGACGAGGAAGGTGTTCTTGCGCCCCCAGAGGTCGCCCAGCCGTCCGAACACGATCGCCCCGAACGGCCGCACCGCGAACCCCGCGGCGAAGGCCAGCAGCGCGAAGATGTAGCCGGTGGTGGGATCGACGCCGGAGAAGAAGTGCGCCGTGATCAGGCTGGCCAGAGAGCCGTAGAGGTAGAAGTCGTACCACTCGAACACCGTGCCGGCCGAGGCGCCGGCGATCACCAGTCGATTCGAACGCGGCGGCTCCGGCGCACCTTCAGCCGATGTCATGGCCCCTCCCCGCCCGGTTGCTCCGGGCTTGTCCAACCATAGCGCGGCAGATTGTCCCGGCTAGGCCCGCCGGCGGCCTGGCGGCCGATATGCTTTCCCCTTTGTTCACACCTGGCCGGAATAGTTTGGTCATGTTGCGGGGAGGCAGGCCGGCCATGACGGCGTCGGACCTGGCGGCGGCCTGGCCGCTCGCCGCGAAGCTGGCGCAGGTCGCCCAGGTCACGCCGCACGCGGTGGCCGTCTGCGACCGCGAGGGTCGCATCTGCTGGGTCAACGCGGGCCTGGCCGCGCTCAGCGGGCGAGACCCCGGCCAGATCCTGGGCCAGACGCTCCCCGAGCTTGTCGCCTCGATCGCCGAGCAGCCGCAAGCGGCGCAGGCGGTCGTCGACGCTGTTCTGGGCGACGGCGCCAGGCTCGGGCCGATCCGTTGCCTGAAGGGCGGCGCGGCCTACTGGCTCGACCTCGATGTGCGCCCGACCTTGGACGAGGCCGGCCGGCGGGACGGCTGCATCGCCGTCGGCGTGGAGGTCACCGACGCCCAGGAAGCCCAGGCCCGGCTGAACGCCACCACCTCGGCGCTGCGCTCCGCCGGCAAGCTGGCGCAGGTCGGCGGCTGGGAAGTCGATATGCGCCGGGGCGTGGTCGCCTGGAGCCCCGAACTGGTGGAGATGCTGGGTCGGGCGGCGCCGACCGAAGACATCGAGGGATCGCTCGCCGTCTATCCGGAGCCCGACCGCGGGTGGGTGCGCGACGCCGTGGTTGGGGCGATCGCGGGCGCCGACGACGGCCGCTTCGACCTGGAGGCGCGCGCGATCAACGCGGCCGGCGAGCTCATCTGGCTGCGCATGCTGGGCGAGGCGGTGTTCGAGGAGGGCGTCTGCGTGGCTGTCCGCGGCGCCAGCCAGGACATCACCCGCGAACGCGCCGCCATGGCCGAGCTGCGGGAATCCGAACGCTTCGCCCGCGGGGTGATCGACGGCGTCGGCGCCATGCTGGTGGTGATCGACGAGGCCGGGACGATCATCGAGGCCAATCGCGGCTTCCGCGCCCTCGGCGCGCAGCTCCGCGGCACTGCGGACTATCCGATGGGCGGCGACATGTTCGCCGTCCTCGCGCGGCTGCCGGGCGCCCACGGGCCGGCGGTGACCAAGGGCGTGCGCGCCGTGCTCGCCGGGAAGGCCGAGAGCTTCACCCGCGCCTACCAGGCCCGGAGCGGCGAGTGGTACCGCATGACCGCCGCCCGGTTCGCCGGCGAAGGCCCGGTGCGCTGCGTCCTGATCACCCAGTCGATCGCCGACCTGAAGGTCTCCGAAAAACGCCTGCGGGAAGCCAACGCCAGCCTGAAGAAGGCCCGCGATGTGGCCGACGCGGCCAACGCCGCCAAGTCGGCCTTCCTGGCGACCATGAGCCACGAGATCAGGACGCCCCTGAACGGCGTGCTCGGCATGGCCCAGGCCATGGCCAACGACGACCTGCCCCAGACCCAGCGCGAACGCCTGAGCGTCATCCGCAAGTCGGGCGAGACCTTGCTCGTGCTGCTCAACGACCTCCTCGACCTCTCGCGCATCGAATCCGGCCGCATGGAGCTGGAAGACGGCGTGATCGACATCGCGGCGCTGGTCGACGGCGTGCAGGCCACCTTCCAGGCGCTCGCCGAGGCCAAGGACGTCGCGCTGGAAGCGACCGTCGCCCCCGCGGCCGAGGGCTTCTGGCGCGGGGACCCGACGCGGGTGCGGCAGATTCTCTCCAACCTGGTCTCCAACGCCGTCAAGTTCACCTCGGAGGGGCGGGTGAGCATCGCCGTCGACGCGACACGCAAGGGCCTGCTCCTGACGGTGGCCGACACCGGCCCCGGCGTGCCCGCCGACCGCCTGCCGCTGCTGTTCGACAAGTTCGTGCAGGCCGACGCCTCCACCACCCGCCGCCACGGCGGCTCGGGCCTAGGCCTGGCGATCTGCAAGGAGCTGGCGGTGCTGATGGGCGGCGACGTGGAAGCCAGGAGCGTCGTCGGCGAAGGCTCGACCTTCACCCTGCGCCTGCCGGTGGAGCGCGCCGCAGCGCCCGCGCCCCCCGCCCAGGACGTCGCCGTGCGGACCGACGACCGCGAGCTCAAGGTGCTGGCCGCCGACGACAACGAGATGAACCGGCTGGTCCTGACCACCCTGCTCGGCCAGCTGGGCATGCAGGTGACCACCGTGGACGACGGCGCCGAGGCGGTGGCGGCGGTGATCGGCGGCGACTGGGACCTGGTGCTGATGGACGTGCAGATGCCCAACCTCGACGGCCTGGCCGCCACCCGGCTGATCCGCGCCGACGAGCAGCAGAACCGCCGCGCGCGCCTGCCGATCATCGCGCTGACCGCCAACGCCATGGATCACCACCGGGCCGAATACCTGGCCTGCGGCATGGACGCGGTGGTCGCCAAGCCCATCGAGCTGCCGCTGCTGCTGGCGGCGATCGACGAGGCCTGCGCGGCCGCCGAGGCGGAGATGCTCAGGCGCGGTTGACGGTGTTGGCCTTGATCTGCGCCGCGCCGTTGGCGGCGAGGTCCACGCGGGTGTCGGAGAGGCTGACGGGGCCTTGCAGCGCGGCGTTGACCTCGTCGATGCCGGCGTGGGCCGCGCCGCCGCGGGCGTAGAGGTAGCGCAGCGAGATGCGCTCGTGGTCGGCGGCGTCGGGCTGGGTGCCGTGCAGGGTGCAGGCGTGCCAGACGGCGGCGAAGCCGGCCTCGCCGGTGAGCATCAGCTGGTCGACCCTCGCCTCGCCGTGGCCGGGGTTGCGGTAGAGCCAGGCGCCCTCGCCCGCCGGCGTCAGGTCGTGCGGGAACACCGCCCCGCCCAGCGCATGACTGCCGCGCAGCAGGAACAGCGGCGCATCGTGGCGGGTGACCGGGTGCAGGTAGACGTAGAGCGTCACGAAGTCGGCGCTGCGGTCCTTGTAGTCGATCAGGTCCTGGTGGAAGTCGATGCCGTAGAAGTAGGTCACGTCCCGGTACTGCGGCTTCACATAGGCCCCGAGGTTGTTAACCGGATTGCCCTCGATCCGCGCCTTCAGCCACGGCGGGATCGACCGCGCCGGCACGCCGCAGACGATCTTGCGGTTGAGCAGCTCGTAGCCCTCGCCGAGCAGGGCGGTGAGGCCATCGACGATGTGCGGCGCCCGTTCGACGAAGCCGAGCTGGTCCTCAAAGCGGTCGAGGAGGTTGCGGCCTGGCCGCGGATTGACCCCGACGTACTGCGGATCGGCGTCGAACTCCGCCTCCGAGAGGAACAGGCTCTCGTCGTAGCGGCGGTCGGCGCGCAGGGCCGTCAGCAGCGCGGCGCAGGCGGCGGGGCTGACGCGCTCGTCGAACAGGTGGGCGCCATGGAGGCGCAGGTTCTCCACCAGCGGGTGCGGGGCGGCGGCCGGCTTGGGCAGGGCGGTCATGGGCGATCTCCGGACACGCCAGCCCAACATGATCGTGGTTAACGGGCTCTTGAGAGCACCACGCGGATCGGCCTTGCGTCCTTCGAGACGCCCGCTAATGCGGGCTCCTCAGGATGACGAAGTCAGCACAAGCGCTAGTCATGGTGAGGAGCGGCGAAGCCGCGTCTCGAACCACGCACGGCCGGCCCGCTTCGTCCAAACCCAGGCTGGCAGCCGGGCACGGAGCCGCTTAGATGCAAGGTCTCAACGGAACCCGAAGGCCATGGCCGAAACCCCCTACGACGTGCGCGACAATCCCGAGGCCGAGCGCTTCGAGGTGACGGTCGACGGCCACCTGGCCATCGCCGAGTACCGGCTGACCGACAAGACCATCCTGTTCAGCCACACCGAGGTCCCGGCCGCGCTGGAAGGCCGCGGCGTCGGCGGCGCCCTGGTGCGGGCGGGCCTGAAGTCGGCGCGCGAGCGGGGCCTGCTCGTGCTGCCCGTCTGCACCTTCTTCGCCGGCTACCTCAAGCGCCACCCCGAGGAGCACGACCTGGTGCACCCCGACTACCGGACCGCCCTCGGCATCTAGGTCCAGGCCAGCTCGGCGGTGTCGATCGGCAGCTTGCGGATGCGCTTGCCGGTGGCCGCGAAGAGGGCGTTGCAGAGCGCCGGCATCACCGGCGGCAGGGCCGGCTCGCCCAGCCCGGTCGGCGGGTTGTCGGTCTTCAGGAAGTGCACCTCGATCGGCGGCGCCTCGTTCATCCGCAGGAGCGGGAAGCCGTCGAAATTGCCCTCCACCGCCCGGCCGTTCTCGATTGTGATCTGGCCCTTGGCGTGGGCGAGGCCGTCGATGATCGAGCCTTCCACCTGGTTGGCGGCGTTGGTCGGGTTGATGATCGTCGAGCCGACGTCGCCGGCCACCCACACCTTGTCGACCGTGTAGGACCCGTCCTTGGCCACCGTCGCCTGGATGACGTTGGCGAAATAGCCCAGGTGCGAGAAGTAGAAGGCGCAGCCGAGCCCCGTGCCCTTCGGCAGCTTGCGGCCCCAGCCGGCCTTCTCGGCGGCGAGCTTCAGCACGGCGGCCTGGCGGCCCATGTCGTAGCCCGGCGGCGGCCGCGCGCCCGGCGGCAGCTGCTGCGGCGGGGAGGCGAGCACCCGCGGCGCGCCCATCACCTCCAGGCGGAAGGCCACCGGGTCCTTGCCGGCGGCGTGCGCCACCTCGTCGATGAAGCACTGGAAGACGAAGGCCATGGCGTTGCTGCCCGGCGCCCTGAGCGGCCCGGTCGGCACGCCCAGCGGCATCTTCGAGACCCCGTAGTCGATGTTGGGGATCGCTCGCGCCGGCCATTCCACCGGCGACATGGTGGCGCTGCGCGCAAAGCCCTCGCCCTGGCCGAAGGTGACGAAGTGGTCGCTGAGCGCGGTCAGCTTGCCGTCCGCATCGACCGCCGCCTTCAGCTTGTGGAAGCCAGCGGGGCGGTAGAAGTCGTGCTGGATGTCGTCCTGGCGAGTCCAGACCAGCTTGACCGGCCGGCCGGCCTGTTTGGCGATGGCGGCGGTCTCGACCATCCAGTCGTTGTTCAGCCGCCGGCCGAAGCCGCCGCCGCAGCGGATCAGGTGGATGGTGACATCCTCGGGCTTCACCCCCAGGTGCTTGACGATCAGGCCGCGGCCTTCCTCCGGGTTCTGGGTCGGCGCCCAGACCTCGACCTTGCCGCCCTCGACGCGGGCCGTGCAGTTCTGCGGCTCCATCGGCGCGTGGGCCAGGAAGGGGTAGGCGTATTCCGCCTCCACCACCTTCGCCGCGGCGGCGAAGGCCGCGTCCGGGTCGCCGTCCTTGCGAAGCGAGGTCTGCGGCTTGCCTTCGAAGAGCTTGGCCGCCGCCGCCGCATAGCCGGCGGTGGACTGCGACGCGGTCCCGCCCTCCGCCCACTCGACCTTCAGCACCTCGCGCGCCTTGTTGGCTATCCACCAGCTGTCGGCGAGGATCGCCACACCGTCCAGCAAGCCATCGAGGGCGTCGCCGCCCTTCACCACGAAGGCGTCGCGAACGCCCTTCTGGGCCTTCACCTCGTCGAGGTTGGCCGAGACCACCTTGCCGCCGAACACCGGGCACTTGACGAACACGGC
>Ga0196972_1000891_pt1 | contig 10745 bp, 9 predicted proteins | sample S1v_2013CmetaG_FD_148618 | JGI IMG/M metagenome (GOLD analysis project Ga0196972, IMG submission 148618) | Soil microbial communities from Anza Borrego desert, Southern California, United States - S1+v_20-13C | ecosystem: Environmental > Terrestrial > Soil > Desert | place: USA: California... | reverse complement strand
TTTTTCACAGAATCTTCCCCCTTATTTTTTGATATCGCTTATTGCGATTACCTCTAACTAAAATTTACTAAAATTTTAGTTAATTGTCAATATATTTAAATAAATCATTTTTGCCCTTTTTTATGCAGGTTATACAAGCTTAATATAATATATGTGCTGTAAATTTGATTTATTATCAAGGGAACTAATATATATCAATAAACAAAAGCAGAGAATCATTGGATTCTCTGCTTTTCACATTTCATTTGATTATTCGATTTCATAGTATTTGCTGATTCCTCTTCTAGGGGCAACTTCCAGTTCAATGTCCTTGCCAATCTCCACTTTGTTTTCTTCCAATATGTTTTTTACTGTCTGGTAAGCCAGCTCAGGGAAGTTGTTTTCTTTGCTCAAATGGCCTAAAAGCACCTTTTTGACCCCTGTATTCAATAGTTCCAGCACGGCCTGTCCTGCCGCTTCGTTGGACAGATGCCCTACGTCGCTTAGTATTCTCCTTTTTAAGAAATATGGATAATGGGAAACCTTGACCATGTTGATATCATGGTTGGCTTCTAGCAGCACCATATCAGACTGCTGTATATTGCTTCTTACCTCATCGCTGAAATAGCCTAGGTCTGTAGCAATGCAAACCTTTCTGCCGCCCAATCTGAAACTGTAGCCCACTGGGTCTGCAGCGTCATGAGGGATACTGTAAGGTTTGACTTCCAATTCACTGATATTGAAGTCCACGCCTGTATCAAAGTATTTGATGTTCTCCGATTTGATATTTCCTATGCCGCCGCTCATCCCTTCCCATGTACCCGAATTGGCATATATGGGAATATTAAGCTTACGTGAAATAATACCTACACCCTTGGTGTGGTCCGAATGTTCGTGGGTCACCAAGATCGCCTTTATGCTGCTTGTACATACCCCTATATTTTTTAAGTTCTCTAATATTTCCTTGCCGCTTACACCGCAGTCCACCAATACACCGGCGCTTTCGCTGCCGACATATATGCAGTTGCCGCTGCTGCCGCTGGATAAAGAACATAGTCTTATGCTCATATATTCCTCCTGTAAGGGCTCCTCTAATCTAAAAGCGAAGGCCTTTATCAAACAAAGGCAATTTACTTGTAAATTGCCTTATATATCTCTAATCTAATTCTACTCTTTTAATTTTAGCGCCAAGACTGACCAGCTTATCCTCCAAGAACTCATAGCCTCTATCTATATGCTTGATATTGCCGATGATGGTTTCACCTTCCGCTACCAAGCCTGCTACTACCATAGCAGCTCCGGCTCTTAGATCCGTGGCATATACTGAAGTGCCCCAAAGCTTGTTGATGCCTTCCACTACAGCGATTCTGTCTTCTACCTTTATCTTTGCACCCATTCTCTTCAGCTCATCCACATACTTGAATCTGCCTTCCCAGATGCTTTCAGTCACGATACTGGTGCCCTCCGCCAATGATAGCAGAACGCTCATAGGCTGCTGTACATCCGTTGGGAAACCTGGGTAAGGTAATGTCTTGATATTGACTGCCTTCGGCTTCTTATCGCATTTGATTCTGATAGAGTCCTCAAACTCGTGTATTTCAATGCCCATTTCCTTCATCTTTGCAGATATAGCTTCCAAGTGAGTAGGAATAACATTTGTCAGCGTCACATCTCCTCTGGTTGCTGCTGCTGCTACCATATAGGTGCCTGCCTCGATGAAATCAGGAATGATGGTGTGCTCACAACCCTTCAGCTCATCAACACCCTTGATCTTGATGATATCTGTGCCGGCTCCCTTTATGTTGGCGCCCATCGCATTCAAGAAATTGGCAACATCAACTATGTATGGTTCCTTCGCCGCATTTTCTATGGTTGTGATTCCCTTTGCCCTGCTGGCTGCCAGCATGATATTTATAGTAGCCCCTACGCTCACTACATCAAGATAGATGGGAGCTCCAATAAGCTCTTCCGCTTCTGCCTTTATTACGCCGTGCTCCAAGGAAACCTTTGCACCCAAAGCCTCAAAACCTTTTATGTGCTGGTCGATTGGTCTTACACCAATATCACAGCCTCCCGGAAAAGGGACCTCTGCCTTTTTGAAGCGTCCAAGCAGCGCACCTATGAAGTAATAGGAGGCTCTCATCTGCTTTGCCAGCTCATAATCCGCTGTATGTCGGTCAATAGTGGAGCTGTCTACAATCATTGTGCTTTCATTTTCCACTTCAACCTTTGCACCTAATGATAATAGCAATTCCTTGAGGTATATTACATCCTTTATATTGGGTAAGTTTTTGACCGTACACTTGCCCTCTGATAGAACTACTGCCGGTATGATACCAACCGCTGAATTTTTTGCTCCGCTAATATTTAAAACGCCCGTAAGCCTATTTCCGCCCTCGATAACTATTTTTTCCTTCAATCAATTCTACCCCTCACATCTTATTTTACAAAATCTATGTTAATTCGATAACAATCTACATTTGCTACTTTATATTATAGCATTGTTTTGAATATTTGGTAGTACAAAAAAGAAAAAAGGCTGCGTTTAGCCTATGGCAAATTATAGCTACCGCACCTTTTCAATATTTTCATTGTAAGCATTGACGTATATCTCATCCCTATCCGACAAAACCACCCACATAGGCGATACTGTTCCCTCTAGTATAAGCTCTTTGCTGTCCCCTGCTATTTCAGTGTTGAAGTAGTATCCCTGCCTGATTTGTCTTACCTCAACAGCAGTCCCAGCTTCCGCCCAGCGTTCGTTAGCCTTCAATAAGGCTACCACAGGGGTTGTGATATTGTGCTTCTTATCAGGCTTTATCGACTCAAACCAGCTTACCTTGGCGTTTGAAACCCCTTCTTCCGTAGCAATGATTTCAATCAGACTGCTTTCAACAGGTATATTGCTGTACTGCTGTCCTAACACCAAGCGTATATAGCCTTGCTTTAATTCCTTGAGCTTTACATAGCGATGATTGTTGTTAAGTTTAAGCTTGCTGACAAAGCTGTATGCAATGTTTAGGCATTTATCTTCATCAACTTCATTCTGCTTGATCTCAATATTCGGATTGTTGTACGTCAAGTGCATCTTTTCTTTGACTTGTATAGAGATGTTATCCTTCGCAAGTGTAAATGCTTCTGCGGTACCACTCACTTTATAATCCCCATTGTTAAAAATAATATCCCCGAGAGCTTTTGAATCAAAGGTCTGATATTTTACTCGAAGAGAAGGTGCTATCCAAACCCTGTCCGGAATCTCCGCCTCAACCTGAACATTTTTCTTGCCCAGGTAATCTATAACACTCTGCAGTTCTTCCTTATTGATGTACTTATACTGATTCCTGCTTATGGATATCAATTGATAGGTAAGAAATATATTGATGATCAAAAACATTGCTATTAAAATATTTTTGGCCTTGCTCCAGTCCAATGATATTCCCCCCTACTTCTCGTCTAAAATGACGCCTTCTTCCGCACCGATAAAATACTTTTTGTCATATTGCTTCTCATCCTTGCCTTCTACCCTCACATCTACTACCCAAACCGGGGTGAGGTCACCCAGTCTCTCAAGATACGCCAGGTACATATCATTCAGTCTGACAATGGACTCTGATCTCTTTTCATTCAAGCGCTGGTCCAAACCACCCCAAACGATATCCAGTATATCAGAGAAGCTTTTAATGTCCACGGTCTCCCCTTGATCATCTATCACGCTTACGTTTCTTTTATATCTTTTAACCTCTTGCCCCAATATTTCCACTTCTATGGCGCTGCTGCCTGTATCCGGCTTTGTGATGATAGGTACGCCATTGTACTTATAATCATAGCTGATGATATAGGAAGTACGGCCACCTTGGATGCGGCTTTCTATGCCAGACAGGTAAAAATCATAAGTGAAGCCTAAGTGTTGATTCACGTATTGTGTTGCAATATCTATAGCTTCCTTCAATTCAGTATATTTGACATCGCTTGCTGCAACGTTGTATTTATAATACTCCAATACCCCATTGGCATCTATGGTCAATGTTTCTTCTTCTCTATCCGTAAAGGTTATTTTGCCGTCTACCTCCTGCATTGGACTTATATTTGCAATTTCATCATTGAAGAATCTTGCGATTTCAGGACTTAATTCTGTGTTTATTTCTATCTCTCTTTTTACAGCAGGAACTGCCATAGTGGTCACTGAAACAGGAGCGATGGCATAGTCGCCATATTCATAGCTCTCATCGTTAAACTCATTTAAGAACACATATTCAAAATCGTTTCTTATCTCAATATCCCCAATAGCTGTTCGCAATTCAGCCGATTTATACAAGGAAGTAAACTGAAAAATTCTGCTGGTGCTTTCATCTACGATGTAAATCATATTATCAAAAGGAGCAATCAGGATAGAATCAATCTCTTTAATCTCATTTCCTGTTGCTGCATCAATATCCAGCAATCCTTTGATATTTTCAAGCTGCATAGGTGTTTCAAAAATCAGCTCCACCGCTCTGCCGCCCCGGATATCTCCAAGCTGGTCCTTAGGAAGGCTAATCAGACTATAGCTCTCATAGTTGATAATCCAGTTTTTGAGTATCTCCTTTGTGCTGCCTAATATGCTGTCATACTGCTTCTTGTTTTTTTCATTATTAAACAGCAGTGTATGGCTTTGCCCTGTATGCACCACCAATCGGCCTGGCTTCAGCAGATTCTCCTTCTTGTAGCTAAGTGCAGTCTGGGGTTGATTGCTTTGCGGCATAGCAAAAAGACCCTCAATGGAAATATAAAACCATATGCGGGTCGTAAGAACAAAGCTCATTGCAACTAATAACATAAGTATATAAGACTTTAAACGTTCTGTTTTCAATTTAATCACCTTGTCTATTGTCTATCAGGTACTATTTCAAGTTCTTCATAATAAAGCTGCTGAATAGGTCAGTCAACTCATTTTTGTAAACAACCTCAATATTGACTACCTCATCTGTAACATTATCCTGCTTATCCCTTACACTGATGACAATTCTGTTTTTGCCGGGATTTAAAGAAACAGGCTTTGCAAATATTTCAGATGCGCCTACCTCCCAACTTGATTTTCCCTGCATGATCCATTGACCATTGCTGTCTGCCTCATCAGAGTTTCTTTTCTTGGAAAGTATGCTTTTATCTTCATTAGCCTTAAACCAAAATACCGTCATGGTTATTACAGAGCCGTTTTCAGCCCTTCCTGTTATAACCTGATTTCTTTCAAAGGTTTTTGTGCCATCTAAATTCTTAGTCAATTGAAAGGTCGTTACATCCAGTCTTCTAGCCACGCTTTTGTTTGGCTCGGCATAAGCTGCAGTGTTTAATGTAAGCATTGCCGCAATGATGACTGCCGGTAACACAATTTTCTTAAACATTGGAGAGTCCCCCTAATAATTGTATAGTCTACCCATCTAACCATGTTCATCCATACCTTTATTATACAAGGAAAATGTTACAAACTGATTACAAGCTAATTAAGCTTATTTTACATTAGCACTATTATATGCCAAGAGCCTATGGGCAGACCTACGTTCTTTCCCGGGAAATGAACCGTTGTCCGCCGCTAAGGATCCATGTGATATCCCGTATAATATATTATGCAGCAGGTAGAGTTATCAACACTTGGGTGCCCTGTCCATACTCACTGGATATTTTAATTTTACCTTTATGTGCTTCCACGATCTGTCTTGCTATGGACAGTCCCAAACCTGTACCGCCCAGCATTCTGGAACGCGCTTTGTCCACACGGTAAAACCTTTCAAATAAACGGGGCAAGTCCTCTTTCGGAATTCCAATTCCATTGTCTATAACCTTGACCATCACGTTATCTTCATCTCGTTCTAAGCTGACTTCTATCTTGCCGTTTTCAGGCGTATATTTTATGGCATTGCTTAATATGTTTACAATAACCTGCTCTATTCTATCCTTGTCCCCCATGATTTCCGGGATGACAAGCTCTGTATTGAATTCAAGCACCTGATTTTTCTGCTTTGCAGAAATATTCATCCTATAAACACATTCACTGACGATTTTTTGTATGCTGATTTTTTTCATGTTCCACTGTATATTGTCATAATCCAACTTGGACAGCTGCAGCAAGTCCTTTACCAGCCTAGTCATTCTCTCGGATTCGCTGTCTATAACATTTAGGAAGTTGGTTGCCAGCTCCTGGTTCTCCAAGGCTCCATCCAACAATGTTTCTGTATAGCTCTTTATGGTTGTAAGCGGTGTTCTCAATTCGTGGGACACATTGGCCACGAACTCCTTACGCATTTTGTCCAGCTTCTCTTGCTCTGTAACGTCCTGCAGTACGATGATTGCACCAACTGTTTCATTTTTCTCATTACCAAACAGCACTACGTTAGTTTTTATGATCAAATCATTGATTACCAGGATGTTATTTGCTTTGTCACTGTCGTTAAACAAATCCTCATGGTTGATTCCCCAATCCAATTCCTTTGCGATGTCGTCAAAGTTCTTATTCTCCATATCCTCTTGAGATATATTAAAGATATCATATATGGCAGGATTGGTATGAATGATTGTCCCATTTGTATTCACTGCTATGATGCCATCCGTCATATTGGTAAGTATGGTATCCAGCTTGTTTTTCTCGTTTTCCGTCTCCTCCAGGGTAGTCTTAAGCCTGTCCGACAAATAGTTGAACATCCCTGTAAGCTGTCCTACCTCATCGTTGGACTTGACGGTAACTACCTGTTCAAACTCCCCTTTTGCCAGCTTTTCAGCCTTTGAAATTACCTCCTTGATAGGATCCGTAATCGTTCTCGCCAGCAAGCTTCCCAATAGCACTGTTATTGCAAGGGCCCATATGGTTGCATAGGTGAGGATGCTGTCAATCTTCTTCATATTGCCTTCTATTTCAGACAAATCGGCGTTGATATAAATCACACCGGCAAAGTCGTTGTTAGAAGAATACATCGGAATTCCTATACTTTTTGAGTATTCATTGCCTGCTTCATTGTCCAATACAATCTCTTTTTTCTGCTTAATGATTTCATCAAGCATATATTCAACCAGGCTCTCGCCTTTTATATCCCTGTTGCCGGCTTCTGCTACCACTACCTGCGCAGCATTTAGAACTCGAACGCCGTCTATCTGCCCACCTTGTCCAATAAACCAGTTGTTCACAAGTTCTTGGATATTGGGTGCTCCGGCTCTCTCGTTCGCAAGCTGATACGCAAGGAAGTCAGCCCTTGCCTTTATAGTTGTAGTAAGGCTCTCTATTTGGTTGCGCTTAATCTCCTTGGTTACAAACACACCTATAATAGACATGGCCAGCCATACCAGCAGAAAGGATATAATCACTAGCTTCCACTGTATGCTTTTTAACATTTATTACATCCTCCTGAAGTAATAGCCTACTCCACGTTTTGTCTGCACATATTTCGCATTGCTTGGATCGTCTTCTATTTTCTCTCTTAATCTTCTTACTGTAACGTCTACGGTACGTACATCTCCATAATACTCATAGCCCCATACCTCTTCAAGCAGTGTTTCCCTTGAGAATACCTGCTCGCCGTTAAGGGCCAGATATTTCAATAATTCGAATTCCCTCAAGGTCAACTCGATAACCTCGTTGTTCTTTCTTACCTCATATCTATTTAAATCGATAGCCAGATTGCCGGATTTGATGACCTGCCCACTTCCCTCATTTCCGCTGCTGACAAAGTTGATTCGGCGGATATTGGCCTTCACACGAGCCATAAGCTCTCTCACACTGAAGGGCTTTGTCATATAATCGTCTGCACCCAGCTCCAAGCCCAATACCTTATCGACTTCCTCTTCTTTGGCTGTCAGCATGATAATTGGTGTGCCCAAAGTCTCCCTAAGCTTCTTGCATACTGAGAATCCATCCATTTTGGGGAGCATTATATCCAGTATGATAAGGTCAGGCTTATGCTCATAAGTCATATTGATTGCCTGTTGTCCATCCTCGGCAACTACAACCTTATATCCTTCTTTTTCTAAATTGAACTTTATAATATCAGATATTGGTTTCTCATCATCTACAACCAGTATCTTATTTTCCATAATCGCCACCCCTTTTTATTTAAAATTAATATAGACTGACATTTCCCAAGCCTATGGCTATGATATATTATATCATATCACTTCATTCATATAAAACAAAGCATTCACAATAATTTTTGGATAAAACTGTATATTATAGTCCCACCCATAGGACTAAAGTCCTATAAAATTGAGACCAAGACCTTATATGCCCAAACAGCTTAATAAATTACAATATAAGTATCTCAATTATAATTATTTATATCCCCCCGGATATAGGAAAACAATATAGATTTTTGTTTTCTTTTCTTTTTTTTTTGGACAAAGTAAAAGAAGTATGAGGGACTTCTCATACTTCTTTTTAATTGGCATATACCTTTGAATCAATAAACTCATCCGCCGTGACACCATAGATGTTTTGGAATGCCTCATCTGTGCTGCTGCCGTTTTTCAATTCCTGAAGCAGCAGCTGCATCTTTTCCATGCCATAATGATCGATTAAATATCTGACCATATCAAGGCTCTGTTTATAGGACTGCACTTCATCTGCTTCCATAAAGCCTTCTCTCATTTCATCTGCTGTAAAATATCTTTCATATTGATAACCCGGCGCCCACTCTGTATTTGTTATGGTATATTCACCATACAAAGCCAAGCCTTCTGTAATCCATAACTCGATATTTCCGCCAGTTTGCTCATCAACAACCTTATGGATGTATTCGTGAAGCACAGGACCGTTTTTCTTAAAAAACTCCATATAGTTCTCATTCTCGCCTTTATATGCTTTTGGAGAAAGTACATGTATGGTGCCCATATTATACAAGCCCATCACAGCTTGTCCCTGTATTGCTTTCTGAAAGTTCCAAAACTCGTTTTGATCCTTATATAGGATGACCACCGTCTTTTGATCGGAGCTGTAGTCATATTGCTTCGCTGCTGCCTCATAGCTTTCCTCAAACATAACCGCTATTTCACGGATTATATCTTCATCCTCCGGTCTATATTTTATGGTAAAATGCGCTGTCTGATATTCCATAAACTCTGAGGTGGCAATCTGCTCATCTTTAATCTGGACAAACACCTTCAATGCTTTATAGCCTTGAACTCTTGCTGCATTTATTCCTTTATCTCCGGCAACCACTACAGTAGTAATGATTGTAGTCATTATCAAAAGTATTGTAATTAATTTTTTCATCTTATATTCCTCCTCCACACAATGCTTTTCATTGATTTCGGACTAGAAATATATTATACATTAATTTTATGTAAACTTCATTGGTAGTTTGTACAAGAAAAAAGCTATTTGTAATTACAAATAGCTTTTTTATATTTAATATCTTAATGGCAGCCGCTGCATCCGCCACAGCTTCCGCTGCTGCAGCCTGATTTGCCAACCGACGCACCGACAGTATTGCATTTGCCTTCAAAAACCTGTTTTATTTCTTTGCTTTTGCACTTCGGACATTCTACTTTATCTCTATTAGACAGGCGGACCAGTTCAGAAAATTTTTCTCCGCATTTTTCGCATTTAAAATCAAGTATTGCCATTTTACAACCTCCTCTAATTTATTATATATACATTCACCAACGCAATTCAATAAGCATAATATGAAATATATCTTTGAAATTTTTTTAATGGGGGATATGTATGAAGTTGGTCAAAAAGCTTATAGCAAATATACCTTTTACTACATATTCTAAAAAGGTTGATTATGCTGTACGAAACATTATAGCCATAAATAAAGTAAAACACGTCTCTATCATCGTATTGTTCCGCAATAATATAGACAATATCATTGAAACGCGCTTAAAGAGAATGGGCATGAAAATAAAGTACACTCTCCCGTTTATTAACGGTATCTGCGGCACAATTCCTGTATCTAGATTTGGAGACCTGTGCGGAATACTGGAAGTGGTGAAGGTCTATCATGATTCAAAAGCGTATTTGATGGGCAGCCACAATGGCTTGAGCACTGAAAATTCTTTGGAAGAAGCAGTTAAAGTAAAAAACTCGTATTTAAATGGCAAAGGTGTTACGGTAGCCTTTATTGACTCCGGTGTTTATCCGCATCCGGACTTGGTAAGGCCAAGAAATAGAATTGTTGATTTTAAAGATTTTGTAAATAGTTATGTTCTGCCCTACGATGACAATGGTCATGGAACAGCCTGTATAGGTGCCGGCTTCGGAGCTTCCATGGATGGCAAGTTCAGAACAGTTGCTTATGAAACAAATGTGGTTTGCGCAAAAGCCTTTGATAAGTTCGGTGCAGGCTTTTACTCGGATATCCTGGCGGCAATGCAATGGATCATCGACATTAAGGAAAAGCAGGGCATCAAGATCGCTGTACTGCCCTTTGGAACCGCTAATTTCTCCAAGGACTTCGACTTGCTCAGCACAGCCACTGAAAAGCTTTGGAAAAACAATATTTTTGTATGTACCTGCACCGGCAACTATGGACCCTATGAAAGCAGCATCACGAGCCCTGGTGTAAGTCCATACAGCTATACTACCGCTGCTTGCTCCGCTGTGGAACTGCCTCCAAGAGCTGCTTACTTCAGCGGCAAAGGACCGGTTTACAGCAAATGTGATAAACCTGATGCCATCATGCCTGGCGTCGCAGTAGAAACCCTCAATGCAGAAACCTCTTATATTCCTAAAGCAAAAGGCTTTGCCAAATCTGGAAGCATAACCACTCTCTACACAGAGTACAACGGAACCTCCATCGCAG
>Ga0196972_1000890_pt1 | contig 10763 bp, 10 predicted proteins | sample S1v_2013CmetaG_FD_148618 | JGI IMG/M metagenome (GOLD analysis project Ga0196972, IMG submission 148618) | Soil microbial communities from Anza Borrego desert, Southern California, United States - S1+v_20-13C | ecosystem: Environmental > Terrestrial > Soil > Desert | place: USA: California... | reverse complement strand
TACTCTGCCGCTCGAGTCCATCGTACTGGAGACTGATGCGCCGGATATCCCGCCTGAATGGCTGGGCCATAAAGGCCGGAACACCCCTGACCAGCTAGCGAGAATTGCTGATGTCCTGGCAGAGCTACGCCAGGAAAACAGTGCGGAAGTCGCTGAAATCACAGCAAAGAATGCTCTCACCGCGCTGCCGAGGCTTGCTCAGTTATACACACCACCTCAAGTACCACTTTAAGTATGGCCAAAAAACCATAGAAATCAAAGGTGATTATTTAAGCTATTGAATAATATGGAAAAAATAACAGATTAAAAAATGAGCGACCAAAAAAATGCCTTTAATATGCTTGAGTTAGCTTTTCCACCCACAGATATTCACAAAGTTATCCACAGAATTTGTGGATTTGCAGTGACATGGTTCCACGATGAAAATTGATGATATTGAATATCGGACGATTTGGCCGAGTGCTGATCGTTCATCGGTGGAAATCATTGACCAGACCGCATTGCCCCATGCATTTAGGACGAGGCGGCTTGAAACCCTTGCGTCTGTCATTGATGCCATCAAGACCATGCAAGTGAGAGGGGCGCCGCTTATTGGCGCTGCGGCTGCTTATGGCATCGCACTTGCCATGCGTGAGGATGCTTCCGATCACCATCTGCAACAGGCGGCACAACGTCTGGTTGCCAGCCGCCCTACAGCCGTCAATTTACACTGGGCGGTGAAACGCATGCTTGCAAAGCTGGAGGGATTGCCGGCCATGCAACGCAATGATGTAGCCTGGAAGGAGGCTGCGGCTATTTGTGAAGAAGATGTGCAGATCAATCAAGCCATCGGGAAGCATGGATTAAAGCTCATAGAAGTACAGGTGGGATTACAAAAACGAAAGCAGGGCGAGGCGCCAAGCGCGCAGCAGGAAAACAGCGCGTCCAAATACGGCCAGGCAGCTAGCGCAACGCAGCGCAGCCTGGCGCCGCAAGTGCAATTCAATATCCTGACCCATTGTAATGCCGGGTGGCTGGCCACTGTTGACTGGGGCACTGCACTGGCACCTATATATGCAGCGCATGATGCTGGCCTGCATATCCATGTCTGGGTAGATGAGACGCGACCCCGCAACCAGGGCGGCAGCCTCACTGCCTGGGAGCTTGGCCGGCATGGCGTTCCGCACACGGTCATCACCGATAATGCAGGCGGACATCTTATGCAGCATGGCAAAGTAGATATGGTCATCGTGGGGGCTGATCGTGTGACGCGAACAGGCGATGTCTGCAACAAGATCGGCACCTACCTCAAGGCGCTGGCCGCCTTTGATAATGATGTTCCTTTTTATGTGGCGGTACCCTCGCCCACGATCGACTGGTCAATTGAGAATGGTACTGAAGAAATCCCCATCGAAGAACGCAGCCCGGATGAGGTGGCCTGGATACAGGGAAGACTTGCCTGTGGCGAAGTGGCGTGTGTAAATGTGCTGCCGGCCGGTTCCCCAGCTGCCAACCCTGCCTTTGATGTCACCCCGGCCAGGCTGGTGAAGGGAATTATCACAGAGCGCGGTGTTTGCCGTCCGGCAGACCTGATCAGCCTATTCAAGGATTAAGCCATGCAAACCTTGCGCGAACAGTTGTTGAGCACAACCCGAAAGCTCCACGAATTGGGGCTCAACAAGGGCACATCAGGCAACGTTGGCGTGCGAGACGATAACGGTTTTCTGGTCACGCCCAGCGGCCTCGAAGTCGAAGCGATGACGCCGCACGATATGGTGGCCATGGATTTTGATGGGCAGCAGCGCATAAAACATGCAAGCGAAAGCAAGCCTTCCAGTGAATGGCGGTTTCATCGGGATATTCTGCAAAATCGGCCCGAGATCAATGCTGTCATCCATGCACATTCCATGTTTGCCACGACTATGGCGTGCTTGCACAAGGAAATCCCCGCTTTCCATTACATGATTGCGGTCACGGGTGGGGATAGTATTCGTTGTGCACCTTATGCGTTATTCGGTTCCCAGGCGCTATCCGATAATGCATTGACTGCGTTGCAGGACCGGCGTGCCTGTCTGCTGGCGAACCACGGCATGATTACCCTGGGCGAAACGCTGAACGAGGCTTTGGATATTGCCGTCGAGGTGGAAAACCTGTGTGAACAATATTGGCGAGCGTTACTGGTAGGCGAGCCACACGTATTATCTGAGGCTGAAATGGCTGAGGTATTCCAGAGCTTCAAGGGTTATGGAAAATGGGCCACGAGGGATAAACAGTAAGGCTTAGCCTCGCAACCAGTTGTGGGCTGACTTACGGAAATCACGTCGACGCTTCATTGTTGGCCCTATGCCTTTCGGGTAAAATGGTCTCCCGTCCGCAATGTCCCAGAAGATTCAAAAAATGACCAAATATGTATTCGTCACCGGCGGGGTTGTTTCCTCATTAGGTAAGGGCATTGCAGCCGCATCCCTGGGCGCTATTCTCGAATCCCGCGGCATCAAGGTGACCATGCTCAAGCTGGATCCCTACATCAACGTCGACCCCGGCACCATGAGCCCATTCCAGCATGGCGAAGTGTTCGTCACTGACGACGGCGCCGAGACTGATCTTGACCTCGGCCATTACGAACGTTTCATCAGCGCGCGCATGGGCAAGCGCAACAACTTCACCACTGGCCAGATTTACGAAAGCGTCATCAAGAAAGAGCGACGCGGTGAATATTTGGGCAAGACCGTGCAGGTCATCCCACACATCACGGACGAGATCCAGAACCATATCAAGCGTGGCGCCGAAGGGGCGGATGTCGCTATCGTTGAGGTCGGCGGTACGGTAGGTGACATTGAATCACTACCATTCCTGGAAGCCATCCGCCAAATGGGTATCCGCGAGGGCAAGGGCAATGCCTGTTATATCCATCTGACCTTGCTTCCCTGGATACCTACCGCGGGCGAGTTGAAGACCAAGCCGACCCAGCACTCGGTCAAGGAGTTGCGTGAGATCGGTATTCAGCCGGACATTCTGCTATGCCGCGCGGACCGCTCCATTCCCGACGATGAACGCGCCAAGATCGCGCTCTTCACCAATGTGGCGCCAGAAGCGGTGATCTCCGCTATTGATGCTGATTCCATTTATGCAATTCCCAGCCTGCTGCACGACCAGATGCTGGATGAGATTGTTTGCCACAAGCTGGGTATCCTGGCCAAGGCGGCTAATCTCACCCCATGGAAACGTATCGTCGAGGCACTGCAGAATCCTAAATACGAAGTCAATGTGGCTTTTGTCGGCAAGTATGTCGATCTCACCGAGTCCTACAAGTCCCTGACCGAAGCCCTCATTCACGCAGGCATCCACACCGAATCGAAGGTGAAGATTCATTTCATCGATTCAGAAGATATCGAGAAGAACGGAACCGGTGCGCTCGAGAAGATGGATGCCATCCTCGTGCCCGGTGGTTTTGGCAAGCGCGGAACCGAGGGCAAGATTGCCGCCATCCGTTATGCACGCGAGAGCAAGAAGCCTTACCTGGGCATTTGCCTCGGCATGCAGTTGGCCGTCATTGAGTTCGCGCGCAACGTCGCCGGCCTCAAGGATGCCAACAGCACAGAATTCAACCCGGAAGGCCCGCATCCGCTGATCGGTCTGATTACTGAATGGCAGACCGCCGACGGCAAGCTCGAGAAGCGCAGTGAAGAGTCCGACCTCGGCGGCACCATGCGCCTGGGGGCACAGAAATGCCCCATCGAACCCGGCACTATCGCCGAGCAGATATATGGTAGCGAAGTTAATGAACGTCATCGCCACCGTTACGAAGTGAATAACCATTACGTTGAACAGCTCAAAAAAGCGGGTCTGGTGATATCGGCCCGCACACCCACTGAAGAACTGTGCGAAATGATCGAACTGCCTCAGGATGTGCACCCATGGTTCGTCGCCTGCCAATTCCATCCTGAGTTCACCTCCAACCCGCGTAGCGGCCATCCGCTGTTCAAGGCCTACGTGCAAGCGGCCTTGCAGAACAAGATTCACCAGCAGAAAGCAGAACAATGAAATTATGCGGTTTTGAAGTTGGCCTCAATCATCCGCTGTTCCTGATTGCAGGGCCCTGTGTCATTGAATCCCAGCAGATGGCTTTGGATACTGCGGGTGAGCTCAAGGAAATCTGCCAGCAACTGGGCATTCCTTTTATCTACAAATCTTCCTACGACAAGGCAAACCGCAGCTCCAACAAGACCTTCCGCGGCTTCGGCATGGAGGAAGGCTTGCGTATTCTGGATGAGGTGAGAAGCCAGATTGGTGTGCCTGTCCTGACAGATGTGCATACTGAAGAGCAGGTCCCCGAGGTTGCCGCGGTGGTTGATGTACTGCAGACGCCTGCCTTCCTATGCCGCCAGACTGATTTCATCACGGCATGTGCCAAATCAGGCAAGCCGGTCAACATCAAGAAAGGCCAGTTCCTCGCGCCTGGCGATATGAAGAACGTCGTACAGAAAGCCAAGGAAGCGAACGGAGGCCTGGACAATATCATGGTGTGTGAGCGTGGTGTATCCTTCGGCTACAACACGCTGGTCTCGGATATGCGCAGCCTCGCCATCATGCGCGAAACTAATTGCCCTGTAGTGTTTGATGCCACCCATTCTGTTCAGCAGCCTGGCGGACAAGGCGACAAGAGCGGCGGCCAGCGCGAGTTCGTGCCGGTACTGGCGCGTGCGGCAGTAGCCAGCGGCATCGCCGGTATCTTCATGGAAACTCATCCCGATCCATCCAAGGCGTTGTCCGATGGCCCCAATGCATGGCCACTTGGCAAGATGAAGGCATTGCTGGAAGTACTGGTGGATATGGACAGGCTGGTCAAGAAGGCCGGTTTCATCGAATCCACCTTGTAATTCATTATTCATTTCAGGTAACACAGAGTTTAAGGATAAAAAATGAGCGCTATCGTAGACATCATCGCCCGCGAGATTATGGATTCCCGCGGTAATCCCACTATCGAAGCAGACGTATTGCTGGAATCCGGCATCATCGGTCGTGCTGCTGTGCCATCCGGTGCTTCCACCGGCAGCAAGGAAGCAGTGGAATTGCGCGACGGCGACAACGGGCGCTACCTCGGCAAGGGCGTATTGAAAGCCGTGGAGAATGTGAATACCGAAATCACGGAAGCGCTGGTCGGCCTGGATGTTGAAGAGCAGAGCTTTATCGATAGCACCATGATCGAGTTGGATGGTACCGACAATAAGGCACGTCTGGGTGCCAATGCTATCCTCGCTGTTTCCATGGCTTGCGCACGGGCTGCTGCCGAGGAATCCGGCCTGCCGCTGTATCGCTACCTCGGCGGTTCCGGTTTCATGCAATTGCCGACACCTATGATGAATATCATCAATGGCGGTGCTCATGCTGAAAACAGTGTGGACATGCAGGAATTCATGATCATTCCCGCCGGGCGTCCGTCCTTCCGCGAAGCGATGCGTTGCGGTGCTGAAGTATTCCATGCACTCAAGAAGACCTTGCACAAGAAGGGCTTGGCCACCACGGTAGGCGATGAAGGCGGTTTTGCGCCAGACCTGCCATCCAATGAGGCAGCCATTCAGTACATCATGGAAGCGATTTCTGCGGCAGGCTACGAGCCAGGCACTGATGTCTTGATCGGCCTCGACTGCGCCAGCTCCGAATTCTACAAGGACGGCCGTTATCACCTGGCTTCGGAAAACCTGCAACTGAGCTCCGAGCAGTTCACTGACTACCTTGCAAACTGGTGTGAGAAATACCCCATCATCAGCATCGAGGACGGCATGAGTGAATTCGACTGGGATGGCTGGAGCCTGTTGACGCAGCGTCTGGGCGACTCCGTACAGCTCGTAGGGGATGATCTGTTTGTCACCAATGCCAAGATTCTGCGAGAAGGCATACAGCGCGGTGTGGCCAATTCGGTGCTGATCAAGGTCAACCAGATCGGTACGCTCACTGAAACTTTCCAGACTATTGAAACTGCGAAGCGTGCAGGCTATACCTCGGTCATCTCGCACCGCTCCGGTGAGACCGAAGACCACACCATTGCTGACATTGCGGTAGCGACCAATGCATTGCAAATCAAGACCGGTTCATTGTCCCGCTCCGAACGCATCGCCAAGTACAACCAACTGCTGCGCATCGAGGAAGAACTCGGTGAAGCGACGAGCTACGCAGGCATCAGCGCCTTCTACCAACTGATCGGCTAGCGAGCAGAACAGGCGTAGGTGCGCCGATGGATAACAGCGTGGCTTTTACAGGAACCGGTCTTTGAGACTGCTAACACTGATTTTTGTGCTCCTGATTGCCGCGCTGCAATATCCCTTGTGGTTGGGCAAAGGCAGTTGGCTGCGCGTGTGGGACCTGAACCAACAGATTGCCACGCAAAAGGAAGAGAACGCCAAGCTGAAGGCGCGTAACGACATGCTCGATGCTGAAGTGCGTGATCTCAAGCAGGGCTATGCTGCGATCGAGGAGCGTGCCCGGAGCGAGCTGGGCATGGTCAAGCAGGATGAGGTGTTCTATCAGGTGCTGGAACCGTCATCGCCTTTGCCACATCCCAAGCCTTCCGTTTCTCCGCAGCAACCGCCAAAATCAGCAGCACCTGCCCAGCAATAAGTTAATCCAGGCTGTAGGGTAGCGGGCTCAGCACAAGCGGGCTTCCATTACAGCTGAGTTTTCCTGCTTCCAGACTCTCCAGCCGGACCTCCGCAAGCACATCGAAACCTCCGGCGGGAGAGGGCGCGCTGCGCACAATCTTGCCAACAGGCTCATTGCCATCATCAACGAATACATCATCACCAGGTTGTGGCTGATTCTCGCCTGAAAGGTGAGCGAGCTGGGTGCGGCGCTTCACCTTGCCCAGATAATGCGTGCGCGCAACAATTTCCTGGCCCGTGTAGCAGCCCTTCTTGAAGTTGATGCCACCTAATACATCGAGATTAACCATCTGCGGCACAAACTCTTCCTGGGTACCGGGTTGGATGTCAGGTACGCCAGCCTGAATCTCCAGCCATTCCCAGGCGTTTCTGCCCACAGGTTCAAGCTGCTGCCTGAGTTGTTGCCAGATATTCTCGGCATGGGCAGCATCACTAATCAATTCGTAACGGGGAACAGGGCCCGGCAAACGGATCAGCAAGCCCTTTTCATTGCTCACAACTTCGTGCACGACCGACGGTAATGCAGGAAACAAGCCGCGCAAGGCAGTCTCTGCGCTTTTGCCGGAAATGCCCATCCGTACCGTGTTGTCCGAGATGTCTTCAATGACGACCTTGGAACGCAGTACATACATGCGTAAACGCTTGGTAATTGCTTCTGCCAGACGTTTGTCGAGCTGTAGATATAGATTGTCTGCGTGGCGATAGGCGAGGAAGAGGGCGATCAATCGCCCCTTTGGCGTGCAGTAACCCGTGTATTGGCTGTTGTTGCCATTAAGCTGCTTGACGTCATTGGTCACTTGCCCTTGCAGGAAACTCACGGCATCTTCACCACTGAGCTTCAGCAGGCTAAGATGTGAAAGGTCTGCCAGAATGCCATTCGTCACTGTAGCGGACAGCTCGGCCTGCAAGTCGCCGAAATGAGAAACTTCCTGCTCATGAATGACCGCACCGCGCGATGCAAGAAATGTATGCCAATTATTCATATTAGCCAGAACGGATTCCAATTAAGAAGGGCTGCATTATAACGTGAGGCCAATTCATCTGGATTTAAAGCCCTCGATTCTGCTAGCTGGCATATTGACCAGTGCAGGCCTTGGAGCCTGCCTGATTCTGGTGTTCATGCCTCTTGCACTGGGACTTAAGTTGTTGTTGGGCGTACTGGTCATGGTCTCGAGTACCTATCATGTGATGGATGCTTTACTGGGTTTATCCTGGTCGCTTGTTGGATTAGAGCTGAACAGCAAGGGTGAGTTGCATGTAAGGTGCAAGGATGGCAAAAAACAATCTGCAACCGTGCTGGGAGACACCGTCGTCCTGCCCTATTTGACGATACTCAACCTCAAGATTGGCGATCGCCGCTGGCGCAGGCATATGTTGATCACGCCGGAGCGTGTAGAACCCGATGCATTCAGGCAATTGCGCGTATGGCTACGCTGGGGTCGTCAGGCTAGTTCAGATGCCGGAGCTTTAGAAGAGACCTGATCAGGATTACGGCTGCGCCTGAATCTGCTCATTGCTTCACGTAGTGCCTGGGTAGGATGCCGCGGCATATAAGCGCTCAGGAACAAGAGGCCGGCGATGGAAGCCAGCAGCCAGCTGATATTGAAATCCGTCGTATCACGTCGTGCCGGCTTCTGGTTATGCATGGCGCTCAAAATAGCCTGCAGGCTGTCGCCCCTGACATAGTCGCCGTGGATTTCCTTGGTGAGTGACTTCAGGTATTCCTCATCCAATTTCGACAGATAGCGATCGCCTTCAGCTGAAGCGACGTTGTCATCGCGCACACCGATATTGGATTCCGAGATCTGGGCAATACCAGGCTGCATGGCAAAGCTGTCGCCCGCCCAATACCCGATGAGCTGATTGTGCTCATCGAGCTTGGGAATCGGTGTTCCCTTGTCACTGCCAATACCGACCAACAACCAATCATCGCCCCCTTGGAAATCTGTCAGATCCCGGGTGTTGAATGCATGCAGCTTGGGCGCTTCCTCGCCGTCTGTAAAATAAACCACTTGCGCTGGCTCGGGGAAGCTGCGAATGACACGCGCCAGAGTCAGCATGCTTTCACGGATACGGCTGTTGCCGGACCAGCCAGTTCGCCAATCCAGATGATCGATGGTGTCATGAATGGCGGCATAATTCGCACAGACCTCAATAGGGGTATACAAGGCAGCGATGCTGACACCCGCAAATAACCCGATGCTGACATTGGTGCCGCACGGCATGGCGCGGATGATCCGGTGCAGCATGTCCTGGGTATAAACGAGGCGCGAAACCGGCTTGCCGTTCAGCTCCTTGTCCATCACGTTCATGCTCTGCGAGATGTCAGTGACCAGCAAATAGCTGTAGATGTCGCGTTTGACCGGTACCGTAGGTTGGAAGATAGCGGCGATCAGCAGCACCAACGTCGCCAGTAACAAGGTGGCATCGCGGCGGTGGCGGAGATAGTTAATTATCTTATGCATATTTTACCCAATCGATAAATTCATATTTCTAAGCCAGACAAGGCAGCAGCAAAAAACTCGAGCCCGGCATATCGTGAATATCTAAGCGATTGTTTTTTGCGATAACACAGCATGGCAACGAAATATTAATTTATGGCAGTCCGACCGGAATGTTGCCCATGATCAAACCCGGCGTATCCGATTCGCCAGCGCCTGGAGTCGGTGTAGCCGGCAGCATGGTGAGCACACGGTCAAGGTTGTGCCGCGCATCCCAGAAGTTATTGTCATACTTGAGGGACTGCACGTAGGCAGTCTTGGCCTGCCGCAGCAGATACTCGGCTTCATCCCGAACAGTCATATTGGTGCCGTTTATGGCGAGCCCGCGCCTGAAGAAAATGTTGCCCAGGTTATGCTGAATGGCGGAACGCTGAGTGGCATTCCCATCGGACAGCAGTTGTGTGAACAACAAGGTTGCTTCCTTGTAGCGCTCGTTTTTGGCGAGCCAATAGGCAGTCGAGAACTTGGCCTCAAAGCTTTGCCGATCTGTCTTGGGGGATTCCGCATGCAGCACGGCCCGATTGAAATCACGGATTTCCTTGATCCGTTTCATTTCATACAATGCACCGCCCGCGCTCAGCAGTGCCAAGCCGGTGAGCATAATGGTGAGCTTCTTAACGCTCAGGAAACGATGTCTGCTTAGTGCCAAGTTCTCACCTCCAGATATTTAACACCCAACAGCAGGCTGACCATGACGGCTGCCAGTAGGAAACAGTGGCTTGAGAAATCGCGGCCGGGGATCTGCTCTATATAGCGAATCGGCTTCTTCTCACGCCGGTTGATGTCGTCGATTGCCGCTTCCAGTGACTTGGGGTCTTCCGCCTCATAGGCACGGAAAGGCGTGCGCATTGTCTTGAAGAACTCATAAAGCTCAATTTGCGGCGGCAGTGCCTGGTCTTCGGGCGGCTTGTAGTTGGCATCAAAAATACTGATACCGCCTGGCTGCCGCAGCACAATCCAATACAGGCTCAGCTCCATGCGTTCGAACCAGTCACGGATTTTTTGCTGCGTGTCGGCATCAATGCGGCCAGCCCCATCCGATAACAGGATAACCGCACGCGAGCCGGAGTCGGGCACCTTGTCGAATAAACCCGCCGCGCTGGTGAGGCCACTGCCGATGTTGGTCTGGAACAGGGAATTACCTGAGGTTGCACGCACGGCAGCCAGAATCGCCTCGCGGTTTTCAGACAGCGGCAACACATACATGGCCGAGTTGCTGAAGGTGATCATGCCGAACATGTCGTTCTGGCGTGATTTCACGAAATCGGTGATCAGGCGGCTGGCCGCAGCGGACTTGGTTTCACCGACGCGGCCATCGGTGCTGCCGGAGAATGGGTCATCCATACTGGCGCTGCGGTCGAGTACCAGCCCGATCTGTGCGCCCACACCAATGCGCTCGACATGCTGTTCATTGGTATGCGGTGCCGCTACGCCGAGGATGATAAAGAGCAGGGCAAGCACGGCCAGTGCCTTGAGCACAATGTTGATAAGGTCGGACAGCCTGTCGCGCGGCAGCATCTCGAGCCAGGAATAGCTGCGGCTATGCGTACGCTCCAGCACGAGTGGGAGGGCTGCGAGGGGCAGCAGCCAGAGAACCCAGGGCACAGAGAAACTCATATCAATT
>Ga0196972_1000889_pt1 | contig 10772 bp, 8 predicted proteins | sample S1v_2013CmetaG_FD_148618 | JGI IMG/M metagenome (GOLD analysis project Ga0196972, IMG submission 148618) | Soil microbial communities from Anza Borrego desert, Southern California, United States - S1+v_20-13C | ecosystem: Environmental > Terrestrial > Soil > Desert | place: USA: California... | reverse complement strand
GCCGCCCTGGCCTTGCTCTATACCCTGGTCAGCCGCAGGCTGACGCTCGGCTGGGGGTTCCTCTACATAGCCCTGCCGAGCTTCGCGCTGCTGGTGCTGAGCTGGGCCTGGTTCGAGCTGGTCTTCTGGCTGATGCTGGTGACCTGGGCGACCGACATCTTCGCCTATTTCGCCGGCCGCGGCATCGGCGGGCCGAAGCTCGCGCCCAGGATCAGCCCCAACAAGACCTGGGCCGGCCTGATCGGCGGGATGGCCGGCGCGGCCGTGATCGGCGCCGGCGCCGCCTGGCTGCTCGGCATCGGCGAGCCCTTCTTCTGGCTCGGCGCGCCGATGGGCCTGCTCGCCCAGCTCGGCGATCTCTACGAGAGCAGAGTCAAGCGGCGGCTCGGAGTCAAGGACAGCGGCGACCTGCTTCCCGGCCATGGCGGCGTTCTCGACCGGCTCGACGGCCTCCTTCCCGTCGCCCTCGCCACGCTCCTCGTCCTGATCGCCAGCCTCGCGTGACCAGCCAGCGCAGCGTCTCCATTCTCGGCGCCACCGGCTCCGTGGGCCGCTCGACCCTCGACCTGATCGAGCGCGCCCCGGAGCGCTACGACGTCCTCGCCGTCACCGCCCATCGCGACGTCGCCGGCCTCGCCGAGGCGGCCAGGCGGGTCGGCGCCCGGCGGGCGGTGATCGCCGATCCGGACCGGCTCGACGACCTGAGGGAGGCGCTTGCCGGCAGCGGCGCCGAGGCCGCGGCGGGGGAGGAGGCCGTCCTCGAGGCGGCCGCGGCTGGGGCGGACTGGACGATGGCGGCGATCGTCGGCTGCGCCGGCCTCGCTCCGACCATGGCCGCGGTGCGCGGCGGCCGCACCGTCGCCCTGGCCAACAAGGAGGCCCTGGTCTCCGCCGGCCATCTTATGATCGAGGCCGCGAGAGCGAGCGGGGCCGAGCTGCTGCCGGTCGATTCCGAGCATAACGCCATCTTCCAATGCTTCGACCGCGCCCGGCCCGACGCGGTTCGCCGGATCATCCTCACCGCCAGCGGCGGGCCGTTCCGCGAGAAGAGCCTCGACGAGATGCGCGTCGCCACGCCGAGCGAGGCGATCGCCCATCCCAACTGGTCGATGGGCGCCAAGATCTCGGTCGATTCGGCGACCCTGATGAACAAGGGGCTCGAGCTGATCGAGGCCTTCCACCTCTTCCCGCTCCCCGCCGAGGCGTTCGACGTCGTCATCCACCCCCAGTCGGTGGTCCACAGCCTCGTCGAATATGTCGACGGATCGGTCCTCGCCCAGCTGGGCTCTCCCGACATGAGGATCCCGATCGCCTACACCCTGGCCTGGCCGGACCGGATGGCGACGCCCTGCGAGCGGCTCGATCTGGTGCGGACCGGAAGCCTCGATTTCGAGGCTCCGGATCCGCGGCGCTTCCCGGCGCTCGGCCTCGCCCGCGAGGCGCTTCGGCTCGGCGGGGCGAATCCGGCCGTGCTCAGCGCCGCCAACGAGGTCGCGGTCGGCGCCTTCCTCGCCGGGCGCCTCGGCTTCCTCGACATCGCTTCCATCGCCGCCGAGACTCTGCAATGCTATGCGCCGGCGGCGCCCGTCTCGCTCGAGGAGGTGCTGGAGGTCGACCGCGAGGCGCGCGCGACCGCCGAAGCCCTGGTTCAAAAGGTGATGCGTTGAACAATCCCGGTTTCGTCTGGACCGTCCTCAGCTTTTTGCTGGTCATCGGGCCGCTGATATTCGTGCACGAACTAGGGCATTATTATGTCGGCCGCTGGTTCGGGGTCCATGCCGAGACCTTCTCGATCGGCTTCGGCCGCGAGATCGCCGGCTGGACCGATGCCCGCGGAACCCGCTGGAAGGTCGGCTGGCTGCCGCTCGGCGGCTACGTCAAGTTCGCCGGCGACATGAACGCGGTGAGCCAGCCGTCTCCGGAATGGCTGGCGCTCCCGGCCGAGGAACGCGCCCGCACCTTCCAGGCGAAGCCGGTCTGGCAGCGCTTCCTCATCGTCCTCGCCGGACCGATGACCAACTTCCTCGCCGCGATCCTGATCCTGAGCGGGTTCAACCTCGCCTACGGAGTGCCGCAGACGCCGGCGGTGATCGGCGCCGTCCGGGCCCAGTCCGCCGCCGAGCAGGCCGGGCTCCGGCCCGGCGACCGCATCGTCCGCATCGACGGCTCCGAGGTGAGCCGGTTCGAGGATATATTGCCGATCGTCGCGCTCAAGACCGGCGGCCCGGTCGTCCTCGACATGGAGCGGCGGGGCCGGAATTTCCGGGTCGCCGCGGTTCCGCGCCTGATCTCCGAGACCGACCGGTTCGGCAACGAGACCCGCCGTCCGGTGCTCGGCATCGAGCCGGGCGACCAGGTGCTGACTCCGGTCTCGGCCTTCGGCGCCGTCGGCGCCTCGCTTCGCCAGTGCTGGGTCGTCGTCAGCACCACGATCAAGGGGCTCGGCCAGATCATCCTCGGCAGCCGTTCGGTGAAGGAGCTGGGCGGGCCGCTCAAGATCGCCAAATTCTCCGGCGAGCAGGCGAGCATGGGGCTGCTCCACTTCCTGTGGTTCGTCGCCGTCATCTCAATTAATCTGGGATTCATCAACCTGTTGCCAATTCCGATGCTCGACGGCGGCCATTTGTTCTTCTACGGGATCGAGGCCGTCCGCCGTAAACCCTTACGGCCGGAGGCACAGGAATGGGCGTTCAGGACCGGCTTGGCTGCCCTGCTCGCCCTCATGATCATCGTCACCTTCAACGACCTGGCGTCTTTTGGACTGTGGTCGAAGCTTGGCGGCTTGATCGACTGAGCATGATCGGGCAGGGCAGGGGCGACAGGGAAACAGGGCGGCCGCTCGCGCCGTCCGTTCAGTCTATAGGGCGGGGACGCGTGACACCCACAAACAGATTTACGAATGGCCGGCGGCTTTGCTCTGCCCTGCTCGTCGGCACCATGCTCGGCGGCTTCGCGCTTCCCGCTTACGCCCAGGAGGCGACTCCGGTGCCGGCCGCGCCGAGCGAGCCGGCGCCGCAGCCCGAGGCCTCGGTGATCCGCTCGATCGAGGTAACCGGCAACCAGCGCCTCGAGCCCGAAACGGTGCTGTCCTATGTCAAGCTTCGCATCGGCGAGCCCTACGACCGTGAGCGGCTCGACGAGGCCCTGCGCGACCTTTACGGCACCGACCTGTTCGCCGACGTCGCGATCCGCGACAATCAGGGCAACCTCGTCATCGAGGTGCGCGAAAGCCCGGTCGTCAACCGCATCGTGCTCGAGGGCAACAAGCGGCTCAAGGACGACAAGATCACGCCCGAGATCAGGCTGGCGCCGAGGCAGATCTTCAGCCGCGCCAAGGCCCGCGCCGACGTCGCCCGAATCATCGAGCTCTATCGCCGCCAGGGCCGATTCGCGGCCACGGTCGAGCCCAAGATCGTCCAGCTCGAGCAGAATCGCGTCGACGTCGTCTACGAGATCAGCGAGGGCCCCAAGTCGCGCATCCGCCAGATCAACATCCTCGGCAACGAGCAGTTCGGCGACGGCGAGCTGCGCTCCGAGATGGTGACCAAGCGGACCAGCATGTTGAGCTTCCTCGGCTCGGGCGACGTCTACGATCCCGACCGGCTCGCCTTCGACCAGCAGAAGCTGAGGATGTTCTACCTCACCCACGGCTATGCGGATTTCCGGGTCGTCTCGGCGGTGGCGGAGCTGACCCCCGACCGGCGCGACTTCATCATCACCTACGTCGTCGAGGAGGGCGAGCGCTACAAGTTCGGCGACGTCAAGGTCGAGAGCGCGATCCGCGATTTCAGCAGCGCGAACCTGACCAAGCTCCTGCCGATGAAGGCCGGCGACTGGTACAATGCCAAGCTGGTCGAGGACACGGTCACCTCCCTCAACGAGAGCGCCGGCCTGTTCGGCTACGCCTTCGCCGACGTCCAGCCCAATTTCCAGCGCGACAAGGATTCGAAGACGATGTCGGTGACGTTCAACGTCGCCGAGACCCCGAGGGTCTATGTCGAGCGGATCGAGGTCACCGGCAACACCAACACCCGCGACAAGGTCATCCGCCGCGAGTTCCGCCTCGCCGAGGGCGACCCGTTCAACTCGGTGCGGGTCAAGCGCTCGCGCGACCGCATCCAGTCGCTCGGCTTCTTCCAGGAGAATCTGGAGATCGAGCAGACCCAGGGTTCGGCCTCGGACCGGGTCGTGCTGTCGACGGCCCTGGAGGAGAAGGCGACCGGCCAGCTGCAGGTGTCGGCCGGCTTCTCCAGCCTCGAGCGCTTCCTGCTCAACCTGTCGATCGAGCAGCGCAACTTTCGAGGGATGGCGCAGACCCTGCGGGCCTCGGTCAACTATTCGAGCTACTCGAAATCGGTCGAGCTCGGCTTCACCGAGCCCTATGTGTTCGACCGCAACATCGCGCTCGGCTTCGATATCTTCCGCCGCGATTATTCGAGCTTCAACTTCGTCAACAACAACCGCAACACGACCTACAAGCAGGTCAGCACCGGCTTCCAGCTGCGCGGCGGCATGCCGCTCACCGAATATATCCAGGTCGGCGGGCGCTACGGCCTCAACGTCGACGACGTCACCCTCGACGAAGCCACCTTCTTCACCGATCCGGACGGGACGGGGCCGCTGCCCCCCTTCTGCGACCCGCTGCGGGTCGGGCGCTATCTGTGCGACGCCATCGGCGAGCGGACGACCTCGTCGATCGGCTACTCGCTGCTCTACGACACGACCGACAACCGCCTCCGGCCGACCCGCGGCCAGCGCTTCACGGTCAACCAGGACTTCGCCGGCCTCGGCGGCGACGTCAAATATCTGCGGACCCGGGCCAACGCCTCCAAATATTGGCGGCTCGGCGGCGGCTTCATCTTCTCGCTTTCGGCCGAGGGCGGCTACATCCACAGCTTCGAGGACGATCCCCGGGTCGGCACCGACGCGGTTCGGATCACCGACCGCTTCTTCCTCGGCGAGCCGCAGATTCGCGGCTTCGACATTCGCGGCGTCGGTCCGCGCGTCCAGCGCGTGCCGTTCGTCACCAACGAGGACGGCGAGCTCGTCCCCGCCACCGACCGCAACCAGATCGTCGACGACGCGCTCGGCGGCCGCGCTTATTATGTCGGCCGCGCCGAGGTCGAGATTCCGGTCAGCTCGAACTTCCGCGAGCTCGGCCTGCGGCCGTCCTTCTTCGTCGACGTCGGCGCGCTGTTCGCCCTGACCAACCCGATCACCCAAAGCGTGCTTCCGGGCGACCCGCGCACGATCAACCGCTGCGTCGACGCCAATGGCGGCTCGACCACCGCGCCGGCCAACCTCATCTGCCCGACCGGCTCGCAGCTGGTTGCCGGTATCTCGCCCTTCGTCGAGAATTATCTCGGCGACAGCGCCAAGCCGCGAGTCTCGGTCGGCTTCGGCGTCAATTGGAACTCGCCCTTCGGGCCGTTCAGGATCGATATAGCCAAGGCCCTCTTAAAGGCCGACGGGGATGACACCAAGCTTCTCACTTTCAATGTAGGGACCGCATTCTGATGAATAAACTCGCTTTCGGCGCGGCGTTGGCCGCGCTTTCGCTCGCGCTTCCGGGCGCCGCCCAGGCGCAACGCACCCCCGGCGCGGTGATCGTCGTCGTCGACACCGACCGCATCTTCCGCGAATGCACCGCCTGCCGGGCCGCCCAGACCCAGCTCCAGGGCATGGTCACCTCGGCCCGCACCCGCGCCCAGCAGCTCGGCCAGCCGCTCCAGACCGAGGCCCAGTCGATCGAGCAGGCCGGCGCCGCGCTCCGCAACCAGACCGGCGCCGCCCGCGCCGCCGCCGAGTCGGCGCTCAACACCCGGGTGCAGCAGTTCCAGACCCGCCAGACCACCGCCCAGCAGGAGGTCGCCCGCCTGGAGCAGAACATCCAGTCGACCCAGGCCAATGTGCTTCGCCAGATCAACGAGCGGCTGAACCCGATCATCACCCAGGTGATGAACGCCCGCAACGCCAACATCGCGCTCGACACCAACGCCACCCTGGCCCGCTCGAACGCGCTCGACGTCACCGCCGACGTCCTCACCGCGCTCAACGCGGCGCTTCCCTCGGTCAGCGTCACGCCGCTGCCCCAGCAGCCCGCGCAGCAGACGCCCCAGGGCCGGTGAGCTCCGACCCGGCAGACGCCGCCACCGGCCCGCTCGACATAAGGCGGGTGATGGCGGCGCTGCCGCACCGCTACCCGTTCCTGCTGATCGACCGGGTCGAGGAGATCGTCCCCGGGAAGCGGATCGTCGCCATCAAGGCGGTGACGATCAACGAGCCCTTCTTCCAGGGCCATTTCCCCGGCCGACCGATCATGCCCGGAGTGCTCCTCGTCGAGGCGATGGCGCAGGCTTCGGGCGTGCTCGCGGTCGAATCGCTCGGCCTGTCGGGCACCGGCAAGCTCGTCTATTTCATGGCGATCGACAGCGCCAAGTTCCGCCGTCCCGTCGAACCGGGCGTCCTGCTCCGGATCGAGGTCGACCTCGTTCAGGACCGCGGCAGCGTCTGCAAGTTCGCCGGCAAGGTGCTGATCGACGGCAAGGTGGCGGCCGAGACCAACTTCACCGCGATGATCGCCGATCCGCCCGCCTAGCCTGCCTCCCCACCGCGTCGCGGCGGGGAGGATAAAGGCCGCCATTCGCCTTCCACGCGCTCGATACCGAACACGCCCTGCAGCCGCTCGGAGCCCAGCATCGCCTCCGGCGCCCCCTCGGCGACGATCGCGCCCGCGTCGATCAGCACCAGGCGGTCCGCGTAGCGCGCGGCGAGGTCGAGGTCGTGCATCGCCACCACCGCGCCCTGGCCCTGCGCCACCGCCTCCCGAAGCCGCTCCATCAACCTCAGCTGCCAGAGCGGGTCGAGGTTCGCCACGGGCTCGTCGAGCAGAAGCAGGCGCGGCCTCGGCGCCAGCGCGCGGGCGATCAGAACCCGGCTTCGTTCCCCGGTCGAGAGCCGGTCGACCCGGCGGTCGGCCCAGGACGTCAGGTCGAGCGCGGCCATCGCTTCGTCGGCCTCGTCCGCGCCGGCGCCGAGCCGGACGAGGTCGAGCGCGGTCAGCGGCCAGGCGATGTCGCGCGAGGCGGGAAGGTAGGAGAGGAGCCGGCTTCGCCGCGCGGGAGGGAGGCTCTCCGGGCGCAGTCCGTCGATCCTGACCTCGCCGGCCGGCCAGCCGATCCGCGCCAAAGCGTGGAGCAGGCTGGTCTTGCCGCTGCCATTGGGCCCGACCAGACAGGTGAGCTCCGGCGCCTCCATCGCAAAGTCGGTGGGGTGCAGCCTCCCGGCGAGCGCGATCCCCTCGGCTTTCAGGAGCGTCGTCATCGCCCCAGCCGCCAGCGCATATGGGCCACCAGCCAGAGGAAGAAGGGCGCTCCGAGCAGGGCGGTGACCACCCCGATGGGAAGCGTCCGCCCGAGCGGCGCTGCCCGGACGACGAGGTCGGCGGCGAGCAGGAGAACGCCTCCGATCAGCGCCGCCGGCAGGATCGCCCGGCCGGGATGGCCGCCGGTCAGCCGCCGGGCGAAGATCGGCGCGACCAGCCCTACGAAGCCGATCGCTCCGCAAATCGCGACGCAGGCGCCGACCCCGAAGGCGGTGAGGCAGACGATCTCGACCCTGAGGCGCCTAACGTCGTGGCCGAAGGACTGCGCCACCTCCTCGCCGAGGGTGAGGCTGTCGAGCGGGCGGGCGAGGCGGAGGAGGAGCAGGATCGCGACCAGTGCCGGCGCCGCCGCGAAGGCGGCCTGCTCGAGGCTGCGGTCGACGAGCGAGCCCATCAGCCATTCATAGGCGTCGTAGAAGGCGAAGGGGGAGGGGGCGAGGGCGAGCGCCAGGGTCGTCAGCGCTCCCGCCAGCGCGCTGATCGCGAGCCCGGCGAGCAGCAGGGTGGCGGTCTCCGCCCTCGGCCCGGCCAGAGCGAGCAGCAGGAGCAGCGCGCCGAGCGCCCCTCCGACCGCCCCGAGCGCGAGCGCGAGCGGCGCCGAGAATCCGAGCAGATAGGCGGTGACGACGGCGCCGAGCGCCGCTCCGCTGGTCGTTCCGGTGAGGTCCGGCGAGGCGAGCGGGTTGGCGAACAGCCCCTGGATCGCCGCTCCCGACGCGCCGAGCATCGCCCCGTAGGCGAGGGCGAGCGCGGCGCGCGGAAGCCGAAGCTCCCACAGCAGGGCGAAGGCGAGCGACCGGTCCGCACCGAGGAGCGCGGCCAGCGGGGGCAAGGGGAGCAGCAGCGACGCGGCGAAGGCGGCCAGCATCGCCAGGGCGAGCAGGAGCAGTCGAGTCACGGCCCTCACCCGTCATCCCGGCGAAGGCCGGGACCCAGGAACGCAGACGTGCGACGCTTCGAAACTTGGTTTTCCTGAGTCCCGGCTCGCGCCGGGATGACGTTGAGCGCTCCCCGAAGCCGCTCGATCTCGTCGGTCAGAGCCGGGCCCATGCAGGTCCACGCCCGGCCGTCGGTGGCGATCGTCCGGGCGCCGCGCACCCGCCGGGCGAGCGGGTGGGAGAGCCAGCGCTGCTCGGACGAATATTGGCCCTGGCGATAGTCGCTGCGCAGGATCACCGCGGGCGGCCGCACCAGCAATTGCTCGAGCGACACCCGGTCGCCGGCGACGGCACGCTGGCGCAGCCCCGCCAGCGCCATCCACTGCGCCGCCAGCCCCGACGCCGCCACGGTGCGGCCGCCGCCGCCGAGCCAGATCGTGTCGACCTGCCGCCCCGGCCGGGCCCGCTTGAGGCGGCCGATCCGCGCCAGCACGGCCCCTCCGGCGCGCTCGCGGCCGAGGGCGGTCGAGACCTCGCGCACCGCCTGCTCGATATCCGCGAGCGAGCCGGGGTAAGGCAGATCGAGCACCCTCATGCCGAGCCGCTCGGCGATCCGCGTCCGGTCGCGGGCGCCGCCGCCCATGGTCAGGACCAGGTCCGGCCGGAGCCCGGCGACCGAGACCAGGCTGCCGTCGTTGCGCCGGTAGCGCCGCGCCTCCCGCCACAGCCGGGTCTCGACCGGCTGCTGGGCGAGGTGGGTGACCGAGACGATCTGGGCGGGATCGCCGAGCATCAGCAGAAGCTCGTCGGTGCACAGGTTGAGCGAGACGACGCGCCGCGGCGCGGCCTCGGCCGCTCCGGCGAGCGCGAGGCTAATCGCCGAGGCGAAGGCGAAGGCCCGCATAGGCCGTCCTCCCCGCGGTCCGGTAGCCGACCACGTCCTGGTAATCCGCGTCGAATAGGTTCTCGGTCCGGACATAGGCTTCGAGCCGCTTCGAGATCCGCCAGGCGAACCGGGCCGACGCCAGCACATAATCGTCGAGCGTGACCGGGCGGGCCGGGAAGGCGTCGAAATCCGTGTCGCCGCGCTCGCCGACATAAGCGAGCGTCGCTCCCCAGGTGAACGGCCCCCTGCGGCCGGAGGCGACCAGGTTGAAGCTGTGCCTCGGCCGGCGCACCTCGCGCAGCTTCAATCCGCCGGCCACCTGCCGCTCCTCGGCGTCGAGCCAGCTATAGTTGAAGCCGAAGTTCGTCGCCCGGCCGGGGCGCCACTCCGCGCCGATCTCCACGCCTCGCCGGCGGCTGGTGCCGGAGGCGTTGGCGGCGGTCGAGCGGAAGGTGGCGGGGTCGAAGACGTCGACTATCTCGTCGTCGAGGGTCGCGGTGTAGAGGCCGAGGGTGAGCGAGAAGGGCCGCTTCTCGCGCCACTGCAGCCAGGCGTGCCAGCTTCGCGAGCGCTCGGGGCGGAGCGCCGGATTGCCGGTGAACGAGGCCGGGAAGAAGCCGTACAGATCGTAGAAGCTCGGTTGCGCTATCCCTTCCGTATAGCCGCCGATCAGCCGCAGGTCCTTCGCCGGCCGGACGTCGGCGGTGGCGTGGATGGTGGTGGCGTCGGCGAAGGCGCTGAACCGGTCGTGGCGGACGGCGAGGTCGGTGGTCACCCTGTCCGACCATTGCGCGTGCCATTCGCCGAGCGCCGCGACGACGTCGCGCGAGCGATCCTGGTCGGTGCCTCCGAAGAAGACCTGGTCGCGGGCTCGGAAATCCTCCGCCTGGTGGTCGAGGATGGCGGTCAGCCGGTGCCGGCCGAGGGTCCGCGACAGCTCCGCGCCGGCGCTGAAGCGGCGTCCGAACGTGCTGTTCAGCGGCGCCTCGCCGAGCCGGTTGCGGTTGGCGCTGTCGAGCAGGCTGGCCTCCACCTCGGCGATCCACAGGTCGTTCTCGAACCGGCCCCAGACCCGGCCGGCGGCGATCCGGTTGCCGGTCTCGTCGAGCGTGTCGGCGCGCCGGAAGGTGACGGGATCGAGGCCGTCATACTCGCTCTCGGCCTGGATCCAGTGGCCGACCGCGCCGATCTCGATGTCCGGGGTCGGGCCGAACACGGCCTTGAAGCTTGCCGAGCGATGTTCGAAGCCGTCGCGCTCGCCGCCCGGCCCGAACGAATCGATGCCATCGCTCGACTGCCGGGCGGCGGCGGCGCCGAGCGCGAGCCCGCCGGTCCGGCCCGATGCCCGGACCGAGGCGCGGGCGCTGTCGAGGCCGCCATATTCGGCCACGGCGGAGGCGCTGAAATCGCGGTCGGCGCCGTTGGTGTGGACGTCGACCACGCCGCCGATCGCCTCCGAGCCCCAATAGGCCGAATAGGGCCCGCGCAGCAGGTCGATCCGGTCGATCGCATCGTTGGCGAGCAGCTCGAAGCGGGCCTCGTTGCCGGCGGCGGGATCGTTGAAGCGGATCCCGTCGACGACCAGCAGGGTGTGGTTGGCCTCGGCGCCGCGCATCCTCACCTG
>Ga0196972_1000888_pt1 | contig 10773 bp, 20 predicted proteins | sample S1v_2013CmetaG_FD_148618 | JGI IMG/M metagenome (GOLD analysis project Ga0196972, IMG submission 148618) | Soil microbial communities from Anza Borrego desert, Southern California, United States - S1+v_20-13C | ecosystem: Environmental > Terrestrial > Soil > Desert | place: USA: California... | reverse complement strand
AGTATGCGCATCGATGGCGGCCTTCACCCAGTCGCCCGGGATAACGATGCCATCGATGGCGGCAGCGTAGTTGCGGTCGACCTCCTGAGCGAAGACGTGAAGCAGGCCGTCGTCTTGCGCCTTCGACTTGCGCTCGTCGTACCAAGCCTGTGTCTTCGCCGGATGATCTCGCCAGTCCATAACGAAAACGTTGGTCTTACCCTTCGCGACCGGCTGACCAGGCGCCCAATCGATGCCGCTCTCGCGCCGGCGGTGAAACACGTTGCCGATGCCGTTGACCGACGAGATGTCGATCTGAACGCGGGTGTTGTCGGCAAGCGCTGCCTCGATCAGCTCGGGCCGCTCGTAATGCGCGCTCTCGTCCTTGAAGTAGATCCGTTTGCGGCCGCCGCGGCCGATGTTGTCGCCCGCCTCGCCGGTGATCGTCGCCCCGGTTTCTGGGTTGATGAATTTCATGTAGCCCATGTGGTCTTTGGGATTGAACCCAACGGGCCAGAACACGTCCCTCGGCAGTCCAAGGATGATCATCCGCATCTTCTGAAAGATGCTGTCGGGGTCTCCGAGCTTGTCGACGAGTTGTTCCTTGCGTGAGCCCCACCCCACCGCCGAGCCGGGCCAGAACAGCCACAGCCAAACCGATAGTGATGTGCAGACCCACGTCGCGCCCATGTCGCGGGCTTTCTCGATGAGACCGGAGGACTCCGCCTCCAGGCACCCGACGATGAACTCGACCAATTCCCTCTGTTTCGGGAACAGACGAAATGGCAGCCGAGCCGGAAGCTCACCGCCGGCGTTTCGCGGGTCGTAGGTGTCGACCCAGTGATCTATGAACTCGCAAGGGCGGGACCGATAGAACTCCCGCGCACCGTGTATCAACTTCGGGTCCGACCGCAGGCGCCGGAGTTGCTCCTGGCGCCAAGCAAGAATTGCGACGTAGTCGGGGGGCCAATTAGTCGTCAACGTCATTCAGGGTTCGAGCGTATGCCTCGGCGGCCTCTTGCGGCGTCATGGTCCGAGTGATGGTCTCGCTCTCAATGGGGCCGCCGTCCCTGCCTGTGTGCTCGATCGCGGCGAGGCGCGGATGAATGTACGGTGCCGATGCCTTAGCGGCCTCTAGGCGGTCCTTCTCGGGCTGCTCGGGGTTGCGCATGATGTCGAGCATGTACTCAAGAGGCGAGATGCCCTTGTCGATCATGCGGGCAAGCTCATCGCGCTTAGCGATGGTCCGCTTGTTGCGAACCCCCTTCTTGCGACCGCCTGTTTTCTTCCCCTGTGCCATCGAAACCGTCTATTTCGGGTCTATTTTTAGATGGATAGACAAGGCGCCTGATTTTACTGGGTATTTGAAGCCACCTGGGCGTTTCGGGCCGTCGTGAGCTGTAACTCGGCGAGGCAGAGCGAGGCGGTCACGTCCCGGAGCTGTTCCTTGATGACGGCTTGAACCTGACGGAGGGTGTCCCTCTCGTGCTCGATGTCGGCGATGGAGCGTTTGCGGTTGCTCATGCGGTGCGAGCCCCGTCGACGACGCCGAGGCCATCTAGCACGACGGCGCCAGTGATGACGCCCTCGTTATTAATGGCCAGACTGACCTTCCGGTCTCCGGTGATCCACCTCGGCGTGAGATCCTCGACCCGCTGACGAAGCGTTGCGATCTCGGTCTCAAGTGTGGCCACCTTGGCGGCGAGGGCGTCGATTGCGCTGTCGTTGCTCATACGAGCCTCGTTCAGAATGGGGTGCCGCTTGGCCGCTGATCGGGCGTTTGCCGCTTGCGAGAAATGTGATCTTCGAAGCTTTGATCGGCTTGCCGTCTTGCGAGCGGGCCTTGCAGCTAGGCCGGGGCGGATAACCGATTTCCGGCCTGTTCGAAATTCCGTTGTGCCTTTGAGACTAAAACGGCGCCTCCGGTTTCCCGCGGCGCCATTCAGAGGCAAAAATCGACTGTGCGCTTTTGATGATCTTATTCGTCGATCCGTTCAATAGCCTTGATCGCGAGTTTTCAACAATTTGGGTTTTTGTGAGGCGGGTCAAAGGTCATTCGTCGTCATCGAGAAACTGATCCGGCCGCTCAAGGACCGTGATCTTGTGCACCTCGTCAAAGTGCAGACGGAACGCTGTCGCGTCCTGCGTTGTAGGCGTTACATAGCGGATCAAATCCACGTTGACCCACACGGCGCCGTCTCTTCCGTCTTTCGTAAGCAATCGCCAACCCTTACGCATTTTCAAAATTCCTCAATCTGTTCGGTGAAACATTTGCTTCACGGGGTCGCTGTTTTTGACTTCTCCGGCCGCTGGCTCCACGGCAAAACGCGCACTTCATCGATCTGCTGACCGGCGCACGCCTCGCGGCACCGAGCCACGATGCGCTCAACGTCTTCGGCGTCGCCGGGCAAGAAGGGCTCCAGAGGCGTTTCGGTATAGATTACAAGCACCTTGATGGGTTGCCCGTCCTTGGTCTCGGACTTCACGCTGAACTCGGTCAACTCAACGCCGCTGGCGTTCATTCCTCTCTCCTCTCGGTGCTAGACGGTGGGCTACTGAAGAAATCGGGCGCCACGTTTCGCACCGCCTCCCATAACTTCCGCGCCGCCTCAGTCGTCTCGTAGGCTGGATTTACTTCGACCCTGCCGTCTCGAAATATCTTCACGGCGTCGAAGAAGCTGATGGACTCTGGGTAGATGCTCTCCACCTTCAGGTGCGGCGTCTTGATTGTGCGGTCGTATAGGTCGGCCAAGCGGCCGTGAACCACGGTGTCGTGTCCCCAGGTTTCGTCGCTCATTCCGTAGCCCCTCGCGTTCTAGACTGGCCTAAGACCTGTGCACGCTTAGGAAATACGCCATAGCCGCACTGCCCATGAGCATGCCGCCGATAAAACTTACTGCTATGTGCTCGCCCGGAATGACGAGGGCCGCTCCAAGGATAATCGCCCCGCCTACAAAGGTCAGGGCGCACATTTTATGGTCGCTCATTCCGTCTCCCCCTCTGGGTGGGTCACATACCGCATGTAGCGGGCAGAACCTGATCCGCAGTTAAACATTAGATCCAAGATGCTGACCGCGTGCGTGAAGTCGCCCCAAAGCTGGGGGTGTTCCCGGTAGCCAGCATAGTCAAACCATGTGAGCTTGATGCCGGCGCTCTCAAACTGCGCCTCGTCAATGTAGTCCTTGGCGGCGGGGCCTGAGATGTACTCACACGCCCCCGCTTGGCGGCAGAGATCGACCAAACGCTCCGTCTTTCCATCACCAAGGGCATAGTCCCACGAGCAGCTGATCTTGGTCGATATGCCCAGCCTCCGGCACACGGTTTCGATCAACAGCCGGTTCAGGCTCGATAAATTGGTGTGCTCGGTCTCGACGTAGATGGGTCGCAGCCACTCGGCGGTTTCATCGAAGCAGGCGGCACGGGCGTAGTTCGTCGCCAGCGTTTTCCAGTGCTTGGCTTGCCAGGCGGGGTCCTTGATCTCCACGTCCCGGATGCGCCGGTTGATGGCCTGCCCGACCGGGACGCTCAACCATTGGGGGCCCTGCGGCGTCTTGATCTTGTTCCGGTTTCTCCAGTCGTTCTTTGTGAACTGCATGTCGTCGTAGAGAATGAACTCGTCGACGGCCGCGATCAGATCGAAGTACCCCTTCCAGGGGATGTAGTTCGACTGAAGGATAGCGACCTTCTTCACTTCTTGCCCCGCTTCTGACTCTCGGCAACGTGCTGCCTCAAGATGGTCTCTACGTAGTTGGTCAGACTGCGGTTATCCGCCTCTGCCAACCGCTGAAGGGCGGCCTTTAGCTCGGGCTCAAGGCGCATCGAGAAGGGGGCTTGCTTGCTCATGTTGCAGCCATACAACGCGCTACAAATGATGTCAAGTGCGCTATTGCGTTTTGCGCTACGTTGCGCTACATTCTGAACTGAGGCTCGGAATGCTCTGACCTCAAAAGGAAAAGGCCGGCAGCTGCGCTAACAGCCCCGGCCCGAATGTCTCAACCCATCTTGCGGAAGAAGGAATATCGACATGCAAACACATATCACCGGACGCGCCGTCGCGCTAGTGGCGGGCGTCATCTCGGCAGTAGGCGGTCTCGCCATCCTGCTGGACGACGTCGTAAAGGGTGCCGCGCCCTTTGAGATCAAGCACGGCATTACGATCGGCATCGTCGCCCTCGCCATCCTCGCCGGCCACTCGGTCGTTGCAGCTTGGAGGGCTCGTCACGTCTTCGGGGTACTCGGCTTCACGGTCGTGTTCCTCGCAGCTACCGGCCTCGTGGTTTTCAAAAGCACGGGCCGGCAGGCAGAGCACACGTTCCAGAGTCAAGCCGAGGCGGACCTCGCCGCCGAGGCGCGGACGGCCTCCAAGGCCGCTCTGGCACGGTCTGAGGCCATGCTGGCGGATGCCCAGCGCGACCTCGCCCGTGAATGCAAATCGGGCCGTGGCAAGCGCTGCCAGGGCATCGAGGCGACCCTCTCGACCTACGAGGCGGCCACCAAGGGCCACCGCGCTGATCTGGACCGCCTCGGCGCCCCCAAGCCGGTTGCCCCGGAAGCCGAGAACTTCGCCAACCTCGCCGCCGTGTTTGGTGCCGACAAGGCGAAGGTCAAAGCCGCCGCCATGTTGCTGGTGCCGTTCCTGACGACGGCGCTGTTCGAGTTCGGAGCCATCGTTGGTTTCGCCTTCGCCTTTCGCCACCGTCCGGCAGCCCGGGAAACCAAGAAGCCTGCCAAGACCGAGCAACCCCGGAAACCTTTGTCTCCTGCTGAGCAATCTGACTTCAACACCACCGACATTGAGGAAACTCAACAGCTTGGCATCGGTGGCAAGCCGGGGACGGGAAACTGGGGCAACGGTGGCAACGTCATCGCCATCGGTGACAGGAAGCCGAAGAACGGTGGCGGCAACGGTGGCAAGCGGGTCTATTCGAAGGCAGAAGCGGTCCTCGATCTGACCCGTCGACTAGCATCCGGGGAAACCGTTGCGTCCCAGGACGGACTTGCTGACGCTTGGGGCGTTGATAAGTCGACGGTTTCGAAATGGGTGCAACAGTGGAAGACGGATGGCGTTGTGACCACCCAGCGCGTCGGCCGGTGCCACCGCCTTGTTGCAGCGGAGTAATTACGGAAAATTCCCGTAATTCCTAACCCCGGGGCCTCGCCGCTCCGGGGTTTTTCTTTTGAAACAACTCCCAGCGCCCAGCGTTGGCGGCTCGCCACTCGTGGCACTTCACTTTGATCCACCCGGCATTGCGACCTGACTGATACGGCTGTCCGGCCTTCTTGCTGACGATGCCCTCAAGCCCGCGCTCGTCACAGGCGCACAGCAGCTTCTCCGGGTTCTTGAACGTGTCCGAGTTCCGGATGCATTCGTCATCGGCTTGCTTGATCATGGCCTTGAGCCGGGCACGCCGGGTGACCAGCGACAGTGGTCGCATATCCGTGCCGTCGATCTCGATCAGGTCGAAGCACCACAGCACCAGGCTATGCCGCTGCCCGCCGATCAGGGCGCGGAAGTCCGGCCGCCCCTCGGCATCGCAGGCCACCAGCTCGGCGTCGACGATGGCGCTTTTCACCGGCAGCTCGGCCACGCGCTCGCGCAACGCCTTGAAGCGCGGCCCGAAATCCCATCCGTTCTTGCTGTAGAGCTTGGCCACGCCGCGGTTGATGTGCGCCTGCAGCCGGAAGCCGTCGAACTTGACCTCGTGAATCCAGTCGTTGCCGCAGGGCGGCGCCTTGGCGAGGACGGGCAGCGATGGCGGGATGAACTGGAACGCTTTCACGGCGGGGATATGGGTTGCATGGCTCAGCTATCAAGTCTCGGACGGCTCGCGGCGGACGCTGGGGAACGTGTCGCCGGTCGTGAAGCCGGGATACTCGCCGGCGTTGACCACCTCCCAGCTGCAGCGCTCGAAGTGCTCCATGACCGCCCGCGCGGCCTTGGCGCAGATCTCGTCGGAGTCCGTGGGCGTCATGCGCCGCGGCGCCCGGAACTTGGCCACCTTCAGAGCCACGGCAATGGCGGCCTCGACGTGCACCTTGGAGAGCGGTTCAGGCTTCATCCCCGACAGATAGCACGCCTAGAACAAATTGGGAACACCAGAAAGCCCAAGGCCGATGCTGAGTGTCTGGGAGAGGGACACAATGCTTCTATTTCCTTACAGGGAGAGACGAAGACGAGGGTTAGATTTTGTCGTTCTGAAGAATGTGGCTAACTAGAGAGTCTACGATCTCTAGCCACTCGTGATCGCGAGCGAGTAGCGCCGCGCGCATCTTGTCTCTATTCGATGCGTCGGCGGGGTAGAAGCCCCAAGCTACGCGCGCAGGAACCTGCTTTGGCCGGTGCGCCGCGATAAATTCGAGTGCTTCATCTGCCGTCACGTTATCCATCCCTTCTGTGTTAAAGGCATTGGGAGAGAGGGGTTAGCTATCGGCGTGAAATTCGCGTCATTTTCTCGCAATGCTCGCACTTGGTTCTCTCTCTCCCTGCCAGCCGTTCCATCTCTTCCTGGTAGCGCTTCCCGGTCTCGCGCCACTTGTTCTCCTCCATAGCGAGCCGCCTAAGCACCCACATCGGATCAAGCTTCGTGTTACAGTGGCCGCATTCGACTTCGGTTTCTCCGTCGCGAATGAGGTAAGTGACAGGGCGAATGTTTGTGTCGACGAAATAGTGTTTGTGATCGCACCTGTCGCGTTCGGTGTGATGGACGATTTTAAGCTGCGGTTCGTCTGCTCCCGGTGGGGCCTTAAATCGAACCGGCAAGCGCTTTACGTTGTCGTCGCCCTCGTCCATCTCGTTTCCTCTCTCCTGTTTAGGGGCTAGGCTGCACTACAGCGTCGAGCGCGAGACGATCGGCCACGATCTGCTGCCTCGCTCGCTTGGCTGTTCTGCGGGTTCTGGGACGCTCTACGGTGGGCTTCGCGGGCGCCGCGACTGGCGGCGGGCTCGACGCGAGATCGGCCACGGCCGCCGCTGTCTGCGCCTTCTGCGCCTTGATGCGCTCGACTTCCATCTTCGTTGCCGACAGCGCGAGCGCTGCAGCGGTCTCGCCGGCACTGGCCTTTCGCATCTGCTTGTCGGCGAAGTCGGCCCACTCGATGGCCCGGTCGCGGTCCTGCCGGATGCTGCGCTCGGTCACCTTGAGCGCCTTCAGTTCCTTTCCGCAGGTCCAGGCCGCGAGCGCGAGATCGTTGGCCTCTTCGTCGAGGTCCTGGAGCGCGCGGGCGAACAGGATCAGCAGCCCCACGGTCACGACCACGGCTGCGCCGATCAAAACCCGCTTTGCGATCTCGCGTATCGTCATGTGCAAAATCTCCTCAGATTTACGCATGACCGCTGCGATAGGGGCGCCGCTTACCCGCTTCCCCTGCGCCGCCTTCCACCGGAAGAACGGTCTTCACGACGTAGCCGTGCTCTACGATGAAACGAGCCGTCTCGCCTTTGACGATGCAGCGGGAGCCGCGAAGCCGGGCCGTGACAGGAATCCGCGCCTCGACCTCGCGAGCGATCAACTCCTCGACGTACGTCGAAGCGATCCCGGCTTCTTCACACACCGCGATCACCGCGTCCGCGTCACAGATGCGCTTTCGATCAAAGACCGAGAAGTCGACCCCAGCGATGCGCTCGAGGTATCGACGCTGGGCATGCTTGGTGATCTGGAGCGGGCTCATGCCACCCTCACCCGGTTGTCATCGGAGCCTACGAACGCGACAGCGATCAATCGCTCCCTGCGCCTCTGCCACCGTTCGAGTTCCATCGGTGGCGCGAGGCGGAGCCTTTTGACATCGGTGTCATGGGCGGCGCGACACTGATCCATTTCCCCTTGGACCTGTGGCAATCGACCGTGCGTATGGCAGAAGCTCCAGAGCGCGATGATCCATCCACCCTGCGCAGCGCGCCGGCCGATCTCCGTACGCATCATGCGATCCGTCTTCGCGCACTGCTCGCGTTGCCAAGCGTCGTGCACCTCCCATAGCGTCGCGAGACGGGCGCAGGCGAAGATGATGCTGGTGACGCCCGCGGCGCGGCCCTGGGCGCCCTGATACTTGGCGACCTTGGCACCCCATTCCTCGACGTTGAGACAGCGCTCGGCGCCCTGCTTTGGCTGCTCCAGGACGAAGTTTCGGATGACGCTGCGGAACGGCTGATCAAGACGACCGAGCACCCAGTGAAGCTGCCGGCCGGCGAGCTCTTGACGCTCAGTAATCGGCAACCGCTTAGCGGGGTCGGACGAGCCGCCCACGGCAGTCGGATCCGCGACGCGGCTTGCAGGCTCGGTCGCCAGAAACACGTCACGCAGCCGAACGGCGGCTTCGTAGGACCGCGAGGGGAGCTTGTCCCTCATGCCTTCCAAGGCCCATTCGAAGCGGTGAGCGCGAGGGCCCTCCGTCCGCACCTCGATCTCGCGTGGCGGTTCCGGAGCGTGCCGCACGCGCTCTGGCGTCGGCGCCGTGGGCGGCGTCTTGCGCCCCATCTCGTTGCCGATTTGGCGGAGGCGCGCGACGTTGCGCTCTCCGATCGCGATGGCCTCATGATCGTCGCCCACCTCGGAGGGCAGTTCGATGCCGAGGTCTTCCAGCGCCCGCGTCGTCCGCCGCCTGATGCGGTTGACGCGCTGCTTTCGGCGCTCGTCGTCGGTCAGTTTCGCCCCCACCGTAACCCCCTATGCTGAAACCAAGTTGTTCTCGCCGAGCAGTTCCGCGATCTCCCGCTCGGGGAGCCCGTACTTTCGCGACAGCCCCATGAGCGACCATCCGGAGCGGCGGAGTGCCCGGATCTGGTCAGCCTGGAAACTGGTCGCTGTGTGCGTTGCCGGCTGCCTGGGCTTGCCTTGAGCCTCAGAGCGCGCCACGTCGCCGATCTCTACCAGGGCGGTCTTGGCCCGCGGCGAAAGCCGGATGGCCTCCTCGGCCGCGCGCACGCCGTAGAGCACCGTTGCGTGGTGCTTGTTGACGACGCGCCCGATAGGCTCGAGCTTCATCATCGCAATCTCGCGCAAGGCGAGCATTGCCATCTGACGGGCGAACATGATCGGCGCTCGCCGGTCGGCGCCGCAGATGTCCTGTCGCGAAACCTTCAGAACGGTGCAGACGGCGCTGATGACGTTTTCGGAGCTCGGAGTCATGCGGCCACCCCATGGGTCTGAGCGGCAGCGGCTAGCCCAGCGCGGAAGCGTGCCTCGTTGATTTCGAACCATTCCCGCGACCCGACTTCCGGTTCGAGCCATTGCTCGATCTTCTCCAGCTTCCTGGAGACGCGCTCCGCATCGCTGATAGGCGCCCGTTTGTGGCTTAGGTGAGCAATGATCTCGTCCATTGGAGTAGCCGCCGCTATCTCCTCGGCCCTTTCGAGCACCTTTGCGATTTTCTCGGCAGGCAGCACGGCGGCACGCCGCAAGCTGTTCAGCACCGTCGTATGGTCCCGCCCCATGCGGCGGCCGGTCCACTTCGCGCCCTTGCCGAGATGCCGCACGCTCAGATACGCCGCGACGTGCCGCGCCTCGCAGAGCCTCGCGATCCGAGCCTCCCCCATGAACTCTGCACGCGTAATCCCGTACACCTCACACGACGCCTGCACGATGGCTGCAAACCTCATGATCCATCTCCGATGGCTTTGGCGATTTTCTCCCGGCGAGCGGCGACGTGCCGGCCGAGCTTGGCGAGACGCTTCACATCAAGATCAGGACCGGCGTCGATTTCGCCGCGCTCGAGGGCGGCTAGGTCGCGGTCGAAGGCGCGGGCGTTCGCCTTGAGGTCAGCGACCTCGCTGGGCGACGGCAGGCGGGCGTTGGCGTAGCAGAAGGCGTAGAGCTGGCCGTGCCACTGCCCGGCAAAGGCCTGTCGGCCCATGTCCGTGCCCATGAGATCGAGGGCGAGCTTGTGGCGTTCGGGGGAGAAGCCGGAGGGCGGCTTGTTGCCGGCGAGCAGAGCCAGTGGGCGCATCGCGATATTGCGCTTGGCATCTTCGCACGCCTGGATGACATCCTTGGGCACTGGGAAGAACGCGCCGTCCTTCTTCCGGTCGCGCGTACGGACGATGATGTCCGCCGCCTTGGCCAACGCAGCCGGATCGTAGTGCCCCAGCGTCCGGACCCAGGACGCCATCCAAACCGCTTCGGCATCCTCGGTCGGAAACTTTGGTCTCGGGAAGTGCGAGCCGACAAGGTCTATGAAGTTGCTGACGGGGTCTCTCATGACGAACGCTCCCATGTGATGCCCATGCGCTCGCGCGCGTCACGGACCAATCGGTCGGTGCGCTCAAGCGAGCTTTCGGTTGTCGATGCCATGGCGTGGGCGCCGTTGCCGTAAGCGCCGTCGACGAGCTTTGCGAAACTCTCGGCTTGGAGCATGAAATCGAAACTCGCTCGCCAGCCTCGAGCGTTCTGCCCGCGCAGGAATGCGGACCGTTCAATGTTGGCGAGTGCGGTAGCCCAAGCGTCCATGCCGCCGTGCTCGCGGATTCGCGCCACAAGTCGCTTCTTGCGTTGAGGGGTGAGAGCGCGAGCGAGAGGCAGTCCAGCTCTCAGTGCGAGATCGTTGTAGTCGTTGAAGGCTGCAATCGGATCGATGCCCTGCTCTGCCGAAGCAGACGATTGAAATTCGATCAGCGCAGGAAGCGCCGCGGCAGCGGCGGGAGTCGCATCGGCGACATCCTCTTTCTTCACTTCCTTTGTTTCTGTGTTTAAGTGTTTAAGTGTTAAGTTCTGGCCCTTCGCTGGCCCTTCGCTGGCCCCTTGCTGGCCCTCCGCTGGCCCTTTTGCCTGCCCGACATAGGCGGTAATTGCATCCTCAAGAAGC
>Ga0196972_1000886_pt1 | contig 10775 bp, 9 predicted proteins | sample S1v_2013CmetaG_FD_148618 | JGI IMG/M metagenome (GOLD analysis project Ga0196972, IMG submission 148618) | Soil microbial communities from Anza Borrego desert, Southern California, United States - S1+v_20-13C | ecosystem: Environmental > Terrestrial > Soil > Desert | place: USA: California... | reverse complement strand
CTGCGCTGGAGAGATATTCATCTCGCCCCGCAGGCTGCGGCAGGCATCCACGGCCTGCTTGAGCAATGCAACCCAAGCATCGCTAGCAGCATCAATCTTCTGCGGCTGGCTCTTGGGATAAACTTCCAGCATGATGCTTGGGCCTGTTCGACCTGACATCGGACCAACGGTCTGCCATAGCTCCTCGGTAATAAATGGAATCACCGGGTGTGCAAGGCGCAAAATGGTTTCGAGCACCCGCAATAGAGTACGACGGGTAGCACGCTGCTGCGCTTCCGAGCCGCCCTGCAACTGGACCTTTGCTAGCTCCAGGTACCAGTCGCAATACTCGTCCCAGACAAACTTATAGATCGCCTGTGCCACCAGATCGAAGCGGTAGTCGGCAAAACCCTTCTCCACTTCCGCTTCTACCCGCTGCAGCTCGCTGACGATCCAGCGGTCTGCCTGCGAAAACTGTAGATAGCCTTCCGGTTGCGTATTGCACTCTTCGAGACCGTTGTCCTGCGGCGTACCGTCTTCCTTCAGGCAGTTCATGAGCACAAAACGCGTGGCATTCCATAGCTTATTGCAGAAGTTGCGATAGCCCTCACAGCGGTTAAGGTCGAACTTGATATCGCGGCCGGGGCTGGCGAGCGAGGCGAAGGTGAAGCGCAATGCATCCGTCCCAAAGGCCGGAATGCCCTCCGGGAATTCCTTGCGCGTGCGCTTCTCGATCTGCTCGGCCTGTTTGGGGTTCATGAGGCCAGTAGTCCGTTTCTTGAGCAGCTCCTCCAGCGAAATGCCATCGATAAGGTCAATCGGGTCCAGCACGTTGCCCTTGGACTTGCTCATCTTCTGGCCCTCGGCATCACGGATTAGGCCATGCACGTAGACGTGCTTGAAGGGAATCTTGCCCGTAATGTGCGTGGTCATCATGACCATACGCGCCACCCAGAAGAAGATGATGTCAAAACCGGTCACCAGCACAGAGGATGGCAAATACTGCTGCAGCATCTGGTTCTGTGCATCTTTTTCAGGGTCGCCAGTCCAGTCTAATGTAGAGAATGGCCACAACGCGGAGGAATACCAGGTATCGAGCACGTCCGCATCACGTTTCAGCTCTCCCGTGTAACCATCTTTGGCAGCGAATTGCTTTGCTTCGGCTTCGTCGTGTGCAACATAAACCTTCCCCTCATCGTTATACCAGGCTGGAATCTGATGCCCCCACCACAGTTGGCGGGAAATACACCAATCTTGAATATTGTTGAGCCACTGGTTATAGGTGTTGACCCAGTTTTCTGGAACGAACTTGATTTCGCCACTGGCAACGACTTCCAGCGCTTTCTGCGTGATGCTTTTGCCGTCCGCGGCAGGTTTGCTCATGGCGACGAACCATTGGTCCGTGAGCATCGGCTCAATCACAACGCCAGTACGGTCACCGCGCGGCACCTTGAGTTTGTGCTTTTCAGTTTTTTCCAAACAACCTTGTGTTTCGAGATCAGCAACAATCTGCTTGCGCGCAGCAAAACGCTCTAAGCCCTGATACTGTTTGGGTGCAGCGTCATTGATATGGCCGTCCAGCGTCAGGATGCCAATCATGGGCAACTGATGGCGCTGCCCAACTGCATAGTCATTGAAGTCATGCGCAGGTGTGACCTTGACCACGCCGGTACCGAATTCGCGGTCTACATAGTCATCAGCAATAATGGGCAGTTCGCGGTCGCACAGCGGCAGCTTCACTGTCTTGCCGATCAAATGTTTATAGCGCTCGTCCTCAGGATGCACCATGACTGCGACGTCACCCAGCATGGTTTCTGGGCGTGTGGTGGCAACAGTCAGATGGCCTGAGCCGTCAGACAAGGGATATCGGATGTGCCACAGGAAGCCATCTTCCTCTTCCTGGATGACTTCCAGATCGGAAACCGCAGTACCCAGCTTGACGTCCCAATTGACCAGACGTTTACCTCGGTAAATCAGGCCCTCGTTATACAGCCGGACAAAGGTCTGGGTTACCGTCTTCGATAACCCCTCATCCATGGTGAACCGCTCGCGGGACCAGTCAGGCGATGTACCCAAACGTCTCATTTGCCGAGTGATAGTGCCGCCAGAGTATTCCTTCCACTCCCACACCTTTTCCACGAATTTCTCACGGCCGAGGTCATGGCGCGATACGCCTTGCGCATCAAGCTGGCGCTCAACCACGATCTGGGTAGCAATCCCTGCGTGGTCGGTGCCAGGCTGCCATAACGTGTTGTCGCCGCGCATACGGTGATAGCGGGTGAGCGTGTCCATCAGGGTCTGGTTGAAGCCATGCCCCATATGCAAAGTGCCCGTAACATTGGGTGGGGGCAGCAGGATACAGAAATTTTCCTGCACGTCGGGATTGGCACCTGCGGCATAATAGCCGCGCTCTTCCCAGAATTCATACCAGCGGCTTTCTATCTCTTTGGGTTCAAAGGATTTTGCCAGCGTTTTTTGCGGGGTTTGGTCTGCGCTCATAGGGGCTGGATTTTATCACAGCACCCATACAGCTTGGCTGTATGCGTGTCTCGCTATGAAAGCACAATAGGTCGCAATGTTTTTCACCTTAGTTTAGACACGCGTAATCGTTAATGCCTCCGGCACAATCGTTCACTACTCTGATAGCATGATGTTTGCCAGCAGATTAATAACGAAGGGGGCAGCATGTTCGAACCCATTTGGGCCTGGGGCATACTCGGCTTGATCCTGGTTGCCATTGAAATGGCTACCGGGACCTTCTATATCCTGTGGTTCGGTATCTCTGCCCTGTGCATGAGCGCTGCCTTGCTCTTGTTCCCGGGCATGTCTGCCGTGATGCAATTCTTCCTGTTCGCCGCACTCTCATTAAGCTCAGTTGCCATCTGGAAACTGCATTACAAGAAAACTGGCCCGGATTTGCGCATTGGCCAATCGCAAGGAGATGAACTCGGCAGGTTAGGCTCCATCATCGAGCCCGTCAGTAGCAAACAGAACGGCAAGATTCGCTTCACGCAAGGTGTCATGGGAAGCCGCGAATGGACAGCGATTAGCGACGAAACGTTGGAAGTCGGAACCGATGCAGTGGTTGTTGCGGTTGAAGGCAACGCCTTGCGTGTAAAACGCGCAGTCTGAATTAGCAAAAAAGGAAAAATAGCATGCTTGAATTTATGATCGTTCTGCTGGTACCTGTCGTCATTGTGCTTTGGTTGGGCATTCGCATCGTGCCGCAAGGCCAGGAGTGGGTGGTTGAGCGGTTGGGTAAATTCCATGCCGTAATCAAACCCGGCTTCAATCTGATTTTCCCGATATTCGACAAGGTCAGTTACAAGGTCACTACCAAGGACATCATTCTCGATGTGCCGCAGCAGGAGGTCATCACCAGTGATAACGCGGTTATCTTGGCCAATGCCATTGCCTTCATCAAGGTGACCAATATCGAACGCTCTGTATATGGCATTGAGAATTTCCATGAGGGTATGCGCAACATGGTGCAAACCAGCTTACGTTCAATCATCGGCGGTATGGATCTGAATCAGGCGCTTACTTCACGGGACCGCATCAAGGCTGAGCTCAAATTGTCGATCGCCGACGAAGCAGCCGATTGGGGATTAACCGTTAAATCGGTCGAAATCCAGGATATCAAGCCCTCTAGCAATATGCAGCAGGCCATGGAGCAGCAAGCTTCTGCAGAGCGCGAACGCGTAGCCGTTGTGACGCGTGCAGAAGGCGACAAGCAGGCGCTCATCTTGAATGCCGAAGCACGGCTGGAAGCTGCGAGGAGAGATGCTGAAGCGCAGAAGGTGGCGGCGGAAGCTTCCTCCGAGGCGATACGCATGATTTCCGAGGCTGTTAAAGAGAACAATACTTCGGCAACCTTTCTGCTGGGTGACCGCTATATCCAGACCCTGCAAAAAATGTCTAATGCTGAGAATAGCAAGATCGTGGTCTTGCCGGGCGATATCATTGGGGCCGTCAAAGGTTTGATGGGCGGCAGATAACTCTACAAGGAGAGCATTATGGGAACGATTTTCGGCTTACTGATACTGATTGCGGACATTTACGCAATCATCCAAATCCTTAAAAGCTCAGCGGATGGGCTGAAAAAGGTCCTGTGGATTCTTGGCGTGATCATATTTCCTGTAGTCGGTCTCATCGTCTGGTATCTTGCCGGGCCCGGCAGAAAGTAGTCAGGCGATGCCCGCCTGCTGACCACACACCGGGCAAGCGGGGTCCCGGCTCAAACGTATATTGCGCCATTCCATCGCCAGAGCATCCAGCAGTAGTAGACGCCCTTGCAGGCTTTCGCCTATACCCATTAATAACTTCATCGCTTCGGCCGCCTGAGTGGTGCCGATAATGCCCACCAGCGGAGAAAAGACGCCATTTTCGGCACAGCGCAGGTTCTCCTCGGCGCCCATATCCGGGAACAGGCATTGGTAACAGGGGCTTGTCGCGTTGCGCATATCGAACACCGACACCTGGCCTTCGAAACCGATAGCAGCTCCTGATACCAATGGCTTACGCAACTTCACACAAATCCGGTTGAGCGTGTAGCGCGTAGCAAAATTGTCAGTGCAGTCAATGACTACATCAGCCTCCCGCACCAGTTTCTCCATGAGCTCAGGTGAAGATTTTTCCTCAACGGTTTGCACCTTGGTTTCAGGATTGAGCGCTTGCACGGTTTGCTGTGCTGACAAAGCTTTATTGATGCCTACGGATTGGGTGGTATGGATGATCTGCCGCTGCAGGTTGGTCAAATCCACAGTGTCGAAATCACAAATCGTCAGCGTACCCACCCCACCTGCTGCAAGATAAAGCGCTACCGGGGAACCGAGTCCACCGGCACCAACAATGAGCGCATGACTCTCGACCAGCTTCTCCTGCCCTTCGTAACTGATTTGAGGTAACAGGATGTGGCGGCTGTAACGCAGGAGCTGGTTGTCGTTCATGCTAAGGTAACTGATGTGCTTGGACTAGACGCCCGAATATACTGCTAGCGGACGCCCATTCAACAATATCATCGAATTCATTAGCACCTGCTGCATACGGTTCATGACTAACAAATGCTGAATCAGCATTAAGGTTGGCAGCCTCATCAGTGCTAACTCCCCCCGTGGAAGTGTTAGGGCCTGTAGAATAAATGACTAGTACCGCTCCTTGAGCTAGCGTGGTACCCAAACCTGAACAGCCCCCCCCAATAATGCCTGTTCCTGTGGAACAAATAGATATCAATGGTTGGTTTGCAATCCATGTCATCCCACAGTTCGGCGCGCATGTAGCTGAATTAGCATTCTTCATGCCGAATGTTTTAGTAAAAACATAGGTAGTGTTTGTATCATCAGATAAATTAGATATTGCATACCTGATAGGATTATTCCAGCCATCTAACATATATCCATCAGTATCTGTAGGCGAAAGTCCGAGAGTTACAGATGGAAGGTAGCCGACAAAAAAATCGTTGCAAACCCCGTTCGTAGCTGTACCGCTCGCCCCAAAAGCTTCTACGGCAGTAATTCCTGCAGACGGAGCTTGCGCTGGGCAAGGAAACCGACCATGTGCCATTGCATAGCCTAATAACGCTTCCTTGGCATTCTCCAAACTAACTCGAGTTTCACTAAGCTTCCTTTGCTCAATTTGAGCTCCAAGTGTTACAAGAAATGTACCCATCACGAGACCAATAATTACAAGAACTACCGCGACTTCCACCAAGGTAAAACCTTGGTAGAAGTGGTTATTAGCATGTTTAGCTGGACTCTTCATTACTGGACAATAAACAATTGGTCATTATACTTAGCGCTTTGAGGCGTATTCACTGCATCAAAAATCACATCCCCACTTCCATTTACTACTGACACATTAGTGTTTTCGATACTGTCCAGATAATCTTTATGATCGCTTGAAGGTCGTAACGATGCTTGTGCAGCCCCTTTGGAGTCAGCATATGGATTAGTTGTAACCGGTTTGCCAGCAGATATAACTAATGCGTGCACTCTCGCTCTTGTACCTACTGTTAACTGAGGCGTAGCCGTTAAACAATTATTGCTACCTGAAGTACAGTTTGCGGATACAACATAGTAAATGTAATCCTGCCATTGATTGGCAGCAAACCAACTCGGCAGTCCATAAATAGTAGGACTTAGTGGGATAGGATTGTCTGTACAGGCAGCTAAATCAAAACTTCCTGAACTATTATCTGACAAGGTTAGACTATTAGTTCCTGTAGAGGTAAACGTATTAGTTGACGTAAAGGAAAAACGTCCTGGGCCAACAGTGGACAGGGGCGCAGTAGCATTAGTAGAACAAATTCCTCCAGCTGTACAGCTAAACCGTATCACTCCGCCTGCATTACAGCTTCCAGCCCCTGTACAACGACACGTTGTGTTTCCGCTCTGACGGATACAAGCTCCTGAGTTATCGTCGTAGGTTCCGGTTGCTCTAGTAAAAGAAATTGTACTTACCGCTCCGAAACTGCAGGTTGCGGCATTATTAACTGTAAATAAACCTGTGGTGGTGCTACTGTATGTACAAGTGTAGGGAGCGGCCGTTACCGTCGGCAATAAGCCTTGCATATTCCCAGTGATACATTGATTTGGATTTGAAGCCGACCCAGGAATAGCAGCATATGGGTAATACCTAGCTGATGGTGTAGGGCTACTATTGATGTAATAACGCTCTAGCGCTAACCGCACTTCTCCCGAGACACGTTTTTCAATCTCAGACATCAACTCGTCTATAGTTATATAAACTAATCTGTCGTTGAAGTAATATGGCTGTTGATAAACTGAATTATCCGAGCGCACCCCTCTTGAGTTTTCTCCCAAAAAAAAATCTTCGTTTGCAACAGTGTACGTCCTATTAGATTTAGCTCCACCGCCTGCTTGCAAGGTATAAGCATCCAGATAATTGTTTGCTCCTGCTACACCTCCAGATCTATCTTGACCCCCTAAAGAGGAACCAGGAGACATAATTACGACTGCTACCTTGTCCGAAATTAGCGCACCATTTTTGTCGTAAACACTTAACCAAGCCCCATAAGGTGGGCTATCAATAATGCTGGGATTAATGATAGGGTTTCCAGAGGGCGAATATATATGGACTAAGTTTTTTGAGACTGCATACCACAAGTGCTCATTACTGCCATCTTTAAACTCTTTTCCCAATCCCTTAAGGAACGTACTGCAATTATTGTAGTCCCCCGCTCTCCAAGGAAGCTGACCAATAAGATGTGTATATGAAGTAGCTCCACCTGGGCAGTCACTCAAACCATCATAGCCGCCAGCATCCGCATTCCTATCAGGATAAGGCATCAATCCTGGAATATAAGGATGATTTACTGACCAGCTAATTAACGAAGCCTTTGCCTCAGCCAATACCTGCTCCGTCTTTCTGTCATCCAAAGCATGAAGATCGTTATAGTTTAGAGAGCGGACTGCGTAAGCCAAAGCGATTAGAGTGAGGGTAAATACAGCCAGCAGAAGTGCTGCGCCTGACTGCTGAGTAATAAAAAGCGCACCTTTTTTTTCAGTTTCACTATTTATCACTTGGAACTGTTCCAATAGTGCCTGATTCCTGGGCGGCAGGCTCTGCAGCTCTGACCTTGCTTTCCGTGATGGAGTCTGTTTCCGGATCATAGGCCTGACCTGCCTTTAGTCTCAGGCTTTTATCAATCCCTGGCACCTTAATCTGCACCTGGTTCCCCTCTTTGGGTAGCTTACCAACTTCTATTTCGCCCGTTCTTGAACTCTCTTGCACAGGTTGTTCATTGATCCATACGGTACCTTTTTTGCCATCACTACGCTTCACATAGCCCTGGACAGATATTTCTGGCGGTACAACAGGTGCAACTTCAATGACTTCCTGTGGTTGGTCGATGTTCACCGGCTCGATTTTGCGGGTCTGGCGGAGGTGATCCAGCGTTGCGCGCTCAGCGGGGGTAGTGAAGAGACGCCCGAAAGGCTCTGCTGCAAACGCGACATTAGATAGGAGCGTAAAGGCAATGAGCAGATATCTCATGGCTTGACTACCTGTGGCTCACGGATGGTGAGCCAGTCCAGTTCACAATTAGCACGCAGATTTGGGCCTAGCGTGCTCGTATTGGTTGCGCCGGTACGCGTGATTTCACACTCGCGCACGATGAAAGGGGTGGTTTGCTGTGCATCGAGCGCATCAATGAGTGTAATCAGATCACCTTCGTGCAGCATGCCTAGCTCCAGCTTCATGACAGACCGCTGCAGGCTGAACGGGCCTATATTCAGGGCGAATGACGGTTTATATTCCTGCTGCGTTTCGATGGTGTAGTTGATGCCGAACAGCTTGTGCTGCTGATGAATCGTGCGCAGACCGTCTACCCATTCCAGCCGTCGCTCTTCACCAATGAAACCGTCCTGAATCAGCCGCTGATATAGCGGTAGATACATGGTAATGATTTCCTTTTCCTGACCGGATGCCTGGTAACGCTGACGAGCTTGGTTGAGCTGGCTTTCCTGCTGCAACATCGCCTGCCGCTGTTCATCACGCCTTTTTTCGGCATAGCCCACTACGAGTGCGGCTGAAATAAGGGCAATCCCAAAAAAAATAATGGGGTAGCGGAGCTTGTTCCAATCCTGTTTGCTCAGGTTCATGTAGGAACTCCCTGCCGTTTTAGGATGATTTTAAGCTTGAACAAGGCTGGCGTTTGCTGTGAAGTACGCTCTTCCGCCGTGCTGCCTTGCAGGCTGGTAAGAGAGCTGACATTTACCGGCTCTTGCAATATCTGCACTTGCTCGACTTCCGGGTTGGCTCGCAATCTTTCCACTAGCTGGGTCACACTGCTCAATGCCGCTCGGTAATCTCCCGTGAACCCACGGATTTCGCCATTTACAAATGCCACTTGATACAAAGCAGTAGGATCCGGCACGAACCCAGCCTGGACTTGCGCTGAAGCTTGGGGTATTGGCGTGGCTACCGTTGCCTGGTCGGTATCCTTGAGCTCGATGTCATTGCTACGCACCCAGCGCAACCTGTTGATCTGAATCTCTGGTGAGTTTTCAATAGCCTGGCTCATCACTCGCATGATGCGCTCGGGAGACTTGGCGTATCCCACGATGGCCTGATGAAGCTCGACCGCCAGCTTGAGATCATTGCTGGGTATAGGTGTAGAGGGGAAATCCTTGGCTACCTCGTTGTACAGGTTTTCCTGCACTTGCGTCTGGCTTGCAAGTTGCTGGGTAGATTGCTCAAACTCGAAGCTCTCTTTCAGATACATGCTCGCCAACAGCAGGCCAGCTAGCAGAATAATAGCGCTGGTAAGATTAATGCCCCTGCGCAGCATATTGAGCTGGGAATTCTTGATTTGCTTCGATGGCGCAAGGTTGTCTGGCACATTGCCTATGGCCAGGAGGTGCATGTGCAGCAATTCAGGGGTTTTCTGCAGCAGAGGTGCATCAAGCCTTAGTGTGTTGGCCAGTTGCACCAGATCCACACGGGTGCAATCCACCCCGTTTTCCTGCTCAACTAGCCGGCTAATCTGCTCGCTGTTGGCATCGAGTGAAGGCATAACCACACTTAACGCAGTATCACGGGTGATGTGGCGCTGGCTGATCAGGTAAAGCCGGGTCTTTTCGGTTTCAGTGACATAAAAAAAGCCGAGCTTGTTCTCAGAGTCCGGCAATATCGGCGCCAGCCGGCTGACCCGTAGACGGCCGTTATGCAGATAGGTCTGCCGCAAGCCTGAACTCAGCCTTTCGCAAAGCAGAATATGCGGCGCCATGAGCTTGAGGCGCTTCACGATGACCTGGCTCACCATAGGCAGCAAATAGAGACCTACCAGCGGTGCTTGCAGCTCCTCGATGACTTGCATCCACCCCTGAACCAGTTCCGGATTATTCAACGCAATGAACAAGAAACGGTCGTCGCGACGCTTCTCCTTCTCACGACTGATGAAATGGGCAGCACGGTAAATAGTGCCGCGATAGATTTGGTTGAGTTTACGCTCGACAATTTCACGGCGGGCATTGCCACTGGTATGCGGCAGAGTTTCTAGTCGGAAGTCTTCCTCAATATCATCAGCCAGAAGATAGAGCGGAATGTGTGGACGAATCTCCAGAAAGCGCTTGAAATCCTGATAGCCCTGCTCTTTGTTCTGGAAAATCTGGAAAGACTGCAGCTTGCCCAGACGCCAGATGCCGGCCGTCAGGTGCGTACTGGTCGCACAAAGGACGATTTTAGTGAACATGCCCGTAGTAGCCGCTTATCTTCTTGTTCATGATCATAGCTTGAGCTGACTGAAGGAATCGTACACCGGCCCCAGCACCGAGAACATGATAAATGCCAAAATTCCACCTAACACCACTGTCAATGCTGGCTCCAGCATCTTGAGCATCTTGTCGATGGATTCATTCACATCGCGGTCATAGAAATAGCTGATCTTCAACAAGGATGCATCCAGAGCACCACTGTTCTCGCCTACTTTGATCATGCGCACTACCAATGGAGGAAATAGCCCCGCGTTGTGGAAGCTCTCGCTCATGCTGTCACCCGCATTGATTTGCTGATGCGCTCGGTTGAGTGCACTCGCTACCGCGCGATTGCCCACAATATCCTCGCAAGTCTTGATGGCATCAAGGATAGGTATGCCAGTCTGGTACATCAGGGCGAAATAACGTGCAAACCGGGCCAAGATGATTTTCTGCAGAATATCGCCGGTAACGGGCAAACGTAGGACCACGTAATCGAACCGATAGCGCATTTCCGGGCTTTGCCTGATCAGTGTGCTAATCACAATTGCCCCTATGACCGGCAATGAAAAAAGCAGCCAC
>Ga0196972_1000885_pt1 | contig 10802 bp, 13 predicted proteins | sample S1v_2013CmetaG_FD_148618 | JGI IMG/M metagenome (GOLD analysis project Ga0196972, IMG submission 148618) | Soil microbial communities from Anza Borrego desert, Southern California, United States - S1+v_20-13C | ecosystem: Environmental > Terrestrial > Soil > Desert | place: USA: California... | reverse complement strand
CCACCTTGATACCTGCCATTCTAGCAAATATGAAGTGTCCGAATTCGTGTATAACTACTAAAGCCGTAAATACCAAAATTGCTGTAATGATTGTCAGCAACTGCTACACCTCTTTTCAAATAATTCAATTGTCATTTTTCTTGCATGCTTGTCAATTTCAATGATTTCTTCTAAGGTAGGGCTGTTTATTAGTACATGCTTTTCCAGTACCGCAGCTATCAATCTATGGATATCCGTAAACCCGATCTTACCATTGAGGAATAAATCTACCGCTACTTCATTGGCCCCGTTTACTGCAATGCATGCACTATCCCCCAGCTTCAACGCATCATATGCCATGCGAAGACAAGGGAACTTTTCCATATCAGGTTTCTCGAAGGTGAGGGTGCCAATCTTCGTCAGATCCAGCTTTTCTCCGGACATCGCCATTCTATCGGGATATGTCAGGGCGTATTGTATTGGAAGCTTCATATCCGGCATTCCAAGCTGTGCTATCACTGATCCGTCAATAAATTCAACCATTGAATGGATGATGCTCTGAGGATGTACGCATACTTCGATTTCCTCTACTGGAACATCAAAAAGCCATCTTGCTTCGATGACCTCCAACCCTTTATTCATCAAGGTAGCTGAATCAACCGTTATTTTCTTACCCATTTTCCAGTTTGGATGGTTTAATGCATCTGCTAAAGAAACATGCTGAAGCTCTTCCTTTGTCTTTGTCCTGAAAGGACCTCCGGAAGCGGTTAATATCAGTTTACTGATTTGAGATTTCTTGTTGCTGCCTATGCTTTGAAAAATTGCAGAGTGCTCACTATCAACCGGCAGTATGCTGATATTGTGCTCCTTTGCCTTGGACATGATCAGTCTGCCTCCGGCAACCAATGTCTCTTTGTTGGCGAGTGCTATGTTTTTGTTGTTTATCACAGCATGATACGTAGGAATCAAGCCTGCAATTCCTACTATAGATGAAACTACTGTATCCGCTTCTGCTATTGTAGCTGCAGCAATTAATCCTTCAATGCCAGCGGCTACCTCTGTCAGGCCCCCGACTCTGCTTTTCAGCTCAGCATATTTGCTTTCGTCAAAAACAACAGCCATTTTGGGTCTGAATTCCCGTACCTGCTGCTCTAAGACGTCAATGCTTGAGTTTGCAGCAACCGCCTCTAGACTGTATATATCTCTATTGCTCCTGATTACTTCCATGGTTTGCGTACCAACGGATCCAGTGGAGCCCAAAACTGATAGTCTTTTCATCTTCTTCTCCTTAGTAATTAAATAATTCCACTAATAGAAAGTAATAGTATACAACTGGCAATGTAAATAGTATACTGTCAAAACGGTCCAAAATGCCGCCGTGACCTGGAATCAAGTTTCCGAAATCCTTTAGGTTTGTGTTTCGTTTGATATAAGAAGCAGCCAGATCTCCCAGCTGAGAGAAAATACCGCATAACAAACCAATAATGATGTAGTGAATTAATCCAATTCTGTCGTCATATCCAGCCATAATTAATCCAAAAACTGTAGTCAATAATATACTTCCAAGAACGCCTCCCACTGCACCTTCTATTGTCTTCTTAGGACTAATCAACGGGCAAAGCTTATGCTTTCCTATGCTGATCCCCGTAAAATAAGCTGCTGAATCAGTGAACCAGGCGGTTAAAAAGGGAAGCCAAACCAAGACAGCATTATTTTGTAAATTATTGATAAATATGATATGAGCCAACAGGTAGCAGACATAAATATAACCAAACATCGTATGTACAATGCCATTGACACCGCTTTTACGAGTGAATATTTCATACGTAAAAAGAAGCAGCAGCATAATCGGTAAAAGCTTGCTGAAAACTTCTGCATCCGGGAATGAAAGCTGCAGCAGATAGAAACCGATGCAAAACAAGTAGCCGACAAGATCTATAGTTCTGACACCTGTAGTTTTTATAGCCTTGTAATACTCATACATTCCCACCAAGGATAGTACCCCTGCGAAAAAGTATAAGGAATTGCCCTTTACAATCAAAAACAAAACAATCAAAGGTGCGCCGACAAGGGCGCTGATAATTCTAGTTAGCATTTCTTCCTCCGCTATTTCTTCATTCCTAGGAATACATTGTTCTATCTTCTATAAATTTTTCCCATAGAATTACTAATATGACTACCTTAATCAAAACATTTATTTGGCGTCTTTTTTTATTAGTCCAAATCTTCTATCTCTATTTTGAAATTCTATAATTGCCTTTTCCAACTGCTTGTTGTTGAAATCCGGCCACAATTCATCTACGAATACAAATTCACTATATGCGCTCTGCCATAATAGGAAATTGCTCAGTCTTTTTTCTCCGCTGGTTCGTATAATTAAATCCGGTTCAATATCATCTTGAGTAAACAAATAACTGGAAATTAAGCCTTCCGTTATCTCCTCCTTTTGAATCTTACCTTCCTTATATTCCTCGGCAATTTTTCTGCATGCATTCACAATTTCTGCCCTGCTGCCATAGTTTAAAGCAATATTGAATTGTATGCCTTTATTATCCTTCGTCAAAGCAACGGCTTTTTCTACCTCTTCACGGGTTACTTCAGGCAATGGTTCTAAATCACCCAGTATTTTAATCTTCACATTATTTCTATGCAGCTCATTGATTTCTTTTCTCATGTATTCTATTAGAAGATTCATTAAAAAGGATACTTCCTCAGTAGGCCTATTCCAATTCTCTGTTGAGAAAGCATATACGGTTAATATCTTTATGCCCATATCACTGCAGGCCCTTACAATTTCACGTAATGCCTCCATGCCGGCCTTATGTCCAAAAGCCCTGGGAAGTGCCCTCTTGCTAGCCCATCTCCCATTGCCATCCATAATGATCGCTATATGCTTGGGAAGTCTGTTGCTGTCGATTTCGCTTCTCATTCATTTGCCTCCTTTAGCAGCCTATAGTGCGTGAAAGAACATGATTTTCTTGCACGATTCTAAGTACTATTCAACTTGTAGAATCATAGTAATCCAAATAATTACATGTAAATGCTGATTATTTGAAGGGCAATTATATTATACTATACATTGACTAAATATACCATTTAACAGTTCTATTATAAGCTCAATATGTAAACTTTAATCTGTATTTGCTTTTGTTTTTACTGAATTATATAGGTTTTTATCTGCATTTATACGTAATAAGCAAAAAAGCTGTATAAATGCATTAAAACAAATCCCCTCATATGAGGGGATTTGTTATTTAAATCTAGCTACTGTCAAATAGATACAGTCGCCTTCTTTTAACTGTCTGACAACAACCGGGGTTTTATCCTTGCGTTCTTCCACCTTATCCTGAAATGGCGTTGAGGTTTCGTGTACAACTACCTCGAAGCCTTCTAACAGTGAAAGCGCCCTGTCGATATCATATCCTAATGTGTATGGAATATCGGACATGCAGTCTAAACCTCCATGATTTCCTTTTCTTTTGCTTCTGCCAGCTTCTCTATTTCCTTGATAAACTTATCCGTCATCTTTTGTGTATCTTCTTCTGATTTCTTCAGCTCATCTTCCGTGATATCGCCATCTTTCTTATGCTTTTTCAAGCTATCGTTGGCATCCCTTCTGATGTTTCTAACTGCAACCTTGGCTTCTTCTGCTTCCTTTTTGACCAGCTTTACCAATTCTTTTCTTCTTTCTTCAGTAAGCTGAGGCACAATCAATCTGATGATCTTTCCATCGTTGGATGGATTCATTCCCAAGTCGGACTTTTGAATAGCCTTTTCAATCATAGGGATCGCTTTGGAATCCCATGGGCTTATCGTCAGCACTCTAGCCTCAGGTGCAGAAACGTTAGCAAGCTGGTTTAAAGGGGTTTCTGTGCCATAATACTCAACGTGTACTCTGTCAAGTAGCGCTGGGTTGGCTCTGCCCGCTCTAATAGCTGCATACTCGTTCTTCAGCACTTGAATTGTTTTATCCATTTTTTCCTGTAGGTTCTTTTCGATCTCTTTTATCATTCTACTTCTCCTCCCTAACTATTGTCCCTATTTCTTCTCCCATTATGGCTTTAATAATGTTATTCGGATTCTTTAGGTCAAACACAAGTATAGGAATGTTATTATCCATACAAAGGGATGCAGCTGTGGTATCCATAACGCCCAACCCCTTATTGATTACATCAATATATGAAAGTGTATCAAACTTCTTTGCATCCTTATACTTAACCGGATCACAATCGTATACACCATCTACTTTCTTAGCTAGAAGAATGATTTCTGCTTCAATTTCAGCAGCTCTCAATGCCGCTGTAGTATCTGTAGAGAAATATGCGTTTCCGATACCTGATGCAAAAATAACCACTCTGCCCTTCTCAAGGTGTCTAATTGCTCTTCTTCTGATATAAGGCTCTGCAATCTGCCTCATTTCGATTGCTGTTTGAACCCTTGTTGGAACTTCTATTCTTTCCAAAGCATCCTGCAACGCCAAAGAGTTTATTACAGTAGCGAGCATTCCCATATGGTCGGCAGTTGTTCTGTCCATACCCTCACCGCTTCTGCCTCTCCAGAAATTACCGCCCCCGACAACTATGGCAACTTCAACATCTAAAGCCTTCAGTTCTTTCACTTTGTTTGCAATGGACTCTATCGTGTCCTGATCTAATCCGAAACTCTTTTCACCTGCTAAAGCTTCACCGCTGAGCTTTAATATCACTCTTTTATACTTGACTCCATCCATGAGAATTATACCTCCAATAATCTATCCATTTAAGCTGTGAGCAAAGAGCCCCAGTTTAAATCACCAATTGCATAAAGCTTCTACAAAAGCTATGAATATCCTTCTATTATCTAGAAAAAAAGAGAACACTATGTGTTCCCTTTATTAATAAGAGTAGGAACATCCATTCTTCATTAACTTGCATGTTCCGTTATGAGTATCAGTAAAGACTTCCTTAGTATTCAAACTATTTCTTGAGAGTCTTTACTAATACGAGTGGGAACATCCTTATTGCTGCATGTTCCGCTATGAGTATCAGTAAAGACTTCCTTAGTGTTCAAACTATTTGTTGAGAGTCTTTACTACTTTTTCATCTGGCTCATAACTTCTTCTACGAAGTTATCTTCCTTCTTTTGTAGACCTTCACCCATTTCGTATCTTGTGAATCTTCTGATTGACAGGTTCTCACCTATTTTAGCTATCATAGTATTTAGTAGCTCTTGAACTGTCACATCAGGATTCTTAACAAATGGCTGCTCTAGCAAGCAGATTTCCTTGTAGTACTTCTCAATTCTTCCTTCAACCATTTTGTCAACGATCTTTTCAGGCTTGCCCTCGTTTAGAGCCTGGTGTCTGAAAATTTCCTTTTCCTTCTCGATAACTTCTTGATCCACTTGATCTCTTGAAACGTACATAGGATTTGTAGCAGCTACCTGCATCGCCATATCCTTTACGAATGCTCTGAAGTCAGCATTCTTTGCAACGAAGTCTGTTTCTGAGTTCACTTCTATAAGTACACCGATTCTTCCACCGCCATGTATGTAAGCTTCTACTATACCTTCACTTGCAATTCTTCCAGCCTTCTTCGCTGCAGCTGCAAGACCTTTTTCTCTCAATAGCTCAATTGCCTTTTCTATGTCTCCATTGGTTTCAACAAGTACCTTTTTGCAGTCCATCATTCCTGCGCCGGTTCTTTCTCTTAACTCTTTTACTGTTGAAGCATCAACCATGATATGTACCTCCTAAATTTTAATTTTCATTTGTTTCTAACATATTTGATAGAACGCAGTTTAAATTCTATTCAAACTGCGTTCCTAAAATACTCTATACAGATATTATTCAGCAGCTAGCTGCTCGCCTTGTCTGCCTTCTAATATAGCATCTGCTATTTTTGCTGTTAGAAGTTTAACCGCTCTGATAGCATCATCGTTGCCTGGTATTGGGAAGTCAACTTCTTCTGGATCACAGTTTGTGTCAACTATTGCAACTACAGGGATTCCAAGAATATGTGCTTCTTGAATAGCTATCTTTTCTTTTCTTGGATCAACTACGAATAAAGCGCCTGGCAGGTTTACCATGTTCTTGATACCGCCAAGGTTCTTCTCAAGCTTTTCCCATTCTTTCTTAAGCTGAATTACTTCCTTCTTAGGAAGAACATCAAATGTACCGTCTTTTTCCATTTGCTCAATCGCATTTAATCTTTCGATTCTCTTTTTGATAGTCTTGAAGTTTGTAAGCATTCCGCCCAACCATCTTTGGTTAACGTGGAACATGTTTGCTCTGATTGCTTCTGACTCAATGGACTCTTGAGCTTGTTTCTTTGTACCTACGAAAAGAACATCCTTGCCTTCTGCAGCTACTGACTTAACGAAGTCATAAGCCTCTTCCACCTTCTTCACTGTCTTTTGAAGGTCGATGATGTAGATACCGTTTCTCTCTGTGAAGATGTACTCAGCCATTTTAGGATTCCATCTTCTTGTTTGGTGACCGAAGTGCACCCCAGCTTCTAAAAGCTGCTTCATTGAAATTACTGACATAAATAATTACCTCCTCTGGTTTTTTACCGCCACGATTTTCATCTTCTCTGAAAGCCATATAGGCACCTTTCAAAGAATCACTTCGTGTGTGAATTTTCACGTTAGCTAGTATACCATATATATCATGTGTTGGCAATACATATTTTTATTCAGCTTTTTTGATATATCTGCAAATAAAAATCTCAGTGAACTAGCACCTTCGACTCTCGCCTGGATTTACTTTGTAAATGTCAATAAAATGAATAGGAATGGACTGCTCCATTCCTTCCTTACAAAATTCATTTCTATTTAGGTGTAGCCGTTATGATATCAATAACCTTATCAATGCTTGACCCTGCAGGAATTTTAAAGGTACCTATCTGTACTTTGCTTTCCCGTTTTAATTCCTTGAGCCTGTTTATAAATGTTTGCTTATTATCTATCAGCTTGTGATTCAACAGCAGTTCAGCAATTCCTTCGGAAGTAGCACCGGATTCTATCACGATAACTACGGTCTGCTCAGCTTTTTCTGCTTGCTGTGGAGTCTGTTTAGGCTGCTCCTGCGCCTCTTTATTCTCTTCTGGCTGCTTCTTAATTAAATCCTTGGTATTCATCACAATCAAATTGTGTTTTGCGGCTTCCCTTCGAATATCATCTTCAGTCAGACCTCTGGGTGCTGCACTGATATTTGCAACAGAAGCTATAATAAGGCCTATGCCAATGCCCATGCATATGTTTTTTATACTGTATTTGGTCATACTAGCTCTCCTCGTTTTTAAGCGACAGAATCAATGATACCTCACCCTGACCCATATTCATTCTTTTAGCGATATCTACTACGCTTGTACCTTGATCCGCTAGCTCAAATATCAATTGCTGCTTGGTTTTGGGCTTTTCATCTTTTGGCGCTGCCTTACTCTGAGCAGCCATAGTCATAGGCTTGAATTTAACCGGCACAGTAGTTCTTTCAACAGTGGACTGTATTTGAGGCTGCACTGCTGCCTGCTGTGCTATAGGATGCGTTGCAACAGATGCTGCCGCTGGCTCCGGTAAAGCTGACTTTACATTAAGCTGTGCCAAGCTGCTGTTTACACTTCTATATATACTGTTCAGATTATTTATCTTCTCTTCTATTTCTTTCACTATAACATCTGAGGTGAAGTTCAGCTCTGATAGAATTTCTTCTGCATCCTCTATGACCTTTTTGATTTCCTGCTCCTTAACATCAATGTTAAAGTACATATCATCACCCTTCAGCTTATCCAAAAAAATCATAATTACTGCAACCATTAAAGTAAGTATTCCTATGGCTAATAATATATAATTTACAAAATGTGTATTCACGCTGCCACCTCATCAGATTCTAATATCTATACTTTGCTTCTTTTTCTTTTCCTTCTTTTGATCCTCTTCTTGTTCTTTGCCGCTATGCTGCTGCTTGCTCGGGTTATCTCTCTTAATCTTTCCCTCAACTGCTTTTTTTGCTGCATTTACTTTTTTGAGTTCTTTATCATTTTGCTCCTGCTGCTTATGCATATTGATCAAATTATTGTTTTGCGGATTATGTTCTTCCATATGCTTTATTTTCTGGATCTCAGGGGCCTTTGGAATGATCGTCTGAAAGTCGATAGAACGAATAGGCATCAGGAGCACCCCCTTAATTTTCGTATGGTCCTATTTTTATATCTGCACCGGAACGATACAAAGTAAGATACTGAAGCGAGTCTTTCACATACATCATGCTGCTTCCTATCGTTACCCTTGTACCTGGGTATATTACGTCGGAAGCCTTGATTTTACCTTTTGAAAGCTCTTCCAAGTATGCTTCCATCTCTTTTATCTCATTTTGGTTGATCTCCAGCTTTTCAGTCAATTGAAGCTTAGCTTGGATTGATTTTGCCAAAAGCTCACGTTTTTCTGGAGGCAGTTCCGCTTTCTGACTTATTTTTGTCAGCAGGTCTACCGCTTGTGTCACTTTTTCCAGGTTCTCAAGTATCCCCTTGTTTTCCTGTTTGAGCACTTCATATTTTTTACGCATTTCAGGATTAACGCCAACCTCCAACTCTGTGACAGTAGCCATAGGTGAGCCGATAACCTTTGCTTTTATTTCATCGGATACCTTAAAGTTTCCACCGACAATAAGTCCTTTTCTGCCCGATGCCTCCAACTTCTTGCCGCAGATCACATGACTGTGCATGATGGCATCACTGTGTATATTTCCTTTAACGTCAATAACGCTATTCTCAATAAATTTTGCAACCAGGTCTCCGTCGCAATAAAGCTCCCCTTTGTTCATGCCTTGTATGCCCCTGTGAAGTATTATACTGCCCTTGGAGATAATTTTGGCACCCTCTACGACACCAAATACCTCTACGTCACCTTCCGCCTCTATAGTAAAGCCTGTTATGACATTACCCTTAACAATTACTTTGCCTATGAAGCGGATGTTCCCTGTTGAGTTGTCAACATTGGCCGGAACCATATATAAAGCAAACACATGAACCTTATCATCCAATATCTTTACTTCACCGTCTATATTGGATATCAGATGCAATCCATCCTCAGAGATTGTCACGTTTTTGCCTTTAGGAAGCTGTACTTTTCTTCCTTCTCTCGGCTTAAGATCTTCTCCTTTGATGCTTCTTCCGGGAACGCCTTCCGTTGCGGGCGTCATAGTGACCAATACCTGATTGGCCTTAACATTTTTTATCAGGGACAATTCTCTATAGTCAACTTTGCCCCCTTCGCTTTCCAACAACACTGTTTCGCTGCTTGTATCAAAATGATATTCCAGAGTGGCATTTTCACCGTTTATTGGAGTAATGCCTTCTGCAATCTTGATTTCCATATCATATAGCTTGTTCTCAGCTATTCTGCTGACTTCTTCATCCTTGATGCCGAATATAATCTGATTCTCTTTCAACGCGGTGTATATGGCATCTTGAGTAATATCCTTACCGCCTAATGGAGGATATACATATATGAAGGCTTCAATATTATCTGTACCGAACCTGAATTCACATCTGCTGTCAACCTTTACTTCTTGTTGGATGGCAGCAATTTTGATTAGCTCAGTCAAGTTGTTTGCTTGAAGCGCATCATGTAACTGATCCAGTTCCAAATTTGTTATCTTCTTCATGAGAATTCTAGCTTTAACCTCATCAAAAGGAAGATTATTGGACAGCTTTATATAAACCCCATCCTCCTTATAAAAGAATTCAATCGGGTTTTGAGTTTCTACCGGCGCTGCTTTTAATGTCTCATCCAAAATTTGTGTGAGGCTGTTCTCTATTTTCTCAAGATGAGATGTGTTTTTTAGGGATACCTTTATTTTGAAATGAGAATTAAACAGGGTCTTCTTATTCTCGAGCACCTCGACATTAATTTGGTTTTTTGTTGTTCCAAGCTTCTTCAACGCTTCTTCTATCAAACCGTCCAGCGTTTTACCTTCCAAAATAATAAAATCTTCTTTCATTCCATCCACCCCCAACAAATTAGTTGATATAACTGCTTATTTTACCCTTAAGCCGAATGATAGCCTTGGTATGCAGCTGTGAAACCCTCGACTCAGAGATGTTTAACAATTTTCCTATTTCTTTGTATGTCAGCTCTTCATAATAATAAAGAGTTATTACCTTATTTTCTTTGTCTGGTAGTGAATTGATGCTTTCTATCAATATTTTACGCAGTACATCCTGCTCTATTGCAGCACCTGGACTGCTTTCATTATCACCATCATCACTTAGGAACTCTCTTTTTTGTTCAAGTAAATCATCTAAGGATACAACTGCATAAGTTGATACATGTTGTATCTTTTTCTGAAAATCATCTAAGCTTACATTCATTTTGGCTGCTACTTCTTCATCCGTTGCCGCACGACCCAATTCGCCTTCAAGCTCGCTATAAGCTTTTTCCAATTCCTTTGCTTTTTGCCTTACAGAACGGGGCAGCCAATCTATCTCTCTTAGATAGTCAATAATAGCTCCTTTGATCCTAAGCTGGGCATAGGTATCAAATTTAACACCTCTGCCTGTATCATACTTCTCAATGGCATCTATTAGTCCAAAAACGCCATAGCTTACCAAATCATCGTATTCAACATTGTTTCCATAGTTTGCATACAGCCTGCCAGCAACAAACTTAACTAGATATAGATATTTTATAATGAGTTCTTCTCTAATTCTTACATCCTTAGTTCTTATGTAATTATCCCATAAAATGTTCGTTTCCATATAAGCCTCCATTAAGTACTAAGATGTTATTTCTTACTCCTTATTCATAAATGCCTTAAAGCTTTCAGGGTTTATTTCTACAAACTC
>Ga0196972_1000884_pt1 | contig 10820 bp, 9 predicted proteins | sample S1v_2013CmetaG_FD_148618 | JGI IMG/M metagenome (GOLD analysis project Ga0196972, IMG submission 148618) | Soil microbial communities from Anza Borrego desert, Southern California, United States - S1+v_20-13C | ecosystem: Environmental > Terrestrial > Soil > Desert | place: USA: California... | reverse complement strand
GGGAAGTAGAACACGGCATCTGAATCATCCGTGGTCTTCTGCGGATTGCGGATGACCGGCACGATGGTGTCGTCCTCAATGCCCAGCAGCGCGCGCGAAGTGCGGCGTGGCAATGCTTTTGGCATGGGCCGGTTCATGAAGTGGATCACCTGCGTAGTCACTGAGGGCAATCCCACAGTAGCAGGTGGCTTGCGCTTGAAATACTTGGTCACCGGCAGTTTGTTGATTAGCTTGGACGCCAGCCGCTGCGCTTTGAAGCCGAACTGCATCATGCCCAGCCGCATGGCCTTGATCGTCGCCGGATCCTTGGCAGTCAGGAACGCCATACCGGCGGCGGTGCCCGGGCTGAAGTTACGCTTGCCTTGCTCACGCAGGAAATTCTTCATGGCCACCGATACATCACCGAAGTCGATATCGACCGGGCACGGATTTTTACACTTGTGGCAGACCGTGCAGTGATCGGCTACATCGTTGAACTCATCAAAATGCTTGAGCGAAACGCCGCGGCGCGTCTGCTCCTCGTAGAGGAAAGCCTCGATCAGTAGCGAGGTACCCAATATCTTGTTGCGCGGGCTGTAGAGCAGATTGGAGCGCGGCACGTGCGTGGTGCATACCGGCTTGCATTTACCGCAGCGCAGGCAGTCCTTGATCGAATCCGCGATCTCGCCAATAGCTGACTGTTCCATGATGATGGATTCAGTTTCCAGCAGCGAGAACGATGGCGTGTAGGCATTGCGCAGATCGCCGCCCGCCATGAGCTTGCCCTTATTGAAGCGGCCTTCGGGGTCCACCTTCTCCTTGTATTTGGCAAAGGTGGCAATGGAAGCCGGGTCCAGATACTCCATCTTGGTAATGCCGATGCCGTGTTCGCCAGAGATGACGCCGCCGAGACCAGTCGCCAGCTCCATGATGCGCGCCACTGCATTGTTGGCCTCCTGCAGCATGGCGTAGTCATCGGAATTGACCGGTATATTGGTGTGCACATTGCCGTCACCGGCGTGCATGTGCAGCGCGACGAACACTCGACCCTTGAGCACTTCCTTGTGGATCTCGTCTAGGCGTTCGAGGATTCTTGCATACTCGCGGCCATTGAATATCTGATGTAAGGGCTGCTTGAGCTCACGTTTCCACGACACCCTGATCTGATGCGACTGCACGGCGCGGAATACATTTTCCGCGGCGATATCCTCGTAACCCTTGCCCAGCACCGATAGCGGGGCATCGAGATTCATCAGGATATTGCTCCAGTAATCCTGCAGTGTACGCACCAGCTGCAACGAAAGCTCCCGCTTGCTGCTCAGCGTTTCTGCATCAGCCTGGGTTTCATCATCTTCCAGCAGTGGCAGGTCGCCCGACAGGAATTCCTCAAGTGCATGGGCGAGCTTGAGCTTGTTCTTGATCGAAAGCTCGATGTTGATGCGCTCGATGCCGTCCGAGTAGTCACCCAGCCGCGGCAGCGGAATCACCACGTCTTCGTTGATCTTGAAGGCGTTGGTATGCGCGGCAATCGCGGCAGTGCGCGCACGGTCGAGCCAGAACTTCTTGCGTGCATCGGCAGATACGGCAATGAATCCTTCGCCTCCGCGGGCATTTGCCAGGCGCACGATACGTGACGCAGCTTCCCCAACAGAATCCTCATCATCGCTGGCGATATCGGCGATAAGTACCATCTTGGGCCGCTCAACGCGGTTGGCCTTGGTGGCATAGCCGACAGCCTTCAGATAGCGCTCGTCCAGATGCTCAAGCCCCGCCAGCAACGTATTGGGATGGGCATCCAGGTAATCCTTGATCTCCACGATGGCCGGCACTGCGAGTGCAACCTGGCCGAAGAATTCCAGGCAAATGGTACGCACGTGCTTGGGCATGCGATGCAGGATGAAGGTGGCGGACGTGATAAGGCCGTCGCAGCCCTCCTTCTGCACGCCCGGCAGGCCCGACAGGAACTTATCGGTGACATCCTTGCCCAGACCGGTCTTGCGGAAGTTGGGGCCTGGGATTTCCAGAATTTCCGGCTCGCCCTGCAGGGTTTTGCCATCAGGTGCGTAACGCGTAACGCGGAAGCGCGCCAGTGGAATGTCGTGAATCTTGCCAAGGTTGTGGTCCAGCCGCTCGACTTCCAGCCACGTCGCGTCCGGCGTCACCATGCGCCAAGAAGCGAGATTGTCCAGCGCCGTCCCCCACAACACAGCCTTCTTGCCGCCGGCATTCATGGCGACATTGCCGCCTATGCACGAGGCATCGGCCGAAGTCGGATCGACAGCGAATTCCAGCCCGGCTTCGCTTGCGGCATCCATGACGCGACGCGTCACAACACCTGCGCCACAGCGGATGACAGGCACCGGATGAGCAACACCCGGCAGCAGACGCTCTTCAACTGCGCTGTAATGATCCAGCTTTTCGGTGTTGATCACGGCAGACAGCTTGGTCAGCGGAATGGCGCCGCCGGTATAACCCGTGCCGCCTCCGCGCGGGATGATAGTAAGTCCTAACTCGATACAGGCAGCGACGATGGGCGCCACCTCTTCTTCGGTGTCAGGATTGATGACTACAAACGGGTATTCGATGCGCCAGTCGGTGGCATCCGTGACGTGCGAAACACGGGCCAGGCCGTCGAACTGTACATTGTCCTTGCGCGTAATGCGGCCGAGCTTGGCCATGACCTTGCGGCGCAAGTTTTCGGTGTAGCGAAATTCATTTTCGAACTCGGTCACAGCCTGACGCGCAGCGATGACCAGCTTGAGCACCTTGGCATTGCCGTTGCTGCGCTCTTCGATGGCCTTGATGCGGTGATGCAGGGCTTCAATCAAGGCCTTGCGGCGTTTGTTGTTGGCCAGCAGGTCATCCTGCAGATAAGGGTTGCGTGAAACCACCCAGATATCGCCCAGCACCTCGAACAGCATGCGCGCGGAGCGTCCGGTCTTGCGTACGCCCCTGAGCTCTTCCAGCACCTGCCAGATCTCCTCGCCGAGGAATCGAATGACGATTTCGCGGTCTGAGTAGGAGGTGTAGTTATAGGGTATTTCGCGTAGTCTGGCGGTCATGAAAGGGTCGCAACCAAATTGTTGAATTGTATCATGCAGGGTCTCAGCTATTCAGCCCCAATGCGTATGTGGATACTGGCCGGGCAAACTAGGACAGGTGCTATCCCGGCGGGTTCCGCGCGCGTGCTCTTTCGTGACAAAACTTCTGAAAAGCACCACAATCCATTATATTGAAATCATGAAAAATATCTTCGCCTCAGCGGCCCAACGCCGATTCCTCATTCCCGTCATCATCCTGGCATTGCTTGCCGTGCTGGGGTTCATGCTTACCCAGAAAACCCAGGCTCCTGAAGTGACTTTCACCACGCTTGAGGGCAAGACCATCCGCATGTCGGAGTTACAGGGCAAGGTCGTACTGGTCAATTTCTGGGCGACCGACTGTCCCGGCTGTATCGCCGAGATGCCGGGTTTGATCAAAACTTACAACGAGTACAAACCCAAAGGTTTCGAGGTCATCGCGGTCGCCATGGCTTACGATCCGCCCAGCCATGTCGCAACCTACACGCAGAAAAACGCGCTACCTTTCCCCGTCATGCATGACAGTTATGGCGAAGTGTCGTTGAAGTTCGGCAATGTGCAGCTCACGCCGACTGCCTTCATCCTGGATAAAGAGGGCAATATCGTGCGCAAGATCATTGGTGAGCTGAATTTCAGCGACTTGCATCAGCTGCTTGATGAGACACTCGTTCCGGCGAAGGAAACGCAAACCTGATGCTGTGGGTGAAATCGGCTCATATAATTTTCATGGTGACCTGGTTCGCCGGGCTCTTCTATCTGCCACGGCTTTTCGTCTATCACGCCATGACGACAGACACGCCAGGCATTGAGCGCTTCAAGATCATGGAGCGCAAGCTCTACTACGGGATCATGACACCGGGTGCTGTGCTCACCATCGTCTTCGGCTTGTGGCTATGGCTGGGGTACGGCATCACGGGCGGCTGGCTGCATGCCAAAGTCGCGCTGGTGGTGGCACTGGTTATTTATCATCTGTATTGCGGCAAACTGCTCAGTGATTTCAAACATGACCGCAATCGTCATGGCCATGTCTTCTTCCGCTGGCTCAATGAGGCCCCTGTCATAATCCTGATCGCCGTTATACTATTGGTCGAACTCAAACCTTTCTAACGGCTATGGATATCCTCAATTCAGCGTGGTTCATCGGCATGCTCAGGAAATCTGGCGGGTCACCGCAACAGCGTCTGCTGTCCATGTTCGACATCCTTGCCGACTGGCTTGATGCCCCCAATGTTCGCGCGGTCTTGACTGCCGATCAGGAATATTCCGCAGGCAGCAGTGAACTGGAGAAGCTGTTGTCGGGCGAAGCAAAATCCCTGAAGGCCGCCATGCCGGAATTGCTGGCCCGGCAACTCTACTTCATAGCGCTTACAGCCTTGAAGGAAGAAATCGCCAGACCGGGCTGCGGCAGCATCAAACATGCCCGCATCGCTGCCGAAGCCCTGCTGGCGGCTCAGAAGCAGCCGATGTCCATTTCGAGGCCGATGCTTTATGGCATCGCTGCCAGCTTTTTCGCGATATTTGCCATCGGTGGCCTGCTCTTTTCCTTGCAGCTATATGGAACGCAGGAGCCAGTTCAGCTTGCAGTGATTACGGAGTCGCAGTCGCGGCCTGCTTCTGCAATCCTGACGGCCAGCCCAACGCAGACTGCAGAGCTTTTCGCCTCACTTGAACAGATGCGCAAAGGCACCTGCTATTTCCCTGAGGCCCTGCATCTGCCGGACTCTGAAAAGACTGTCTATATTGAGAATGTGGTCGGCGGACAAATCACCATCAATGTGGAAGAGCAGGCGCTGGTGAAAAAACTGATGAGCAAGGTCCGCTGCAATTACACACCCATGCTCATGGCCAACTCTGTCAGCTAAGCCATTTGCGCAATAAAAAAGGCCAGCAATGCTGGCCTTTTGCTTGTGTACCATTTACTGCTCGGAAACCTTTTTCAGATTCTCAAGACCTGTCTTGAAGATGTTCATGATGGTGTCCTTGGCAGTTTTGTCGTCCTGACCTTCTTTGGGAGGATTTGCCGGGTCTTGGCGCTTGAACATGCTGCGCCAGGTTACCGTGGATTTGCCTTCACCGGCAGGTTGCACCAGCAGGGTTGCGCTGTATTCGCGTAGCGGAAGCACGCTTTCGGTGATGTCGTATTTCATTGTCATACTGCCATCGTCACGCGAGGTCAGCACTTCATTGATTTTTCCGCCATCGGGCAACATCAGAACGCGAGTGGCACCGGCCTCATTGGCGTTGCCGCTGGTGATTTCCGTCTTGGTCACTGCGGGATGCCAGCTCATGTCGCCGAAATCGCCGACCTTTGCCCAAACCTTGTCAGCAGGCGCGTTAATCTCAATGGTTTCCTTGACGCGAATGGTTTCATCGATAGCGGCAGAAGCCAGAAGCGGAGCAAAAAAAGCCAGCCCCAGCATGGGTGTTAAAAACCTTTTCATGATTACCTCTTGGTTGTTTTTGGGTTTGAGTATCGCCTGCATCAGCAGTGACAGCTACACTATACTGAGCTGTATATCTTTTTTGCAGGTTGGGTTAGACTACCAGAAATTCTGAGGAAGCTGCATGTCTGCATTACGGGAAAAAATCCTGATTGTTGCCACCACCCTGTTCCAGACTCGGGGTATCAATTCCACCGGCGTGGACACCATTGTCGCCACGGCGGGCACCACCAAGATGACCCTGTACAAGTATTTCCGCACCAAGGAAGACCTGATCCTGGAAGTCCTGAAAAGAGGGCATCAGGATTTTCAGGACTGGCTCAACGACAAGCTGTCAAAAAATACACGGCAGCCTGCAGAAAAACTGCAGAAGCTGTTTGATTTCATCGAAGAGTGGGTCACTGCTCCCGATTTCCAGGGCATGGCCTTCATTAAGGCTTCGGCGGAGTTTCCCAATGAAGAGAGCGCAGTCCACCAGCTCTCGGCCGAACATGCGCGGCAATTCCGCGATTATGTCGCGAGCCTGGCGCGCGACGCTGGCGTCAAGGATGCAGATGGGTTGGCGCTGCAACTATCCATGCTAGCCGAAGGTACCATTCAGGCAGAGCAGATGAAACGCGGGTCTGGTTCAGTGTCTTATGCAAAAAAGGCTGCCAAGATCCTCATCGAAAATGCCCTGAAGTCCTAGGTTTTACCATCCCTGTAAACAGCTTCTATTCGCGCCCGGTATTGCTCATACACGGCGTTCCGCTTGATTTTCATGGTAGGTGTCAGCAGGTTGTTCTCCGTGGTCCACGGCTCGTCCACACGTATGACCCGCCGCACACGCGCATAACGCGGTAAATGCTTCATCAGTTCATTGGCTTTGCGCAGCAATAGCTGCTCGTCCTTTTCGGTCGCAGCAGCCAGCAGGATAAGGTAGGGCTTGCCCTCGCCCACTACCATGACCTGCTCGAATACCGCCTCCTTCAAGACCGCTAGCTCGATGTCTTCCGGCGCGATCTTCTCGCCGTTGGAAAGCACAAGGATGTTCTTGCTACGGCCCCGGATATAGATGCGGTCTTCACGCAGTTCGACCACATCGCCAGTATTGAGCCAGCCATCACTATCGAGGATCTTCCTAGTCGCCTCCACATTTTCCCAATATCCCTGCATGATGCTGGCCCCCCTGACCAGAAGCTCGTTCTGAGCGCTGAGTCTAGTCTCTACATTGTTCAAAGGCTCGCCGACTGACATCGGGTCATTATTGTGCTCGCGATTGACTGCCACCACAGGTGAAGCCTCGGTCATGCCATAGCCCTGAAGCAAAGGTACGCCCAGCCCGATAAATGTCTGCGCCACGCGCTCGTCGAGTGCCGCGCCTCCCATGACCGCCTTGCGGATACGCCCTCCCAGCTTGCGCGAAAGCGGCTTGGCAATGATGGGGTAGAAAGTCTTAAGCACAAGCCAATCCTGCCATCGCATGCTTCTATTGAAGCGGCGCCAGCCGGCCTGCGCAGCCCGATGAAACATCCAGCGTTTGAAGGCCGTTTTCTGCAGGCGCTCATCTATGCGGGACAACATGCGCTCAAACAGTCGCGGCACTGCCATGATGACGGTAGGCCGCTGTTGTTCCAGATCCTGCGCCAGTTCGTTGATGCCGCGGGCATACACGACGGTGGCCCCTGCTTTCAATGGGAGATAATAGCCGCCAGTACGCTCAAACATGTGGGATAGCGGCAAAACCGACAGCAGGACGTCGTGCTCATAGACTTCGTAAGCGTCCAGAATACCGTCCAGGTTGGAAAGTATGTTCTTGTGGGAAAGCATGACACCCTTGGGTCGTCCGGTGGTGCCAGATGTATAGACGATGGTGGCAAGCCTGTCCGCTGGCTGTTCAATCAGGGAGAAGTCTCCTTCTGCCGGCAACCAGTCATCAAGTGCGACAGCCGGGGCTACGACCTCACCCTTGGTCAATACGATTTGCGGCAAAACGGCTAGGTTAGCCTGGAAGCGGGACAATGCCCGCAAGTGGTCCGTAATCAGCAGCTTTGCGCCCGAATTTTCGATGCACCACGACTGATTGTCAGCATTGTCATCCGCATAAAGCGGCACAACAACAATCCCTAATCCATGCGCTGCCAGATCGGCCACAACCCAATGAACGCCGTTCTTCATGCAAAGAGCAACGCGGTCGCCAGCCTGCAGGCCGGCCTGCAGATAAGCTGCTTGCCAGCGCCCCGCGAGGTTCAGCAGCATGGCGACGTCATAATCCAGCCATTCACCATCGACGAACTGGCGATACAGCACCTTGCCCGGTGTGTACCGCCATTGATCAAGCAGTTCGGCCAGGTTATTCATGAGGCTTGCGCTTGCCTGCCGAGATTGGGCTCGGGATAATGCCACTTTTGATTATTAAAAGAATATCGATGCATATCCTGATTTGCGGTTCGCTTGCTTTCGACACCATCATGGTGTTCAAGGATCAGTTCAAGAACCACATCCTGCCCGAAAAAATCCATATCCTCAATGTCGCATTTCTCGTACCCGAAATGCGGCGTGAATTCGGCGGGACTGCAGGCAATATTGCCTACAACCTTAACTTGCTCGAAGACAAGCCGCTCATCATGGCCACAGTAGGTGATGATTTCGGTACATACGCTGAACGCCTGCATACTGGCGGTTACGATACCCGCCACATCAAAACCATTGCCGGGCAATTCACCGCTCAGGCTTTCATCACCACGGACCTGGACGACAATCAGATTACGGCTTTCCATCCGGGGGCCATGAGTGAAGCTCACCGCAACAGCGTCCTGGATGCGCAGGATGTATCGCTTGCCATCATCGCGCCTGATGGCCGTGAGGGCATGCTCCAGCACGCACGCGAGTGCCGTGAGGCTGGAATCCCCTTCCTGTTCGACCCTGGCCAGGGACTACCCATGTTCAACGGCGACGAACTCATGCACTTTATAGAGCTCGCAGACTACCTCGCTGTCAACGACTATGAAGCGCAACTTATGCAGGACAAAACCGGTCTTAATCTGGAGTCTCTGGCGAGTCATGTGAAAGCGCTTATTGTCACCTTGGGCGCCAAGGGGTCCGTGATTTATGCCGATGGTCAACGATTCGATATTCCCTGCGTTAAAGCGGATGCGGTCGTTGATCCGACAGGATGTGGGGATGCTTACCGTGCCGGCTTGTTATACGGCATCGCCAGAGGTTGGGATTGGCCCACTTGTGGGAGACTGGCATCAGTCATGGGCGCCATCAAGATTGGCAGCCGCGGCGGGCAGAACCATGCGCCTGACAAGGCACAGATTGAGTCGTTGCTGGGCCGGAATTTATAAAATATCAGTTGAGGAGCTAGTATGCAGTTCTTGAAATTAATGATGATGGTGGCAGTGGCCATGCTGTTGGGGGCTTGTGTCAGCTCGAATTCTGGCAGTGTTTACAAGCGCGGTGAAGCCCGCTCGGTGCAGACGGTAAAGATGGGCGTGGTGGAAAGCGTGCGACTCGTGAAATTAGAAGGCACCAAGAGCCCGGTCGGTACAGGTGCCGGTGCTGTGGTTGGCGGTATAGCTGGCAATTCCATGGGCGGCGGCAGAGGTCGAGCCATTACCACCGTGATTGGCGCGTTGGCTGGCGGCCTGGCAGGTTCGGCAGCTGAAGAAGGCATTACGCGCAAGGATGGCGTCGAGATCACTGTCAAACTGGACAGCGGCAACATGATTGCCGTAGTGCAGGAAGCCGATGAAGAATTCAATCCGGGTGATAAGGTACGTATCCTCGAAGCCAATGGCGTAACCCGCGTCAGCCACTGATCCGCGTTTAATTGCCAACCGACGGGCGCGAATTCGCGCCCGTTTTGCATTTACAATAGGCTATCCTTACAACACCCGCCTTAAACTTGCAATCATCTAGCAGACTCACGCGGCTCCTGCGCGCGACACACTTAATCGCCCACATCTGTCGCGGTCTTTTAATAGCCGCCATCATCCTGCCCAGGGCTTCGGCACAACGACGTGATGCCATGATTTGCACCTGGTGCAGGCAATTGCTGACTGTGTTCAATATCCGCCTGGTTGTTCACGGACCTTTGCCGGAACATGATGCCAGAGGCGTGCTCATCGTAGCGAACCATGTTTCGTGGATAGACATCTATGCGATCAACAGTGTGCGACCGGTGCGTTTTGTTGCCAAATCTGAAATACGCCGATGGCCGGTTTTCGGCTGGCTCGCTGCTCAGGTAAATACCCTGTTCACCGACCGTGAACGACGACAAGATGCGGGGCGCATGGTGGAGGTGACCACCGAGAGCCTGTGCGCCGGCGATTGTCTTTGCTATTTCCCTGAGGGCGTGACGACCGATGGCACAGAGCTCAAGCCCTTCAAGAGCAGTCTGATACAGGCAGCCATTAACGCAGATGGCCATATCTGGCCAGTTGCCATCCGCTATCCCAAGGCAAACGGAGAGCCTGACACCGAGCTCTCCTATGCGAATGTCAGCCTACTCGAATCAGTAAGCAAGGTCCTGGCTAGGCAATCACCTGTGGTAGAGCTTTACTTTGCAGAACCTGTTACGGCTGCGGGGCACGACCGCCGGCAATTGGCTTTCATGGCCAGGGCGACCATCGCCCGGCATCTCGATATCAATCAGTGACGCTCATGGGTTCATCCCTGGGATCGCACGGCACTTGAAACGACCGATCATCTTCCAGCCGCAGAGCGGTCAATTTGCCACCCCATACACAACCAGTATCCAGAGCAACGACGTTGTCCCCCTGATAAAAACCAAGCGCCGACCAGTGCCCAAATAGAATTTTGATATTTGCTGATTTGCGTTGCGGCATTTTGAACCAGGGCAACAGGCCAGAGGGGATATCAGCATATTCACCCTTGAACCGGAAATCCATACTGCCATCCGGTTTGCAAACCCGTAGTCTGGTCATGGCGTTGACGATCAAGCGCAACCTGTCGGTTCCCTGCAGACCCTCATTCCAGCGATCAGGCTGGTTCCCGTACATATTGGCCAGAAATTGCCTGTAATCGGCACCTTTTAACATCTCCTCCACCTCTGCCGCCAATGTTAAAGCCATGTCTGTATTCCAATGCGGCAACAAACCGGCGTGCACCATCAAGTATTCATCTTCAGCATGAATCAGCGGGCAGTGCCTGAGCCAGGTGAGCAGTTTGTTACTATCTGAGGCTCGGAGTATGGGTTGCAGCGTATCAGCGGGGCGGGGAGGAATCAGTCCTTCGGCAGCAGCCAGGGCGTGCAGATCATGATTGCCAAGAACGGCTGTGACAGAAGATGGATGCTGAGTGTGGTAATCAACCA
>Ga0196972_1000881_pt1 | contig 10846 bp, 9 predicted proteins | sample S1v_2013CmetaG_FD_148618 | JGI IMG/M metagenome (GOLD analysis project Ga0196972, IMG submission 148618) | Soil microbial communities from Anza Borrego desert, Southern California, United States - S1+v_20-13C | ecosystem: Environmental > Terrestrial > Soil > Desert | place: USA: California... | reverse complement strand
GTACTGGTGATGCAGCTGTACTTCGCGGCCCAGATCTGGTGGTGGAAAGACCACAACCCGTCTTCGACCAGCTTCATGGACCGCCAGCTTGCCGTCCTGCGCGAAAAGGATCCGAATGCCCGGCTCAAGCACAAGTGGGTGCCGTACAACCGGATCTCGAACCACCTGAAGCGCGCCATCATCGCCGCCGAGGATTCCAACTTCTCGGAGCATGAAGGCGTGGACTGGGAAGCCATGCAGAAGGCCTACGAAAAGAACCTGAAGAAGGGCAAGGTCGTGGCAGGCGGATCCACCATCACGCAGCAGCTGGCGAAGAATCTCTTCCTCTCCGGCGAACGCAGTTACGTGCGCAAGGCGCAGGAGGTTGCGATCACCTACATGCTCGAATACATGTTGGACAAGGAGCGCATTTTCGAGATTTACCTGAATGTGGTCGAATGGGGCGTCGGCGTGTTCGGCGCCGAGGCGGCGGCCCAGCACTACTACGGAGTTTCCGCGGCCCAGCTGGGACCGGCGCAGGCGGCGAGGCTCGCTGTCATGCTGCCCCGTCCGCGCTTCTACGACAAGAACCGGGGTTCGGCCTACCTCCAGCGCCGCACCGAACTGATCCTGCGCCGCATGGGGGCGGCCGATCTGCCGTAAAACCAATTACAAGGGAGATGTCATGCAGTTGAAACACCAGAAGGGGTTGAGCCTGTTGTGGACCGCGGTTGTCGTGGGATTGGTGGCGCTGGCGGGGATGGTGGGGCTGATGTCCGCCCGTTACGAGCGCAATTACTTTGCGGAAGCGTGGAAAAAACTGACGAAGACCGATGTCGCGCAGGCCGTCCAGCAGACGCAGCAGAATGTTGCGAAGACCGAGGCGCCGCCGATCCGCAAATGCATCATCGACGGCAAGACCGTCTATTCCAACGTCGAATGCGACAAGGCCAACCCGACCAGCCAGAAAGTGTCGATCCACGACAGCAAGGGATTCGAAGCACCGAAAGTGCCGGTCGCGTCCACGCCCGAGGCGGAGGGGGCGCCGAGCATGCGCGACAAGCTGATCGACAAGGCCGTCAACCGTTGATTTTGGGCAGGACTTGCTGCTTGCCTGCCGCCATCGATATCAGTACACTTGCGCTGTTTTCGTCTTCGGAGACCCGTCTTGGGGAGTCCCAGTACACACAGTCGACCGTTATTGAACGGTGGATCGGCGAGATAGCGCTGCGGCGGCAACACCCTCCTGCGCCTCTCGCCAAACGCATTGGTGGGCGGCGCGACCAGGCCGAATTCATGGCCGCGTTCCCTGAATTGAATCGACCCCTCGCTACCGGCGAGGGGATGGCTGCATTTACAACATGAATGCAGCCGGGAGAGCTCATGATTAATGTTTTCGTCTTGCAGAACGGTCGCCTGAACCAGGTCAACATCGAGTCCCGCAACGACCTGGAAAATGTGGCGCCGGTCTGGGTCGACCTGACCGATCCGAACGACGAGGAGCGCGCCTGGGTCAAGAGCATCTACGGCGTGACGCTGCCCGGCGAGGACGAGGTCAAGGACATCGAGGCGTCCGCGCGTTATTACGAAGCGGAAAACGGCGACCTGCACTTGCGCACCGACTTCCTGCTGGAAGAGGATGACGGCCCGTCCCGCGTCGTCACCGTGGCGTTCATCCTGGCCAAGAACATGCTGTTCTCCGTCCATAACGACGACCTGCCGGTGTTCCGCCTCGTGCGCATGCGTGCGCGCTCGCGTCCCGGCTCCATCGCTGACTACAAGGATGTGCTGCTCGACCTGTACGCGACCGATGCCGAGTATTCCGCGGACGCGCTGGAGGGGATTTACCAGAGCCTGGAAGACGTCAGCCGCCGGGTGCTGCAGAAAGAACTCACCGACCAGGACGCTGCCGACGCGCTCAACGCGATCGCGCAGGAGGAAGACTTGAACGGCCGTATCCGCCGCAACATGATGGATACCCGCCGCGCGGTCAGCTTCCTGATGCGCGGGCGCCTACTGAACGCCGAGCAGTTCGAGGAGGCGCGGCAGATCCTGCGCGACATCGAATCGCTCGACGGTCATACCGCCTTCCTGTTCGACAAGATCAACTTCCTGATGGACGCCACCGTCGGCTTCATCAACATCAACCAGAACAAGATCATCAAGATCTTCTCGGTGGCCTCGGTTGCCTTCCTGCCGCCGACGCTGATCGCCAGCATCTACGGCATGAACTTCAACATCCTGCCGGAACTGAACTGGTCGTTCGGGTATCCGTTCTCCCTCGGCCTGATGCTTGTGAGCGCGGTAGCGCCGTTCCTCTACTTCCGCAAGCGTGGCTGGTTGAAGTGACGATGATGTCCAAGAGCGCGTAGCGCGATTGGAGATTGCGTTGTCATCCCGGTGTTACGCGCACACTGTACATTCTTCGAGTGAACGTCACTGGATTCCCGCTTTCGCGGGAATGACGGGGTGAGAGGAGGCGGCTGGGAAGCGATTGCCGGTGCCCGCACGCGGGCCAAGCAGGTGGCGCACATCGCGCCCTTCCCACGTCATTCCGGCGAAGGTCGGAATCCAGCGACGTTAAAGACGTCTCAGCGCACAGCCGCAAACGCCTTGCGCGCCGCTTCAACCGTCGCGTCGATCACCCCGTCGTCATGCGCTGCCGACACAAATCCGGCTTCGAACGCAGACGGTGCGAGATACACGCCAAGGTCGAGCATCGCATGGAAGAAGGCGTTGAACTTCTCCTTGTTGCAGGTCATGATCTCCGCATAGCTGCCCGGCACGCGCTCGCCGAAATACAAGCCGAACATGCCGCCCACTGCGTCGGCGCAGAAGGCAACGCCGGCATCCTTCGCGGCGGCCGACAAACCCTGCACCAGCTTGTTCGTCTGCGCCGTCAACGCTTCGTAGAAGCCCGGCTGCTGGATGATCCTGAGCGTGCTCATGCCCGCGGCCACCGCGACCGGGTTGCCGGAAAGCGTGCCCGCCTGGTACACCGGGCCGAGCGGCGCGAGGAAATTCATCAAGTCCTTGCGTCCGCCGAAGGCCGCGACCGGCATGCCGCCGCCGATCACCTTGCCCATCACCGTCAGGTCCGGCGTGATGCCGTACAGTTTTTGGGCGCCGCCGAGGCCGACGCGGAAGCCGCACATCACTTCGTCGAAAATCAGCACGGCGCCGTGCTGCGTGCAGAGCCGGCGCATCGTCTCCAGGAATTCCGGCGTCGCGCGGACAAGGTTCATGTTGCCCGCGACCGGTTCGACGATCACGCAGGCAATCTCGTTGCCCAGCTTGGCGAAGGTGTCTTCAAGCTGCTGCGCGTTGTTGTAGTCGAGCACCAGCGTGTGCTTGGCGAAATCTTCAGGCACGCCGGCCGAAGTCGGATTGCCGAAGGTCAGCAGGCCGCTGCCTGCCTTCACCAGCATGGAGTCCGCGTGGCCGTGGTAGCAGCCTTCGAACTTGATGATCTTGTCGCGTGCGGTCGCGCCGCGCGCCAGGCGCAGCGCGCTCATGGCGGCTTCGGTGCCGCTCGACACCAGGCGCACCTGTTCGACCGAGGGAAGGATGCGGCAGATTTCTTCCGCCATCTCGATTTCTCCTTCGGTCGGTGCGCCGAAGCTCAGCCCGCGCGTTGCGGCTTCCTGCACGGCCTTGATGACCGCGGGATGTGCATGGCCGACGATCGCCGGCCCCCAGGAGCCGATGTAATCGATATAGCGCTTGTCGTCCGCGTCCCAGAAATACGGTCCCTCGGCACGGGTAATGAAGCGGGGCGTGCCGCCGACCGAGCGGAAGGCGCGCACCGGCGAGTTGACGCCGCCCGGCGTGCTGACCTGCGCGCGGGCAAACAGAGTGTCGTTCTTGGAAGTCATACAAAAAGAAAAATCGGTTATTCGGTTATTGATCGGAGGCCTGGTCGGGTTCCCTGGCCCAGAAGTATCGGTCCGGAATGAGTTTCCCCATGCCGAGCCGGTGCGCGTTGGCGAGCGCGGCGTGGGTGAATTCCTGCGCTTCGAATACGGCTTCGGGCACATCGAGGCCGTTGGCGAGCAGGGCCGTGATGGTCGCCGACAGCGTGGAACCGGCGCCGCTGAAGGAGCCGGGGAGGCGTTGCCAGTCATCCTTGCGCAGCATGCCGGATTCGTCGAACAGGGCATTGGTGACGCCGTGCACGTCGCCCGGCGCGCCGGTGACGAACAGGTATTCGCAGCCCATGTCGATGAGGTGCATGGCATCCATCGGCAAGGTCTCGTCGCCGGACGGTTCGCGCCAGGTTTCGGCAAGCCGGGAGAGTTCGACGGCCGATGCAAGCAGCAGCGTGGTTTGGGGAATCAGGAGCTCGCGAATGGCGACAAGCAGGTCTTCGCTGTCCGGTCCCTGATCGGGCAAGGCAGACAGGAACGGGTCCAGGACGAGCGGGATGTCGGGATAATCGGAAGCGATCTCTGCGATCGCGGTCACGTTTTCGATGCTGCCGATCGCGCCCACCTTGAACGCGGCAACAGGCATGTCTTCCAGCACCACGCGAGCCTGGTCGGCCACCCAGTCCACATCGATCACCTGCACATCTTCCACGCGCGCGGAGTCGGCGATCAGGATGGCAGTCACGACGGACAATCCGTGGCATCCCATTGCGGCAAACGATGCGAGGTCTGCCTGGATGCCGATCGCACCGATCGGGTCGGTCGCCCCGAACGTCAGGATCAACGGGGAATTTTGGTTTTGCACAGCGGGTAGATTAAGATAGTCGACTTTGCATTTTACTTGATTGAAGGGCAGTCAACTGTGAGTAATAACGAGGAATTCAAGACTTGGATGTGTCTGATCTGCGGCTGGGTCTATGACGAAGCCGCCGGATTGCCGGAGGAGGGCATCGCGCCGGGAACGCGCTGGGAGGACGTCCCGATGAACTGGACATGCCCGGAGTGCGGCGCCCGGAAGGAAGACTTCGAGATGGTAGCTATTTGATTCTAGAAAGAAATATCTAAATCCGGCTGGCAAAATTCCACATGTCAATGTTATAGTTTTGGTAAGTTTCGCAGAAAAACCACGACTCTTTTCGTACGGGCAGAAGGTTGATATAAAGCATCTTGCTTTCTGTTACATTAGGGTCGTATATTGGGCGGAAGGTTACTGAGATTGACTTCATGACAACATCCCCGGATAACGCCAGCCTCAAAATCATGGTGATCGACGACAGCAGCACGATTCGTCGATCCGCCGAGATTTTTCTGGGCCAGGCCGGCTACCAGGTCGTGCTTGCCGACGACGGCTTCGATGCCTTGGCCAAGATGAACGATCACAAGCCGGCGCTGATCTTCTGCGACATCCTGATGCCGCGTCTCGACGGCTATCAAACGTGCGCGTTGATCAAGAAAAGCGCGAAATTTCACGCTACGCCCGTCATCATGCTTTCGTCCAAGGATGGCCTGTTCGACCGCGCCCGGGGAGCGATGGTCGGCTCCGATGCCTACCTGACCAAGCCATTCACCAAGGACAGCCTGCTGAAGACTGTCCGCGAGTACACCACCCAGCTTGTTACAAAGTAATTTTTCAGGATTGGAAAGTTCAAGATGCCCATACAAAAAGTTCTTGTGGTGGACGATTCGCCGACCGAGCGATATTTCCTGACGGACATTCTTGTTAAAAACGGTTTTTCCGTCTCCACCGCCGAAAACGGGGAAGAAGCCCTGCTGAAGGTCAAGGCAGACAAGCCGCAGCTCATCCTGATGGACGTCGTCATGCCCGGCCAGAACGGTTTCCAGATCACGCGCGCCATCGCACGCGACCCGGAGACGCAGGATGTACCCATCATCATCTGCACCAGCAAGGGGCAGGAGACCGACCGTATCTGGGGCTTGCGTCAAGGCGCGCGCGACTACATCGTCAAGCCGGTCGATCCCCAGGAACTGCTCTCCAAGATCGCTGCGCTCGGCTAAGTGCCCGCCATGACCCGGCAATCCTTGGATCTCCCATCCGATACCGCTTTGACTGACGTGGGCACCGGCCGCCGCACGCGCCTGCGCGAATTCCAGACAAAGCTTGTCGAACGCATGCAGGCGGCCGCGAGCGGCGTGGCAAGCCAGTCCAGCCAGCTTGGCGTGATGATCGGACAGACGCGCTGGCTGCTGAATCTCCAGGAAGCCGGTGAAATCGTCTCCGTCGGCCAGGTCACCAAGGTGCCGCTGACGCAGGAATGGTTCCTGGGCCTGACCAACATCCGCGGCAATCTCGTCAGCGTGATCGATCTTGCCCGCTTTTGCGGCATGGCGCCCACGTCCGTCGACAAGGAGAGCCGCATCGTTGCATTTGCACCGGCGCTTTCGTTCAACAGCGGCTTGCTGGTATCGCGGGTGATGGGCTTGCGCAACGTGGCGGAAATGACGCTCCAGGCGGATGAACAAGACCGCGAGAAAACGCCGTGGGCGGCACGACAATACATCGATCGGGAGTCCCAGGTCTGGACGGAACTCGACCTTTCATTAATCGTGCAGGACCCGCAGTTCCTGCATGTGGGCATCTGAAACCCAGCGACCTATCTGCCTGCGAGACAATCAGAATAACGAGGAGAGTCAGTAATGGCGTTCAAACTACCTTTCTTGGCCAAGGAAAAAAGCGACGGGCCGGTTGACGTGGCCGGACCTGCAATCGACATCGTGGTCGTGGCTGCAGCCCCGCAACCGGACGCTGCTCCGGCGATCGCGGCACAAGATCCGCAGGCAGCCGGGGAACGCCCCGCCCAGTCCGCCGAATCCACGCTGAACGCAACCTTCATCGGCGATGCGCTCGAAAAGACGGGCGACATCAAGCTGCCGCTCATCGGCCACCTGCCGCTCCAGCAACAGGTCCGCACCCTGCTGTTTACCCTGCTCGTCGCGATCGTCCTTGGCGTGGTAGGCGTGATGCTCAATACCAACCATTCGACGCTGGCTTCCACCCAGACGCAAATTGCCGGTGACGCGCTGATGCACTCGCAGCGTATCGGTAAGGCGGCGCCGAACGCGATCCAGGGCAACCTCGAGGCGTTCAAGCAGCTGGAAGAGAGCCGCAAGGAATTCAACCGCGACCTGACCGTGCTGTCCAAGGGCGGCGAGTACCAGGGCCGCGAGATCGCGCCGCCGTCGGATGAGGTGGCCGTGATGCTCACCGAGACGCAGAAGGTGTGGGGCAACTCCGACAAGGCCGCGGATACCATCCTGAAGCTGAAGAAGGAGCTGACCGGCTTCGGTACGACGCTGCAGAAACTGAACACGCTGTCCCCGGTCCTCCTTGAACTGACCGAGCAGATCGCCACGCTGAAAGCGCAGGGCGGCGCATCGCCGCGCGAGATTTCCGCCGCCGGCCAGCTGGTCATGCTGACCCAGCGCCTGGGCCGCAGCGCCAACGAATTCCTGACCTCCGAAGGTGTGAATCCGGAAACGGCCTTCCTGCTGGGCAAGGACACCAACACCTTCCGCGACATCACCGAGGGCTTCCTGAACGGCAGCGACGTGCTGCGCCTGACGGCAACCAAGGATGCGGACACCCGCGAAAAGCTGACCGAACTGCAAAGCGTGTTCGCCGAATACCAGCAGTCGGTGGGAACCATCCTCGGCAACCTCCAGAACTTCATCGCCGCCAAGCAGTCCGAGCAGCTCATCTTCGCGGAGAACGAAACCCTCAAGCAGCGCATCACCGCCCTGCAGAAATCCTACCGTGCGGAGGAAGACTCGCTGCACTGGACGTTCTGGCTGATGCTGGCCGCCGCCGTCGCCGCCGTCGTGGCCGCAGTCGGCATTGCACTGGTGCTGCTGCAGGACAGCCGCAACCGCACCAAGGAAGCGGACCAGCGCCGCCGCGAAGCGGACGAGCAGCGCCTGCTGGCACTGCAGAAGGAAGAAGAGGCGAAGCGCGCGAACGACCAGAACCAGGCGGCGATTCTGCGCCTGATGAACGAATTGCAGGAAGTTGCGGACGGCGACTTGACGGTGCAGGCAACGGTGTCGGAAGACATCACCGGTGCGATCGCCGACTCGGTGAACTACACCGTGGAAGAACTCCGCGGGCTGGTCAGCCGCGTGACGAGCACGGCGGAACAGGTGACCTCGGCATCCAACCAGGCGCAGGACATTTCCAACGAACTGCTCGAGGCGTCCCAGAAGCAGTCGCGCGAGATCCAGGAAACCGGCCAGGCGGTACTCGACATGGCGACGCAAATTACCGACGTGTCGAAGTCCGCGAACGAATCGGCAGAGGTGGCGCGCCAGTCGGTGGCGGCTGCGGAGCAGGGCGCCCGGGCGGTGGAAGACGCGATCAAGGGCATGAACGAAATCCGCGAGCAGATCCAGGAAACCTCGAAGCGAATCAAGCGCCTCGGCGAATCGTCGCAGGAGATCGGTGAAATCACCGAACTGATTTCCGACATTACCGAACAGACCAACGTGCTGGCACTGAATGCCGCGATCCAGGCGGCTTCCGCAGGTGAAGCGGGCCGGGGCTTCTCGGTGGTTGCGGAAGAAGTGCAGCGGCTGGCGGAACGCTCCGGCGAAGCGACCAAGCAGATCGGCGCGCTGGTCCGCACCATTCAGACCGACACCCACGATGCGGTCGCCGCTATGGAAAAGTCGACGCAGGGCGTGGTGGAAGGCGCGAAACTGTCCGATGCGGCCGGCGCGGCGCTGGCCGAGATTCGCAGCGTGTCGAATCGCCTCGCAGAGCTGATTCAAAGCATTTCCGCAACGACCGAGCAACAGGCGACATCCGCCAATGGCGTGGCACAGAGTATCCAGAACATCCTGACCGTGACCGAGCAGACGCAGATCGGTACGCAGCAGACTGCGCAGTCCATTCGCGAACTGTCCAAGCTGGCGGAGGAACTCAAGAACTCGGTGTCCCGTTTCCGCGTGGCGGCCTGAGAAAGTTCATTGCCGGAATCGGGCCGCAAGGCCTGCCAGTAAAGTAATGCCCGGCGGCGCGCCGCAGTGTCGGCACGCCGCCATTTGACCGCGAGGCTGTCATGACCACCTCCTCTCCCGCCCAGTCCACGGCCGATCGTTTCGATACCGGGCCGCTCTCCTGGGTGATCGGCGAAATCCGCGAAGCGCTCAACCGCTCCAAGGCGGCTCTCCATGACGCCGCCACCCAGGACGCCGATGCACAGCAGACGTCGCTGCGCCTGGCAAAGACTTACCTGCACCAGGCGCACGGCGCGCTGCAGATCGTTGATGTCGACGGCATCGCGATCATCACCGAAACGGTGGAAGACCTGCTGGAACGCGTCGACACCCGGCAGCTCGCGATGACAAAGGAACTGGCAGTCTCCATCGACGGCAGCTATCAGGCCCTGGTCGAATACCTCGACGAGCTGCTCTCGGGCATGCCCCACCAGCCGGTCCGCCTGTTCCCCTATTACCGGGCCTTGCTGGAAGCGCGCGGCGCGGAGCGCGTTCATCCTGCCGACCTGTTCTTCCCGAACCTGGCGATCCGTCCCCAGCTTCCAGCGGCAGACGAGGCGCGATCCGCCCGCCCGTCGAAGTACATGGTCATGCGGCAGCATTACGAAAGAGCCCTGCTGCCCTTCCTGCGGAGCACCGAGCGCGGCGCCGAGCTTGCCCACGCCGCCGCCATGCGCGACATCATCGGAGAGATCGAGCGGGTCCAGAGCAACCAGCAGACGCGCGCATTCTGGTGGGTCATGCATGGCCTGGCGGAAGAAGTGGCTGCCGGTCATATTCCGAACGAGATTTACGTCAAGCAGCTGTTCGCGCGCATCAACCTCCAGATCCGCCGGCTGTCGCAGGGATCGCCGAGCATTGCGGAACGCCTGTTGCGCGATGCCCTGTTCTTCATTGCGCGCGCCGCCGATCCATCTCCGCGCGCCAAACAGATCCGCCAGGTGTACCAGCTCGACGGCCTGGTGCCGCCGGATTACGACACCAGGCGTTACGGCCAGATCGACATGGATGCGCTTGCCGCCGCCAAGGAACGTCTCACCCAGGCCAAGAACATCTGGAACCGCATCGCCGGCGGCGATGCCAGCTTCGCGGACTCCTTCGAGCACGAGATGCACATGCTGGCCGACGCCGGCACACGCCTGAACTCGCCGCCGCTGTCCAAGCTGTTGCGGGAGCTGAAGGGCATTGCGCGCCACGCCGCGCACGCCAAGCCCGGCGACATGCTCGGCCTGGAGATGGCCACCGGCCTGTTGTTCGTCGAGAATGCACTGGGCCGCATTGCACGCCTGCCGGAGAATTTCGCGGAGCGCGCCGATGCGATGACGGCACGCCTGCTGGCCGTCGTTTCCGGCGACATGCCCGCGCAAAATGCGCCCTGGCTGGACGACATGTCGCGCGAAGCGCAGCAGCGGCAGACCATGACGGCGCTGGCCGGCGAAATGCAATCCAGCCTGCGTCAGGTCGAGAAGATGCTCGACGAATACTTCCGCGATCCTTCGCAGCGGGACGCGCTCGGCCAGCTCGACGGCATCCTGCACCAGCTCGAAGGCGCGCTGGCCGTGCTGGACCAGGACGACGCCATGCGGACCATCCAGCACACGCGCGCCGCCGTACAGCGTTTCATCGACGCGGACGAGGAGGAGACGCCGGAGCAAGGCACGTTCCAGCAGGTGGCGCAGAACGTTGGCGCGCTCAGCTTCTTCATCGAATCCCTGCATCTGCCGACCGGCGCCGAGACGAAGCGTTTTGCATTCGACGACAGCACCGGCACGTTTCGCGCCAACCTGATCGAGAAGGACGCGCAGAACGACAGCCAGCTCGATGTCGTAGTGGATACCGGCGCCGTGCCGCCGGAGGCCGCACGTGCGGAAGCGGAAGCGCCCGCGCCGGCACTGCCGACCGTGGAGGACGAACTGGCCTTCCATCAGCAA
>Ga0196972_1000880_pt1 | contig 10875 bp, 12 predicted proteins | sample S1v_2013CmetaG_FD_148618 | JGI IMG/M metagenome (GOLD analysis project Ga0196972, IMG submission 148618) | Soil microbial communities from Anza Borrego desert, Southern California, United States - S1+v_20-13C | ecosystem: Environmental > Terrestrial > Soil > Desert | place: USA: California... | reverse complement strand
GGTCCTCGGCGGGCAATGCGGCTTGGATATGCCGCAACACTGATATACCGCCCACCCCGGAATCAAACACGCCTATGGGCAGGTCGCAATTTATTGATGAGCTTGCCAAACAGATCGTCCTGTTAAATTTGTTGCGAGTTTAGCCGAACTCCATGTGTACTGTCATACAGCATGCTGTCATAGGTGCGCTGTAATATTCTCCGACAGGCTCGGCTACAATAGCCATTGAAGAGGAGACAGCATGGGTAACAGGCTTAGCAGAATCTATACGCGCACCGGCGATGACGGCACTACCGGGTTAGGCGACGGCACTCGCGTCAACAAGGACAGCTTGCGCGTGGAAGCCATGGGCACGGTGGATGAACTCAATGCCGTCATAGGGATCATGCTGACCGAACCGCTGCCCGAGCATATCAATGCCATTTTCACGCGTGTACAGCACGACTTGTTCGATCTGGGCGGGGAGATCTGCATTCCGGGCCACGCCATGGTCAAAGTAGAGCGCATAGCGGCGCTCGAGCAAATTCTGGATCAACTGAATGAGGACCTGCCGCCGCTCAAGGAATTTATTCTGCCGGGCGGCAGCCGTGCCGCTGCTTATTGCCACCTGGCCCGCACCGTATGCCGCAGGGCGGAACGCGATCTCATCAGGCTGCATCGCGAAGAGAGCGTAACCGAAATCTCAATGCAATACCTCAACCGCTTGTCCGATCTGTTGTTCGTGATATCCCGCGTTATGAACAAGCATGCGGGCGTGCATGACGTCCTCTGGAAAAATGAAAGCTAGTTAAGCTATTATTCTTCCATCTTATTGCCCTTCAGCTAGCCACTCTCTCTCCCTCATTTTCTAAAGCAACCGATCTCGGCTGTCTGCCTGCCCCTTCTGTAAGCATACGTTGCATGCATGCAACGTATCGTAATTAAAATTCCGGCTTTATATTCCATCTAGATATATTCATATTAAAACAAATTATTTTTCATTATTTAGCTGTATTGCTAAAGTGCGCAACGTTCGCTTTAAGAATGATGAGAAAGGCTTCGTATGCCGCAGACAACGTCACAAATTACCCACGACGTGGTGCAGGAAATTTTGCGTGCTCTTGATCAGCTTCGTTACGGGTCAGTAGAAATTACCGTACATGAAGGCCGCATCACTCAGATTGAGCGTCGTGAAAAAGTGAGATTTAACCAGACGTCTGTGCAAGAAACTGCACGCATCCAGCCTACTGCCAAAGCAGCGGCCATTTAAGATTAAAAATTAATGTACTGGCCGGACCGCCGGAAGTAGAAATTCAAAGGGGTTATAGATTATGTATTTGAAGAGAAAAAAGATTACACAATTGCTGATCGCCAGCGGCGTGCTTCTGGGCAGCAATTTCGCTTTTGCCAACGATAACGATGAACTGGAAAAGCTGCGCACGCTTGTGCAGGAACTGGACCAGAAAGTCCGCGTTCTCGATCGAAAAAGCGAACTTGCAGCTGAAGAAGCTGTAGCCAAGAAAAAGGAAACGCCCGTGCTTGTCGCAAGCGACAAGGGTTTCGCACTCGAATCGGCTGACAAGAAATTCCAGTTCAAACTCAGCGGTCTACTGCAGGCCGACCAGCGTACATTCCTGGATGATGACACCACGACAGGTGTCGCCGGTGGCAACCTCAACGACGAATATCTGCTGCGGCGCGTACGTCCTACGTTCAGCGGCACGCTGTTTGGCATATACGATTTCCGCTTTACTCCTGATTTCGCGCCCAATACGCCCAACGTGCAGGACGCGTTCATCAACGCGCGATTTACTCCTTGGTTCAAGGTGCAAGCCGGTAAATTCAAGGTGCCCGGCAGTCTGGAACGTCTGCAAAGCGGTGGCGACATCCGTTTTGTCGAACGGTCCTACGTCGCGAATGCCATATTGCCTAACCGCGATACTGGCGTGCAGCTGCATGGCGATGTGCTCAACGGCAAGTTGACCTATGCTGCAGGTATTTTTGATGGTCAGGCTGATGGCGGTAGTAGCGGTACCTCGGGCTCCAATAACGGCGACAGCAACAAGGATAAGGAATACGCGCTGCGTGTCTTCGCTGAACCGTTCAAAGGCAGCGATACCATTTTCGACGGCCTGGGCCTGGGTATTGCAGGGACGACCGGCGATTTCAGCAAGACCGCCGGCAGCCTCGCCAACACGAACTACCGCTCTGCCGGTCAACAGACAATTTTCCAGTACGCCGCTGACGTGTTGGGCGATGGTCAGCAGACCCGCATTTCGCCGCAGTTTTACTACTACTACGGCCCATTCGGCGTAATCGGCGAATACGCCAAGTCCTCTTTGGATGCCAAGCGCGGTTCCAATGAAGCGACGCTGGACAATGACGCTTGGCAAATTGCCGCCACGTATGTACTGACGGGTGAAAACAACTCGTTCAAGAGTATCGCGCCTAAGCGAGACTTTGACCTCGAAAAAGGTGGCTGGGGCGCTTGGGAAATTGCTGCACGATATTCCGAGCTCAACCTCGACAGCCGTGCCTTTACGGGCGCTGCCGGTGTACGTTTCGCCAATGCTGCCTCGACCACGAAATCGGCTGAATCCTGGGCTCTTGGCCTTAACTGGTACCTCAACAAGAACGTGAAAATACAAACCACTTATGAACAAACCAAGTTCGAAAGCGCGCTTGTAAACGTTCGGGACCGTGCCGATGAAAAAGCGCTATTCACACGCTTCCAGGTTGCTTTCTAACTCAACAACAATCTATATAACTAAGGAACCACAAATGAAAACAGCATTCCTCAGCCTAAGCGCACTTATCGCAGCGCTGGCGTTCGCGAATCCTTTAACGGTATCTGCCGCTGAAGTTTCGCTGCTTAACGTGTCATACGATCCGACACGCGAGCTTTACCAGGACTTCAATGCCGCCTTTGCCAAATACTGGCAAGCCAAAGCCGGCGACAAGGTCACGGTCAAGGCTTCACATGGCGGCTCCGGCAAGCAGGCGCGTTCCATTATCGACGGCCTGGATGCAGATGTCGCCACGCTGGCACTGGCTTATGATGTGGACCAGCTTGCCGACAAAGGCAAGCTGGTCCCCAAGGATTGGCAAAAGCGCCTGCCGCACAACAGCTCGCCTTACACCTCGACCATCGTCTTTCTCGTGCGCAAGGGCAATCCCAAAGCCATCAAGGATTGGGATGATGTCGTGAAACCTGGCATCTCAGTAATTACGCCTAATCCCAAGACTTCCGGCGGCGCGCGCTGGAACTACCTGGCCGCCTGGGCCTATGCCTTGAAGAAAAACAACAATGATGAAGCCAAGGCCAAGGAATTCGTCGGCAAGCTATACAAGAACGTGCCCGTGCTTGATACCGGCGCGCGCGGTTCCACCACAACCTTTGTCGAACGCGGCATTGGCGATGTATTGCTGGCCTGGGAAAACGAAGCGTTCCTGGCACAGAAAGAGCTGGGCCCGGACAAGTTTGAAATTGTGGTGCCTTCGCTCTCCATTTTGGCCGAGCCGCCTGTCACCGTGGTCGACAAGGTCGTGGACAAGCGCAAAACCCGTGCAGTAGCCACTGCCTACCTCCAGTATCTGTATACGGAAGAAGGCCAGGAAATTGCAGCCAAGAATTACTACCGTCCACGCCTGGAATCGGTAGTCAAGAAGTACGAAAAGCAGTTCCCGAAAATCAACCTGGTCACTATCGACAGTCCATTTGGCGGCTGGCAAAAGGCTCAAGCGACCCATTTTGCTGACGGCGGCGTTTTCGACCAGATCTACCAGAAGTAATTAAACCAGCGGTTCCGCCGGTTTTTATCAGGAGACAGCACATGAGCACAGCTTTAATTATAAGCGGCGACCCAGATCAACGGCATCAAGCATTGTTCGGCCACAAGGTAGGCGATGGCAGGAAAGTGATTCCGCACGACACTGAGCTCATCGTGCTCATCACTGATTAGATCAACCATACCTTTACCCACAAAATCAAACAGAACGCGGCGTCAGAGTTGTTTACACGCCCAACGGTTCGGCTACCTTGCCACAGGCTGCAAGGGGTAAAACATGGGCTGACTTCGATTGCAAAAGTCTAGCGCCCGACATCTAACCAAGCATCTCTTCCCTATCCGGCGATCCCTCCAGATTACCGGATTTCTTTCGTCGCATTCAGCTAGACAACTCTCTCACATCAGATAGATTGGCTGGATCTGATCGAATACAGTCCAAAGGAGATATTCACTTTAAGACTCCATTGGCTAAATTTCCCAAGCTCTTAATTTACAATTAATTAAGAATGCGCTGTCCTACTTTTGGCTGTATTAATATGGAGAAGAAATCGGGCTAATGCGCTGATAATAAAAATGAAACTCCTGCGAAGTCATAGGTCTATATTGTAATCAGACACCCATGCCTCTCTGATTATTGTTAAGTCCGCGGTCAGTGTTGGCCTTGGTGTGTTCTGGTGACTCGATAACGCTACTTGCAAAGGAGAACAAAATGCACAATTCAAGAGCCATTGCAGCCTCAATAGTACTCGCCCTCGGTGTGCTCGTCTCGGCTCCTGCGTTGGCGGCGGAGCACGCCATGAAAGGCCATATTTCCATTATCCCATCCGAAATCAAGTGGACCGATGCCCCATCCATCGGACCTGGTGCAAAGCTCGCGGTTTTGGAGGGCGATCTAAAGCAAGCCGCCCCGTTCACCATGCGCATCAAGCTGCCGCCCAACTTCAAGGTGCCAGCGCACACCCATCCCGTGTTTGAGCGGGTCACCGTGCTGTCCGGAACTTTCCATTTGGGAATAGGAGAGAAGTTTGATTCCGCCAAAGCCACAGCCTATCCCGCTGGCGGCGTCACTATGATGCCCCCCGGAATGCCCATGTTCGCCTACACCACTGACGAAGAGACCGTCATTCAGATTCACGGCACTGGTCCCTGGGGCATCAAGTACCTCAATCCGGCGGAGGATCCAAGAAATAAATAACTGTCTCCCTAACATGGAGAAGGGCGCCGCGAAAGGTATGCGGCGCCCCTCAATCCATACGTTCTGAATGCCCATAATGGATACTTCCTGGGTAAACCCGTGACAGCCAGGGAATTGCAACCGTCTCAATTTATGCGGCCGATCATTAGAGTGGCGGCCTAATGTAAATAACCACCGATCTCCTCCTCAGGCTGGTGATTTTCCCGGATAAAGCCAGCCTTTTTTATGCTCGAAAGTTATATGGATATTCGAACTTATTATTTTTAGGACTTAGCACGCTCTGTTACATTGGCAGCCGCTTCAGATAATGAATAGTAAAAAATGCCTCAATCAAACACTAAAAAACGTCGCAACGTCCTGCCCGGATTTAATCTTTCCCTAGGTTATACCCTGCTTTATCTGAGCCTGATCGTCCTGATCCCGCTTTCGGCTGCATTCATCCGCACCACCGAATTGAGTCTGGAGCAGTTCTGGACCGTCGTGACTGCTCCGCGTGTCGTCGCCTCATACAAGTTGACTTTCGGCGCTTCCTTGATCGGCGCGCTCATCAATGCTTTCTTTGGCCTACTGACGGCCTGGGTGCTAACGCGCTACACCTTTCCCGGCAAGCGTCTGATCGATGCATTAGTGGACTTGCCGTTCGCGCTGCCTACGGCAGTCGCCGGTATTGCGTTAACTGCCGTCTATGCCAGCAACGGCTGGATCGGCAGCGTGCTCGAACCGCACGGCATCAAGGTAGCGTTCACGCCGTTGGGCGTCATCGTAGCGCTAACCTTTATCGGCCTGCCGTTCGTGGTGCGTACGGTACAGCCGGTACTGGAAGACCTCGAGGCTGAAATCGAGGAAGCTGCAGCAAGCCTGGGCGCCAACCGTTGGCAGACCTTTCAGCGCATCATCATGCCTGCGCTGTGGCCTGCCCTGCTAACGGGTTTTTCCCTGGCATTTGCACGCGCCATCGGCGAGTACGGCTCCGTCATCTTCATTGCCGGCAATATGCCCATGGTCTCGGAAATTACCCCGCTCATCATCATCACAAAACTCGAGCAATACGACTACGCTGGCGCTACTGCCGTCGCTGTGGTCATGCTGGTGCTTTCCTTCCTATTGCTGTTCGCCATAAACGGCCTGCAATGGTGGAGCAGCCGCCGCAACTCGGCTTCACGTTAGGAACTTATTGTGTCCGCAATCATTCTTGCCACGCCCCAAACGAGCTACAAAGCCAAGGTCGCCCATAGCCGCGCTACTTCCGAGCCGGCATGGATACGCTGGACACTGATCAGTGTTGCCCTTGTGTTTCTGAGCCTATTCCTGTTTATCCCGTTGGCCGCGGTTTTCACCGAAGCCTTGCGCAAGGGCTTCGATGTCTACATCGCCGCGCTGGTAGAACCGGATGCGCTGTCCTCGATCAAGCTGACCTTGATTGCCGCCGCCATCGCCGTGCCGCTAAACCTCGTGTTCGGCCTGGCCGCAGCATGGTCGATTGCCAAGTTCGATTTCAAGGGCAAGAGCTTGCTGGTTACCTTGATCGACCTGCCGTTTGCGGTATCGCCCGTCATTGCCGGGCTTATCTATGTGCTGATTTTTGGCCTGCAAGGCTGGTTCGGCGGCTGGCTATCGGATCACAATTACAAGGTCATTTTTGCCATTCCTGGCATCGTGCTGGCCACTATTTTCGTGACTTTCCCCTTCATCGCGCGGGAACTGATCCCGCTCATGCAGGCACAGGGCAAGGAAGAAGAAGAGGCTGCGCTGGTGCTGGGCGCCTCAGGCTGGAAGATGTTCTGGCGCGTGACCCTGCCTAACATCAAATGGGGCCTGCTGTATGGCGTGATCTTGTGTAATGCCCGCGCCATGGGCGAATTCGGTGCGGTCTCGGTCGTATCCGGCCATATCCGCGGCCTGACCAACACCATGCCGCTGCATGTGGAAATCCTTTACAACGAATACAACTACGCCGCCGCTTTTGCCGTGGCCTCGCTGCTGGCTTTCCTGGCCCTGGTGACGCTGGCGCTGAAAACCTTCATTGAATGGCAAAGCACGCGCCTTGCCGCGCAAGAAGTCGAAGAATCCAAGGAGTAAATCATGAGCATAGAAATCCGTAATGTCCGTAAAAACTTCGGCAGCTTCAGCGCGCTGAACAATGTCAGTCTCGATGTACCCAGTGGCGAGCTGGTTGCGCTGCTCGGCCCTTCCGGTTGCGGCAAGACCACGCTGCTGCGCATTATCGCCGGCCTTGAAACGCCCGACAGCGGCAGCATTTCGTTCCACGGCCAGGAAGCCACTGACCGTGACGTGCGCGAGCGCCAGGTAGGTTTTGTGTTCCAGCACTATGCGCTGTTCCGTCATATGACCGTATTCGAGAACGTGGCTTTCGGCTTGCGCGTGCGTCCCAAGAAAACCCGCCCGAGCGAAGCTGAAATCCACCGCCGCGTGCATGAACTGCTGGAACTGGTGCAGTTGGACTGGCTGGCCGACCGCTATCCGCCTCAACTTTCCGGCGGCCAGCGCCAGCGAATTGCACTGGCACGCGCTTTAGCCGTGGAACCCAAAGTGCTGCTGCTCGACGAGCCGTTCGGCGCGCTCGACGCAAAGGTGCGCAAGGACTTGCGCCGCTGGCTGCGTCGTTTGCATGACGAACTGCATATCACGAGTGTGTTCGTGACACACGACCAGGAAGAGGCGCTAGAAGTCGCCGACCGCATCGTTGTCATGGACGGCGGCAAGGTCCAGCAGATCGGCACGCCAGAAGAGGTGTACGATAATCCGGCTTCGCCTTTCGTCTACAAGTTTCTCGGCAACGTCAACCTGTTCCACAGCCGGGTGCATGCCGGCTTTGCCCGTATCGGCGACCTTGAGCTTGCGCTGGACGAACATCATGAAGCCGATAATGCGTCGGCATTGGCTTATGTGCGCCCGCATGACATCGACATCCTGCGCGATAACGACAGCGGCTCAGCTTTCCGTGCCGCGATCCAGTACATCCATTCGGTCGGCCCAGTTGTACGCCTGGAACTCAAGCGCGACGACGATAGCGAAATCATCGAAGCCGAGCTGACGCGTGAGCGTTTTCGTGAGCTAGCCCTGAGCCAGGGCGAGCATGTTTTCGTCAAACCGCGCAACCTGCGCATATTTCTGGAGGCGCACGCTGGCGCTTAATCCAACTTAGAGGTGCGGCCCTGGCAGGGCTTGCGTTATAATTCGTGAACTTAGCGCTTCGCGGATGCACAGGCTGCACCTCTAATGATCAAAAAATTGCTGCAACGAGTTTTCAGTTCGGGCAACTCCAAACCAAAACAGAAGTCGGCGACGCGCGCCGGCGCGACGCTCAGCAACACTTCCAATGCCAAACGCATTTCCAGCAAGGTCCATCGCATAGACCGTAAGCTGCTGAGCACTGGTGCGCTTAGAACCACGCAAGAGCTGCAGAAGGCGGGTTACGAAGCCTTTGTGGTTGGCGGGGCTGTGCGCGATTTACTGCTGAAACAGCGTCCTAAGGATTTCGACATCGCCACGAATGCCACGCCGGAACAGGTAAACCGCGTGTTTCGGCGCTCGCGCATCATCGGCCGGCGCTTCCGCCTTGTGCATGTCATGTTCGGCGATGAAACCGTGGAAGTATCGACCTTCCGCGGCAGTCATTTGACCGAGGAAACCGATGTGCATGCCAAGGTCGCGGAAAGCGGCCGCATCCTGCGCGACAATGTATTCGGCAATCAGGAAGAAGACGCTGTGCGCCGCGACTTCACGGCCAACGCGCTCTACTACGATCCTTCTTCTGAAGAAATTCTCGACTTCCACAACGGCGTGGCCGACATCCAGGCCGGCATTCTGCGCATGATCGGCGACCCGGTTACGCGTTACCGTGAAGACCCGGTACGCATGCTGCGCGCCGTGCGCCTGTCCGCCAAGCTCGGCCTGAAACTGGACAAGGCTACCGAAGCGCCTATCCCAAAATTGGCCGACGCTTTGCAGGATGTACCGCCATCGCGTCTGTTCGACGAAATGCTCAAGCTGTTCCTGTCGGGACATGCCATGGAAAGCGCGAAGGAGCTGCGCAAACACGGGCTACATCATGGCTTGCTGCCGCTGCTGGACGTGGTGCTGGAACAGCCCATGGGCGAGCGCTTCGTCAATCTGGCCCTGAAGAATACCGATGAACGTGTGCTATCCGACAAGCCCGTATCGCCCGGCTTCCTGTTCGCGACGCTGCTCTGGCACGAAGTCCTGGCAGCCTGGCAGAAGTATGAAAAACAGGGCCATCGCGCCATCCCCGCGCTACACATGGCCATGACTGAAGTTAGCGACATCCAGGCCGAAAAGCTCGCCATCCATAAGCGCTACAGCGCTACCATGAAGGAAATCTGGGGCTTGCAGCCCAGGTTCGAGCAGCGCGCCGGCAAGCGCCCTTATGGCTTGCTCGAGCATCCGCGTTTCCGCGCCGCCTACGATTTCCTGCTGCTGCGCTGCGCATCGGGAGAGTTGCCGCAGGAACTGGGCCAGTGGTGGACCGACTTTTCCAACGCCGATGCCGAGCAGCGCCATGCCATGCTGTTACCGGATACCACACCAAAAAAACGCCGACGCCGGCGCAAAGCCAAACCAGCTGCGACAGCAGGTGACAACGAAGCATAATGAGCATTGCTTTCATTGCATTAGGCAGCAATTTGCAGCAACCGCAACAGCAAGTCGAGCAAGCATTCCAGGAATTGGCGCTGCTACCGCAATCCAGGCTGCTTAAATGCGCCTCGTTATACCGTACGGCCCCGGTAGGCTATGACAACCAGCCGGATTTCATTAATTCCGCGGCAACACTTGAAACCACGCTATCGCCGCTGGAATTGCTGCGCGCCCTTCTGGACATCGAAAACCGGCATGGGCGCGAACGACCGTTTCCGAACGCGGCGCGCGTGCTGGACCTGGATCTGCTGCTGTACGACGATGTCATAATGAACACTGCGGAGCTGACGCTGCCGCATCCGCGCATGCATGAGCGTGGCTTTGTGCTATTGCCATTGGCGGAAATTGCACCTGAACTGCTGATCCCGCAGCATGGTAAGGTGGCCGAGCTTGCGCAGAAATGTGCCGATCAAGGCGTGGAAAAAATAAGCAATAAGGAATAAAAGCTTAGCTGTATGAGCATCATAGAAAAATTCCCTTACATCGTCATCGAAGGGCCCATAGGCAGCGGCAAGACCACGCTTGCGCGCAAGCTGGCCGATCGCTATACGGTCAACCTGCTGCTGGAAAATGCCGAAGCCAACCCCTTCCTGCCGCGCTTTTATACAGATGTGCAGCGCTATGCCCTGCCCACCCAGCTGTTTTTCCTGTTTCAGCGTGCGGGCCAGATCAGTGATTTGAGCCAGCGCGACATGTTCAACCAGGCAATCATTGCCGACTTTTTCCTGGAAAAAGACCCCTTGTTCGCACGGCTCAACCTGGACGACGAAGAGTTCTCGCTTTACCGCCAGATCTACCAGCATCTGCAGCTCAAGGCTTCCAAGCCGGACCTTGTGATCTATCTGCAAACGCCCGTCGATGCACTGGCCGAACGCATCAATCAACGCAACATCCGCTATGAGCAGGATATTCCGCGCGAGTACCTGGAGCGCCTGGCCGATACCTACAGCGATTATTTCCATCAGTACGACGCTTCGCCCATCCTCATTGTCAATAATGAAAAATTGAATATCGCCGCTAACGATGCTGCCCTCGATCTGCTGATTGAGCGCATCATGCAGATACGCGGCCGACGCGAATTCTTTAACCCCAATTTCGAGTAATGAACCTAACCAACCTTCAGCAGATGGCAGACCGCGGCGAAAAAATCGCCGTGCTCACGAGCTACGACGCGAGTTTTGCCACGCTCTGCGAAAACGCCGGTGTCGACGTGCTGCTGGTCGGCGACTCTCTGGG
>Ga0196972_1000879_pt1 | contig 10875 bp, 11 predicted proteins | sample S1v_2013CmetaG_FD_148618 | JGI IMG/M metagenome (GOLD analysis project Ga0196972, IMG submission 148618) | Soil microbial communities from Anza Borrego desert, Southern California, United States - S1+v_20-13C | ecosystem: Environmental > Terrestrial > Soil > Desert | place: USA: California... | reverse complement strand
TGGGCCGCGTGGAGTGGCCTATGGTGTAGATGCTGCGTTGGACTTGTGAGTTCATGCTGTCACTTTAACAAGGCGGGGGCATCATGTATGGCGGCTTGCTCACATTCGAATATTCCCTGGTACAGGACTCGTACCTTGCACCGTTTTGGTTCGGCCTCGTACATACAGCCTACCGGCCGCCGAGTAGCATGGATTCGTGATCAAAAACAAAGCTCCCGATTGAGGGGGCGGCAAGCGAACTCATGGACGTTTCATACCCTACTTCGAATCCTATAGGTGTCTCGCGCACTGCAAACTCATCCGTCACTGACGATGCCGTTGATGTCGATTCCAATCCCGTGCGGGCTTCAACTGCAGATTGGGCATCAGCAAGCGACAGGCGCACTGCCGAAGTGCATCGCAGCCTGGCCTGGTTCAACGCGCGCAGACTTGCGCCCGGCCAGGTGTCCGACAGCTGGGAACGCGAGCTCGACATGGAATACCGCATGCGGCTCACCGAAGGCCGTTTCCTGGAACAGGAGCGACGCAAGGTCAGGCTGCTCGTGCAGGATATCCCGAACGACCCAGAGGCCTTCGTCATGTGGTTCGAAGGCCTGAAGACAGCAGGTCCAGGCCAGGGTGATCCGTTATTCACTTGGCTTGCGGACAAAGCCTCCATGGAACAGATGCGCTGGTTCCTCACGCAGGAAGCCGCTGGCGAGGCCGGCTTCGACGACCTGGTCGCCATGGCACAGGTCAAGCTGCCCACCCGGCCCAAACTGGAAATGGCGCGAAATTATTGGGATGAGATGGGGCGCGGCCATGAGCGCGGCATGCATGGTCCCATGCTGTCTGCCGTGGTAGAAGACCTGGACTTGCGGCCTACGATTGAAAACACCATCTGGCAATCGTTGGCGCTTGCCAACCTCATGGTCGGCCTGGCGACCAATCGCCGCTATGCCTATCACGCCATCGGCGCGCTGGGCGTCATCGAGCTGACGGCACCTACGCGCGTAGGGCTGGTCAATGAAGGCCTCAAGCGGCTGGATATCGAATTCGAAACGCGCAAGTATTTCCAATTGCATGCCACGCTGGATATCGAGCATTCCAAGGCATGGAATGAAGAAGTGCTGTATCCCCTGGTCAAGGAAGACCCAAGTACCATGCAGCCGCTGGCCGAAGGTGCGCTCATGCGGCTCGCATGCGGAGCAAGCTGCTTCGAGCAATACCGCCGGCATTTCGGCCTGGCGCGGCTTCATTAGAACGGATCGCTAACGCTCAACCACTCAGCCGTCCAGATATCCCAGCCGAGCCAGCGTGCCCCAGCCGCCGTTGATGACGCGTTCGCCGATGTCATTGCGGTAGCGCAGGTTGGGTGCCACCACCTTGCGCGCCACGGCATAAGCATTGCGTGATGCCTGTTCCACGCTCGCGCCCAGCCCGGTTGCCACACCCACACATCCTGTCAGTCCGCTAGTGACCAGTTGTCCATCCTGCAGGGCCACTTCTGCCCAATGCAGATGCTGCTCGTCCTCAGGTGTCAGGTGGTCGCGGAAAAAGACGGGCGTACCCTTGCCGGTTTCCTCATAACCCTGCGGGTATGGAAAAGTCGGCACCGTGAGCACTACGCCAGTGGCAAATCCGGCCCGGGTGGCGAATGTCAGACTATCTCGCCGCAACAGGCTACGGAACATGCTGTCCCAGCTTTCCTCATGCAGGACACTGCTGATGATGGTGCCCGGATATCCGAAACGGCTCGTGAATTCCAGCGGCCACAAACCCTCATCGTTGGCGATGAGGTTGAGGTTGATGTACCCGCAATAGCCGCCTACTCTTAGCTGGTCCCGCATGCGGCCCAGTGTAAGCTCAAAGATACGCTCGCCGCCGCCGTAGCTGACAACGGTTCCCATCTCGCCGGTAAGTTCGCCCATCTCGCCAGGAAAAAGGCGCTTGTGTTCAAAATCCAGCAAAACCGGCTTCAGGAAGTCCTCGCCGTTGAAATACGCGCCTACGCCGACTTCCACGCCTTCTACAAACTCCATGAGCACAAAATCCGGCAGCCAGTTCTCGCGCCACTGAGCTTTCTGCAATTGCAGGAATGCCATCATGTCGCTGCCGCTGCTCAGCTCGCCGATGTAGTTTTTTGTGCGCTGGCTGTTGGCGTCGTTGAGCTTGAAGACATAGCGTGCTGGCGTCTGCCGGATGAAGTCGATGGCTGAGCTGAAGTTGGTGAAACGATGCGATTGCACGGTCTTTAGACCCAGTTCACGCAGGGTCTGCTGGCCGAATTCCCGTTCGTTCTCCAGTCGGTCGCCATAGGCTGAACCGCCGATGACGTGATAGCCGGCCTGCCGCAGCTCGTCCTGCAATTCGCCGCGGATGGCCGATTCAAACAGGATGACGCCTTCGCGGCCGGCTTCACGTATCCACCCAAGTTGGGCTTCCCAGTCAGGTACGCGATCCAGCATGCCGCCGAAGACATCGTGCGCCTGCGGGTCATCAATGTAGACCCGCACTTCATGGCCGGCCTGGCCAAGCTGTTGATATACCCGGCCGAGGTCGCAGGTTTCGCCGATGCCAAGAAACCTCATGGGAGATGTTTGATCAGGGATGTTCAGGCACTGAGCAGTGCCGGTACTTCGCGTTCATGCGTGCGCGAGCGCGCTGCGCTCATATCTATGGGGTGCTTGACCTGGATGACGAGCGACACGGCGGCAATGCGCTCGACTTCCGCATAGGCCGGATTGTCGAGTTCCTCGCCGAACACATCGGGATCGATCTCCCGGTATTCGTGTTCGATGTCGGGATGCTGCAGCGCTTCATGCACGGTTTCGCGGAAAGTATCGTGGCCTTTGACGATGGCCGATGCGGTATACAGCACCATGAGCCCGTTGGCGGCCAGCCGCGGCAAGCCTTCAATCACGATGCGTCGCGACAGCTCAGCGCCCAGCGAACCGCCGCCATGTCGGTAAGTTCTGCCATGGGTATCAACCAGATACGGCGGGTTGGCAATGATGAGATCCAGCGGCGCACCCACGTGGGCATATAGATCGCCCTGGCGCATGATGGGCGGCTCCAGCCCGGCCAGCGCTGCATTGATGGCGGAATACTGTAGCGCCAACGGGTTCAGGTCTGACAGGATGAGCTGCGGTGCAGCGTCATCGAGCAGGCGCCGTGCCACAATGCCACCGGCACCGGAACCGCAGCCCATGTCCGCAACGGTGCTGATATGGCTGGTGTCGAAACGGTTGAGGATGTTCTCGATGAGCGTGGCAAAACGGTAGGTATCCGGCCCGAAGAATACGGCGTCGCCCTTGCTCGTGGGATAGCCAGAATGCAGGAACAGCAGGTCGCCCAGCGTGGAGAACCTGATCCTGCTGCGCAACAGGCCGGGATTGTCGTCCACGGCGTCGGCTTCGCGTAGAAGGGAGAGCGCCTCCTCGGGTAGCAGATCCGCTCTGAACGGCAGATTCCAGCCGAAAATATCTTCCAGCGTCCTCGCTTCGCGCGCGGGATCGCGACCGATTACGCGCGCATGCGTAGCAGGAGTGACGGTGACGAACTCATAGCCCTGCTGCCTGAGCCAGGTGCCCAGGCGGAACAAAGGCTCCTGTTCGACAGGCCTCGTTTTTGAGGTGCGATTCATATCCTGGCTTAAGCTACGCGAGCTTTCTGCATGGCTCAGTTCGATACAGAACAGAAGCCCCATGCCCTCCTGGCATTTAATGTACTCGCATAACTAATACCGGAATTGAGGGAATAGATGAGACAACACCTTGGGAATCCGGTTGATCCATTGAATTCGAATCCCGTTAATCAAGTTCCTGATGTAGAGAGTATGAGTGAGCTAGTGGCAGTTTGCAGTTTGAAGAAGAAGGTAGTGAATGAGCTGGCCTCGTTCCTGAACGTGGTCCCCCAGCAGATCAACAGCTGGGACAGGAAAGTGGTCGATTACCTCGTGCAGAACCCTGATGTTTTTGTCGAGTTCAAGAACAGTTGTCATTACAACAAGTGGGAAATCTACCAGGCCATCCGCTTTGACGGCAAAGTCGCGGACAGCCAGGTGAATGGACCACAACGCTCAATGAGCGCATAAGCCGGAGAATTTAGATCATGAAAGTGGATGTCCTGGTTGTGGGGGCAGGCTTTTCAGGTGCCGTTGTTGCCGAGCGGCTTGCCAGTCACGGATTTGATGTACTCGTTATCGACAAGCGTCCGCACATCGCGGGCAATGCCTATGACACGCATGACCCGCACGGCGTACTGATTCATCCTTACGGCCCGCACATCTTCCATACCAACGGCATGCGTATTGCCGAATACCTGTCGCAATTCACGCGCTGGCGTCCCTATGAGCATCGCGTGCTGGCCAAGGTGGAAGAGCAGCTGGTGCCCATTCCCATCAACATTGATACGGTCAACCAGCTGTACGGCCTGAATCTGGACGAAAATACCATCCAGGGCTTCTACGATTCGGTGCGCGAACCGCGCGAGAAAATCGAAACCAGCGAGGATGTCGTCATCAATGCCGTGGGCCGCGACCTGTATGAGAAATTCTTCCGCGGTTACACCCGCAAGCAGTGGGGACTCGATCCTTCACAGCTATCTTCTTCGGTTGCCGCTCGCATTCCCACGCGCACCAACCGCGACGATCGCTATTTCACCGATACTTTCCAGAATATGCCGCTCGAAGGCTATACGCGCATGTTCGAGAATATGCTGGACCACCCGAACATCCATGTGGAAGTGGGCGTTGACTATTTCGCCCTGCGCGACCGCATCAAGGCGCGGCATACCGTATTCACCGGGCCGATCGACGCTTATTTCAACTACCAGTTCGGTAAGCTGCCGTATCGCTCGCTGCATTTCGAACATGAGCACAAGCCCGATACGCAGACTTATCAATCGGTGGGCACGGTCAATTACCCCAACGATTTCGATTTCACGCGCATCACCGAATTCAAGTACCTGACCGGCCAGTCGCACAGCGGCACGTCCATCGTGCGCGAATTCCCGCGCGCCGAAGGCGATCCGTACTATCCCGTCCCGCGTCCTGAGAACGAGGCGCTGTTCAAGCAGTACGAAGCGCTGGCCATGCGTGAATACGACGTCACTTTTGTCGGGCGCCTGGCGCAATACCGCTACTACAACATGGACCAGTGCGTGGGTGCGGCGCTCAAGGCATCCGAAAATATCCTCCTGAAACTGGGGGCCAAGGCAGAGGCATCGACGGCCCAAAACGCTGCTCTTTAAGCGCTGCAGCCGCCCAGGCATTCTTACGGATGATGGCATGACACAACATTCAGGTTCTGATTCCGCCTCATTGCTCTGTCGTCCGGAGCTGTGGGGCGGGGTGGAGTGCACGTACAACCGCGTGCACGACCAGTATTTCAACCAGCTTGAAAGCAACGGCCACGCATTGCGCCTGGACGATCTGGATCGCTTTGCGGGTCTCGGCATCAAGGCCATCCGCTATCCCATCTTGTGGGAGCAAACCGCGCCTGACGGCGTGGACAAGGCGGACTGGACCTGGGCCGATGAGCGTCTGCATTACTTGCGCAAGCTGGGCATCAATCCCATCGTCGGGCTGGTGCATCATGGCAGCGGTCCGCGTGACACCAGCCTTGTCGATCCGCAATTTCCGGAGAAGCTCGCAACCTATGCAGCGGCCGTAGCCGAACGCTATCCATGGGTGGATGCCTACACGCCGATCAACGAGCCGCTGACCACGGCGCGCTTCAGCGGCCTGTATGGCGTCTGGTACCCGCACGGGCGAGATGAGCCTACATTTAAGACGGCGCTCATCAACCAGTGCCGCGCTACCGTGCTTGCCATGCGCGCCATCCGCAAGGTGAATCCCAAGGCCAGGCTGGTGCAGACCGAGGACCTCGGCAAGACCTACAGCACGCCAACACTTTCCTATCAGGCATATTTCAACAACCAGCTGCGCTGGCTTGCCAATGACCTGCTGTGCGGCATGGTGACGCCCGAGCATTACCTGTGGGACTGGCTGGTGGATCGATGCAAGGCGAGCGAGGAAGAGTTGTTCTGGTTCTGCGAGAATCCATGCCCGCCGGACGTGCTGGGCATGAACCACTACATCACCAGTGAGCGTTTCATAGACGAAAACCTGGCCAATTATCCCAAGCAGTTCCATGGCGGCAATGGCCGCCACCAGTACGCCGATATCGAGGCGGCACGTTCACTGAGCACGCCTACCGGCGGCATCAAGCCGCTGCTCATGGAGGCATGGAAGCGCTACCAGCTGCCGCTCGCCATCACCGAAGTGCACATCGATGCGCATCGCGAGGACCAGATCCGCTGGCTGGCGGAAATCTGGGGCGGCGCCTGCAAGGCGCGCGAAGCGGGTGCCGATGTGCGTGCGCTCACCGTTTGGTCGCTGCTCGGCACCTACGACTGGAATAGCCTGGTCACCGTATGCCAGGGGTATTACGAACCCGGGCCATTCGACCTGCGCAGTGAAGAACCGCGTCCTACCGCCATCGCTCAAGTCATGCGCGAACTCGCCGAAGGGAGGGAGCCTGTGCATCCGGTATTGTCAGGCCCCGGCTGGTGGAGGCGTAATGACCGCTTCCTGTGCAGTACGCCGGTCGCGCTGCGCGGAGTCAAATTCGAGGAACGGCCGCGCCCCAACGGCAGCCCGGCCCCATTGCTGATCACGGGTTCCACCGGCACGCTTGGCCAGGCATTTGCGCGTGTGTGCGAGCTGCGCGGTATTCGCTACAAGCTGCTGAGCCGCCAGCAGATGGATATCGCCGACATCAATTCGGTGGAGCGAGTGGTGGCCGAATACGAGCCATGGGCCATCATCAATACCGCAGGTTATGTGCGCGTGGACGATGCCGAGCGCGATGCCGAACGCTGCTTCCGCGAGAATACACTGGGCCCCAATGTGCTGGCTGAAGTCTGCGCACGCCACGGCATGCAGCTCATCACGTTCTCGACCGACCTCGTGTTCAACGGCCAGCGGGATGCACCCTATATAGAGAACGATGAAATCGGCCCGCTGAACATCTATGGCCGCAGCAAGGCGGAGTCGGAATACGGCGTGCTGAGTCGCCATCCCGATGCGCTGGTGGTGCGCACCAGCTCCTTCTTCGGCCCCTGGGATCAGTACAATTTCATCACCGTCGCGCTCAATACGATGAAGGACGGTAAGCCGTTCCGTGCGGCCAACGACCTTACGGTGTCGCCCACCTATGTACCCGACTTGGTCAACGTCTGCCTGGATCTATTGATAGACCGCGCAGCCGGCATCTGGCACCTGACCAATGGCAGCGCGCTGACCTGGTCCGAACTGGCCATGCAGGCGGCGGAGCGCGCGAAGATTGAGCCTTACACGTTGCAGGCCTGTTCCAGCAAGGAATTCAACTTCATCGCGGCCCGCCCGCGCTACAGCGCACTGCATTCCAGCAAGGCTTCGCTGATGCCGTCGCTCGATATCGCGCTGGATAACTATTTCCGGCACATGGGTGACATCAGCACTTCACGTGGATTTTTCAACGACGCCGCATGACTGATACGCCGGTGACGGACTGCCTGATCATCGGCGGCGGGCCCGCCGGCCTCACGGCCGCCATCTACCTCGGGCGTTACCGCCGCCAGGTCGTGGTGGTGGACAAGGGCAATAGCCGCGCAGCGCTGATTCCGCTGAGTCACAATTTTGCCGGCTTCCCGCGCGGCATCGGCGGCACCGAGCTGCTGGCCCGCCTCCGCGAGCAGGTCATGAACTGCAATGTGGAAATCATCAACGGCGAAGTCACTGAGCTACGACGCGAGGGCGAATATTTCATTGTCACCGTCGGCGATGGTTTTGAGGCCACCATCAGGGCGCGCACCGTGCTGCTGGCCACCGGCATCATAGACCGGAAACCCGACATCCCGAACTGGCGGGAAGCAGTGGCAAAAGCCACGCTGCGTTTCTGCCCGGTGTGCGATGCCTATGAGGCCATAGACCGCAATGTCGCCATGTACGCACCCACGCCCAGCCGTGCACGCCATGCGCTGTTCATGCGCACTTACACCGACAGGCTCACGCTGTTCTGTCACATTCCAGATCTGCCGCTGGCTGAGCATGACCGTCGCGAACTGGAGGAAGCAGGCATCAAGGTGGTGGATTCACCGGTAGCCGAAATCACGCTGACCGAAGACCTCTCGCCGGTCATCCGGCTGCAGGACGGCAGCGAGCATCAATTCGACATGCTATATCCAATGATGGGCGATATCGCGCACTCCGAGCTGGGCACCTTGCTGGGCGCGAAGTGCAACGAGGATCGTGCGCTGATTACCGATACGCGCCAGCGTACTTCTGTACCTGGCCTGTATGCCGCGGGCGATGTAGTGGATGCCCTGAACCAGGTGAACGTTGCCATCGGTCATGCGGCCATTGCTGCCACCGACATCCATCGTTACCTGCGCGAGCAGGACCGTAGTTAGAAGTAGGGGTGGCCGTAGCGTTCGCCGTTTTCCCAGGCTTCCTGCACGTTTCCATACGCTGGAATACCGCCCGCCTTCTTCAGCATTGAGGCCATGTGCATCATGTTCCAGCTGCTGAAAGTCACGAGCTGCTGCGTAAAATCATTGTCATGCCCGACGGGGCCGTCCGAGCTTTCGTCGCCATAACTGGGTCCGGGTCCGGCAGGACCAACCCAGTAGGCATCGGCCTGCGGCGGGATGGTGAACCCGATGTGCTGCAGCGAAAAAAGCACATATTTGGAGACATTCTTACCGCCGTCCTCATTACCGGTGACGATACAGCCGCCGACCTTGCCGTAATAGTAGTACTGGCCCTTGTCGTTGACTTCAGAGGAGAGCGCATACAGCCGCTCGATGACGAGGGTGCAGATGGACGACTGCTCGCCCAGCCATATCGGCGAGCCGATAACGACGATGTCCGCCTGCTTCACGCGCTCGAAAAGTGCCGGCCAGTCATCCCTGTCATAGCCGCTCTTGCGCATGTCCGCTTCCATGCCGGGCGCAATCGCAAAATCCACCGCGCGGAAATAATCCACCTGCACGCCCTGTTTTTCCATGATCTCCATGGATACGCGCATGAGTCTTTCCGTGTGCGACACATTGGGCGAGCGCTCCAGTGTGCAGTTGATGAACAGTGCCCTGAGGTTGCCGAATTCGGGTGAAGTCGTGTCTGCCATGCCTCAACCATAAAACACCTGCCGGCCTATGTATCGTTCTTTAACCCACACATCCCATTGGCTCATACTTACAATGGACCTCCACGTACCACTGTGGACAGGGTCTTGTTGTGATTAGGTTTTTTGACCTAAAAGCGGCTACACTGGCGGCTGAAAACATCAGCACAATAAAAACGAAGTGATTGATGGAGGGGGCATGACAAAAACAAAACTGCTGGCATGCATGCTGGCGCTGGTTTTTCTGCTGTCCGGATTTTCCAAACTCGCGGAGCTGGATTTCGCGGTCCGCGATTTTGATCGCTGGGGTTACCCGTCATGGTTCATGACATTAACCGGATTTATCGAGGTCATTGGTGCCATTGGCCTGCTGATGCCACGCTTCTCGGCGCTGACCGCTGCAGGCCTCGCGCTTTTCATGACGGGTGCAGTGGGTACTCACCTCATCCATGCAGAATGGCTCATGTCCTACATCGCCGGCAGCATCATGCTGGCCGCCAGTCTGCGCGCGTGGGAAGACCTTAAGAACTGATGGAGGAATCGGACCGAAGCCTGCGTGCTTCGGTTTGATAACGAACAGTTAGCGCTCGCTGACCGACCTAACCTGAAATGCAATAGTCGGTCAAAAGCGAGGTGCAGCATGAAGAATCTCCTGTCGGTTTGCAGTCTGGGGCTAGGCTTCCTGCTGTCATATGCGCCGGTGCAGGCGTTGGAAACCGTCACGTTGTATGACGGCACGGGCACTCCGGTTGATCATGGCTGGACGCCGCTTTCCGGCACCGGTCATCTGGGCGGTAGCGTGACCGAAACCTTTCATCCCGGTCATTCGCTCGATGTCGAATCGAAGCGCATGCGTTATCACTCCTGGTCTTATGACTCCGGCTATTCCGAATTCCTCGTCAGCACGCGCATGCGCATCAGCCATGCGCAGTACAACTTCGCCGATGCCGGTCTGATATTTTCAGTGCTGGGCGACGTCGGCGAGCCGGACCGTTTCAGCGGCATCTACCTTACGCCGGATCATGTCGGCTTCATGGACCTCAAGGACATGGCGCCCATCGCCGCCCAGCAGTATCACGATTTCACCATCCTCTACCGCGACAATGTGCTGAGCTTTTATGTGGATGATTCCTTCGAGAGCATTCTCAACGGCACCGCCGTACCCGAGATGTATCGTACCGACCCCATTCCCTCGCGCTGGGCTAGCCAGTCGGGCGTAATCCAGATTGGCGACCAGACCAATGATTTCATGGTCAACTCGCGTTACCGGCTGGAAAGCGTAAGCTTTATCGGCATCACGCCGGTGCCCGAGGTCGGCACCACTTTCATGTTTGGCGCGGGCCTGGCATTGCTGGCACTATTGGGTAGACGAAATAACTCGTTAGCGAAATAACTGCGGCTGCCGGCAGTACCGGCCGCATGACCCTTGTTCTGAATTCAGGTATCTTCTTGGCACAAATTAAGGAGAGCTCATGAATTCATCCACTATCCATAGATATCACCCCACCGCCATCTGGCTGCATTGGCTGATGTTCCTGCTGCTGATCGCGGTTTACGGCTTCATCGAATTCCGCGAATTATTCGAGAAGGGCACCGAACCGCGCGAGCTCATGAAGACGATCCATTTCATGCTCGGCCTTTGCGTGCTGCTGCTGGTGAGCGCTCGCATCTTCACGCGCCTGACCAATGCCGTGCCGCCCATCGTGCCCACGCTGGCTGCCTGGCA
>Ga0196972_1000878_pt1 | contig 10911 bp, 9 predicted proteins | sample S1v_2013CmetaG_FD_148618 | JGI IMG/M metagenome (GOLD analysis project Ga0196972, IMG submission 148618) | Soil microbial communities from Anza Borrego desert, Southern California, United States - S1+v_20-13C | ecosystem: Environmental > Terrestrial > Soil > Desert | place: USA: California... | reverse complement strand
CCATTCACGGCGCGCTGGCTCGATCCGGCGGTGCTGCCCTCCGACGATGAACTTGTACGCGTAAGGAACAAGGCCTGGTACCAGCGCGCGCGGCAAGTGGCGGGTGCATAAAAAAGAGGCAGATTGAAACCTGCCAACCTGCCTCTTCGCGTGACTGCCCTGGCTTACTTCTTCGCAGCGTCGGCCTTTTCCTCGGCAGCTTCCTTCTTCGCTTCGGCGACTTTCTTGTCAGACTTCTTCTGCGCCTTGGCGGCTTTCTTCTCAGCCTTGGCATCGGCCTTTGCGGTATCGGCCTTCGCTTCCGAAGTCGCCTTCGCCGCTTTCTCTTCCGCCTTGGCGTCAGCCTTTGCAGCCTTCTCTTCTGCCTTCGGCGTTGCCGCGGGAGCGGTGGAAGCGGTCTGAGCGATTGCGGCGGTTGCGAACAGGGCGGTCATCAGGATTGCGATCAGAGTCTTCATTGATTTCCTCGTTGCTTGATTGTGGTTAGGAGTACTGCAAGCTTGAAAACGCCAGGCGCGCGATTGAAGTTGACGACGAAGATGTAAGCATTTGTTATCGAGTTTGAAACAGATCATCCGGGCGCGGGGAAGTGCAATTGAGAAATATCAATCATCGGAACCGTTTCTCACCGCGCTGCGGTGCGGCACTGCAAAATCACGCAACAGTTTCAAGCGAGGAGAGACATGAGAAGGAACACTGCAATCGTTCACCGTGCCGGATACACGCCGAACCACCTGCTCGATACCCTGATGGTGAAGCTGCACGTCAAGAGCGACGCCGCACTTGCCCGCGCACTGTGCGTGCCGGCCTCCACCATCAGCAAGGTGAGGCACCGTCAGATGGCCGTCAATTCATCGCTGCTGCTGGCGGCGCATGAGGCGACCGAGATGAGCATCCGCGAACTGCGCACGCTGCTCGGGGATACCGAGACCAAGTACTGGCTCGGCGATCTCGACCTCGGCCAGGCCCACGACCGGATTCCCTCCTTTACCGAACGCCCGCGCGTCCCGGTGCCAACCGCGCAGATGCAGGGACACGCCTGAGCCAAGTGAATTAATTTCAACCGCGTCCCCCCTTCGCAGCGTTTCCCCTCTTCAATTACACTAGCTGTAATCAATGAGGAGGAAACGCTGGCATGCCCACCATCACGAACATCGAAGATTTGCGCGTCCTAGCACAGAAGCGCGTGCCGCGCATGTTCTACGACTACGCGGATTCCGGCTCCTGGACCGAGTCGACCTACCGCGCCAACAGCACCGATTTCGAGAGGATCAAGTTCCGCCAGCGCGTGGCGGTCAACATGGACAACCGCACGCTGAAGACCACGATGGCCGGGCAGGAAGTATTCATGCCGGTCGCGCTGGCGCCCACCGGCCTGACGGGCATGCAGCACGCCGACGGCGAGATCCTCGCCGCGAAGGCTGCAGAGAAATTCGGCGTGCCCTTCACGCTGTCGACGATGAGCATCTGCTCCATCGAGGACATCGCCGCCCACACCACCAAGCCATTCTGGTTCCAGCTCTACGTGATGCGCGACCGCGATTTCATCCGGCGCCTGATCGAGCGCGCGAAAGCGGCGAAATGTTCGGCACTGGTGCTCACGCTCGACCTGCAGGTACTCGGCCAGCGACACAAGGACATCAAGAACGGCTTGTCGGCCCCGCCCAAGCTCACCATCCCCAACATCATCAACATGATGACTAAGCCGCGCTGGTGCCTCGGCATGCTCGGCACCTCACGCCGCACCTTCGGCAACATCGTCGGCCATGCCAGCAACGTGTCGGACATGTCCTCGCTGTCTTCCTGGACCGCGCAGCAGTTCGACCCGACGCTGTCCTGGGATGACGTGGAGTGGATCAAGAAGCTGTGGGGCGGCAAGCTGATCATCAAGGGCATCCTCGATGTGGAGGATGCGCGCCTTGCCGTACGGAGCGGCGCCGATGCGCTCATCGTGTCCAATCACGGCGGCCGCCAACTCGACGGCGCACCCTCGTCGATCGCGGCGCTGCCGGCGATCGTCGATGCGGTGGGGGACCAGATCGAGGTGCACATCGACGGCGGCATCCGCTCCGGCCAGGACGTGATCAAGTCACTCGCGCTCGGCGCGAAGGGCGCGTACATCGGCCGCGCATTCCTCTACGGGCTGGGAGCGATGGGCGAGGCCGGCGTCACCAAGTGCCTCGAAATCATCCATAAGGAACTCGACCTCACGATGGCGTTCTGCGGCCTGACGGATGTGAAGAAGGTCGACAAGAACATCCTCCTGCCGGGCACCTACTGAAGCCCTCATGCAGTGCCGGGCCGCCGGCACTGCAACGCGTTTGCGATTTATCAGAAGTTCCAGCTCCCGCCAAGTCCCTGATGCACCCGGGCGGTGCAAGACGTTCTTTCTGTCTCGCAAGGGCAATGCTTTGGCTCGTTCGATCATCGCACGGCGCTGTTTCCGCGGTTCATGTCAATTTAATATCGTTTCACGATTTGTTGACATTAACCGTGAAAGATCATGCGCCATCACACCATCTCCCTTAGCTCCCTTCTTTCCCTCCTGTTGGTTTCCCTCTCGGCCCACGCCGGTTATCCGGAAGGGCTCGCGGCCTACAACAAGAACGATTTCAACGCGGCACTGAATGAATGGCGGCCCATGGCCGACCAGGGCGACGCACGCGCGCAGTACCAGCTCGGCTGGATGTTCGAGCGCGGCGAAGGCGTCAAGCAGGATTACGCGCAGGCCGTGGCCTGGTACCGCAAGGCCGCGGAGCAGGGTTACGCGCACGCACAGATCAATCTCGCCAACCTGTACACGCTCGGCCACGGTGTCTCGCAGAATCACAAGCAGGCGGTGGCCTGGTACCGCAAGGCCGCCGACCAGGGCTACACGAGCGCGCCGGTGAATGCCGGCATCCGCTTCGAGAACGGTGACGTCGCGGAATCCGAGTACGACCTCCCGCGCTACCGCAGGCCGGTCGAGTCCGATCGCGTGGTGGTGCAGTTCAACCTCGCCAACATCCTCTACAACAACGGCCACGGCGTCGCGCAGGACTACGACCAGGCAGTGGCCTGGTACCGCCGTGCGGCCGAGCAGGGCCATGCGCTGGCGCAGATCAACCTCGGCAACATGTACAACAACGGCCAGGGCGTGCAGCAGAACCACAAGATGGCCCTGTACTGGTACCGCCGCGCCGCCGAGCAGGGCAATACCTACGCGCTCAACAACATCGGCAACATGTACCGCAAGGGGCTGGGCGTGAAGCAGGACTTTGCGCAAGCGCTGCACTGGTACCGCAAGGCCGCCGAACTCGGCGACGCCGGCGCGCAGGTCAACCTCGGCCTCATGTACTACACCGGTGAAGGCGTACGCCAGGATTTCAACGATGCCTTCCAGTGGTACAGCCGGGCCGCGCAGCAGGGCGACGCCGGAGCACAGTACAACCTCGGCCTGATGTACTTCCACGGTGAAGGCGTGGCGCAGGATTACCTCGAAGCCTCGGAGTGGTACCGCCGCGCGGCCGAGCAGGGCCACGCGCTGGCGCAGCACAACCTCGGCAACATGTACATGAAGGGTCTCGGCGTCGAGCAAGACTTCACGATGGCCGTGCAATGGCACCGCAAGTCCGGCTTCCAGGGCGACGCCCATGCCCAAAACAAGCTGGGCGACCTCCTGTTCGCGAACGGTCACGGCGCCCCGCAGGACTACGAGGAAGCCGCGCAGTGGTACCTCAAGTCAGCCGAGCAGGGCTATGCCCCGGCACAGTTCAACCTCGCCAACATGTATCGTCGCGGCATCGGCGTGAAGCAGGACTTCGGCAAGGCTGCGACGTGGTACCGCAAGGCGGCGGAGCAGGGCGACGTCAACTCGCAATACCTGCTCGGCATCATCTACAGCAACGGCGAAGGCGTGAAGCAGGACATGGCGCAGGCCGTCGACTGGTACCGCCGCGCCGCCGAGCAGGGACACGCCGGCGCGCAGTACAACCTCGGCATCATGTATGCGAAGGGACGCGGCACCCTCAGCATGCTCAGCCGCTGACCTCTCTTCCGCATGCCTTGATTTTGCGCAAGGGAATATTTTCCTTGCGAATCATGGACATGCGGAAGCTTATACCGGGTTATCCACAGAATTGACCACAGCAATTGTGGGCAAGTCACTCTGGCTCGCGCCTCGTCATGCCGTTGCCCTGAGATTCCGGTAGATTTCTATTCCCCACAATCGCCGCATCCTAATGCCTGCGATAACTGATCGAGGGCTACAATGAGCACGGTTTGGACGAACGGGCGGGGGCAAGAGCTACAACATGACGATGATTAGTCTTTGCGAGCAGTATCAAGAGGCATTAGGAAGAAAGGACCTGACGTTCGTCCTGGGACTGTTTACGGACGATGCCGTCATTCGCGCGCCGGTCTCAGGCACGGCAAATGTTAAAGATTTTCATGCCTACATTTTCTCTAATACGAAGAGAACGGCCATGAGGTTTCCTAATGTGATTCGCCGGAGAGACGTGCCTCCGGCCATCACAATGCAGTTCAGTTATACGCTTGCGATTGAAGGCGGTCATATCGTCGTTCTCGATGGCGTCGCGAATTTCGAGATCGACGAACGTGCGATGAAATTCAAGAGCCTGACCTTCGTGTATGACCCCGCCGAGGTACGCCAGCTCATGGCCGAAGCAGGCATTGCTCCACCGGATCATCCGGAGCCGGCTTTCGCGCAACACGTCCGTTGAATACCTGTCTGTGCCTGAGCGGCAACGAAAAGCAAAAAGCCCAGTCCGAAGACTGGGCTTTTTTAATTCTTGGGGTGGCCGATGGGACTCGAACCCACGACGACAGGAATCACAATCCTGGACTCTACCAACTGAGCTACGGCCACCACTGAGTGCTTTGCCGGACAGCATGTCAGGCAAGCCCGTCATTATACAAACTTCTCTGCAAAGTGGCAAATTTCCTGTTTTCAGTCCGCCGCGCCGACCTGGGTAACGGGCGTGGCGAGGTGGAGCAATCGAGAAAACGCCGTCTTCAGCGCGGTTTCGCTGCCTGTCGTGAACGCCGCGATCTTGCCCGGGCCGTCCTGCCGCAGGAGTCCGCGCTCGATGAGCAGCCGCACCAGTTGCCGCGCGATCGGCTCGCCGGTGTCGACGATGGCGACCGGGCGGGAAGTGAGATGGGCAACGATTTCTTCGATCAGCGGCAGTACGAAGGGGTAATGCGTGCAGCCGAGTACCAGGGTATCCGCTCCCTGCTCGATCAGGGGTTCGATGTAGCGGCGCAGCAGTATCGCTGTCTCGGCCGATTGCAGCTCGCCTTTTTCTACCTGGTCGGCTAGGCCGATACAGGCTTGCGGAAGAAACTGCACATTGGTGGCGGCGCTGATCTGCTCGCGCAGCAGGCGGAATTTTTCGCTCGCCAGCGTGCCCTTGGTCGCCAGCACGCCCACCGTTCCCGCCTTCGTGAGTGCCGCCGCCGGCTTGAGGCCGGGTTCGACGCCGACCAGCGGGATCTCCGGATAGCGCGCCCTTAGCGCCTTGATGGCAGCCGCGGTAGCCGTGTTGCACGCCACCACCAGCGCCTTCGTCCCGTATTGCATCAGGAACTCGGCGATTGCCAGCGAGCGTGCCACGACCTCGTCTTCCGTCTTGCCGCCATAGGGGGCATAGCCGGAATCGGCGAAGTAAAGCAGCTGCTCGTTCGGCAGGCTGGCATGGATGTACTTCAGCACCGACAGGCCGCCGATGCCCGAGTCGAAGATGCCGATGGGCTTGTCTGACATGGGAGTTGGAATTGCAGGGACGAGCAATTTTACACCGGGCAATGCCCCGCGCATTGTCGTATTGAACCGCTGCCGGCATCGCCACTCCTACGCTCATGGTCACTTGACCGTTTGTCATTAATGTCTGGCAACCCAGGAGAACGAAGATGATCAGACTCGCAATCATTGTCGGAAGCACACGTCCCGGCCGCAAAGCGGAAGATGTCGCGCGCTGGGTCTACGAGATCGCAAGGCAGCGCAACGATGCGCAGGTGGAGCTGGTGGACATACAGGACTTCAATCTCCCGCTGCTGGACGAACCGGTGCCGCCGTCGATGGGGCAGTACCAGAACGAGCATACGAAGGTATGGGCAGCGAAGATCGCTTCCTTCGATGCCTTCGTGTTCGTCACGCCGGAATACAACCATGGCACTTCGGGCGCGCTCAAGAATGCGATCGATTACCTGTACGCGGAATGGAACAACAAGGCCGCCGGCTTCGTCGGCTACGGCAGCGCGGGCGGGGTGCGCGCCGTGGAACACCTGCGCCTGGTGATGGGCGAGCTGATGGTAGCGGACGTGCGTGGGCAGGTGATGCTGTCGCTCTTTACCGACTTTGAAAACTTCGCCACGTTCAAGCCGGCGCAGCATCATGAAAAATCGGTGACGACGATGCTGGACCAGGTGATCAGCTGGGGGAATGCGTTGCGGAATGTGAGGAAGTAGGGGGTATGGTTGCTGGTGAGGAGGTGCTGAACGTCGCTGGATTCCCGCTTTCGCGGGAATGACGGGGTGTGAGAGGGGCGCCTCAACCGCCGACGCCCGCATGCGAGTGCATCAGGTGGCGCAAGCCTCACCCTGTCCACGTCATTCCCGCGAAAGCGGGAATCCAGTGTCGTTCTTTGCACAGGTAAAAAAAGGGCCGCTTCAAGCGGCCCTTTTCCAAACACCTTCAGCAATCGCAGTTTACTTCACCGCGACCGGAATCCCTGCCAGGCTGCCCGAGGCGATGCGCTCGGCCCACTCCTTCGGTCCGGTGTTGTGCACCGAGATGCCGTTGGAATCGACCGCCACCGTCACCGGCATGTCCTTCACCTCGAACTCGTAGATCGCTTCCATGCCGAGGTCTTCGAAACCGAGCACCTTGGCCGACTTGATCGCCTTCGACACGAGGTAGGCCGAACCGCCGACCGCCATCAGGTAGGCCGACTTGTGGTTCTTGATCGAGTCGATCGCGACCGGTCCGCGCTCGGCCTTGCCGATCATGGCGATCAGGCCGGTCTTCTCCAGCATCATGTCGGTGAACTTGTCCATGCGGGTCGCGGTGGTCGGGCCTGCCGGGCCGACCACTTCGTCGCGCACCGGGTCGACCGGGCCGACGTAGTAGATCACGCGGTTGGTGAAGTCGACCGGCAGCTTTTCGCCCTTGGACAGCATGTCCTGGATGCGCTTGTGCGCGGCGTCGCGGCCGGTCAGCATCTTGCCGTTCAGGAGCAGGGTCTGGCCCGGCTTCCAGGAGGCGACTTCTTCCTTGGTCAGCGTGTTCAGGTCCACGCGCTTGGACTTCTCGGTATCGGGTGTCCAGCTCACGTCCGGCCACTCGGAGAGCGACGGCGGTTCGATATAGGCCGGGCCGGAGCCGTCCAGCACGAAGTGCGCGTGGCGGGTCGCGGCGCAGTTCGGGATCATGGCGACGGGCTTGGAGGCAGCGTGCGTCGGGTACATCTTGATCTTCACGTCGAGCACGGTGGTCAGCCCGCCCAGGCCCTGCGCGCCGATGCCCAGCGCATTGATCTTTTCACACAGCTCAAGGCGCAGTTCCTCGGTCTTGTTCTGCGGGCCGCGCTTCTTGAGCTCGTACATGTCGATGTCTTCCATCAACGATTCCTTCGCCATCAGCATCGCCTTCTCGGCGGTGCCGCCGATGCCGATGCCCAGCATACCCGGCGGGCACCAGCCGGCGCCCATCAGCGGCACGGTCTTGAGCACCCAGTCCACCAGCGAGTCGGACGGGTTGAGCATGACGAACTTGGTCTTGTTCTCGGAGCCGCCGCCCTTGGCCGCGACTTGCACATCCACGGTATTGCCCGGCACCAGTTCCATGTGCACGACGGCCGGCGTGTTGTCCTTCGTATTCTTGCGCTCGAACTGCGGATCGGCGACGACCGAGGCGCGCAGCACGTTATCCGGATGCAGGTAACCGCGGCGCACGCCTTCGTTGACCGCATCGGTGATCGAACCCTTGAAGCCCTCGAAGCGCACGTCCATGCCGATCTTCAGGAACACGTTGACGATGCCGGTATCCTGGCAGATCGGGCGGCGGCCTTCGGCGCACATGCGCGAGTTGGTCAGGATCTGCGCGATCGCGTCCTTTGCTGCCGGGCTCTGCTCGATCTCGTACGCGCGTGCGAGGTGCTGGATGTAATCCACCGGATGGTAGTAGCTGATGTACTGCAGCGCGGCGGCGACCGATTCGATGAGGTCTTCTTGCTTGATGATGGTCATGGATTTTTCCAATAAAACAACGAGTTGGCGTTCGTGTAAGGCGCTGGGCGAGCGGCGCACTCCAGCGGCAACCCGCTATTTTAGCCCGTAATGGTTTCGCGAGACTTACGGGCCGGGTCAAACTCGGGTGAATTGTTTTGGCGGGTTTCGCTGCGCTCTACCCACCATGCGATTCCAAAAAAACAAAAACCGCGACCAGCCTTGCAGCCGGTCGCGGTTCGCATTTGTTCAACGGATATCAGTGAGCTTTGCCGCCGTGCGCCGCGGGCACGTTCATCAGCCGGTCGCAATAGGCGATGGCCATTGCGGAGAGCAGGAAGGTGATGTGGATGCCAGTCTGGGCGAGGAGCGTCTTCGCATCGTAGGCCGCCGCGTTGATGAAGGTCTTGAGCAGGTGGATCGACGAGATGCCGATGATCGCGGTGGCGAGCTTCACCTTCAGCACGGAGGCGTTCACATGCGACAGCCATTCCGGCTGGTCGGGGTGGTGCTCTAGGTGCATGCGCGAGACGAAGGTCTCGTAGCCGCCGACGATCACCATGATGAGCAGGTTCGAGATCATCACCACATCGATCAGGCCGAGCACCACCAGCATGATGATGGTTTCGGTGAGCTTGGTGGGGCGGGTCGCGCCTTCGATGGCAACGGCGCTGATGATGTGCTCCAAGGCCGCCTGGTTGCCCATCGCCGCACCCACCAGATCGACCAGTTCGACCCAGAAATGATAGACGTACACGCCTTGCGCGAGGATCAGGCCGATGTACAGTGGAAGCTGCAGCCAGCGGCTCATGAAGATCAGGTTGGGAAGGGGGCGGATCGGGCGTTCCGCCCCGGAAATAATCTTGTCGTTTGAACTCATGTCTCGTGGAAAACAGGGAGGAATGAAACCCGGCATTTTACACGCGACGGCGTTTTCGCTCCGCCAGTTCTTGCGCTGCAGCAGGACGCCCGGGACTGATCCCGGTCAATGGCAAAATGGCAATGCTGGACTATAACGCGATGATCCGTCCCGCAAATGAATGCGCGGTGTGGCGGTAGTGATGCAAAACAGGCATGTAAGGCTTTAGTAAGAGTAAAAGCTTAACTTCGCTTCAATTCAACATGAGTTCGGGAGACCAAAACATGTCCGACATCGAGACACTGAAACAGGAAAGTCGCATCTTCAATCCGCCGGCCGATTTCGTGAAAAACGCGAACATTTCCGGCATGGAAACTTACGAGGCGATGTGCGCCGCAGCAGAGCGCGACTACGAAGGTTTCTGGGCTCAGCTCGCGCGCGAAAACCTCGCGTGGCAAAAGCCTTTCACCAAGACCCTGAACGAATCCGAAGCGCCGTTCTACCGCTGGTTCGAAGACGGCCAACTGAACGTGTCCTACAACTGCCTGGATCGCAACCTCCAGAACGGCAATGCCGGCAAGACCGCGATCATCTTTGAAACGGACGGCGGGCAGGTCACCAAGGTCACCTACAAGGAACTGCACGACAAGGTCTGCCAGTTCGCCAACGGCCTGAAGTCCCTCGGCGTCAAGAAGGGCGACCGCGTAGTCGTCTACATGCCGATGTCGGTGGAAGGCATCGCCGCGATGCAGGCTTGCGCGCGCATCGGTGCCACCCATTCCGTGGTGTTCGGCGGCTTCTCCGCCAAATCGCTGCAGGAGCGCATCATCGACGCCGGCGCCGTTGCGGTGATCACCGCCGACGAGCAGGTGCGCGGCGGCAAGCACCTGCCGCTCAAGGCCATCGTCGACGAAGCCCTGGCGATGGGCGGTTGCGACACGATCAAGAACGTCATCGTCTACAAGCGCACCGGCGCCAACGTCAATTTCGACGCCAGCCGCGACAAGTGGCTGGACGACGTCATCGCCAACCAGGCCACCACCTGCGAACCGGAATGGGTCGATGCGGAGCACCCGCTGTTCGTGCTCTACACCTCCGGCTCGACCGGCAAGCCGAAGGGTGTGCAGCACTCCTCCGCCGGCTACCTGCTGTGGGCCATGCTCACGATGAAGTGGACCTTCGACATCAAGCCGTCCGACGTCTTCTGGTGTACGGCCGACATCGGCTGGGTCACCGGCCACACCTACATCACCTATGGCCCGCTGGCCGTCGGCGCGACGCAGATCGTGTTCGAAGGCGTGCCCACCTATCCGAACGCCGGCCGCTTCTGGGACATGATCCAGAAACACAAGGCCACCATCTTCTACACGGCGCCGACCGCGATCCGTTCGCTGATCAAGGCTTCCGATTCGGATGCGGACGTGCACCCGAAGAAGTACGACCTGTCCAGCCTGCGCCTGCTCGGCTCCGTCGGCGAACCGATCAATCCCGAAGCCTGGATGTGGTACTACCGGAACGTCGGCAACGAGAAGTGCCCGATCGCCGACACCTTCTGGCAGACCGAGACCGGCGGCCACATGATCACCCCGCTGCCGGGCGTGACGCCCATGGTGCCCGGTTCCTGCACGCTGCCGCTGCCCGGCATCCAGGCGGCGGTCGTGGACGAAACCGGCAATGACTTGCCGTGGGGGCAGGGCGGCATCCTCGTCGTCAAGCGTCCGTGGCCGTCGATGATCCGCACCATTTGGGGCGACCCGGAGCGCTTCAAGAAGAGCTACTTCCCGGACGAGCTGGGCGGCAAGCTCTACCTCGCGGGCGACGGTGCG
>Ga0196972_1000877_pt1 | contig 10923 bp, 15 predicted proteins | sample S1v_2013CmetaG_FD_148618 | JGI IMG/M metagenome (GOLD analysis project Ga0196972, IMG submission 148618) | Soil microbial communities from Anza Borrego desert, Southern California, United States - S1+v_20-13C | ecosystem: Environmental > Terrestrial > Soil > Desert | place: USA: California... | reverse complement strand
ATTACCGCCAACACCACCGAGGGGGAGGGCGCCGGGGCGCGCCGGACGCGTGCGGAGTTCGCCCTCTACCCGACGATCGCCGATGGCGTCGCGGATCACCTCTCGCTGCTCCAGCGCCGCTACCCGCGCGCCTGGGAGGCGCTGCAGACGGGCGATCCCGATGCCTACGTCGCCGCCCTCAAAGACGGCGGCTACTTCACCGGCAACGAAGACCAATACCGCAACGCCATCCTCCGGAGGCTCTGATGCCGCTCGTCGTAAACCCCGCGACGGGGCAAATCCTGTTCACCGAAGACGCGACGGCGTACGTCCAGCAGGGCTACCGCACCCCCACCGCTGACGAGCTCGACGCGGCGGCGCGCCGCGAGGAGTTTGGCAGCTTCGAGCAGCAGGCGCAGGCGCAGGCTGAGCGCGTGGTGCGCGGCGCCACGCTCGGCGCCGTCGAGGGTTTCGGCGACGATCCCGAGGCGATCCGAGCTCGGGCCGAGGTGTCGGAGGAGCTCTCCCCGGTCACCAGCGCGCTCGCCAGCATCGCCCCCGACGTGGGCGTGGCGGCGCTCACCGGCGGCATTGGCGGGCTCGCCACGGGAGCGGGGCGCCTGGCAGCGCGCACGGCGCTCGCAGAGGGCGCTGGGCTCGTCAGAGCGGGGCTCGCTGCGGGGCGCGCGGGCGGCGTGGCGGCGCTCGCCGGAGAGAGCCTCGGCACTGCCGCAGTGGGCGCTGGGCAGCAGGCGTATGCCGAGGGCCGCGAACTCGGCGACGATCCCGGGCGCGACGCCGAGAACGCGTTGATCTGGGGCGGGCTCAACTTTGGGCTCGGGGCAGCGATGGGAGCTGCAGCGCGCAGCGGGCGGCGTGCGTCGGAGTTGCCGGCCGAGGCTGGCACAGAAAGTCTCGATGACATCGCCAAGGCTGCCGAGGTGCGCGCCATGCCGGAGGCAGAGGCTGCCGTTGCCGCGTCTCCCGTCGACCTATCTGGAATGAGCCTGGCAGACCTGGGCGCCGACGCGCGTCCCGAGACCTTCCGCGGCGATGTGCTCGACTCGCTGCGCGGCCCCGAGGGGACGGAGTTTCGCGCGACGGGCCGAGTGCCAGAAAGCGTCGATGCCAAAGATTTCGAGCGTGGAATTTCGATAGGCATTGACCCCGACACCGGCGCGCCGCGCCTCACCGATGGGCGACACCGCTTCAGCGTCGCGCGCGAGAGCGGCACGCCCACGATCCACGGCACGGTCCGTGAGATGGGCTCGGGCGACGTGCTCTACCAAGGGCCCATCCCGATCAATGCTCGGGTGATGGCTGGCGCCGTTCGCGAGGGCGAGCGCGAAGCTGTCGAGGGCGGTGTGGAGCGCGCGTTGCAGCGCGCGTCGAAGGCCGACGCCGACGACATCGTGGAACAGGCGCTCGGCAAGGCTCCCGAGCGCGAGGCGGATTCATTCGGGCGGCAGCGCCGGCTGTACATCAACCGCGCCGCGATCCTCGACGTGGCGGAGCGCGAGATGGCCCAGGGCGTCGGCCGCCTGGTGAAAGACGTTGGCCAGGTCGCGCGCACCGAAAAGCTCGCATCCGTAGCTGCGCAGGTGAGCGACAACCTGCCCGCACAGCGAGCCGTAGCAAAGGGGATTGCCCAGGACGCGGCAAAGTTCGCTGGCGAGCTCCGGGCCGAAGCACGCGCCTACGCGGCAGCCTCGGGAAAGAAGGGCATGCAGTATGCAATCCCGGGCCAGAAGGGCTGGACCCTCGCCCTCATGGATCACGCGAAGGAGGTCCAGCAGGCAACGAGCAGCAAAGCTCTGTTTGAGGCTCTCGACCGCTTCAAGCGAACCGCACAGGACTACAAGCTCTCGCTCGAGCAGGGGGCTCTGAACAGCGCCAACCCGATCCACCATCAGAAGCTGATACCGCGGATCGACAGCTTCGCCCAGGGCATCCGGAAGGCGCTCGAAGACTCGGGCACGTGGGGCAAGGCGGGCGAGATGCAGCGCGCGTACAACGCGGTGCTGACCGACAAGCTGTTCCCCTCGATGCGCATCTTCGAGGAGGCCGTGCTGCAGCGGACGCACCGCGGCTACGACGGCCTCTGGAACCTCGAAGGCTGGGAGACCAAGGCGCGAGCGCTGCTCAAGAACACCGACCCCGGCAATCGCCGGCACGTCGCGTCGGTGCTCGACGGGATGGACGAGCTCGCGAGCGTGCGCCGGCAGTACGGCGACGCGAAGCTGGCCGACCGCATCGAGGCGCAGACGGCGAAGGTGCGGCGGACGCTGGGGCTCGCCGACGAGGTGCACGACGCGACCGAGCGGATGCAGGCGCTGGGCGAGCTCGTCGGCGGCGTGCCCATGGGCGGCGCCATCGCAGGCGGGCTCGCGGGTGGTCTGCCCGGCGCGGCCATCGGCGCGGCGCTCCCGGGCGCCGTGCGCGGGTTCGTCATGGGCGACCTGATCTCCGCCTTCCAGCGGCTCTCGGGTGCCACAGAGGCGGCGACGGCGCGCGGCGTGGATGACTGGATCCGCTCCAGCCGGGTGCGCGGCACGGGCCTGCGCGGGCGCCTGCCGAAGGTGCCCGAGCTCACGGGTGAGGCGAAGCAGCTGCGCGACGTCGCGGTGCGCCGCGGCATCTCCACCGGCATGGTGCTGTTCCTCGGCGACGACGAGAGTCCGGGCGCAGCCTTCGAGCGCTGGCGCGACGCGCTGGTGGATCAGGAGAAGTTTTTCACCGAGCTCGGGCACGACTACGGCACGCTGCAGCAGGAGGCGCCCGAAGTGTTCATGGCGCTCGCGGCGCGCGCCGACCTGGCGCGGCGGTTCCTGCTCCAGCGCATGCCCCCCAACGTCGCGGTCAGCATGGCGAACCCCGAGGGCCACCCGCCCAGCAACGCCGCGATCGAGGACTGGGCCGAATACGTCAACGCGGTGCGCTTCCCCACGCGGGTTGTCGAGAGCCTCGCCGGCATCTCGGTGCAGGAGGCCGAGACGATCCGCACGGTGCACCCGCGGCTATACGAGCTCACCCAGCAGCGGGTGATCGAAGGCATCGCGCGCGCCCAGCAGGCGGGCGAGCCGCTCGACGACACGTTCTTGGCTCGCGTCGGCATCCTGTTCCCCGAGCTCGACGGCGTGGGCTCGCCGGTGTTCTCGCGGGAGTTCGGCGAGGCCGTACGCGCCCACAACCAGCTGCAGCGCGAGATGCGCGCGGCCACCGCTGGGGCCCGAGGCGGCCGGCGCCCGCAGCGCCCAAACCCGCTGCAGGCCACGATCGAGGGCGGCGCCACGTTCGGGCTGGCGGGGTAACGTTGGGGCACAAAGCGTATGTGGCGCCAGGCCCCAGGGTGGGGTATTCTCCGGACATGAAACGGCTCCTCCTGCTGATCGCGCTCGGTTGTGGAGCGGCTCCGACCCCCAATAAGCTCGAGACACCAGCCGTCACGCGGACTCGGCCGAAGTCGGTGAGGCCGGCGCCACCTCCAGAGCGAACCCCAGAGGTGGCGCCTACCGTCGCCGAGCCCGCCGAACCTACGTCCGCAGCCGACGAGGACGAATTCGGCATCGGCGGTGCGGCTGTCGATCCGTTCGCGGCAGACACCCGAAAGTGTCGGCCGGCGTCTAAGCGTTAGTACTCGTCCGGAATAAAGCAGCTGATGTCGTCATCCCAGACGGTCAGCTGCGCGCTGTTCGTCGTGGTGTCGAGCGACCGCAGCGCCTCGCGGTAGAACGGGTGGAAGGCAAACTTTCGGTTTGTGCCTTCGGCGCACGTGGTGCTGTCCTTCATCACCTGGAAGTCCAGCGCCGCGAGCTGGTCATGCTGCAGTCCCATTGAATGCCCAAACTCGTGCAGGATCACGTTGTGATAGCTGTACATGCACCGGGACGTCTCGTTCGCGCAATTGATGCAGTTGTTGCCTGTGTTGGCCATCTCCACCATGTCGACATTGATCACGTGCCGGTCGATCTCGTACATCATGTCGTGCTGCTGCACGCCGAGGTTGGCGAGGTTCGGATTTGCGTTGTAGCCGGGCAATCCGGACGTCTCGCACCGGTCGTTCCAGATGTTCGGGCCGCCGTTGACGGCGAGCGCATACTTCAGAGTCGTGAATGAGTCGGCAGGGTAGTACATGCCCAGCGTTGGCTCATCCGTATATCGCTCGCACTTGACCAAGTAGTGCCAGTCGTTGCCCGTGGTCTCGGTCCACGTGATCCCGATGCCGATGACCGGGTTGCCGTGAGTTGCACTGGTTTGGGCGCGCACCGACGCCCAGCCGTTGATCATGGCCGTGCGCTGTGCGCTGTAGGCGGCCGTCTGCGGGCACGTGGTCATGTCGAGCTTCCATTTGAAGTTCCGACTGGCCCCTGATGGCCCGATCTTCGGCATCACGCACGGCTCCCAGGCGTTGTTTGGGTCCGCACAGGCACCCGTCCACTCGGCGCCAAATTTCGTGCGACCGCTGAGGTCGAGCGCTCTGGCTTGCGTGTGCCAGCGATTGTCGCATATCAACCCGAAGGTCTGGCAATGGTCGGCGATGCCATCAGGCTCGTTCCTAACACCGTCCTGGAAGTGGAGCACGCCGCGGATGCCGTTGCCGAGCAGCATCGACATTGTGCCCTTCTCGACGTTCTCCGGGTCGAACGTCAGCTGACTCCAGCGTTCGGTGAAAGCGCCGTCGATGGGCGTGCTTGGCTCGCTATCCTGATCGATGTCGTCGAGCTCTGGCGACTCTGCGCCGAGCGTCGTCATGTCGGCGTCGCTGCAGCCAACCGCCATCGCGATCAGCATCATTCCAATAATTCGTCGCATTCTCTTCTCTTTCACTCGGCGTGGCAGGGCAGCGAGATTGCTGACCGACCCGCCATCAGATGGAGCTGTCCCGTTCGCGGCACGCGCCGCGTGCGAACAGCGTGTGTTTCACGCTCGTATTATCGAGGGAGGCGCCGCGTTCGGCGCCACGTTGCTATCGGTGCTCGGTGATCGGGGCGAAGTAGTACGCGATCTCGCGCCACACCTTGAGCACCCCGGCGTGCATCGCGACCTGGCCGCGCTTCAGGTCGCAGTCGTGGCGCTGGTTCTCGAAGACGATCACGCGGTCACAGGGGAAGTGATCGTGCGCGCTTCCGTACTGCTCGGGCGCGTTCAGCCACCGGCGCAGCGCTCTCGCCATCACGTGCCCTTCGAGCACCCAGGGCCCGCGCATCGAAAACCAGTTGTCTACGATCCACTGCGCGGCGCCCGTGTCTCCAGCATAGGGAAGCCCCTCTGGCAGGTACGCGACGCCATCGATCGGCTCCTTCACTGTCGACAGCGGGTCGCCGCAGAATAACGGAACAGTGCCGCAGTACACCCGTAGCGACGCACCGTGCTCGTCTCCACCGAGTTTGCAGGCGAGCCAGCTTTTGCCAACGCGCGGCCCGCCGACAATGACGATGCGGCTCACAGCTGCACCGCCTTCGCCTCGCGGATCGCGCGAATCTTTTCGACGAACGGCCGGCGTTCTAGGGCCACGGCCCCGAGCGCGATTGCTCGGGTGCGGTTCTTCTCGGTCAGGTCGTAGTGGGCGAGTGAGACGTGGGGTGGCAGCTGCGCCCACGTTCGTTTGAGGCCGATGCGCTGCGCGAAGTCGTGTAGCTCGTCCTCGGTGTCAGCGATGAGGTGGCAGTTTGGCCCGAGCTTCCAACCGTGGTTGACCAGGCTGTCGACGTAGACGCTCATCGCCACGGCTCCGCAGGATCGACGCACGCGCCCGGCGTGCCCGGGACCGGTCGCACGATGCCGTCGCACGTGCACTGGTCGAAGGTGTCGGCTTCCTCGGGGCCCAGCCCGCAGATGCCGGAGCAGCACCAGCCGAAGGGTTCCGGGTCGTCGGACGCGCCGGCGCAGCCGAGGCTGAGCGCCAGCGCGAGGACAATGCGCTCAGTCGTCATGGGCTTCCTCTGCCGCGTGCATGCCCAGCACGGAGCCCGGATACCAGCGCCGCACGGCCTTGCTGGTGGCGCGCGCCTCGAGCATCTCCTGCGTCTTGCCGAGCCAGTTGTGCTTGTTCTTGCCTGTGAGGTAGCCCGCCTTTTCGGCGCGCTCGATCGTGTACTGATAGGTCAGCTCCCCGGCTTTCCGGTGTTTGGTCTTGACCGTTGCCTGCTTCTCGTCGGCGCTCACCACCATGAGCCACTCGCAATCCGGGTGCCTCTCGGCGAGCGCGCGCAACGTGGTGGCCTTCGGGAACGGCTTGCCGTCCACAATGTGGAAGCTCTCGACCGAGGCGGCGACGCCCATGCCGAGCTCGCGCCCGAGCTGGCAGACAGCGAACACGCCCTGGGGTGTGCCGTACTGCGAGTAAAACCGCGAGTTCATGTAGACCTTGGCGATCTGCAGCATCTCGTTTGCCGAGCACGGCTGCGTTGCCATGGTCCAGCTCGGGGGATCGACGCGGGCGATCGCCGTGCTGGTGATCTCATCTTGTAGTTTTCGCGGCCCCTGTGTTGGCGGCACGACGTGTGCGCTGGATGCAGTGGCCTGGGAAGGCGCAGGAGCCGAGCCAGCCTCGGCAGACGTCGAGGGGGCAGCTTTTGGGTCAGCGTTTCTTTCCTTCGCTCGCTTTGCCGCGTCGACCTGCCATTTGGCGTCTTCCATTGCGTCCAGCATCGGGGTCGGGGAGGCGCTTTCCCGCGCAGCGGCCGGCGGCGTTGCAGCTGATGGGGAAGAGACAGAAGCCTGGGCGCCAGTGTTCGCATCGGATGCGTGCGCCGACGGATTCGCAGGTTGGCGACTCGGGGCCGTAGAGTTGCGCTCGGCTGCCAGCTTCCGCAGCGCCTCGTCGGCTTTTGGGTCTTTGCCGATCACCATCGGCGGCCGCTGTTCCTCGTACAGCTCTGGGTTTTTCGGGTCACGCAGCGGGAATACCTTGTCGGCCTCCGCTGCCATCGCAGCGCGGCGCTCCTGTGGCTCGCGCGGGGGCTCGGTGCGCAGCGACTGGTTGTGGTGCGCGATCATCTCGTCCTCTTTTCGCTTCGACTCCGCGATTTGCTCCGGCGTCAGCGGCGGGAAGAAAGGATCGACCGGCAGCGACGCGGCCATGGCGGCGCGCTCCTCAGCGAGCTCGTCCGCGCTGGGCTCCCAGTCGTCCACCTCGTCGGGGAACCGTGGATCGCAATCGTCGATCGCGTCCTCCTCGACGAGCGGCTGTGGCTCCAGGCGCTCCAGGTAGTCCAGCGGCAGGTGCTCGGTCTCGCATTGACGGTTCAGCGTGGTGAGCTGCAGCCACTTGGGCAGGTTCACCATGCCCGCGGCGTAGTTGCGCCAGAACGCGGGCAGCGGCTTGGCGCCCTCTTTCTTCGACTCCTCGACAGCCTTGGCGCACGCAGCGGCCATGCCGGCCGGATCCTTGTAGGCGATGATCAGCTTCGCCGCGCCCTTGTCGCCGATGCCGGCGATCCCAGGGATACCGTCCGACTTGTCGCCGCAGATCGCCTGATACAGCGCCATGTCCTTTGGCTCGACGCCGTACTTCTGCTTCACCCACTCGACGTCTCTGATCTCGTACTCGCCTCGCCCCTTCGGAACGAAGATGCGCACAACATCGCTCACCAGCTGGCAGGCATCCTTGTCGTTGCCGAACACGCGCACGTCGTTGCACCCATAATCGGGGTATTCGCGCGCGAGCGTCGCGATCACGTCGTCTGCTTCGTGCCCCGGCGAGCGGGCGATCTGATAGCCGTCCTTTTTGAGGCGCTCGACGGTCCACGCGCGGACGGCTTCGAGCTGCTCGTCTCGCTCGCGCTTGCCCTTGTACTCGGCGTAAACCTGCTTCCGCAGGTACGGCGGCGAGTCCATGCAGACGACGACCGTTTCGCACATCTGCCGAATCTCGGCGATCTGGTTCAGTGTCACCTGACCCGCGTCGTTGGGGCCAGCATCGTTGGCCATGGCCTTGTAGTTGCGGACGAGTAGGTTGCTGAAGTCGACTAGCGCGATCGTTGGCGGGGTCGACGGCATGTTTGCTGCTTGCATTGCTTGTTCCTTTCGGAGATTGAGCAGCAGGGCATCGCGCACGTGCTGCTCGTAGAGTTTGATCGTCTTGGAGCTCACCGCCCCTTGGCCTCGATCCGCGCGCCCAGCATCATGCCGAGCACGAAAACGAGCGCTGCGAACAGCACGAGGCCGGGAATCATCGGGCTGTCTCCCGGCGCGCGAGCAACGCCTTTGCCCATGCCTGCACGGATAAACTCAGGCAATCGCCGCTGCTAAGCCACTTGAGTGTACCGTCTGGGATTTCATTCTCCGCTTCCAGCACCGCGCGCTCGTGGTCGGTGCGCTCAGGTGCCTTGGGCGCGTCGCGCTGACCCTGCAACCAACCCGCGGCGTAGCCTTGCTCGAATTCACCGATTGCTGTCGCGGCTGGGTCTGCTGGCTCGCACCCCGGGCATGGTGTGCCGGTGTCGGCGTGTCCGTCGTGGTTCGGTTCCGGGCATAGCGTGCGCGCCGGGGCCTGGCCGGAGAGGTGGGCGTCCCGACGGGCATACCAGCCGGAATCGGCCAACTCCACTGCGTCTGGAACCTCCTGCAGCAGCTCCTGGTTCGACTCGGCTACGCGGTCATGCTCCGTCTTCAGGTAAGCGACCTGCTCGCGCAGGGCCGCGGCTTCAGATTCGGCGCGCAACAGGTCATCGATATGGGTGCGGTTCAGAGCCTCCAACTCCGCCACCCGGGAGTTGGCGGCGGCGAGTTGCCCAACCAGCGACTCGCGGTCGTCTTGCATGGCCAACAGCTCCACGCTCGCGGCGCCGAGCTCGGCGCGCAGCTCCTCTTTCGTGGCGCTCACAGCCACCCCCAGAGCAGTGCAGCCCAGACCCCGAGCGTGACCGCGTAGAGCGCGAGCACAGCGACCAGCGCAACACGAGCCAGACGCGGCCTGCGCACGACGTAGCGCGTCCGCACCTCCAGGACGCAGGCGCGCGGCACAGCCGACGAGGGCGGTGGCGGTGGCGACGGCCACGTGTCTCGTTCCGGCTCGGGATCGCCCTTGCGCCGCTTCAGCGGGAACGGCTCGGCAAACAGCCGCGGCAGGCCCGTCAGGGTCGGGCGTCGTTTCGTGGTGACCATCACTCGTCCGCCTTTCCGAGCAGCTCGTCGAGCTTGCGGCTCAGCCGTTGCGAGCGCCCACCGCGCCCGGCGCCTCGCGACACGCTGCGCTGCTTTGGCCCGACCTTGAACGGCCGGAGCCCTTGCGAGCGCATGCGCTGCCACTCGTCGGACTCCTGCTGCTGGGGCAGCTCGTCCACCCAGCCAACGGCGAGCTTCATGGCTCGCACTCCGGGTGCCGCGGGTTTGCCGACGGATCTTCTTCCGATGCCGCCTTGGCCTGATTCGGTGCGCGCAGCCGATACACCTCGGCGACCAGCATCGTCAGCGCGTCGTCGAAGCTCTCCGGAGTGCGGCCGAACTCGCGTTCAACGACCGCCGCGAGCCTGTTGCAGACGGGTTCGAGCTGATCCACCAGCGCGTCCTTTTTCCGCGCGCAGTTGATGAGCTTGCCTATCAGGTCCGGAGTCGACCCATCCTTCCCGAGGGCAAGGGCGCAGCACGCCGCTTCGACCTGAGCGTGGATCTCTTCGTTGAGCCGCTCGACCCGCCGCTCCCCCTCCATGTACATGTCGCGCTCTCGCTCCGCCTCGAGGATCCGGAGGAGCCGTGTCGAGCACAATTGCTCGAGCAATTCGAGCTCCTCGCGAACCAACTGCATCCCTCCCACGGTGCTCATGGCGTCTCGACCTCGGCATGGAACCGGGCCTGCGCCGTCAGCAGTTGCAGGGCGATGCGGTCGCCCTTCTCGCTGGTCCCCTGCAGCTCGGACGCCGCGCGGCTTACCGCCGTCAGCAGCTCGTTAAGCGGCCCGGTGATCTCGGTGCGCACCTCGAGCGTCTCGGTCTCGTAGGGCGCGAGGTCGAGCACGCCGGGCTCGGGCTCAGGTAGGCCGCTCAGCGCTGCCATCGTGCGCGCCTGAGATTCGTTCCAGCGTGCCCACTCAACCGGGTCCAAGCTGACTGGTTTGCTCATCGTCATCGTTGTGCCTTTCGTTTCAAGGTCGTCCACCGAGAGGAGGGCGACGGTTGCGAGCGCCGCGAGCGCTCGGGTGGTGATGGTGTTCACGGTCGTTCCCCGCGCAGGAGCTTGGCGGCGGCCTCGACGTCGTTGGCGATGGCGAGGAGCTCGCCGCCGAAGGCGCGCAGGCGCTTGGCGAGCGCTTCGAGCTTGGTTGCGATCATGGCTGGTACGAGTCCTCCGGGTCCGGCCCGAACAGGAACCGCCAGTCCTCGTCGTTCGCGGGCGTCTCGAAGCACGGCGCGCCCAGGCGCTGGAACCGATCCAATCGATCGATTTCGATCAGCATGCCGAGCGGCCCCGATGCCCAACGCTCCTCGTTCGGCTTGATGGGCTCCACGTCGACCGCGAACTGATGGCCCTTGAACATAGCTGTTGCCTTCATCGGATCTGTTCCTCCTGGTGGGGCTGGCCGCAGCCAGCGCAGATGCGCTCGCGACGCCAGGGCTGGTCGCAGCACACCTGGCACTTGATGGGGTTGGCGGGGCGGAGCGGCTCACCGATCTCTCGGTTGCGAACCAGCGACGAGCGCGCCAACGATGAGCGCCGCTCCAGGTCGCGCCTGCGCTGGTAGCTGCTCACGGCTCCGCCCTCCGGCAGCAGGGCTTGGCGCAATGCATGGGGTGCCGCGGATGCATCGGGCTGTCGTCGTCGAGGCAGCCCGATTCCAGCGCCTCGCGCTCGCGCATCATCTCGTCGAGGCGCGCGTCGTCGATCTCGGGCGCCTCGATCGGCTCGGGCTCCCACGCGGGCGGCAGCTCGCCGGTTTCGTGCCAGCGCTGCAGGTCAGTGCGGATGCGTTGCATTGCGGTCATCGTTGTTCCTCATCCGACAACT
>Ga0196972_1000876_pt1 | contig 10925 bp, 9 predicted proteins | sample S1v_2013CmetaG_FD_148618 | JGI IMG/M metagenome (GOLD analysis project Ga0196972, IMG submission 148618) | Soil microbial communities from Anza Borrego desert, Southern California, United States - S1+v_20-13C | ecosystem: Environmental > Terrestrial > Soil > Desert | place: USA: California... | reverse complement strand
GATGCGAGCGCCGCCGATGATGCGTTCAATCAGTCCGGCATCACACACGGAACCGAGATGCGGCCGGATGGTCGCCTGCGGAAAGTGTGTGCGCAGTTCCTGCTCGATGTTGTACAGCGCATTTTCCGCGTGGTCGACCATGTGCAACTCGCGCGGCGCCAGGGTCAGGATCTGGCGGCAGAGCTCGCTGCCGATCGATCCTGCGGCACCGGTGACCAGCACCGCCTGCCGGTGCGCGCACCTGGCAAACAACTCCGGGTCCGGGCGGATCGGCTCGCGTCCCAGCAGGTCGTCGATCTTGATCTCGCGGATGGAGTGGGCGGTGATTTCCTCGTCGGCCAGTTCCATCAGGTTGTACAGGATCTTGACGTTGGCATTGGTCTTGCGGGCCTTGTACAGGATTTCCCGCCGTTGCTCGGCCGTGGCGGAGGGAATAGCGATCACGATGAGTTCGATATGCCGTTCGGCCACGGCCTGGACGATGGTATCGGAATGGATGATCTTCAGGCCGGCCGCCGTCCTGTTGGCGAGCGCCTGCTTGTCGTCGAAGAAGCATGCCGCGCGATACTTGCCGCTGAGGCGCATGGCGCGTGCCAGCTTAACGCCGGCCTCGCCTGCGCCGTAAATGGCCACCACTGGTTCAGCGGGGCGAATGGCGGCGGTGCGGTTGCGCAGGAGCGCGCGTGCCAGCAGGCGCGAACTGACGACATAGGAAAAGCCGATGAACAGGTAGATCGTCAGCGCGCTGTGAGGCAGGCCGCGGTAATCGAACAGCGCGGATATCAGGAAGCCGGACGCGACGGCGATGGCCAGGCCGATGCCGGTTGCCGTCAGCAACTTGTGGTCGATGAAGCGGATCACGGCGCCGTACAGTCCGGCAAGCGCAAGCACCGGAATGGTGAGCGCGGCGATCAGGATGTGCGGCACGACGCCGTAGTCGGCAGCCGAGTCGATATCTCCGACACGCAGCAGCAGCGCGATTGCGGAACAGAACGGGAGCGACAGGAAATCGCAGGCCAGCATCATGGCGATCTTGGTCGCGCGTTCCATGGACACCAGGCGCTCGCCGATGCGGGCGATGAATGATGGGTAGGTAGCAGACATCTTTCTCTGAACTTGTTCCGGTTTACGCAACACCCATCGCAAATGCGTTGGTGAACAGCCCTCTCAGGGTAACCAGCAGCCGGTCAGAAGATAAGTTGAATATTTCGATGCCTGCCACGAAGAGGCGGCGGGCTCGAATCCATTTTCTCGATTCATCTTTTCTCCGTGGATACGTCTACCGCGGATAAAGGCGATATCTGCGCAGCGTGTTCACACCCGCCCGCAAAGCCTGAACAACTGCAAACCAATTTCGGTACTCCGCATAGCTCTTCACCGGCGCGCGCATGATGGCCTCGAATTCCGCCACACTCATGCCGAGCTTTTTCGACACATACACCAGGTCCTGCTGTTGCATCTCCTCTGGGTAAGGCGGTTGGCGCAGTTCCGCCAGTGCCTCGTCGCGTGTCATTTGTCCCGAATTGATAAGGTCGGACAGGTGTCCGTAGCGCTTGTCGACAGAGAACTTGCGCGGCAGGACATATCCCTGGTAGAACCGGGTGTACACCGACTCGTGGTGCTTGCCTCCATAGCTCTGCCACCCTAGGCGCTTTTCCAGGATCTCCTTTGCATCCTGCTTGCGGTAGTCGATGTAGTTGAGGATCGCGACCGACCGCACGCCGCGCAGAAAATTTACGTAGAACAGGTATGGCAGGCTGAAATGCGGATAGGTCTTCAGCTTGACCGTGCCGAAACGCCGATGCACGTCCCGGATATAGCGCCAGTCCGAATGCCCGTAGGACCACGCCGGAACGTTGATCGACTCGGTGGCGAAGTTCATGCCGGAGATGACGTACCGGATACCGCGCTGCGCCGCCTCGCGCCACAGAAGCGCGTTGATCCCGTGGTCCGTCGGCACCTCCCCGTCCGGTGTGGACGCCTTCAGGAAGGCAATCTGCAGGTCGCGGAATTCCTCCCAGTCGACGACATAGGTGTACAGGTCGATGTCGAGCGTGCGCAGCACGCGCTCGATGTTCTTGACCGCCAGCTCGGAATCCCATCCATTGTCGAAATGGATCGCGAGAGGCCGCAAGCCGTACTCACGCACGACATAAGCGACATAGGTACTGTCCACGCCCCCGCTGACTCCGATGATGCAGTCGTATTCGCTGTTCCGTCCGGCCGCCTTGATCTCGTCGACCAGCGCCTGCAAGACTTGCCGTCCCTGCGCGCCCCGAATCACGCGCGTGCCGACGAGTTCGTCATACCTTCGGCAATGCATGCACACGCCCTCGTCGTCGAAGGTGATCGCGGGATCGGCACGCCTATCCATTACGCAGCGAATGCAGGCCTGGCGGTCGATGGCATCGAATGTAGTGGTAAGGGCTGTCATGCGAAAAGATGCTCCAGATCGTTGTAGTCGGGATAAGTGATCAGCACCGCTCGGTGCTTGCCGTGAAAGACGAACATACTGCCGGCCGCGACAGCAGCCGCGCCGGCATCGACAGCCTGGCGAAAGTGCTGGAGAGTGCCTGCACCGCCCGCAGCGACCACGGGGACGGAAACTGCCTCGCTGACTCTGCCGATGAGCTCGAGGTCATAGCCGTCCTGGGTGCCGTCGCGATCAATCGCGTTGAGCAGGATCTCTCCCGCTCCCAAGCGCTCCATTTCGCGCGCATGCGCCACCGGATCGCGCCGGGCATCCGTCTTGCCCGAGTGCGTCCAGACCGAATACTTGCCTAACCAGCTGCGGCGTACGTCGATGGAGGCGACGACGCCCGAGCTGCCGGCTAGCGCCGCGGCCTGGGAGATCAGTGACGAGTTCTCCACAGCAGCCGTGTTGATGATGACTTTCTCCACGCCAAGCGCGTAGAGGCGCCGTACCTGTTCCAGCCGCGTGATGCCGCCGCCATAGCCAAAGGGCATGAAAGCCTCGCTGGCGATGTCGGCCAGCAGCGCGAAGTTCGGTCCGTCGCGCGCTGCCGTCGCGCTGATGTCGAGGAAGACCAGCTCGTCGACTTCCTTCTCGTTGAAGATGCGCACGGCATTGATCGGATCACCGACATAGCGGGCGTTGTCGAACTTGACGGTCTTGACCAAGCCGCCGTTGCGCAACAAAAGACAGGGAATCACACGGGCATGGAGCATCACATCTCCGAGAAATTGCGCAGCAAGGCCATGCCGAAGCGATGGCTCTTCTCAGGGTGGAATTGCGCGCCGCAGATGTTCCCCGATTGCACCATTGCGACAAACTCGATGCCGTATTCCGCGTACGCGAGCACCGTGGAGGCGTCTTCGCAGACCAGATGGTAGGAGTGGACGAAATAGAATCTGGCTTGCTCGTCCAACCCGGCCAGGAGACGGCTTTCCTGGCTGCGCTTAGTCAGCCTGCTCCATCCCATGTGGGGAACGCGCTCGCGAGCGCCGGGCGGAAAATGGAAACGGCGGCAGCTCGCGTCAAGCAGGCCGATGCCCATGAGCCGTCCCTCCTCGCTGCCCTTGCCCAGCATTTGCATGCCGAGGCACACACCCAGTAACGGCACCTTGTCCTCCAGCGCCTTTTTCCGCAAGGGTTCCACCAGGCCGCGCTCGCGCAGGGCTGTCATGCCGTGGTCGAACGCGCCGACGCCGGGGAGGATGATCTTCTTCGCGCGGGCGATCTGCTCCGGCGTCGACGCCAGCTCGGCCTGTGCGCCAAGCCGCCGCAGCATGTTGAGCATCGAACCGAGGTTGGCCACGCCGTAATCGACAACCGAGATCATAATTCCGCAATGCCTCCCTGCATCGCCGCACCGGCACGAAAACCGACGGCATCGAGATAGGCGCGCTCCAGCCGTCTTTCCTGTTGTTCCCAGCAAAACTCGCTGCGCGCGCGTTCCAGCGCGGCATGGTAATGTGCCGCGCCATGGCGCATGAGGCGCAGCGCAGCGTCGCGCACGCCTTCAGCCGTCACTGCCATCGCCACTTCGCCGACACCGAGCGTCTCGACGAACTTCCGCTGCTCGATGGTCGGCGACACCAGCACCGGTATTCTTGCCATGACATATTCGAAGAGCTTGTTCGGCATGCAGTAGTCATAGCTCACCGATGTCGGCTCGATTACCGACAGGCCAAAATCGGCGCCCGCGGTGTAATCCAGCAGGCGATCGGGCGCAACGGCGGGGTGGAAGTGGACATTGGGATGGCGCTCCGCCTGCTCCCTCACCCAGGTTTCCAGCGGGCCATAACCCATGATCACCAGCTCCGCATGCTGGGCAAGGGGCGCGAACGCTTCTACCAGCAGCCGTATGCCCCGCCCTTCTCCCAGCAGCCCCTGGTACAGGAATACCGCCTTTTCCGGCGAAACCGCAAACGCCTTCCGAAAGCAGCCGCTGGGCGCCACTTCGGTGTGCGCCGGGCAGTTGTACAGCACGGTCGTATTGGCCAGCTGGTACTCCCGTGCATACCACTCCTCGATCGCCCTGCCGACGAAGATGCAATGGTCCGCGGCGCCAACCAGGGCGCGCTCGACGCGCTTGGTCAGGATCTTGCGCAGGCCGTGCAGGCCATTGGCCTCGCTCTCCAGTTCATGCGGGTCGTAAATCAGCTTGGCGCCGGTCAGCCGCTTGAGCATGACGCCTACCGGCAGAGTCGCCACGCTGTGGCAGTTGATGCAGGCAAGCGACTCACGGCTGCCGCTGCCGTAGCGCCGGTAGATGGCTGCCGTCCACGCGGCCGTGTCGATGACCTTGCGTGCCAGGCCGCGCAGCTCGCCGCGCATGCCGATGCGCACGATGCGCATGCCGGGCCCCAGCGTCTCGGTTTCAGGCAGGCCCTCCATGCCGATGCCGACAAGGTCGATTCGGTCGAACAATCCCAGCCGCACCAGGGATCGCGCTTCGCGCATGATGCGGCTTTCATTCTGGAAGGAGGATGGATAAAGATGGATATTGATCATCGATGTGCTTGTCTTGATGCGCCCGTCCGGGAGCGTTCACGGACCGGGCTGCCTCAGTGTAGTCAACCATGCCCCGGAGAATAAGTATCAAATTTCGATCTGTACGCGAGGGCGCACCGCCTTTCCATCCAGTTTTTCGATCCCGTGCCGCACGCTGTCGCGCCGACTCGCACTACGATAGTGCGCATAGCTGCCGACGGAAGCGGCGATCAGCATTTCGCCATAGGTCTTCGATGTGAAAAGCAGCAGCAGCGTGGCGAACAGGAGGCAGAAAGCCAGCACGAGCTCGCCCGACCTCTCGTGCGCGCGGCGGAAGAACACGCAGGCCGTCAGCTTGTACGCGGGCACGAGCAGCATGCAGAGAAGATAGAAGAATCCGGCAAGGCCGAGATCGACCCAGGCCGAGAAAATGTTGTGTGCGTAGGCGCCTCGCCCGCCGATCTGCAGGTAGCTACCGTAGGAGCCGAGGATAGGGTTCTCGCCGATCGTCTTGAGCGCATGCTCGAAGTAGTACGTCCTTCCCGCCCAGGACGTCGAACGCGACAGGTCGAGCAGTTCGAGCACCCTGCTGTCGGGCAATGCATGCATCACTTGTTCCGTGTTGGGCAGGAGGAGGATCCCGGCCAGCACGATCGCCGTGAGCAGGCCGAGCGGATTTCGGCGCGCGTAAGCGGCCTCTGCCAGGCAGATTACGGCGAACAGCGCAATCAGTTCGCTGCGTGCGCCGTTGATGAACAGCGCCGGTACCGACACCAGGTAGATCAGCAGGCGCATCAGGCCGGAGGTCGTCATCGCGAGCACGGCGAGGCAGGTGAGGAAGTAGGATCGGGCGAAGCCCTGGTAAGTCGAGGCCGCGCCGCCAGTGTCGGCACCGGCTTCCTCGTCAATGTAGGCAGAGCCGTCGCCGGACACGAAGAAGATCAGGCATGCCATCGCGAGCATGGAAATGAACAATGCAAGCTGGAATCGCGGCGCGCCGAAATCGGCGAGCCGAAAGATGAGGAAGACCGTGACGAACTGGAGAATGATGTACAGGTGGTCTTGCACCAGCCCGCCGTCTGCCCCGTTGGCGTAGTTGAACCCGATAACGAAGAAGAAATAGGACAGGAACAGGAAGAACGCGATGTCGGCCCAGGTGAAGAAATGCCGGTCGCGTCCCGCCCGGGCGAGGCAGCCGAACACGAGGAAGGGCAGAAAGACCAGGCACACGCGCGAGAAATACCCGCCCAGCGCCGGACCGATGACACCGAGGCCCAGCGCCGTATGGTAGAAGAAGAACCCGGGAAACAGGGCGAGGAACGCGAGATGCGCCGCGCCGGCACCGGGATTTCGCAAATGGCTCATTGTCTTCCGTGAATTGCTATGCGCTGCCGGATTGCTCCCGCCCCGCGCGTGCTGCCGATTCCTTATTCAATGAGGTGACAGTACATCTCCCTCTCCCGCGGCGTATCGAGACTCGAGTTGTGCCACAGGAGGGTGAAATCGCCTCCTACACGACGTGCCGCCTGCTTGAGGCTGCGCATGGCGTCGAATGCCGCATCGCTCGGCCCGACTCTCGTCGCGTCGAACATTGCCGCCTCCATGCAGACCAGCGGCCGCTGCCGCGTGCGCAGGGGACGGCGTGCGTGGAGGTCATACATCGGATACTCGCGGCAGGTGCCGCACCGGAAGCCGCCGCTTTCGGCGTAGCCCAAGGTGCTGTCGTACACCAGTCCCGCCGCATCCCACCGAGGCGGAATGCGCGTCGACCAGCGCAGGTAATGCTGCCGTCCGCCTGATACCCTGCGCGGAACGCCTTCCTGGTCAAGCACGCATTCCAGGCGCCGCCTGAGGAAGGCAATATTGGTGTCCTCGCTGCAAGCGCGATAGCCGGGGTGGATGCCGACCTCGTGTCCGCGCCCAGCGATACGGCGTAGCATGGCTCTGACGGCGCTGTCGGTGATCGTGCAGATGCCGTCGTATACCGGATCGGTCACTTCCGGGATGAAATTGAACGCGACCGTATTACCGGCTCGTTCGTTGACGTCCATCATCCAGTCAACGGTGTGATAGTAGGGGTCATGGGTCCAGTCCCCGGCGCGGCTCGCGATGTAGTTGCGCATGGGCCGCAGCGCGTCGCTGAGGCTTCCCTTGCGCAGCAACTCGCCGGCGCTGCGCCGGAACGCGCGCGACAGGCTGCGGGCACCGGAATGGTAGGGATGGTCGACGTCGCAGGAGACGACAGTTCGTGGCTGCGGCCGCCTGACGGCGATGCCCGGCCAGAGCCTCCCGATACAGGCGGCGAGGATGGCGACGTACTCGTCGATGATTGGCCGGTCGCGGAATCCGTAGCGCCAGGCGATCGATGCCCGGCCGGGAAAGCGGCCATGCGCGTCGCGCTCAGGGACGATCGCTTCCTCGTACCGCGACAGCATCACGAAGGCCGAACCGAAGATGTCGATAGGCACACGGATGCTCTGCCCGTCCTGCGTGATGCCTTGTGCCGCCTCGCCGTAGATGACGGGAATCTTGTTCGGCACAACGCCGGCCTCGTCACCAAGCGCGCCGAGGTCCAGCATCGTCCGCGACGTGCCGGGCAGGCTGTCCGGATGCAGCCACAATGCCTGCGCTGCGCCGAAGAAACAGTCGGGCATGACAATGCTTGCCGGTCCGAGCGCAATTTCGAACAGTCCCTCTTCACCGGTGTCGAGACGGTATTCGACACCGATGAACTCGCCGATCAGGACAGAGACGATCCATGCCAGTTCAGGCGTGACGGAAGGCGCGGCGATCCTTAGCATGGTCAAGGCATCCTGTCGGGCAAGGTGCGAGGCAAGAGGCCGGCGGCGCTGCGCGAGGCCATTTTCCGGGCAAGTGCGACCAGCAGGCAGGCGAAGGCGTCGCCGAAGTCCGGACATATGACGAGCGTGCCGCGCGTGCGGCGTACGTGCAGGAATATCTTTCTCAGGACCGCCCAGCGCAGCGTTGCCGCGTTGCGCAGCATCCACATGCCGTCAACCCAGGTCTGTGCCGCCGGAATGCCTCTTCCGCTGTCTTCCTCGGTATCAAGCCCGAGGTAACGCTTCAACAGTCCGTTGCCAGAGGCAACGAACAGGCCGTGCTGCATCCAGAACCGCGGATTCAGCTCGAGCACATGGAAGGTGTCGCCGGTCCGCAGGAATTCGAGCTCGAACGGCCCTTCGTAGGCCATGGCATCGAGCAAGGTGCGGGTGCGTACAAGAAGATCCGATGGATCGGGAACGACGGTTACCGCTGCCGATGAGCTCAGGCCCTCTTCGTAGCCGGCGAAGCGCTGCACCACACAGACGAGATTGCGCGCGGGCCGCGCCGCATCCCAGAACCCGCAGACGGAAAAGTTGTCGGCCGCGGCGACCGACATCCACTTCTGCACGAAGAACAGTTCCTGCGCTAGGCCGAGCGAAGTCATCTCCCGCTGCGCGCGCTGCACTTCGACCGGGGAGTGGCACACCCAGCCTCGTGGAATTTTCACCTCTCGCTGCCATGAATGCCTGGCCTTGAGTACCATCGGATAGCAATCCACGGGCATCGCGTCCGCCGACGCCCACTGCGGCAAGGGCGCGACTCCGTGCCGGAGCGCGTATTCGCCGAAAGCAAACTTGTTGTCGAGCAGTTCGCCGGGGAAGCGGCGCGGCAGGAAATGGAAAGCGTCGTTGCCAAGGTAGCGCTGGAGCGACGCTTCTTCGGTAAACAGCAACACGTCGCCCGCGGCGGGCCGCGCGACCTGTCCTTTCACCAGGAAGCCCGGATCGGTGGTGACCAGCTCATGGCCAAGCCGGCGCAAGCCGGCCCGCATCGACCATGCATTGATCCAACCGGTGAAGGTGACGAAGTTCATTTGTCCAGCTCGATCACGCAAGCGATGCGCTCCACGCGACTCCACGGCTGCAAGCTGTACAGCCGGGGCACGATGGCGCCGACGATCTCTTGCATGGCGGCGGAGCCGCGTGTGATCTTCGGGCTGAACAGCTTGTCGGGCAAGCCGCCGAACTTTTCGACCGAGACCGAACGCACGCGGATGCCGGAAGCACGCACAAGGTCGAGGACTTCGTCGGACGTGAAGAAGCGGATGCGGTACAGGTCGTCTGTCCGCGCCTTCGCCGCGAAAGTATCCACCAGCCGGCTGTTCAATCTGTTATGGACCAGCACGACCATATAGCGGCGGGTGATGCGTGCCTGTTCGATGGCGAGCTTGCGGATGTCCTCGTCGGGGAAGAGCACCCAGAATCCGTTGTGGAAGGTCGTGAGGAATTCGCCGTCGCGGAACGGTAGGGAAAAGCCGTCCGCCTGACGTAGTTTCAGCGGCGAATCCTTGAACCGCCCCTCCAGGTAATCGAGCGTGCGCCGTTCGAAGTCGGAGCCGGTGGCATTGATGCCCTGCAGCGCCAGATAGCGCGAATCACGGCAGCTTCCGCCGGCGATCTCCAGCACGCTACCCTCTTCCAGCGGCAAGCGGCGATGCAACCAGTAGCCGGTGCGCGGGGGCGAAGCCAGGTATTGCTCGATATGGCGCGTCCACGCGCTCTCCCAGAATTCCTGCGTGTCGTTCTTCAGCATGTGTCACCATCCTTTGCTAAACCGGTATTCGAAGAAGCCGTCCAGGGTGTAAAAGAAAACATTGCAGGCAGTGATGCCGATGAGGAATTCGGTCAGTTCGAGCGAAAGTGCCCAGGACACGATGCCGGTAATCATGAACGCGATGAGCCGGAACAGGTGCCAGTTCAGGATGTAGCGATGCTTCTCCCGGATCAGCGCGCCCTTGTCGACGGGCGTGAACACGAATCCGAAATAGGAAGAGACGGCCAGGATGCGCGCGTAGTCGCCCGCGACCCTCCAGTTCTCCCCGAACACGACGGCGAAAATTTCGTTGGCCAGGAAGAAGAAGCAGAGGAAGAATGGCAGCCCTAGCAGCGCCGTCCGCGCCAGCGTCATTTCAAATACGCGATTGAACTTGCCGTGCTTGCGGAAATCCTCCGTGGCCCGCTGGCGGAACACGTCGCCGATGGCGGCGGCGACGAGGCTGGTCGGCAGTTCGACCATCTTGGCGGCCAGGCTGAAATATCCGGTCCCGGCGAGTGAATGGAACTTCGAGATGAAGAACACCGGAATCTGCGCGTAGGTAGAAGAGATGCCGTGCGACACGACAAGGTACTTGGGGTGATTCACGTAGCGCCGCGCCATGGTGCGGCAGGACTTGGCATTGATGCTGCGGAAGACATCGCGCTCGCCTGCCAGCGTCTGCCATGCCAGTTGCGCGACGATCAGCACCTGGCCCGCGATGCTGCCCGCGATCAGCCCGGCGGGGCCGGCGCCGCCCCAGCCGCCGGCGAGCTGCGCACTTCCTGTGCCCAGGCTTTGCACGATGCGGCTGGCGGACATGCGTCGGTAACGGCTCTTGCGGTTGGCCCAGTAGTTCAGGCTCTGCCAGGCGGCGGTGAGCAGGATGCTCAGCGGGATGAAATAGAGCCAGTTGCCGATCTCGGCATTGCCCAGCAAGGTGACGATCTGCGTGTGGAACACCGCGACCAGCACAAGGAGCACGGCGCTGACGAGCGTCGCCAGTCCGAGCGCTAGGGCGACGATGTTGATCGCATCTGCATCCTCTTCCGGCAGCATGACGGCCAGTTCGTAGCGGCCACTCGCGACCATGCTGATCATGCCGCAGATGGCGAGAAACAGCGCGAACACGCCGAAATCGTCCGGGGTGTACAGCCGGGTCAGGATCGGGCTGAGCGCGATCGGGATCGCCTGCGCGATGGTCGTGCCGGTCATCAGCGTGATGACGTTGCCGGCATAGCCGCCGGCCGGGACCAGACGGCGGACAAGGGCTTCGACCGCGTCGAAAGGCGAAGGCCGCGGCCCCGTTGCATCTGTGCGTTGTTTGATGGCTGCCCCTCCTCAGTCCGATGCTTCGCAGGCGTAGCCGCCG
>Ga0196972_1000875_pt1 | contig 10938 bp, 8 predicted proteins | sample S1v_2013CmetaG_FD_148618 | JGI IMG/M metagenome (GOLD analysis project Ga0196972, IMG submission 148618) | Soil microbial communities from Anza Borrego desert, Southern California, United States - S1+v_20-13C | ecosystem: Environmental > Terrestrial > Soil > Desert | place: USA: California... | reverse complement strand
CGAAGTCCATCACGCGGTGAACCCCGACAAACCGCGCGCCGATCCTGCCACGCGCGCGGCCGTCCGCCACCGGGCGCGCGGCACGGGCGCGCTGTACGCCAAGCACCGCCTGCCGGGCTGGGTCATCCTGCGCGGATTCGCCGCACCGATGCTGCGCCCGCTGCTCAAGGGCGCCTTCGGCGACGAACTCGCGCTGGGCTATGCGACGCTGCGCGGCCGCCTCGATGGCTTCATTGCGTGGCGTCGCCGGCACACCGGCACGCCGGCCCAGACTACCGCGGCAGCCACCGCCGAGGAAACGTAGGCACGGCGGCGCAGGGCGATAACAATTGTTACAAAACTGCACCACCGACCTTCCCGAGGTTTGATCTAGGACGGAATGGCGCCGCGCCCAGCATTCACAATTCCTGATGCATCGTCCGGTTCCCCACGTCATCGCGGGACGCCGGGCGAACGCGATGCCGGGACGCCCGGCCCGGCCGCAAGAAGATGGGAATCGTCATGAAAATCCTGGTTGTCCACAATGCCTACCAGCACCGCGGCGGAGAAGATGCCGTGGTCGAAGCGGAAGTCGAGCTCCTGCGCTGCTACGGCCACGAGGTCAGGGTGTATCGCCAGCATAACGATGCACTCAACCGCATGTCGCGCACCAAGGCCGCCGTCTCCGCCATCTGGTCGCAGGAATCGGCGAGCGAAGTGGAAGAGTTGTGCGCGCGCTTCCACCCCGACGTGATCCATGTCCACAACACCTTCCCGCTGATTTCGCCCTCGCTCTACTGGGCGGCCGACGCGCTGCACGTGCCGGTGGTGCAGACGCTGCACAACTTCCGCCTGCTGTGCCCGCAGGCCATCTTCCTGCGCGACGGCAAGATCTGCGAAGACTGCATCGGCAAACTGCCCTGGCGTTCGGTCACGCGCAAGTGCTATCGCGACTCCGCCATGCAATCGGCGGTCGTCACCACCATGCTGGCAACGCACCGCATGTTGGGCACCTACCGCCACCGCGTCACACGCTACATCGCGCTCAACCGCTTCGCGCGCAACAAGTACATCGAAGGCGGCCTGCCCGCCGAACGCATGCGCATCAAGCCCAACTTCGTTGCGTCCGACACCGAGCCGTCCTGGACCGGGCGACACGGCGGCCTCTACGTCGGCCGGCTGTCGTCGGAAAAGGGGCTGGATGTGCTGGCGGCAGCCGCGCGCGAGGGCGGCGCCTCGAACGTCGAAGTGATCGGCGGCGGCCCGATGGAACCGCTGGCGCGCGAGACCTTCGGCGAGCGCTTCCTCGGCTACCGCCCGCTCGCCGAAATCATGGCGCGCATGGGCCGGGCGCAGTACATGATCCTGCCGAGCATCTGCTACGAGAATTCGCCGCGCACCATCGTCGAAGCTTTTTCCTGCGGACTGCCGGTGATCGCCAGTCGCCTCGGCTCGCTCGCCGACCTCGTGCGCGACGGCGTGACCGGGCTGCTGTTCGAACCGGGAGACCCTACCGATCTGGCTGCCCGGATCGCGTGGGCCGAAGCGCATCCCGAGCAGATGGTCCGCATGGGCCAGGCCGCGCGCGCCGAATACGAAGCGGAATACACCCCCGAACGCAACTATGAAATGCTGATGGACATCTATGAAGACGCAATCGCTACCCTGCACCGAGAACCTCATGCCGCGTAAAGGCGAGGCCGTACTCGAAGCCTTCATCGACGCCGTGTCCTGGGAGGAGGCGCTCGGGCAGATCACGCAATGGGGCGCGGCGCGCGAGTCGCGCTACGTCTGCATCTGCAACGCGCATTCCGTCGTCACCACGACCAGCGACGTCGAGTTCAAGATCGCGGTGAACAATGCCGACATGGCGACCCCGGACGGCGCCCCCATCGCCTGGGCCCTGCGCCGCCTCGGGCATCCCGCGCAGGAACGCATCAACGGCCCCGACCTGATGATGAAATACCTGGAGCAGGCCGAACGCCTCGGCCAGTCGATCTTCTTCTACGGCAGCACGGAATCGACGCTGGCGCGCCTGGTGACCGCGCTGAACGAACGCTTCCCCGCGCTGCGCATCGCCGGCACCCATTCGCCGCCGTTCCGCCCGCTCTCGCGCGAGGAGGATGAGCGAATCGTCGACATGATCAACGCGTCCGGCGCCAACGTGGTCTTCGTCGGGCTGGGTTGCCCGAAACAGGAAAAATGGATGGCGGATCATCGTGGCCGCGTCCGCGCGGTGATGGTCGGGGTGGGCGCCGCCTTCGACTACCACGCCGGTGTCATCAAGCGCGCGCCGCTCTGGTGGCAGCGCAACGGCCTGGAATGGCTCTACCGCCTCGGCTCGGAGCCGCGCCGGCTGTTCCGGCGCTACATGGTGACCAATACCCTGTTCGTGGTGGGTTTCATCCGGCAGTTCGTCACCGCCAAGCTCGCGCTCGGCCAGGCATGAGCTCGGAGCGGGCGACCGGCGGCAACGCTCCTCCGGCCCACCCGCGGTACACGCGTGCGCTCAGCCTCGTCCCGCGCCGGGAACCGGAGCGCTACCGCAAGGACATCGACGGCCTGCGCGCGATCGCGGTGCTCGGCGTGGTCGCCTTCCATGCCGATGCGCAGCTTGTGCCTGGCGGATTCGCGGGCGTCGACGTGTTTTTCGTCATCTCGGGCTACCTGCTGACCGGGCTGATCCTGAAAGGCCTGGAGGACGGCAGCTTCCGCTTCACCGAGTTCTATGCCCGGCGCATCAAGCGCATCTTTCCGGCATACGTCGCGGTGTCTCTGGCAACGCTCGCCGTCTCCTCCTGGCTCCTGATCCCCAACGACTTCCTCTTCTATACGACCTCGCTGGCCGCCTCCTGGGCCTTCGTATCGAACGTCTTCTTTTCCATGATGAGCTGGGGCTATTTCGGCCAGCGGATGGAAGAGTTCCCGCTGTTGCATACCTGGTCGCTGTCGGTGGAAGAGCAGTTCTACTTCCTGTATCCGCTGGCGCTGATCACGCTGTACCGTGCCTGCCGCCGCCGTCTCGCCCTCGCACTGGCGCTGGCAGGCGGCGGTCTCGCCATCCTCTCCGAAATGAAGACTGGCGAGCTGAGCGGGTATTTCTTGATCACGTCGCGCGCGCACGAACTGATCGCCGGCGCGCTGACCTTCCTCGCCCTGCGGCGCTTTCCCCCGTCGCCCGGCCGCTTCTGCGCCACCCTCTCTCTGCTCGGCCTGTGCATCGTCCTCGGCGCCTTCGTACTCATCCACAAGGACATGCCCTTCCCGGGCCTCAACTCGCTCTTTCCTTGCCTCGGCGCCGCACTGCTCATCTACGGCTGCGCGGTGGACAACCGCGTCTCGGCAGCGCTGCGCGTGCGGCCGCTGGTCGCGCTCGGACTGATCTCCTACTCGCTCTACCTCTGGCACTGGCCGATCTTCGCCTTCCTGAAGTACCGCCATGTCGCCATGACGCTTCCCGTCTGCCTTGCAGCGCTGGCGCTCGCGCTCCTGCTCGCCTGCCTGACGTGGAAGTTCATCGAGCTTCCATCCCGCCGCGAGGCCGCGCTCGGCTTCCGGGCAGTTTTCCTGCGCCTGTATGCCGCGCCGGCATCGCTGTTCATCGGCATCGGGCTTTTTTCCTATGCCACCGAAGGATTGCCGCAGCGCTTTTCCGGAGAATTGCGCGAGCTGATTTCCAGCTATTCGTACGAGCGCGATCTGGCGCGCAACTGTTCGGTGCGAGCCGAGGATGTCGAGCCGGTGACGCTGGAATATCTGGTGACGCATTGCGCATTCGGCGCCGCCGGCGAGGGCGAGCACAAGGCGGGGCTGCTGCTGATGGGCGATTCCCACGCCCACCACATGAAGCCCTTCCTGGAACAGCTCGCGCGGGATGCGGGGCTGAAAGGCGTCTACCACGTGCAGGGCGGGTGTCTTCCCAACGAACTGGGCGGCAGCGATTCCTGCCAGCAGCGCAATGCCGGCCTGCTGCAACTGGCGAGCCATTTCGATTATGTTGCGCTCGCCGGCTTCTGGGCTTCGGAGCCCGGGCGTCCGCTGGAACAGGAACTGGCGCGGGCGGTCGATGCCATCGTCGCGGCCGGGGCAAGGCCGGTCATCTTCAAGGACGTGCCGTTCCACGAACCCGACCTGTCGCGCTGCATCCTGCACCGCGCGCGCGGCTGGGTCGATGCCCGGACGAACTGCCACATTCCCGCGGCCACGGCTGCCGCCGGCCAGGCAAGGTACGACGCCATCGTGGAACGCATGCAGGCACGCCACCCGCAGAGCATCGTCATCGATCCGAAACGCGTGCTGTGCGACCGGGAAGAATGCATCACCCACACCGCCGGCATCGCGCTGTACAAGGACAGCAACCACCTCAACCTGCGCGCCGCGCAACTGCTCGGCGAGTGGTACCTTGCGAGGGTGGGCAATCCCTTTCGTGACGGCGCAAACAGGTGAAGTCGAGGAGGAATCAGCGTGGGCGGGTCGCACGGCGGGTTTCGCTGACGCTCTACCCACCCTACCGCCCTCTATCCTTGATGCGTAAAGAATCGTAGGCTGGGTAGAGCGCAGCGAAACCCAGCAGGATCACCCTCCGCCGAACGCACGCAGGGTTTCGCTGGCACTCTACCCACCCTACCGTCCGGATGATCCGCTAACGCGCGTCGGAGCTGCTGATTGCCTGCTCGTAGCTGCGCGGCGAGAACTGGCCGGGCGTCCACAGCGTGCGCGCGGCGAGCTGTTCGTTGTTCAGCCGGTCCGGCAGCGGTACGCGGCTGGCGACGTGGCGGAAGAACGCATCGAGGTCGTGCCAGGCATTGAGCTCGTCGATCTGCTTCGAGTGCCCCCAGAGGTGGAAGGTGCCGCCGCGGCGGCAGGCGTGATCGAACATCGCATACAGCCGCTTGATCCAGTTTTCGTGCGCGACGGCCAGGCGCAGCCCATCGATGCGCTTGTGCCAGTTTCCGGAGCCGGCGAAGTTGCGGAAATAAACGGCGCGGTCGTGCGGATAGAATTGCAACGTGGTCGGCATTTCATACGGACGCCTGCCGGAGTCGAAGCACAGGTTCATCGTCGTGCGCGCATAGCCGAAGCCGCAGGCCTTCACCAGGTCGACGTCACGCCGGCTGTAGCGCCCGCCGGGATAGCAGAACCCATTGACCGGCGCGCCCAACAAATCTTCCAGCTGTTTCTTGCCGTCGGCGATCTGGTGGTAGGCCTGCCAGATGTCGACCTTCTTCAGGTAGCGATGGTCGTAGGTGTGCGAGCCAACCTCGAAGCGGCGGCCGAGCTCGCGGATCTGCGCATCGTCCAGCACCGCATCGCCTTCGCAATTGCGGATGGGGATGAAGAAGGTGCCGTTGAGCCCGTGCTTGTGCAACAGTTCGGCAGTCTTCATGTCCGACGGATGGCCGTCGTCGATCGAGCACGTGAATACAGGGCCCATCATTTGCTCCACTCTTGTTCCTCGCAAGCCTTACGCTGCCTCGCGGATCTTTCCGCGCTCGCCGGATGCGAGCGCGAAGCGGCAGGCGTCCACCACCCCTTGCGCCGCGTTATCGAAGGAGTACTTCTTCACCAGCGCAAGGCTGCGCTGCGAGTACCTTTCCCACTTGTCCGGCCGCGACAGCAGCGCCGCGGCATGTTCTGCCCACAGCTCCGCGTCCAGCGTGCAGACATGCCCGTTCTCGCCATCGATCACCAGTTCCCCGGCAACGCCGGCATGCGGCGTCACGATCACCGGCAGGCCCGAGGCGCACGCTTCGTTGGCCACCACGCCCCATACGTCGGCGTGGGTAGGAAACAGGAAGATGCGCGCCGACCGGTATAGCGCCGGCAACTCCTTTTGCATGGCAAAGCCGTGGAAGTGCGCATCCACCGATGCGGACATCCGCGCTGCCGCTGCCTTGACCTGCTCTTCCTCGCTGCCCGATCCCGCGAACAGGATGCGCGTCCGGCGCCCCAGCCTGCGGGCTGCCGCCTGCGCCACTTCGAGCGCGAACATCGGTCCCTTTTCCGGCACCATGCGTCCGGAAAAAATGAAGTCGAACTTTTCTCCCGCCGGCTCCGGCACGCCCTGGTAGGCGTCGTTGTCCGTGCAGAGATAGGACTTGAAGCAACGCTCCGCCGGCACACCGTAGCTCTCGAACAGTTCCTGGCCGCCGATGCTGGCCGACAGGAACGCCGCCGAGCGCGCGTACACCATGCGGCGCACCAGCTTGTGCACCCGGCTCAGCCGCAGTTCCGATTGATAGGTGCCGTCGGTCAGCGGGATGTGCGGCACGCCTTTGAACCAGGCATAGGCGAACGCGTACATCTGCGTCGGATTCAAGCCGTCGTTCACGATCACGTCCGGAGCGAAACGCTTGAGCGCCAGGATCACATCCGGATTGTTGTGGATGTAGCGGCCCTTGACGGTGGATATGCGTTCGCGCAGGAAACAGTGGTCAAACTCGAACGGCGGCAAGTCCCATTTCCTGTTCGGCTCGCGGCGCGCACAGAAAATGACCTGCAGTTTGATTCCGGGCGTGCGCCCTATTCTCTGAAAAACGGGAATGCGATACGGCGGCGGTTCATTCGTGACGATTGCGAGTCTTGTCATGGGCTAATCTTATGGGGAACAGCCTGTCAAAAGATGAGGTACATCATAAAAGGCCCGGAGTACGATCAAACAGACTCCAGGACAATAATCCGGTGCAAGAAATATCGCGCGTGGCGATCGCTTTACGGGAAGTGTATAGGCGGTGAAACAGGCGCTTGCTGACGCGTGTCATGTTTTCGTTGCCCACGGCGTGAGAATGAAAAAAGGCCGGCGTGGAAGCCGGCCTTTTTCCTGTCGCGTTAGCGCGGAATTACTTGAAGCGCCATGCGCGGATGTAGTTGACCTCGAACGAGTTCTGCTTGCCCTGCGGGGTCGAGTTATCCGGCGTGCCGGATGCGGAGCCGTACCACAGGTCCAGCATCAGGTACATCGGGTCGCTGAAGGTGGTGTTGAGCACCAGCACTTCCTTGCCGTCGAAGTAGTAGGTCTGCTTGTTCGGTTCCCACTTCACCGCGTACTTATGGAAGCCGGCCGACAGGTCCATGCCGGTGTCGTACTGGCGGGTGCCGACCAGTTCGTTCGGGCCCTTCCAGACGGTCGGTGCATAAGCCTGCGGGTGGGCGATGCCGTTGGAGTCGTTGAAGCCCCACGGTGCGGCGCCGCCTGCGTAGGCTTCCATCACGTCCATTTCCGGACGGCGGTCGCCGATGTGGTTGAACAGCCAGAATGCGGGCCACGTGCCCTTGCCCACCGGCAGCTTGGCTTCGATCTCGAAGTAGCCGTAGGTCTGGTAATACTTGCCGTCGGTATCGATGGTGCGGTTGAAGAACCTGCCGGATGCATCGCGCTGCGGCCAGATCTTCAGCTTGCCGTCTTCAACGGTGTAGTTCTTTGTCGGATTGGAGGTCTCGTACCAGATGTGGTCGTTCCAGACGCTGGTGTTGAAGCTGTTGAATTCATCGGCGAAGGTCAGCTCGTAGGCGGCGGCATTCTGGCCGAACGGCGTCGGCTTGGCGCCGCTGCTCGGCTGTTCCACCGGCGGGGTCGAGGGCTGCTGTGCCGGTGCGGTACCGGAGACTTCACACACCTTCTGGAGTCCGAATGCCGGATCGCCGAACACGCTGTTGTTGCAGCCGATGGAACCGGTCGCGGTGCGGGTCGCCCACTTGTCGCCGGCGCCGTAACGCACTTCCTTCGTGCCTTCGAACGTGCAGGTGCTGTTCTCGGTCGCGCACTGCGACCATGCAGAGGCAGGAGCCTGCGTGGGAGTGCCGGTGCCGGGCGTGGAGGTACCGGGTGTAGAGGTAACAGGAGCTGCGGTGCCGCCTGTCGACGGGGATGCAGTGGAGCCGGTGTCGCCGGTGACTACCGTCGTGCCGTTGCCTTGTGCCGACGCTTCTACGCCTGCTGCGGTGGTGGTCGTGCCTGTGCCGGTATCGGTACCGCCGCCACCGCCGCCACAGGCAGCAAGCAGAACAGCAGCGGCTGCACAGGTCAGTGCAGATGTTGAGAAGCGTTGGATAGACAAGGTTTGCATGAGGAAGTCCCCTTTCAAAAAGTTGGGCCGATCATTCTCATCGGCAAGCTTTCATCAGAGCATTGCCCCTCAGAAATGGTTCCGCAAAAAAACCACATCGAATAGAAATAGTTTTTGTAAGTACTTGCAAACCGTGGGAAGTTGGAATACGCAAAATCGCAATGTCGGCGTTGAAATGGGCAAACAAAACGACACTGGATCCCGGCCTTCGCCGGGATGACGGGGTATGGGAAGTGGGAGATGCTGCCGCTTCTACCCGCACGCGGTCGGTCAAAGCAGGCCTGCTGCATGCGAATGCGGGCGGCCAACTTCACTCTCGCTTCAAACCTCTCCCCGTCATCCCGGCGCAGGCCGGGAGCCAGTGTCTGTCTTCGCCCAAACAAAAAAGGCCGGCATGAAAGCCGGCCCTTTTACATCACGAAAGCAGCATTACTTGAATTGCCATGCACGCACGTAATTCACCTCGAACGAGTTCTGCTTGCCCTGCGGCGTCGAATCGTCCGGCGTACCCGAGGCGCTGCCGAACCACAGATCCAGCATCAGGTACATCGGGTCGCTGAAGGTGGTGTTCAGCACCAGCACTTCCTTGCCGTCGAAGTAGTAGGTCTGCTTGTTCGGTTCCCACTTCACTGCGTACTTGTGGAAGCCTTCGGAAAGGTCGACACCGGTGTCGTACTGGCGCGTGCCTACCAGCTGGCCTTCGCGGTCGCCCTTCCATACGGTCGGTGCATAGGCGGTCGGATGCGCCACGCCATTCTTGTTCACGCCCCACGGAGCGGCACCGCCGGCATACGCTTCCATCACATCCATTTCCGGACGGCGGTCGCCAATGTGGTTGAACAGCCAGAACGCGGGCCAGGTGCCCTTGCCTACCGGTAGCTTGGCTTCGATCTCGAAGTAGCCGTAGGTCTGGTAGTAGTTACCGTCGGTGTCGAGCGTGCGGTTGAAGAACTTGCCCGAAGCATCGCGCTGCGGCCAGATCTTGAGCTTGCCATCCTCGACTGCGTAGTTCTTGGTCGCGTTGGACGTCTCGTACCACATGGCGTCATTCCAAAGGCTGCTGTCCAAGCGATCGAACTCTTCGGAGAAGCTCAGCTTGTACTGCGCGGCATCCTGGCCGAACGGGGTCTTGTCGGCCGCGGCTGCCGGTGCCGGTGCCGGCTTGGCAGTTTCAGTAGTCTCAGGAATGGGGGTTGCCGGGGTGGCGCTGCTGCCGCTCTGCATGCTGGCGGTTGCGGCCTGGGCAGCGGTGGTTGCCGCGGGTTCGGTTGCGCCGCCACCGCCGCCGCAGGCGAGGAGGACTGTCGCGGAGGCACAACACAGGGCGGAAATGGCGAAGCGGTGGAATGCGAGTTTAAACAAAATAGTTTCTCCTTGTTCGTATTGGTGGTAGCCAAGATTCTTCATGGCAAGCGCTTTTAGGAGCTTACCCATCGGAAATTGGTTCCGGAAATCACCGAAATTCAGGAGAGTTTTTTCGTTCCGTGATGCAAGCGGCAACGCTTTTGTTGGCGTTCGTGCATGTGGCGTGCAGAAGATGCAATGCAGGAATGGAAACGCGGTTGAGAACCCCGGCGCAGCCATCCTTATCTGATGTTCATGATTCCGATCCAGGACCTGCTTCACCGGATACAGTGGGATGCCGCTTTTGGCAAAGCGGCATTCATGATCGGCTACTACGACCGCGTTGAAGGAAAGATCATGCTCGTCCCCTTCCGCCGCGTGCACTTGGCGCGGGGCGAGCATTTTTCATTCGATGTCGAGATGGATGAAGGCGGCACCCGCATGGTGCCCTTTCATCGCGTGCGGGAAGTCTGGCGCAACGGGGAACTGATCTGGAAACGCGATGTGAGAAGGCCATGATCCCCAGGAAGAATGCGGGAGCGGACAGGCGCCGCTCCCGTTGCCCTCCTCGATGTGGTCCTGCTACATCGGATACATGCGGATCCAGGCGCTGCCGCTGATGCCGCCGCCGGTCACCGGCGCCTGCGTATTGACGGTGATGGGACGGCCGACGAGGTCCTTCAGCGGCACGGCGGGGAATCCCGGCGCCGCTGCGGCTGCGGGGCGCTCGATCTTCTCTACTGCAGACAAGGTCACATGCATGTCGAAATGGCCGGCGATGGATTGCAGCGCGGCCAGCGCGGTCCCGGCACGCGAGAAGCCGGTTTCGAGGTCCATGAACAGGATGGTGCTGCTCGTGTCGCCATAGCCGTCCGGCACCTCTGTCAACGGCTTCAGGCTCACCGTGCCCGCCGGCGCCGGAATGCTCTCGCGCACTTCGACGCCTGCCGCGTTGCGTCCGTAGACATGGATCTGTGCGCCATCCCTCATCCGCACGCCGGTCACCATGCCATCCGGGCCGGTCGTCATTTCCACGTTGTCGATGACGAAGCGCATGATTTCGGGAACCGCGCCTGCGGCAACGCCGGCCGATCCGGTGCGCTCGGTGAGGTCGAACGCAATGCGGCTGACCACGGTCTGGCTGCCGACCGCCTGTCCGGGCACGGCCGGCAGGACATGGGTGCCGATACGGATGCCGAAGGCAGCGATCGGCGCGGCCGGCGCAACGGCCGGCGGCTGGATCGCGCAGGTGCCATCGATCGCAATGGTGCAGCCCGAGGCCGCCGCTTCCGCCGCCAGGTTGGGGTAATTCGCCACCGGGCTGCCGGAAGCGATGTCGACAATTCCGGTCGGCCCTTCAAAGGTGCTGAGCGTGACTGGCAGGTAGAGGATGCGGTTGGTGCGCAGGTACAGGATCTGGTTCGACACCAGCTGCATGTAGCCGTTGAAGCGCTGGTCGGCGGTGGGGGCTGGCGCCGGCGCTGGTGCCGGCGTCGGTGCCGGCGTGGTCGGCGTGGCGCCGGGTGTAGCGGTTCCGCTGCCTGCCGGA
>Ga0196972_1000874_pt1 | contig 10938 bp, 6 predicted proteins | sample S1v_2013CmetaG_FD_148618 | JGI IMG/M metagenome (GOLD analysis project Ga0196972, IMG submission 148618) | Soil microbial communities from Anza Borrego desert, Southern California, United States - S1+v_20-13C | ecosystem: Environmental > Terrestrial > Soil > Desert | place: USA: California... | reverse complement strand
AAACTATCACATGGTGTGGAAACTTTTTTCGCACTATACAACAACTCTTTCAAATCTCCCTTAAAATGGATTAAAGGAGATTATCAAACACTCAACCTAAAATGTATTGATTTTCTCAATTTGGCGAGAAATCACTTGGAGAGACTGTTCCCATATTCAGAAACTATCAAACCCTTCTCCCATCCAATTTACTATATTCCTTTCTTTGATGAAATTCAAGAATGTTTCATTGAGATACACCAAGTGTTTTATCGAGACAGTAATAATGTAAACACCGAACTCAAAGACCCAACTTATCATACCACAATCACCATCTTGATTAATCAAGAAAATTTGTTCGAAACTCTCTCTGGAAAGGCAAAGATTGTCTATACCTGGTTTATTAGGAAGCAATGGCTCCGCGAGGTAACTAGTGGATTCAATGATCTCTTTCTCATCCGTAATGGGGAATGCTTTCTCGATCCCTTGCCAGGCTTATTTAACCATCTCACATTTTGGTCATTCTTCTACTGCTTACAAAGGTTGTGCTATACCACTACTCTTCTCAGGACAGATCATTTTGCCAATTACCAAGATATCTTTGTAGTAGATGGTGTTAGGAAGATGGGCATTTACACTTGGGAAGATCAAATCAAATCGACCTATCTCAGACTCGGTGATTTTATCTCTCCATCAACTTCCCTCGTGGATGAATCGGATACATATGAATTTCCATTAGATTCGATATTCGATGATCGTTTAGACTTGCATCTCCAGCGTTATCTCACTTGCTTTCTCGATCTCGCAGATTGGTTTTTAGAGTATTTAAGACCAAATCCTTCTGGCCAAGGGGGAAAGTCTTTTCGAGAAAAGATAACGGATCAAGCAGTCCCTCTACTCATGATGTACCCCTTTCCTGAGAGGGATTTGATGAATACTTCCACCGTTGACGTGGGCAATTATATGCAGCAGGTTCGCTTGTGGCATGATGCCCCATCTTTACGGTTGGCTATAATTATCTTTGTTGAGAAGGGATTGTCTTCCAGAAATGTTAAGAGAAGTATTGGGAAAAAACTTTACGATTGTTGTCAAAAGAGCTTGGCCATGATGAAATACGTAAGAACCATTACGATGAATGTGTTCATGGGTCTTATGAGTAGACGGTACCTTATGAGTTTCAAGAATGAACATTATGGATTTCCAATCATCTTTAGGCCGAATTTTGCATCTCTCTACTGGACTTGGCGCCTGTTTTTCGACAGAAAATTTTCGGATGCTGTGTACAGACACAATTACATTAAATGCGAGAAACTGTTGAAACCAAGCATCGACCATTCGCCAGCGAGGCAACCTGAATCGGGGGAAGGTCGGGGAAGAAGAGTCCCCCTTTTTGAATCCGAAAAGGATATAAACGAAAGGCCCATTGCAAACTACTCCCCATATACATACCCCTATTTTGGTCTTAATGGGGAACCTAACAATTCAAGGGGTAGAGGGAGGGGTAAAACACGTGGTAGAGGTCGCGGTCGAGGACGAGGAGTAGGAAGTCAACAAGAATTGAGGGAGAGTGGATTTAACATTTTAACGGAGGATGATGAAAAGATGTGGGATGAAAGTGTCATTCAAGATCCACGGTTATATAGCTTTTTTCCACGAGTTAGAGATTTCCCGGCGAGTTTTCAAAGCAGACAGAAAATATATGAAGCCAAAAACGATGAGCAATATGTGAAGATTACTATGACAGAAGAATTAAATTTTAGGAAGAAGGTTTATGAGAATCGCGGAGACGCTCTCATACCAATCGCAAACGATCTCCTTTTATCATTTCTCCATCAAGAGTCAGATTTGGCCAACGATGTGATCAAGGAGTACTTTATACAGCAGCTTGGTAATCAACCACAATATTGGTTAAAGGTGATGAATCAGAGTGATACAGAGAAGATTCAATATGTGGATAGTTTGTTAGAAACTCGCTGGAAAAATTACTTCATCCGAACAACCCTCTTAAATAACGTTTTTCGGTTTAACTTAGACACATGTATCCATACGGTAACCACCCATCTCATTGAAACTGGGTTTGTTAGATTTGTTACACCATGGGAGATGGATACCATCATATCTACCAGTCTAAGAACGCTCAACAATCAGAACAAAATAACACGCCAATTCACCAACTTTTTTGATAACAATGCATACACCTTCCGGAAGAGTTCTGTTTCAACGGCTCTCCATCTTCAATTGGAACATTTTATGGAGGATTTGATTAAGAGGAGTATTCGCTTGGAGCAAGAGATTTATGACCTACACTTCTTGAAAGATAAAATCATCCCGTTACTCTTACTTGTGAATGAACGCTTGGCCAGTGTGGAAGATACGAACCCCATGCTTGGTCATTTGGCGGGTAGTCTACAAAATTCCATTCGATGGATACTGGAGCAAAATGGATTTATGGAATCGGTTAACACGCCGTTAAGTTTGATTCTTACCAGTAATTTGCTCCTCAGTAAATTCTCATCTGTAGCTATTGACAAAATTCTACGATACAAAGTTAAACTACATGCTCACATTAATCAACCACTCAATTTGGAAATCAAACACTATATTTGGGATACTATTTACAAACACTCTACACCTAATAACCCTTATGATGCTTCTGTTCTTGGGAGGCAAGTTTTTATGGATGGTGATGGCGAGGCTGGGATAAATCGAGTTAGATTTATCTTTGAGAAGATTCTTACAAAGTACGAGAACGACTTTCTCTTCAAGATTACAAAATTGTACGAAGATCAAATAAGTCCAGAAAAGATTAGCAAGCTAATTGACCTCATGCCAAATCCAATTCCGAGTTTCAAGAAGATACATTTCCTCATGGAAACAATCTATTCTGCATACAGTTTGCAGACGACACCTCTGGATATGAGTAGTGTTAGGAAAATTCATGAAACAATGGTAGCAAAGAGATATAAGGTTTTATCAGGACCACACGTACCCTACCAAAATATGTATAGAGTTGTTATCACACAATGCTGCAAGAGAATAGCATCATTGGGTAGGTCAAGCACGCTGTATGGGCACTTTTATGTTTCATACAATCCCATTCGTAAAGTTTATGTCTGTAATAAGAAGAAATCAAAAAGAATGAATTACACCTCCATTATGAGTGCACAAATCACCAAAATGAGACCTGAGGTGATAAATGTAGATAATGACGAAGCGAACAAAACGAGGAAGAAACGTCCAGTACAAATTACACAAGAAGAAGTTCAAACACTCATAAACACGGATTTGGATATTCCACAACTCAACTCTCTGCCAGAGGTGTTAACTGGTTTTAGAGATTCACAAAGCCCATTGTTAAATGACATAGATGCAGACGCGGAAGAAGGTGAAGGTGTAGTTGGAGAAGATGAAGAACCCACATTAATCATTCCCCAATTCTCTACATCCAAAGATTCAAAGACCTTCTTCTTCATGTACATCCTGGAAAGTAATAGGATGGGAAAGGTATTGGTGAAAGCACCTTTTCACTTGGTGGACGCTTTTTCAAATGCTTGTACTGCATCTTTTGATGAGACAAGTTCTTCTTCTATTGTACAAGATATCACTTCCAAAATTACAGCTCTAACAGATGAACTCTCGGAATATATTAAAAAACCAAGATTCCCTGCCTTAGACGAGAAAGACCAAAATAAGATTGCTAGACGTCTAAAGAAGATACGACATTTGGATTGCATCAACAATCCACCAGTCATTTTCCTTGATGGGTTCGGAAAGAGATTCTTCCACGGGAGAGATGAAAAAAGTAGAAAGATTTCTCAACATTGTCTCAAATGTGGTAATTTCACATCATACACTGACGAAAACTGGGCTGCTGAATATGCCTGCTTCAACTGTTGGTTGAAGGATTTATCCATTCATTGCAGATGCACTTATTGCCACTCTATTAATCAGAAGATTTTTGATGCTAATCAATTGGATATGGTTCGTGATTCCGCAAACATCTCTGCGGAAATGGTGAAGAAGGAAAGGGCGAAGAAAATTAGCGACGTATTGAAGGCGCAACGGAGGGAGAGAGTAATGAAGGAGTGTATGAGAACACCCCAATTTCCGCTATGTATTACTCCTGTCACGAGAACTCTCAGGACTACAGTTTTGGCAAAGAGGCTGAATCTTTCTCAAAACGCGATTGAGTTGGTTGATGATATGGAGAGGAGGCATTATGTGGATTTGGCAACAAATGATGTGTTAGTACCACTGGTCATGTCGAGGAGGTTTTCAAACGTTCCCATTTACTACTCAGCACATTTCTGTAAAACCCACGAACCACTTAATCCAAATCTGATACATAGACATGCACAAGATAAAAAGGCGAAATATGATGGTAAAAGTTCTAATTCTTTGACTGGTGGTGGTGCCATAAGAACGTTCATGGTCACAGCATCAAACTTCAATATTAACAACCATTACAGGATTTCATTTCTCTCACATTACTTTGACTTGCTTAATGCAAGAAAGAGGAAGACACCCAAATAAAGTTTATTAACTTTTCTTTGATACAACTTTATTTGAAATCTTCCTCTTCTTTGATTTAGGAATAACATCTTCCTCGGTAGAGCGCGAACGCTTTTTTGATAGGGGTTTAACTACTGTATCTACGATTGTGGTTGTTGTCGGCTTTGTTCTAGACGCAGTCTCGGTGGAAGATGAGGTCATGTCTTTATAACTTGCAGTAAAAGCTTTTTTACCAGACTCCGCTTTGTGCTTCAAAATGGTATCTGCCGGAATGAGAGCCATGATGAAAGATGTTCTTGTATTGAGCGTTAACGCATCTAGAACATGATTCAACTCATCCTTATCCAATAAAGGGGAAGGAAGTGAGGTTGTGGCTCTAAGAACCCCATCATTTTGGAGATCTTCAAGTTCCAACCATGCGTCTGTCATTATCGCCCTCATGCCCTGTGATATAGAATCACAAATGTGAGCACGATCTTCCATATTCATGGATGACAACTGTTGGTAGATTGGTCCTGAGGATACGAGGCGCATTACAAAATGTATGAAGAAATCTTTTCGAAGAGTCTTATTGTAATCCTTGATGCGACCTAGTTCTGTATCAGTTGCATTAAATCTTGCAGGGAGCTGAGGTACAGAACTATTCCCCCATTTGACTGTTTTTCCAGGGTGCCTAACATGGTGTATGCCATAATGCCTACCAATGCTGGAAATTGCACCATTGACGTAATTTTGTTCCCCTAATGCATCCACCAAAAAGGGATTTCGCTTCCTATCGAACGCACCAACACCTTCTTGGTTTTCACTGTAGAAATACCAAGTGTGTGTGTCTTTGTATTTGGTCAATAATGGGAGAAGAGCTTTGACAAATGGACTTTTTGCGTTTCCCACTAAATAATACCAAAGATTAGTGCTAATCTCTGAGAGAGATGCTTTTGGGTTATGGGAACCAGCTTTGGATCCTGCCCTCTTTTGTTTAAGGTGGGAATGTCTCAAACTAAATTTCTCCGGTGTGGTGGGATCGGTGAGATCAATTTGGGCAAGTTGCTCTGGAATACTTTTCGCATCAATTAGACCGCAAGCAAGGACAGTGTATGTAGACGAGGAAGCCAGATTAGCCATTGTGATGGGAACGTCATCTTTAGTTTTGATAATGGAATAGCCCAAATGTCTAGATCCTGGATCAAACGAGACTGCTATAATGGGTTGCAGTTGTGTTTTTTCCCTTTCTGTAGATGGTCTCTGAGTAAAGAGGCTGGATCTCGATGTCGTTTTGGCACGCATTCTCTTCAATTAGGATAGTAGGTAATCCTATTAAAAAACCAATACATCGAGAAAATGGGATGACTAGGAAATGAAACCTTTTAACATAAAATTAAGTACACCGTGTGGAAATTTATGTTTATGACTCTGTCCTTGGAATCCAGTTATGGAATCCAAACTTGGCATCCGAAATGTTCACCTGTGCCAAGGTCATTGGCCCTGGTTAATATTATCCATAATGTTTAATATTAACCCCCGTTATTTACCTACTGCTATTTTCTTCTGTGGTTAATATTAAACACCGTGGATAATATTAACCGACTGTTGATACAGTGTGTCCTAGAGTGCACTGTGTGATTTTCTCCCGGAAGAGTTATGTATGAAGATCTGTTTGACAAACGTGTGTAGGCGATGCCGCCTAGCCTTCCTTTTTTTTCAAAACATAAATCGAAAATTGTATACAACGTATGCATCGGCTTCTTCCAGAGTTCATCTCTCCTTTTGAGGAAAAAGATCTCGCAGACGTGTGATGGCAATGTGGTTATCCACTACTGTCCTTCTTTTAATCTACTTCTTTTCCTTTTCTCTGTCTGTAGTGTCGGAAGAAGAAAATGTAAAAACTAATCTCTGTAAATATTATGATAAAATTGGACAAAAATCTCTCTGCCTCTACCCGCTCATTACAACCAAGCAAACACAATCTACAGTGAATTCTCATAAGCGCAGATACAGTTATCCACATGTTAGCCACTTGAACCTCCCCATAGAACTCACCAAACGAACCCTCAGTGATACAATTATGGTAGAAATTACAGATGTAGAGGCACTTGGGGATGATGTCCGTCATGCACCCACGTCCTGGATGATTGTAACATTTAATGCTATTGATATTCAGGGAGAAGGTAGGGATCGTATTAGACATACCGTGGTTCTGGGGGCACTTGAGAATTCAACAGATGGCTTTTTCCTTAATGTGTTTCATGGGTCTCTGCATGAATTGGAACGATTTCTCATGGCAACTAACGCTGATATTTACATCATCATGCAGGATCACGTTATTGGAATGTATAAGAGCGAATCTCTCTCCTGTCGATTTGGAAGCGCAACTGGATTCATATCTGGATTTTTCAGCTGGGGTGTTGATCTGACTGACCAAACTAGTGCAACTCGCAATGCCCAGTTTTGTACAGAATCTGGAGATACTGGCATTAACACACATGCATATGTTGTAGACAGTGGTGTCCATCATCATCAAACATTTCAAACCCGTGTTTCCAACGATTTCGACTATTATACTGGTAAGCCATTCCATTTCCACGGAACACATGTTGCTGGTCTCATTGGTAGTTCGACTTACGGTATTGCGACAGAAACACACATCCATGATGTGCGTATTCTGGATGAAAATGGTTTCGGAACATTTTCCAGTTTCATGGCTGGACTTATTTGGATTTTACAAAATGGAGAACCAGGTGTTATCAACCTTAGTCTTGGTGTATTGAATGCCTACAGCAATGCAATCGCTTCAATAATACAAGATTTGATAACCGCCGGGTTCATCGTAGTGGCTGCTGCTGGAAATGACGGCACAGATGCATGCTTCAGCTTCCCTGGGAATGTACCCAACGTGTTAACCGTAGGTGCTTTTGATGTAAACAGGGGAAAATCTACATTCTCAAATACAGGAACCTGCGTTGAAGTATATGCACCAGGCACGAGGATTCTATCCACATACGGTTCTGGCATGAGTGATCTGGAACTTTCAGGAACTAGTATGTCTTCACCACTGACCGCGGGTCTGGCCCTCATCATAAAACAGAAACAACCCAATTTCTCTCCGGCTCAAATTAGGCAAACTGTTATCGCACATTGTAATACTGGAACTATTTCTGGATTAACTCCCTCAAATAATAATAGACAGGTGCGGTATGTAACTGTCGTTACTGGCAGTCCAGTTCCCCCAGTACCAGCATCTGTTACAACGAGTGGATCTGCGACATCACCCACCTTTTTCGGGAGGATATCAATCCTCTCCTCCCTCTTCATCTTCCTTAACCTTCTCAAATAAAATTTCTCTATAAATTTCCCTTTATACTTACCCGGTTACGATGTTGGTTCAGTGGGACGCTACCACCTCATGGACAGATCTTGGCTGGGAACTTTTTTGGCCGTGGCGATCGTCCTGGTCATTTTATGTGTCGTACCCACTCTAATTGTTGTATCAGTGTGGTCGAGCGATCAAACACCACGTCCAGATGTGAATGGAATCTGTGATGACGGAGATCCGACAACACTAAATCAGATTGTTGGAACCACCAACCCCAGCTGTCACAACCCTCCAATACCATCGGGGTCAGCGTGTGAATCTTCACCATGTTTTGTGGATGGTGAATGCATAGTAGAGAATGGGAAACCGGTAGGTTCTTCCACTGGCGAATGTCCTGGCATTTTCTACTCCATCTACCCTGTGGAGTGTCCAATTCCAATCTTCCTTACCGATATTCAAACCGACATCCTCGCATCCACCCTGTTTTATTTTCGGGACTGCTACCTCGGTCTCTGCAGAACTCAGTTAATGTATCCCCACAATGATATTGGGTACTTATTGGGCATGCCACCAACTGGCTCAGAATTTACAGACATATACGTTGAAGTACCAGACAATGAAGTTTTTAAAGCAAGATGCATGGATCTTATAAGTGACGAAGATCCAAGGAAGGGCTGTATGACAGCAAAAATTTACAGTCAGTTCAGTTCCTCCTTTTCAACTTACTTTTTCATTTGCGAGTATTCGTATGCTGGTGGTCATTTTAGGACATTGCTCGATCTTGGTGCAACCGATGAAAATCTATTACCTGCAAATGTTTTGTCTGCTATTCCACCAAACTTGAAAGATCCATCCACCATACATAAGATCGAAAGCGCCTACGCTACTCGAAATCCTCAATCACAGGGAAAACAGAAGAATGTAGGAGCTGCGATCATTTCACCAAACAAAGTGGTAACCAGCGCAAAGAAGGACACCTCAGCAGTTAGCGTATTTGTGAGAGAACCAACGCCTGAACAAGATGACGAGGATACACATGTGGAAAAAGCTCCAAATGATAAATTCGAAGAGGATTCCATAGAACCAGTAATCCCTGCACCAAGGAAGAGCAAAACTCCCCCTGCAATACAGCCAAAGTATAAAACTGCACGGAAGGACATTCACCTAAGTATACGCGAAGCGTTAGGTAAGTTCAAAAAAGGGGGAGCCTTTGTCCCACTCCGGAAGAGGGATGGTCGATTCAATGGACCAACATATCGATCGGGTTATGAAGATAGATTAAAATTACTGGCAAAGAAGTTTACCGAGAGTAACGCCCGTACGGAGAGCGAGGAGGAAGAGGATACGACAAGCTTGAACGTGGTAGATTTGGAGCAGATTCTCATCCTCGAAAGACATGGTTTTACTGGTGAGGATAGGCAGGGAATTAGCCTAGAAGAAATTAAGTCAATTCTGCCAACATTCATCGGTAATCCTCTCAAAATGCAAGTAGATCTAAACGGTTCAACTCCCGAATTCATCATCAACGAGGTTTTCAGTGGAACGGAAGCTGTGGAGGAGTTTAACGATGAGCTGGCGGCACTGGCTGAGAGTGGAGAATTGACTGCAATGGACATTTATTACGCATTTTCTTCCTTTTTTGGATCACCAGTAATGGGTGAATTCTTTGGATACATGCTCGAGAGCTTTCTCGAATGGGTATAAATATTTCTTCCTATGAGTGTGCTTTTTTTGTGGACCGTGTGTGCTTACAAGTTAATTGTGTGCACTACTATTGAGATACTCTCTCTGGAGAATTTGAATTCGCATATCACCAGAAGAAGCTGCAATGAGCGCACTTACTTCTTCGTTATAAATTTCGTCGCCGGAAGGCACTGGAATAGAGAGTTGTATACACGCTGTAATCGTGTTACACACAGCATTTGTGTAAATTCTTAACTCCCCATCTCTCACCATTTTATGAAATAAACTACCCAAAGCAATCAGGGCTGCTCTGATGAGTAAACGGGTGGAATTGATAATTTGTAAATTCTCTCTTGGACTAATAGAGTCATGGCGATTGCAGGTGGCGATTTGTTTATCTACTAACGCAAGAATAGGAAGTGGTACTTGAGCTTGAAGAATCCAATAGAGGGATATGATGGAGGCACGATAATCTTTTAGTGCCTTGTTGTACCGTACTAGGTCAACTTCATGCATCGGTAACGTTATTGCCTCGGTGGAGACATTGGCTTTGGTGAATGAACCAGTATTAGAACCCATAGGTTCCGAGACGAAAAAGAGAGATAATCTCACCATGAATGTAAAAACTCCGCCATTACTAATATGTCAGCCCAATAAAATGCATGCGAAGAAATTTTGCGAGTATCTTTTGTGTGTTCACTCATGAAATTAAAGAAACTCTTCATCCAAGGAACAGGGTCTCGACGTAAAACACGCGCAGCGCAACAAGGGTTCAAAAAGAGGCAGAAACAGACACAAAGCACCAAGGCAAAGGAAATTGTTCGACCTTTGGAACATGTGGAACAGACACCGGTACAAGCATACAATATCTCTATTGAAATAGATGACAGCGAGACTCAAGAACAGGAATGAAAGATAAACTTTGTTTTGTATGACCTGGTTTATACTGTGTAACAGAAGTCTAACTCACAACCATCATGTAAATCTGTGTAGTTAATATATGGAAATGGTCGCTCAGTTAGACTTGCCACAAGTTGTAACGCATTATTTAACGCTAGTAAAGTGTTGAATGTCCAGTAGCGTGATCTACCGTTGGTGCTAACCCACTCACATACAATTCCTTCCTTCAGGTTGCGGTAGATTTTGGCCATGTGGTATTCCTCCTCCGTGTGATTTAAACCAGGGGCCTTGAATTTTGACATGAAGTCAAGTTAGAAAAAATGACTTGGTTTTTCAACTTCGTATTATCAAAATGGTCTCTCAATTAAGTTGTAGTGTTTTTGAATAAGAAAGGAATAAGATATACCAATAAGATCACCTACCGGAGTTTTTCCCTAGAATTCCCTTCCGACGGAAATTCTAGAATTTCCGACCGTTCAGTTAAAAAAAATAATCTGAATATCGAGATTAGGGGGTCTTAAGCTTGGACCAAGGGTGGCCGTTGTCTCCGGTAC
>Ga0196972_1000873_pt1 | contig 10940 bp, 13 predicted proteins | sample S1v_2013CmetaG_FD_148618 | JGI IMG/M metagenome (GOLD analysis project Ga0196972, IMG submission 148618) | Soil microbial communities from Anza Borrego desert, Southern California, United States - S1+v_20-13C | ecosystem: Environmental > Terrestrial > Soil > Desert | place: USA: California... | reverse complement strand
GGATTTTTCAACCATTGAAAAGGAAATTGATAAACTGATGAAGGAACTCGGATGGATTAGTCAATAATGACAGTTTTATTCTTGTTGTCATTGATAGCGAATATTCTCTCCACCTCTTCTTTATCCATGCCGATAACTTCGATAAGGTAAACAGCCTCCTCTGACCGGGAAAGTTTCTTTCCGGCGCGCAACTTTGCTTCCAGTTCCTTTAGGTATTCGGGAGAGTGCATGGCGCAAAAATACAATCAAAATAGTCGATCCTGCAAGCCCATTAACAGGACTTTACCGTTTAACGCCGTAGGAATGGCAGGGTTTCAAGCCTGTTATCTCTGAGTATCTTCAGTTTATGTACGAATTCCAGCACCTCATCGGTATGGAAGGATTCAAGCAAATAGCGGCTCCAGTTGGTGATCAAGACCTTCTCCAGGGCAGGAGTAGTGAATTTAAGAGAGCCCAGCAGTCCATGGCGAAACTCAAAAGCCATTTCGTTAAGGAGGAAAGAACGAGGTAATAGTTTCACTTGGCTGCATTGTTCATGGATTTCCTTTGTGATCATTTCTCCTTCCTCAATGGAATAAACCAGCTGTACGTGAGAATAGAGCCACCTGTACGCCACATTCCAATTGCCACCATAAAGACAAATCTCATTGCATCCAGGGAGAGGATCATCCATTATTTTCTTTGCGTGAACTCCTTTCATGGGCGGACAAGATACAAATCAAATCTTCAATTTGTCAATAAAGGGAGGTTTTGACTTTTTAAAATAGCAGGTAATAAAAGAGCCGTATAATTTCACACCATTAAAGCTCTTTACTCATATGCTCGACACATTCAAAGCACAACTAAAGGCTAAACTCAAGACTTTAGGTGTGAAAAACCTTTCTCAGAAAAGGATAGACGCAATCGCGGATAGACTTCACAAGAAATACCCAGACATCACAGAAGTAGCGGATCATGACACGCATATCGATGAACTCAACGAACTCAGTCCGTTTGAGGAGATCGCAAAAGCAGATGACCGTGTAAGAACTGCCGAGGCGAAAGCCAAAGGACAGCCGCCAAAGAAGGATGATCCGGATGATGTTGATGACATCGATGAACCGGCAAAACCGAACCAAGGTGACGAAGTTCCAAAGTGGGCGCAAACTCTTTTGGATAAAGTAACCAAGCTGGAAACCGAAAAGACTCAAGGATCTATCAGGAGCCAGGCAGCCAAAAAGCTGAAAGATATTCCTGAAGTATTCTGGTCCAAACGGGCACTTCCCGAAAAGGAAGAAGATCTCGATGATTTCATCTCCGATGTGGAGACAGACTGGACAGCTCTCAAGCAGGATAAGAATAATCAAATCCTGACAGGTGGAACGACACCGGCGAGCGGTTCAACGACTATCACTGCAGGAAAGGAGGATGCTGATATCGAAGCATGGGCAGCAAAGAGTAAACCTGTAGCAACAGCAGCAGGTAAATAATAAAGCAAACCTTAAAACTTTTCAATATGGCATTAGGTATTCAAAGTGAAACCGCTTCACAAAGCGTAGAAGTATTCCAGGTGGTTCATGAAACTGCTCAAGGAGGTTTCACACTCGATGAAACTGTGCTTGCAGCAGGTACTACCATTCCAGCCGGTACCGTGATTGGTTTCGATGAAGCCACTCGAAAAGCAAAAGCAGGGAAACTCGGTGTTCTCCAGGCTAATGCCACTGATTCAGCAACAGCGTATCGTGTCACCAAGGGCCATAACCTGGCCGTTGGTCAAAGCATAAACCTTACAGGAGGTACAGCCCGTGCGATCACGGCCATCGATGATTCTGACCCTGATTATGATGAACTGACCGTAGGTACAACCATCGGTGTAGCGGGTACAGCCGGTGATGCGGTATTCGTCGTTGATGATGGATACAGTAAGGCAAAAGGCCTGTTGATGAATGAGGTTGTAGTTCCTGCATCTGGTCTTGTGGAAACCGTCTCCGTGGTGATTCGCGGTACGGTGTATGAAAGAAGGATCGGGCCCGTTCCCGCTTCAGTGAAAGCACTGATGCCAAACATCATTTTCTCTCAGTCATTCTAAGTAAAAGAATTTTCAAACCCAGGAATAAAAACTAACCTGTTAAAACTAAATATTAGTTATGGCAACGATTAAATCAGTATTCGGCAGTTACTCAGATAAACTGCAGGTCATCATTGATAAAAGCCTTGACAGGTTTGCGCCAACCTGGTTTGAGCAATATTTCGATTGGGGTACACCCATGCCCAGCCTGAAATTCACCTCTGTTGTTGGCCGTAGCCGTATCGAAGCAGCTGCTTCTGTTACTGCCCGTGGTTCCAAATCACCGGTTCGTAGCAGGCAAGGATTGGAAAAGTACCAGGGTGAGGTTCCTGCCATCACTGAGAAGTTCCATATGGATGAAGATATCATGAGGCAATTTCTGGCACTGCAGAATATGCCAGTGAGTGAGGAAGTGAAGAAACGTCAAATCCTTGATCTTCTTTTTGGTGATGTCAAGAAGGTAGGTGACGCATCCATGAAGCGTATTGATATCATGGCACTGGAAGCAATTTCAACCGGAAAGATTTCACTTACGGTTACAAATAACCCTGACGGTATCGTCCTTGCATCTGCAATGGATCTCCTGATGCCAGCAGGAAACAAAAAGAACGCAGCTGTGACCTGGACAACCGCAGCCTCTGCAACTCCTATCACAGATTTCCAAACTGTCGTGAATGATGCCCGTACTCGTGGTATCAGTTTCACCAAGGCGCTGATGACATGGGATAGCTGGTTCCTGTTCATCGCCACTACGCAGGTGAAGGACCAGTATAATGCCTTCCTTGGCAAGTCTGGTAACAAGTTGTTACCGGTGCTGACAACAACAAACGAATTTCTGAGGGCGCAAAACCTTCCGGAGATAGAAATAGTTGACCAGGTAATAGGTATTGAAAAGGATGGCGTGATCAATACGATCCAGCCGTTCGAAACCACCAATGTGGCCTTTGTGCCAACTGGTAAGCTCGGCACCATTCACAATGCGATTGCTATTGAAGAACTCAAGCCGATTGAACAGGTGAACTATGGTAAGTTCAAACAGGCCCTGATTTCAAAGTGGGGTGATAATGATCCCTACCAGGAATGGACAAAGGTTGAGCTTAATGCGATGCCTGGAGTAGATGCTATTGACGCAGTTTACCTGCTTAGCAGAACAGCGGCGTTCTCTTAATCAGCCTTTCAATTGATGGCGGCTTTAAACAGAATTCATTCACTTAAAAATATTTCAAATGGGAGATTTCAGAATTGTGATTGACGCGGTTGGTGGTCATGGCCAGGACCGCGACAAAAAAGACGGTGAAGTAGTGAACTTTTCCGTTGACGGCGAAAATTCACCCGAGGCTCTTGCTCAAAAATTCGTTGAGCAGTTGAAAGCCAACGGTTGCAGCGTTGATAGTGCAAAAGTCGTTCATTGGCCAATCGACAATTACGGCGGACCTGAGAAGAATGGCCGTACATCTGAGATTGTTGATGATCTTCTCACCGGGGTAAGAAAGGGAAGTTTCTAAACAAGAGTTCTTTCAAATGACGAATAAAGAGGCCTTAGCAGCAAAGCTTCAATGCCCGGTAAGTGATCATACCCTCGAGGTAGCGCTCACAGATCGCGGACTGGATGGATCTGGAACATATGCTGCTTCAGATAAAAAGGATGTTGAGCTTGCTGTAATGGATGTATTGTACATGATCTATACGCAGCCAGATGTAGTCGAAGGTGGCTATCAGTTGTCACATCCGGACTTTTTAAGGAAGATCAAGGAACGTCTATTGCAGCTGGCAACACTTCATGGGGCGACAGAAATACTTGATATGATCCAGGAAGCAAAGCCCACAGTTACCGGTAAAAGCATCTGGTGATGATTAATCAGTACCCTCATACGATCAGGTTCACAACGGTATCCGGAAGTGTTCAGGATGGAAACGGTGATTGGACGGATGGAACGCCATCAACCGTTGAAAGGGCTTGCCGGGCAGAACCAAACAGCGGAAACGGGAAAGTGGTCGTGACAGACGGTGAGAGAATCGATTACAGCTGGGATGTGTATTTGCCGCTTCCGGCGATCGACATTGCGCCTGGTACGCAGGTGCAAGTGCTGAAAGGCGCCAAAGTTCTTTGCAGTGACACAGTGAAACAGTATAGTGAAGGGCAGTTAAACCAGCGGATATGGCTGTAATCGTAGTTCCAAAATTCAGCAGAGCACAGATTCAAAAGATGCTGGCAGAAAGACAGGAACGTATCATGGCAGCCATCCTGTTAAACCTAAAACGTGTGGGTGAACGCTTTGTGAGAAACGCCCGGGAGAATGACACCTACAAAGACAGGACAGTTAACCTTCGTTCATCAATAGGGTATGTGATTTTAAGAAACGGAGATCAGTTGTTCGAAAGTTTTGAATCCAAAGGTGGACCGGAGGGAGTGAAGCAAGCGCAGAAGATCATTGAACAATCAAAAAAGAATTTCCCGAAAGGGTTTGTACTCATAGGTGTAGCGGGAATGGACTATGCGGCAGCAGTTGAAGCAAAAGGATACGATGTATTGACGGCAAGCAGCCTGCAGGCAGAAACAGACCTGAAGATCGCAATGGCAAGAATAGCCAGAAAGACGAAAAAGAAATGAGAACACCGGTTGACATAGTAGATATCCTTTGGGGAAAGATCAATAGCAGTTCTTTAAAATCGGCTCTTGCAACAGGTGGCGGAGTGTATAAACGCCAGCGGCCAATCAACAGCAATAAGGAAGATGTGGTTATCAACTCTCTTCCACTGCTAAATGAGCAGTTGCAGGTGGGTGTAGCCAATGTGAACATTCACGTTCCTGACAAGCAGATCAACCAGGTCGGTATTCAGACAACGGTAGCCAATACAGTGAGGTTAAAGGCACTGGTAGATACCGCTGTTACCATTTTGAAGGAAGATTATTCTGCTGATGATTATCACTTTGAGATACAGCAGGTGTCGGACCTTATGAAAGACGAAGATGCAAGCAGTCATTTTATCAACATACGAATTGAATTTTATTCATTAAATATTTCAAACTAAACCCATGGCAAAAAAAGTATTTGGATTAGCCAAAGTCGAGATCGCAACAATTGCAACAGATGGAGGCATCGGTTCAGCCTGGAACGAAGTAGGCGAAACTGTATCAGATACAGCGGAAGTCACCCAGGAAGACAATCAGACCACAGATTTTACGATTGAAGAATCTGATTCACCTGTTGAATCTCTTGTATCTGAAATTGGTGCATTGCAATTTGCCTGGAGTTCGTATAAAGTGGATGGTGTGAACCTTGCCAGGTTCTTTGGCGGTACGGTAACGCCTTATATTGCTGTTGGCGGCGTGAAAACACTTGGAACGCTGACAGGTGGTTCTCTTTATACCGATGGATATTATCCAAATGTAGCCCTTACAGGTGGAGATGGTACAGGTGCAACAGCTAACATTACCGTAGAAGGCGGAGCGGTAACAGAGGTGGAAATGGTAAGCCGTGGTGAAGACTATACAGCAGCGGATGATCTCAGCGCAGATGCTGCGGATATCGGTGGTACAGGTTCAGGATTTTCCATTGTTGCTGCAACGGTGCAGGCAACATCCGCACAGCAGGAAAAGTGGGAAGCTCCCGATTCTTTCCCTGATGTTGAAGTATCCCTCCGGCTGACTGACAAGAAAGGAAATGTGGTGAAGTTCCCCCGTGCAAAGATCGCCTCGAAGATGGCGCTGTCATTTAAGAAAACCGCACTCGGGCAACTTGATATGGTGGCTACTATCCTTCAGCCAACTAAGACTGGCGAGAAGAGGATTACAATCGAATTTGCAAATCCTGCATAAGGAACTTCGAGTTAATAAACCGGAAGCCACTGGAAAAGGTGGCTTTTTTTATATATGGAAAATAATAAAGACGATATTCTCGCTAAAGTCAGTGACCTGATCACTGAAAGGGTAGTAACATTTGATATCTCCATTATTCCTCAAGGAAAATGGCATAAGCTGCTTCAGCGATGGAAGATAATGCCAACCAAGAAATCCTTGTCAATACGGCCCGTTGTTTATGGAAACATGGTTAGAATATCCAAGGAATTACTGAGCATAGAGGCGGAGCTGTTAAAGAACAGTTCAAATCTTGAGAAGTCGCTCCATATTATTTCAACGCAAGGAGAGCCGATTATTCGGGCTATTGCCATAGCTATCCAAAACACCAGGAATGAACCTTCACAGGCGCTGATCAACCTCCTGAAAGAAAACCTGACAGCGATGGAAATCCTGAGCCTGTACGCCTTCCTGATGGAAAGAATGGATATAAAAAGTTTTATAGCTACTATCAACTCGATAAAAGGCTTGAACGTGCTAAGCGTAGAGGAAAGAATGGCAGTAAAGCTGAACGAGGAGAGCCCGATGATCCAGGGGAGTTAAATAGCCCTTGGGAAATGATTGGAAGTGTAATAAAATACTTCCGGTTTACATATGATTACGTGCTATGGGATATTAGCTACGCAAACCTGCAAATGCTACTAGCAAGTATTCCCGAATACGAATCAATTGAGGAAGAGAAGGTAGAACATGTGGAGAGCTTAGATGGATTAGCTGACTTTCTTAAATAGTTGAACATGCCTTTAAATGTCACAGGTGGTGCATTAGAATTTGATGCGGTTATCGCTGATTCGCAATTTTCTCAAACGATAAAGCGAATCGAAGCGCAACTGCAGGGACTTACCGTGACAGCAGAAAAGGAAGCAAAGAGCATAGACAACCTGGTGAAAAGGACGGTGGCCGGCATCGCTGCCTATGCATCGCTCAGTACCGCTACCAATTTCATTTCAGATATAGTAAGGGTACGTGGAGAGTTCCAGCAGCTCGAAGTGGCCTTTACTACCATGCTTGGCAGCAAGGCGGATGCGGATGCTCTGATGAGGGATGTCACTAACTTCGCTGCCACCACTCCATTTGAATTAAAGGAAGTAGCCGGCGCAACAAAGCAACTACTTGCCTTTGGTATATCCGCTGATAAGATTGAAGGAACGCTCAGGAGCCTGGGAGATGTGTCTGCCGGTATCGGAGCTCCTCTTGGTGAGATCGCCTATTTATTCGGCACTATAAAAACGCAAGGAGTTGCGCTTACCCAGGACGTGAGGCAGTTCGCCCAGCGTGGTATACCCATTTATGAGGAACTGGCAAAGATTCTTGGTGTATCCAATGAAGAGGTGGGAAATTTCATCAGTGCCGGTAAGGTGGGATTTCCGGAAGTGGAGCAGGTATTTAAAAACCTGACAGCCGAAGGTTCCAAGTTTGGAGGATTGATGGCTGAGCAGGCCAAAACACTCACTGGCCAGATCAGTAACTTCCAGGATGCATGGCAGCAAATGCTCAACTCCATTGGTAAGAGCGGTGAGGGTATATTCTCCGATATCATCAGCGGGGCCACATTTGTTGTAGAACATTATGAGGACGTGATTGATATTTTAAAGGTCCTTATCATTACGTACGGATCCTACCGTGCGGCGATTATAGCAACTACGGCAGTTCAAGCAATTCAAACCAGTGTTACAAAGGGATATACCATTGCCGAAACCATCCGCTACCAGGCCATGCTCCTTAGTGAACGGGCCATGAAGATTCTCAATGCTACCATGCTGAAGAATCCTGCTGCCTGGGTTGTGGCTGGCATTACCGCAATAGTTTCCGCTTTTGCAATCTTCAGGAAAGAATCTTCCAATGTACGGACCTCTCAGGAGCTTCTTGCCGCGGCGCAGGAAAAGGTAGGCGATAAGATGGCTGAAACAGAGGCGAAGATCAGACCATATGTGGAAGCACTCAAAGGTGCCAATTTATCAGAACAGGAAAGAGTCGACATCTATAAAAAACTTGAAGCCATCGATCCTAAGATCGTTGAAGGGCTTGATGCAAAGACTCTATCCTATGAAAAATTAAAAGGAAATGTTGATTTATACATTGCGGCGCTTAGGGAGCAGTATAAGACAGAGGCCAATAAGGAAGCTATTTTAGAATCAATCAAGGAAGAGCACAAACTGGAAGCCGAGTTAAACCGGTTATTGGAAGAAAGAACTGCTAATATCAATAGACTTAAAAAGGCGGAGGAAGATAGGCAGAAAAGTAAAAATAAGGCCTTCAGGAATGCCCAATCGGGATTGAATAATGCTATTCGTTCAGCCGAGGCAAATGAAAGCGAAGAAATTAAAGCAGCAAGAAAAGCTATCGAAGCTCAGAAAAAAGAGACAGAAAAATTGGCATCGACCGATAAGAAAATTGAAAATGGTAAGCAGGAAAATAAACTCAGAACTCTTGAGATTATCAATGAAGAGATAAAGGCTGAGAAAGAGAGACAGGAAAAGTTTTCGGCCACATCTGCTCAATATCAAGTACACCAAAAGAAGATCAATGAGCTGGAAGAAGAGCGAAGCAGGATCATCGGCGCTTCCAAACAAGCAATCGCCGCGGCTAATAAAGAAGAGAACGCTGCCAACTCCCTTCTTGAAAAAAGAAAGGATTTACTTGAAGCCATCGCCGAAAAACAGCGTGATGCTGCCCAGACTGGCCTTACCAAGCAGCAAACCGAAATCGAAAAGATCAATGAGCGATATGATGACCTCATCAAAAACATCGATGAGTACAACAAAAAAGTTGATCAGTTCAATAAGAAAAATCCGAAGAACCAGGTAAGCCAGATTGGTCTGGATGCCATCAATGCTCTGAATGAAGCGCGTAAAACAGAAATTGATAATACCAATTTCAAGGAAGATGCAGAGCGATTTAAAAAGCATCTCGATGTGCAAAAAAGAATGTTCGAGCAGTACGAAGAGGCAAAAAAGCAGGTGGGTGAAGCCAAGGCAAAGGAATTATTCAGTGATCAATTAGCCGATTACCGGTCCTATCTTGATCTTCTGCAAAAGGAGGGACAGCGACTTGCACCTAAGATCAGTTTTGGTATTGCCAATGTCGGAGAGGTGGATAAATTCAAGGCCATCGTTGAGGAAATAAAGAAACTTCAGCAGCAGCAGGCAGAGGATGAACTCAACCGACAGAAGCAAAACTTTACCGACCTGCTTGCAGCTACCTTCTCATTCAATGATGCGCGTGCTGCTATCAACAGGAAATATGACGAGCTTGAGTCTACTCTCGAAAAGGATAAATCCTTAAAAAATAAAGATGATCGAAAAAAGATACTGGAACAGGGAAGAAAGGAAGAACTGGAGGCACTCGAAAGCGATATCCTTCGCCAATCAGAACTGTATAAAAAGCTCAACCAGGATATCCTTGGATTCACGAGAGCAAGGCTCAGGGAGGAAATAAAGGTGCTCAGGGCAAGACTTAAAGATGATCAGACGCTTACCCCTCAGATGAAGGCCGATATACAGGCAACTATCGATGCATATAAGGATCTCCTTGATTCTACCAATGAAACTTCTCAGAAATATGCCGAAATATCGGAAACGCTGAGCGCTACTAGCGGAATATTTGGCCAGCTGGCAAACGCGGTGGAAGGACTGAACAGTGAGCTTTCCGAATCGCTGCAAATAATGAGCGAAATGACATCTGTCGCTTCCAGTGTTGCCGGCGCCATCGCCCAATTTGCTTCCGGCGACATCCTTGGAGGTATTGGTTCGGTAGTATCTGCCGTGACATCCATCTTTAACATGGGTGCCAGGGCCCGGGAACGGAGAAGGCAACAGCAGCAGGAGATTGAAAACTTCCTGACAGCACAGTTCGTTGGTGAGCAGGAGATCAATCTCCTCTACCAGGAGAGGGAGCGTGCACAGATCAGGTTGAATAAATTAAGGGTGCAGGGTCTCGAAGATGAAAGGGCGCTGCTCGAAAGGCAAAGAGATGAAGTTGCTACCAATTATGATGTAGTCTTCCGAGAACTCCAGAAGCTGACAGCGCGAGTGAGAAAGGAAGTGGGCGGTTTTGGCATTGAAATGTTCGTCAATGAATCACTGGCCGGAAAATCCTTTGATGAACTTGAACAGCTATTTATTAAAGGTCAACTGGAGGGAAGAGCCAAAGATCTATTCCTGGAACTTCAGAAAATTAAAGATTCCGGAGTTGATATCGACCGCATGCTTGCAGAGAATGCCCAGGCGGCCAGGGAGCTTTTCACCGGAACCACGGCGGACAGTATCGTTGATTCCATTGCGGAAGGTTTCAAAAACGGGCTCAATAGTGCCGAAGATTTTGCCGGCACCTTTCAGGAGCTGATGCAAAACGCCATTCTGCAATCGTTAAAGCTTAAATACCTCGAAGGGCCGTTAAAGGAATTCTTCGAAGAATTTGCAGCCCTCTCTCAATCAGACGGAGGTCTGACAAACGGAGAAATCCAGCAGTTGCAGAATATGTTCAACCAGAGTATCGATAACTTCTCCGATCAGTTTGAGCAACTCCAGCAGATAGCAGGTATCAACTTCAATGGCAGCGGTAACCAGGGCAATTCCCTGACTGGTGCCATCAAGGGAATGACGGAGCAGCAAGCCGATCTGCTGGCTGGTCAATTTGGAGGACTCCGGATCAATGCCGCCGAGCAACTAAGGGTAGCACAGCAATCATTGCAAGTGCATTTGGAAATACAGGCAAATACAGGATTGGTAGCTCAAAGGGTATTGAGACTATTGGAAAAGTACGATGCTTATGAAACGGGAAGCAAACGTTTAAAGGTTGATATAAACTAACTACTATGGCAGATGTTTCAGGATACGCCTGGATAGATGGTATAGACTTATGGACAGCCTTTGGCCTGTTCATCGAAAAAGGAAGTGCGGACTTCCTTCGCCATCCACCCAAAAAGGATAGCATCACCCATGATTGGATGGATAGCCACGGCATTGATGTTGACCTTTCCCGCTATTTTTTCAAGGAACGGCAAGGCGCGCTAAACATGGGCATGATCGCTGA
>Ga0196972_1000872_pt1 | contig 10941 bp, 10 predicted proteins | sample S1v_2013CmetaG_FD_148618 | JGI IMG/M metagenome (GOLD analysis project Ga0196972, IMG submission 148618) | Soil microbial communities from Anza Borrego desert, Southern California, United States - S1+v_20-13C | ecosystem: Environmental > Terrestrial > Soil > Desert | place: USA: California... | reverse complement strand
GTGCCTATTTGAGATTTCAATTGGAGGTTCTGATTCACTTAAGGTTTCAATTTGAGATTCGATTTTAAGGTACAGATTCGCGAATTCAATCGAGATTGTCATTCAAGTTGCCATCCGAGGTGCAATCTGGGATCTCAACTTGTGTTTAAATTGGAGATTGAAACTTGAAGCGCCAATTTGAGTTTTCAATTTGAGGTACCTGTTAGAAATTTAAGTTTGAAGCTTAAATTCGATATTCCAATTCGAGATTATAATTCGGGTGTTCAGTTCGATATCCAAATGCGAAAATTCAAGGCAAAATTCATCCGCGTTTCCTATTTGAATTTTTCAAATCGGAGATTCAATCCTGAGTACTTCCTTTTTAGTTTCAACCGTACCCCTTGCGGGGCCCTCCCTCCCCCGCCTTCCAACCTTCCAATTTTTTTCTGCCCTGGCAATGACTGTCCCCGACGCGCTAAGCATCATTTTTTTCAGTCCAAACCCTCCCTCTGCCGGCAACCGGTTGTTCAGCTAATTTTTTTCTCTCTCACCAACGGAGCTCCAGATGATCGAAAACACAAATCTCCTTTACCAAAAAAACAAAACCATGGGAAAAAAACGATAAAAATCGCTTTTTTTCTGCCTGGGCATGAGGAAAACACCCGCTACTGCCGACCTAAGGCAATCATTGGCTGTACAGAACCCAGGTATTTCAAACTTTGACATCCTGGTACTACCATTCCCTGTAGTAAAGGTAAATTCGCGTGATGAGCGTAATCTGCATCCCGATTTTCATTGTTATCTTTCAACATAAATAATAATCTATGCGGCTTTCACTAGTACTCTCATTTTTATTGTTAGGTGTAACATCTCATGCGCAAAAGGCTAATCCAAATTATGACTCCACCCTTGCAAAGAGATTGGGTGCAGATGACTATGGAATGAAAGCGTATGTCTTCGTAATATTAAAATCAGGCTCTAACACCAGCACCGATAAATCGTTTGTTGATAGCTGCTTCAGGAGCCATATGCGAAATATCAACAAATTGGTTGAAGAAGGAAAACTCCTCGTGGCAGGACCCATGGCCAAGAATGATAAATCATACCGCGGAATCTTTATTTTAAACGTTTCGAATTTTGAGGAAGCAACCAAACTTATGGAAGCAGATCTTGCCATCAGGGAAAAAATATTGGATGTTGAACTTTATAAATGGTATGGTTCTGCAGCTCTGGGAGAGTACCTGGATGAAGCGGATAAGATTTGGAAGAGTAATCCCTGAAAAATTAAGAGTTAGGGGTTAGGTGTTTTGCTAGCTGCATTAAGGTTTGCGATGTATTCGCTTGCGGAATATATACTTTCCACTATTACATTTTTTCACCCGGTCAAAGTATTAAATCATGTAAGCGATGTCTTATTGTGTAAACCTGTGCACCTTCAAACGCAAACTTTCCAAATGATTTACTGCATATCATATTCTCAGGCTCTCCTAACTCCTAACCCCTAACCCTTACATCACAAGTCAGTTGCATTGGGGTAAGACAGGAAGGACATTTGTCAATTATCGGCTCTTCTGCAATTCTCCTGGCGTTCGTTCCATAGATAAGCATAAAGTGTTGTTTTCTTCCGGTCAATGTAAAAACCAGTTACCACAAACCCAACAGGTAAACTATTTCACATTTTTAATACTCCAAGGTATTCTATCCACGGGCCAACAGCGCTGGCATATTGCTTTGCCATTACCCGGCTAATTTGGTGTATGTGATTCAGGTCATGTACCACCCAGGTGGCGAGTAATTGGGAGAGCGTCACTTCACCAAACGCAGGGTGAATTCCAGTCTTAGTCAGATCATCATTCGAGACTGACATAGTCTTTAATTTTTGAAGATTATTCCGCCTAAGTTCATGAAATTCATCTAATAGCTGTTGGAGGTTTTTGCCTTTGCTATCCTGGAACTGTGCAAATCGATCAAATAATTCAAAATGCTTGTCCCTTTTTGAGAGAATTATTTCAGCCCTCACCATCCAATCTGTTTTCTCACCATGAATGAGGTGACCAACGATATCATATGGGCTCCATGACTCGCCTCCTTCATTGCCTTTCACCCAGCTGTCTGACAGGTTTCCCAGTAATGAATCGATCACCACCGGTGTTCGTTCAAGTATTTCCATTGATTGCAGTAAAGAAAATTGCATGACTCGCGTTTGATCTCTCAAGTTACCAAACTATTAATAAGTAAGAAGAATATGTTCCTCATCCCAAATGGCACAATATTTCCTCACTTGTTTATATGAACACTTTGTTCCCAATAGAACCGGTTTTGCCCGCTGGATTCTCTTATACCCCTGAATTCATATCTGCCAGGGAAGAGAAAGTATTACTGGAATTCATTTCAGGATTGCAATTGCACACTTTCCTCTTCCAGGGATACGAATCGAAACGGCGTGTTGTAAGCTTTGGTTATGATTGGAGTTTTGAAAGAAGGACTTTATCAAAAGGAAAGGAGATACCAGTGGAATTTAATTCTATATTACAGAAAGTTGCCGCTTTTATAAACCTGCCCGTAAACGATATCGGCGAATTACTGGTTACCGAATACCCGGTAGGCTCCATGATTAACTGGCATCGCGATGCACCGCCGTTTGAACTAATAGCTGGAATCTCTCTTCAATCTGATTGCAAGTTCAGGTTCCGTCCATATGCCAGATCAAATCAAGGTCAAAAATCGATCATTACTATCCCGGTAAAGCGAAGGTCACTTTATGTGATGAATGGAGAATCGCGGTCTAATTGGGAACATAGCATCTCGCCCGTAAAAGAAGTAAGGTATTCCATTACATTAAGAACACTACGATCAAACGCTACGATTGCTTAATTGATTTGGTACATTCTTATATTCCACCTCTGATGAAGAGATGATCTCCCCCGATAAAATTTTGGAGTGTATGCAACAAATTGACTGCATAGAAGCATCTATATCCTGTGTAAACCCTATTCTTGGATAGGAACAAAACAGTGTGAATTGCTTATTATCATGCAATTTGTTCCACAGTTTCTCCAATTGTACTGTTGCCCCGTTAAGGCCATTCTGCCAAAGCAACGCAACCATTTCTCCAAATGCACGAATCTGCATGTTATTGTTTAAAGCCCGCTGAAAAAGCTCTGTTATATATTTAGTAAACAAATTTTCATCCGGCAAGTCATTTACCATGAATTTGGAAAGCGCCTCGCCTGCTTCAACAGTAATCAGGTGGTCCCTGCAAATAAAACCATCAACATCAAATCCACGGGCATTGAGCCGCTTACTGATGGCGCTGATGTGTTCCCGGGTAGCTATAATTATTACTGCTTCGCCTGAGATGAGACCAGTTGATATGAATCCTTCAAGACTTCCAAGAAAAGCTTCATCATTTTCATAAATCTGGACCACATGTTCACAAGGTGCAATTTCTCCCCAGAAAACATGCAAGCTTGATCTTTGCCATTCGTTAGTTTTATTCATTTGCATACAATAAAAAAACTTCCTTTTCATCTAACCGTTCCGGTGAGAAAGGAAGCTTACTCCTAATTTACCAAAAACAATTGATATTACGATGAATAAATTGAACTGATAGTGAAATGTTCGTTGCTTACTTCTTTTGCCAAAACCGCTTTTTCTTTTTCTTATTACTTCCAATGAGGAATCCATATGGCTTTAATGGTTCAATATGGTCGCAGATGATCTTTACAATGGCGAGCAACGGGATCGCCAGTACCATTCCGGGAATTCCCCAGATCAATTCTCCCAATACGAGTGCGATAATTGTAAATAGAGGGTTGATATTTACTTCAGCCCCCACCACCAATGGTTCGAGAAGATAGGTTTGGAAAAATTGTATTAACCCATAGGTGATAAGTATACCAATGATCATGTCAGCTCCCCCGCCTTGCGTTAGTGCCATTAATATCGCAAGACTATTTCCTGTAAGGTTGCCCACGAATGGCACCGTTTCCAATAATCCGCAAAGAATCGCAAAGAAGAACGCATTATTCAATCCAACTATAGAAAATCCTATGCTGTAAAGTATCCATAAGCAAACGATCATTAATGATAGACCCGTGAGGTACTGTTGAGTCACCTTCTGAATATTCGTCATTGCATCTTCCGCAGTCGAGGTTGCATTAGCAGGAACAAGCTTGAGTATAAACTTCTTTAAATGATTCCTTGCATGTAAAAAAAGGAAAGTATATACCAGCATCAAAATAAAGTCAACCAGGAATCCAAAAAGATAACTGCCCATTCCGGCAATGGCACCATTAGTGTTTTTTGATTGTTCCTCAATGATCTTGTCCTGCTCAGCCCTCCCTACTCCAAACGTTCGGCTAATGTAGTCCTGTACCTGCTTCATTAACTCCTTTGCCTTTTGCTGCACATTGCCCAGATCGCTCGTAAGATCATTCACCTGCCAGGTAATGAGCATAACAATTCCGGCAACCACGGATAATAAAATCAATATGCAGAACAGCGTGGCCACACCACGGGAAATGCCTTTTCTTTCAAACCGCCTGCATAAGGGCAGAAATAACATGGCGAACAATCCCGCAAAACACAAAGGCACCAGAAATGGCTTTGCGAAATACAGCCCCGTAAAAACTAAAAACAGGAAGAACAGTACCATGACCGCCCTTTCCACAGTCGGCTTTTGCATATGGTAAGTTACTGATACAAGACTAACACCAAATTTTGCTCTCCCGCCATTCTTTCAAAAAATTATTTGACTGCTAGTCGTTAATGTCTTTATTTTGCAACAACGTTGTAATTAATTGAATCCTCGGGAACCATATCGGCGAATATTCTCTATTGTATTGTTGCTACTGTACCTCATGGTGATGGCACCCGTGCAGCTATGGCATTCCCATGCTCCAACCGGGGCTACTGACCATGCCTTGTCATGGGACAAAGAGAAGCCAACAGTAACAACAGATGAGAAGAGCGACTGCCTGGTATGCTCACACCATTATTCAATGCACCACGAAGATGCAATGGTTTTGCCCTGCAAGCCCATCGCATGTTCAGGGTTAGAATGGAATGAACATCTCCTGTTGCTCCATTCCACCTTCTTAAACGCCCTGACGAATAAGGGCCCGCCCACAGTTTGATTTTCACTTCCAGGTATTTCATTTCTAAAGAATGCATAGGCATTCATCAAACTGTAGTACATGAAAAAATTATTCTTTCTGTTATTAATGATCCTACCCACACAAATTGTTTTTGCACAGGAAATCAAGGGTAATCAGGGGGCTGGTATATTTGGCAACATATCGGATTCAGTTTCAGGCAATCCATTGGCGGGGGCAACGATCAGCATAGATGACGCCCGCATGGGTTCAGTAGCAGATGTTTCTGGAAACTATTCCATTACAAATCTGCCGGCTGGTCACCATGTGATAGAAATTTCACATACAGGTTACGCCACCATTATACAACACATTGATGTACGGTCAGCCATCCGTCGGGATTTCAAACTCCTTCCGTCAATAGTCGAAAACCAGGGCGTGGTTGTTACAGGAGTATCCTCCGCCACAAGCATAAGAAAAGCCCCGGTACCGATTCTATCTATTCGGAAAACCGAGCTGCTAAAGGTAGCTTCAACGAACATAATTGATGCGCTAACACGAAAGCCGGGTATTTCCCAATTGGCTACAGGTCCAGGCATTTCAAAGCCCGTGATACGCGGCCTTGGCTATAACAGGGTAGTAGTGGTAAATGACGGAGTAAGGCAGGAAGGTCAGCAATGGGGCGATGAACATGGAGTAGAGATAAACGAGATGAGTGTAAACAAAGTAGAGATCCTGAAAGGGCCGGCATCACTCATGTATGGAAGTGATGCACTTGCGGGAGTGATTCACTTTATATCCCACGTACCAGTGGAGGAAGGAAGAACAAAAGGAAATGTATTATACAATTACCAAACGAATAACAGGCAGTCTGCTGTACATGCGGAAGTTTCATCAAACAACAACGGCTTTAACTGGAACCTTTATGGCAGTTTGAAGTCTGCTGCCGATTACCGCAATAAATATGATGGACGCGTGCTTAATTCCCGTTTCAATGAAAAGAATTTCGGCGGATATGCAGGATTAAACAGAAACTGGGGTTACTCCCACCTGGTATTCAGTAGTTTCAACCAGGAGATAGGATTGATCGAGGGAAACAGAGATGCAGGGGGAAATTTCCTTTTATACGGAGGTTCGGTACTTGAACATGTGGCAACCATATCTGAACTCAGGGCGAGAGACCCCTTTATCCCAAGGCAAAATATCAGGCACTTTAAAGTGATTTCAGATAATGCTCTTACCGTTGGGCGAAGCAGATTAAAGTTCAACCTGGGATATCAAAAAAACCTACGCAAAGAATATGGTAACCCGGAAGATCCAAATGAAGAGGAGTTATTTTTCGATCTGGCCACTTTAAGCTATAACCTTCAATGGCAATTGCCTCAGGCAAAAGACTGGCATGTAACAATGGGAGCAAATGGAATGCTCCAAAAGAATATTAACAAAGGAGAGGAAGTGATAATACCGGAATACCTCATAAATGATGCAGGAATTTTTTTGTTTGCCCAACGCTTTCTTACCAAAACAACTATAAGCGGCGGATTAAGGGTGGATCATCGCTACCTCCATTCAATGGCCTTTTTGGAAGATGGGGAACCAAAATTTGAAAAATTTAAGAGACGATTTACGAACGTCTCAGGTAGCCTGGGCATCAGTGTGGAAGCGAGTGAATTATTAACTTTCAAATTAAATGCAGGTCGTGGTTTTCGGGCTCCAAACATGGCTGAACTGGGAAGCAATGGCGCGCATGAAGGCACTGATCGCTACGAGTATGGGAACAGCGATCTGAAATCTGAAACGAGTTTGCAAGTGGATGCAGGAATTGACCTTGACCAGGACCATTTTAGTATCAGCATTAGCGCATTCTACAACAGTATCAATAATTTCATTTATTACCGCAAGCTACAGGCACAGGGAGGTACTGATTCAATAGTATTGGTTGACGGAGAGGAGCATATTGCTTATCAATTTGACCAGAAAAATGCAAACTTGTATGGCTTTGAAGCGGAAATAGATCTGCATCCGCATCCCTTTGACTGGTTGCATTTTGAAAATACATTCTCTTATGTTAAAGGAAATTTTCAAACAGCCATCGAAGGATCAAGGAACCTCCCTATGATTCCTGCAGCGAGGTGGACATCGGAACTGCGCGCTGATCTTGCCCGAAAAGATAAAACCATCCGTGGTTTATACCTGCGCGTTGGCATAACAATGACGTTACCACAGGATGAGGCGTTCACTGCATACGATACAGAATTTGCAACGAGTGGATATACCCTGTTAAATGCAGGCATTGGCTTTGATGTACATTCAAAGAAGAAACAATTATTCAGCCTGCATGTCGCGGGAAATAATCTGTCTGATGTGGCATATATTGATCACTTAAGCAGGTTAAAATACGCAGCAATGAATGAAGCCACACAGCGCAGGGGAGTGTATAATGTGGGAAGGAATATTTCGATGAAGCTGACTATTCCATTTTAATGATGATCTTGAACGACCCTGAACGACCTTGAACGACCCGTACCCTAAATTTTCCTAAGCAAGCTTTCCCAATTTCCCCCATTCATCACTTCCGTAATTCCTTCTGCTTTGAGCTGCCTTGTGGCTTTGTCTACATCCTGTGAATAATTGGAACATAGGATAATTGGCTTAGGCATTTCTTTTAGTCGCCTGATGCTGATGGGAATCCTATCAAGGGGTATATTGATGGATCCGGGAATTCTTCCCTGGTCAAAGGATGCTGCAGCCCGGAGGTCAACAATTGTCGCCCCTTTTTGAATAGCTTTTTTAATTCTATTTCCAAACAAGTTCAACATACATAAAGTTTAATGGCAACCTCATATCGCTAACAACCCTGCTTTTCTTTCTTCAATATAATATCGTATGCAAAGTTAATTTAGCAGCTACAAATAAGGAACGTTAAGCCACACAACAGGGCTTCTTTCCCCAACTGCGCGGATTAACCACCCTACACGTTCACCGAAATCTCTTTCACCTTTCTCTCTCCAATTTGTTGCCTCCACATTGCAAAATAAAGTCCCTTTTCTCTTAGCAGACTGTCATGGTTGCCGGTTTCCACCACATCCCCTTTTTCCAATACATAAATCCTGTCAGCATGCATGATGGTGGAAAGGCGGTGTGCAATCAGGATTGTGATCTGATTGCCCTGGGTAGAAATATCACGAATGGTATCAGTTATCTCTTCTTCCGTGAGTGAATCGAGTGCGGAAGTAGCCTCATCAAACAGCAACATCTTAGGTTTGCGCAACAAGGCACGGGCAATCGACAATCGTTGTTTTTCCCCGCCGGAAAGTTTTAATCCACCTTCTCCTATCATCGTTTCCAATCCTTTTTCTGCCCTGGCCAGCAGGTTTTGACAAGCCGCTTTATTTAGTGCATCCATGAGATCATCATCGGTGGCATCGGGATTAACGAATACAAGATTCTCTCGAATAGTTCCGCTGAACAAATTCGTATCCTGCGTCACAAATCCTATCTGGTTTCGAAGATCATCGAAACGAATTTCTGTTTCATCCAGGTTGTTGTAAAGTATTTTTCCTTCCTGTGGGCGATATAAGCCAACAAGTAACTTCATCAGCGTTGACTTACCACTTCCGCTGGGACCCACAAAGGCGATGGTTTCGCCTTTGTGTACGTCAAAGCTTATATTATTAATCGCTTTTTGTGCTGCGGTCTGGTGTTGGAATGCCACGTTGCGGAATGAAAGTGTCTTGATGTCACCCAGGTGCTTTGGATGCGCCGGTTCAAGTTCGGGAGCCTTTTGCATCAGGTTGTGAAAGTTATTTAGCGAGGCTTCGGCTTCCCTATAAGAAAGTAAAATGTTTCCAATTTCCTGTAAAGGGCCAAATACGAAAAAAGAGAATATTTGCATAGTCACCAGCTGGCCGGGATCCATTTTTCCCTGGAAAATCAACCACATCAAAATGAAAAGTATCACTTGCCGGAGGGTGTTCACCATTGTACCCTGGATGAAGCTGATGCTGCGTATACGTTTTACCTTGGTTAGTTCGAGGCCGAGGATCTTGTAAGTGTTCTTATTCAACCGTTGTACTTCCTGTGTTGTGAGGCCAAGGCTTTTTACCAATTCAATATTTCGCAGTGATTCAGTGGTCGATCCGGCGAGAGCAGTAGTCTGGCCCACAATATTTTTTTGGATGATTTTGATCTTCCTGCTTAGAATGTTAGTGATCATTGTAAGCAGTAGCACGCCTACCAGGTAGGCGATGGGTATATACCAGTGAATATACATTGCCGCATATACGAACACAAAAAGAATTCCCACGATAACACCAAACAGTATGTTGATGAAATTGATCATGAATTTCTCTACATCTGTTCGAACTTTGGTGAGTACGGATAATGTTTCTCCGCTACGTTGATCTTCAAATTGCTGATAAGGAAGTTTCATGGCGTGTTGCAATCCATCAGTAAACACCTTAGCGCCAAATTTTTGGATGACAACATTGAGAAAATAGTCCTGGAAGTTTTTTGCAATGCGGCTGATCATAGCAACGGTTATCGATGCCAGTACGATGAACCAAACAGAATTAAAAAAAGCGTTCCTGTCAATTGTGTTATTAATATGATCATTGGCCAGGTTGATCAGCCTTCCAAACAGGATGGGGTCAACCAGCGAAAATCCAATGTTGATAGCCGCAAGAAAAAGCACCAGGATGACTAACCATTTATGTGGTTTGAGGTATTTCAGGAGAATCTTCATAAAAGCAATTAAGAATTGAGGTTAGCCCCGCTCAAAAATCAGGCAAAGATTTAAAGAGTACATTTTTTGGCAGCGGGCACAACTAATATACAAATCTCGGCAATTTGGTCTGAAAAGCTGGCAGGTTATCAATGGCCCGTGAGCGACTTGCCTTGTGGATTAAAAGCTGAAAGCTGGTTGAACAATTTGGGCCTTGCTATGTATCCATTCAACTTATCTGTACAATTAAGGTATGATAGCAGGTTATCGGGATGGAATCGTACGGGTTGCTGGGCTGTCAGGAGTTTCCTGGCTCCTTCCAGGGTCACGCTGTAGGCATGCGTGCAATCGTGAAATCCTGCCTTGGCAATATGCCTTGTGATGGGTTTGGGGTAATAGTTTCCGAAAATCTGCCGATTCAATTTTAACTGGGAGTTGGAAGGAAAGAGTTGGTAGAAAAAATGCTTAACTTTTTCTTTCATGCCAGTACCTTCATTTTTTTCATAACCCAGGTAAAGGAGCTCAAGGTCAGCAGGCATTTCCATTTTGATTTGAGGAAACTGTTCAATGGCATTCATGACAGGGACGGCGTCATCTTCCAATATAAGTGTGCGTGAAAAGCCCTCCCTGATTATTTTTTCATAAATATGAACATGACCGAGCGCACAACATAGCATTCCCAATGGCATATCAGAGGGGCTTTTGTAAAAACTCGCGTACAATTCAGTTGAATATGTACCATTCATTTTGAATTCATCCATAGTATGCATGGCTTTGTCTTCACCATAGAAAAATTCATAGTCGAGTCCTACAAACGTCTTTTTAATATATTCAATCCTTTCCTGAAGCCGGGGCAGTGTGAGGATGTATATCTTATCGTAATATGTATTAAGGTGTTGAAAGGCTGTCATGATAGGGGGAGCAAAGATAAACGTTTAAGGCAGGAATCGTTCTTTTGTCGGGATAAATGGAACGGTGGCTGCTGAAGGAGCTCTTGTTAGCTCGCGAAGGGAAGTATTTCATTAATTACAACAAAAATTTTGATAGCCTCCTTTTTCTTTTGTTGCAAAAGCGAAGGCAGTTTTTTGTAGTGGAAGAACTTACGCTTCGCAGGACTATTGGCTTAAGAGCAGGATATATTCC
>Ga0196972_1000871_pt1 | contig 10954 bp, 11 predicted proteins | sample S1v_2013CmetaG_FD_148618 | JGI IMG/M metagenome (GOLD analysis project Ga0196972, IMG submission 148618) | Soil microbial communities from Anza Borrego desert, Southern California, United States - S1+v_20-13C | ecosystem: Environmental > Terrestrial > Soil > Desert | place: USA: California... | reverse complement strand
TGCGCGCAAGCTCGCGAAGGGTGAGGAGGCCGCCGCGCTCGGCCTCGCTGTCGAGCCCGCGGGCGTCGAAGCCGGCGCGGGCCGCGGCGGTGACCGCGCCTCCGGGGAGGTCGAAGAGCGGCCCGTTCATCACCAGCTCGGCATTGCCGCTCTGGCTGACCGAGCGCGAGCGGTCGGCGCCGAGGCTGGTCTGGGTCTCGGTCTCGCTCGAAACTCGGTCGAGATTGGCGGTCAGCGACCATTGCCACGGCGCCAGCGTGCCGTTCATCGACAGGCCGACATGGCCGGCGCGGCTGTCGGTCTCGCGGCGAAGCCCCGGCGGGGTCAGGGCCGGGCGGGGCAGGCCGAGCAGGGCGTTGCTCGAATTGATGTCGAAGCTGCCGTTCAAGGTCGCCGAGATGTCGTCCGAGACGGCCCGGTTGAGGGTCGCGTTGAGCTCGAGCTGGTCGGTCTGGGGCAGCAGGCTGCGGAAGCGGCCGAGCTCGATGCCGGCCACCGGCTCGGCCTGGACGATGTCGCGCTCGCTCTCCAGGAGCCTCTCCGCGCGGCTATATTCGGCGGCGAGGTTGATCCGGCCGGTGCGGTTGAGCTGCAGATAATTGACGTCGGCTTCGTAGGATTCGCGTCCGCCGGCGGTGGCGAGGCCGGCCTCCAGCTCGGTCGTCCATGCCTGGAAGCGGCGGCGAAGAACGAAATTGACCACCCTCTGGTCGGCGCGATAGCCGTATTTGAGAGCGACCTCCTCGGGCATGACGTCGATGCGCTCGATCGCCTCGGGCGGTATGTTGCGGATTTCCGAGAAGCCCGAGATGCGCCGGCCGTTGAGCAGGATGACCGGCCGTCCGCCGCCGTCGCGGCCGCGGCCGCTTCGGGTCTGCGGAGCGATCGCGTCGAGCAATTCGGTGAGGCTGCCCGCGCCGAGCGCCCTTATCTCGCGGCGGTTGAACTGGACCTCGGGCGGGATGTCGCCGATCACCGCGCCACGCTGGCGCTGGCCGGTGACGACGATCTCCCCGCCTTCCTCCTCCTCGTCGAGCTCGGCGTCGGGATCGTCCGGATCGACCGCCTGCGCCGCGGGCCGGGCGGCGTCGGGCAGGGGCTCCCGCGCCGGCGGCGCGACCGCCGGCTCCGGCGGCGGCGCTTCCTGGGCGAGCAGGGGCGGGGAGGCCGTTCCGGCGAGGAGGGCGAGGACGAGGGATTTACGGGAGAGCACGCGAACTGGCCTTTTTGTTTTTTCCGGTCACCTGGGAGCGGGCGTTGCCCCAGGCGGACTGAACGCCTCCTGTATCCGCCGGTTTCCTCGCGTTAAGGTCGGCCATGGCCGACGCTCCCCCGCCCGATCTCGTCCTGCGCTTCCGCCGCGACCTCGCGGCGGTCGCCGGGGAGTCGGACAGGGCCGCGATCGCCGTGTCGGGCGGGCCCGACAGCCTCGCCCTGCTGCTGCTCGCCCGGGCCGCCCTCGCGGGACGGGTCGAGGCCGCGACGGTCGATCATGGCCTGAGGCCCGAAAGCGCCGGCGAAGCGGCGAGCGTCGCCGCCCTGTGCGCCCGGCTCGGAGTCCCGCACCGGATCCTTTCCGTCGAGGTCGAGCGCTCCGGCGAGGGGCTTCAGGCCGCCGCCCGCGAGGCGCGCTACGCGGCTCTGGCGGAATGGATGGAGGCGGAAGGACTCGACCTCCTCCTCACCGCGCATCACGCCGACGACCAGGCGGAGACGCTGGTGATGCGGCTGAACCGGGGCTCGGGCGTGGCCGGGCTGGCGGGGGTGCGGCCGGCCGCGCCGGTGCCGGGCGGAGCGGTCGGGCTGCGCCTCTGCCGTCCGCTGCTCGGCTGGCGGCGAAGCGAGCTCGAAGCCGTCGTCGCCGCCGCCGGGATCGAGCCGGCGCGGGATCCGAGCAACGCGGACGAAAGGTTCGACCGGGCGCGGCTTCGGCGGCTGCTGGGCGAGGCTCCCTGGCTCGACCCGGCCGCCCTGGCGCGAAGCGCGGCCCTGCTGGCCGAGGCGGAAAGCGCCCTGCAATGGACCGTCGAGCGGCTGCTCGCCGAACGCGCCGAAGCCGGGGAAGGCGGAGTGACGCTTCGGCCGCGCGGCCTGCCGCCCGAACTGGTCCGCCGCCTCGTCCTCAAATGCCTTCGACTGGTCGCTCCGGGCGCGCGACCGCGCGGCGAGCAGCTGGTCGCCCTGGTCGAGCGCCTGCGGTCCGGCGGCGTGGCCACCCTGTGCGGGGTCAAGGCCAGCGGCGGAGACTCCTGGCGCTTCGAGCCCGCGCCTCCGCGCCGCGGCTAGCGCTTCTTCCACCAGCCGGCTGGGGAGGATGGGATCGAGTCGCGGGCGTTCCGAGTTTAGGGACGGATGGTCCGAACCCTCTTTCCCTGTGCCGCGGCGCTTCTGCTCGTCGCCTGCGGCGGACGCGAGGACGGCGCCGAGCCGCGCGCCAACAGTCAGGCGGAGCTCGAGAACCGGCTCGACAAGCTCGCCGACAGGACCAGCGAGGACATCGAGCCGCCCGATCGTCTCGGCGACCTCCTCCAGTCGGACGTCGGGCCGGAGCTTCGGGCGCGGCCCGCCTGCCGGCTCAGCCGCAACGGCCGGCTGATCCTTGTCGTCAACGATGCCGGCGCGGTGGCCCGGATCGACGGCCGGCGGGTGCCGCTCGCGGTGTCGGGACCGGTCGGGCCGACCGGGGCCTTCCTGTCCGCCCCCGGGGTCACGGTCAGCGTCGGAAGGATCGAGCCGCCGGTCGGCGCCGCCGACGAACATGCCCGGCCATGGCCGGCGCGGGTCACGATCGGAGGGGACAGGGAACGCCCGCTCGAGAAGCACGAGGCGAGCTGGATCTGCCTGCGCTAGGCTTCGGCTCCGTTCAGGGGAAGCGCCAGCAGCGGCCGCATCTCCTCGTCGTCGACCTCGACGACGGCGTCGGGCGGCACCGCTCCCGCCACCAGGGCGGTCTCGACCAGCTCGGCGGCGAGCCGTTCGGCCTCCGCCCGCGCCGCCTCGTCGTCGGGCAGGCTCTTGCCGGCGAGATCGGGGAGCTCGAAGCTCTCGCCGCGGAGGGTGAAATAATAGATCGGCATGGCGCTTAGGCTCCAAAGCGCATGATCTGGATCAAGGTTGCGGACAAAACGCCGCCGCAACAGAGATTTGCGTCGGGCCGCGGCCTGCCCGGCGGCGATTCGCCGGGGTTGGGCGGCCGGCAAGCGCGCCCGGCCCGCCGCCGGCTCCGCTCGTCGGGGCGCCCGGAACCCGCCCCGGTCGCGCTCGTTCCGCCTGCGCCATCAACCCCCTCGAAGACGGAGCGTAACATGTCCCATATCCCGAACAGCGCCATGCCCCATGCCACGGCCGAGCCCCAGCAGGACCAAGGCGGCGCCACCCTGACCGAGCGCGCCGGCAAGCTCGCCGGCCAGGCCGCCGATTATGCGCGCGAGAATCCGAAGACGACGATCGCCGCGGGCGCCGCCCTTGCCGCCGGAGCGATCGCCGCCGCCGCCATTCCCCTCGTCCGCGGCCGCTCCGGCCCTGGCGGGTCGAAGAGCGGCGGCCGCAAGAAAGCGGACTCCAAGAAGGGCTGAGCTTGGCCGGTCCGGGCCGTGAACAACTTCGGGAGATGGCGGCCAACCGCGGGCTGAAGCTGGTCGCGTCGCGCGTGCGGACTCCCGGCAAGGGCGATTACGGCCGCTACGGCCTGACCGACGCCGCCGGGGCGAAGCTGATCGGCTTCGGCCGGTCGGGGCTCACCGCCACCGCCGAGGAGATCGAGGCCTATCTCCACAAGGGCGCGGCCGCCGACTGGAAGACCTCGCTTCGCGCCGCCGGCGCGAAGGCGCCGCCGCGTCGGCGGAAACGCGCGCCCCCGCGACCGGAGCCCGAACCGGAGCCCGAGCCGCCGCCGCTCGCCGTCCGCGCTGCCCGCCCGGCCGATGCCGGAGCGATCGCCGCCCTGCTCGCGAAGACCCGTTTCGAAGCGACCGAAGCGGACATCGCCGGGCGCCTGCCCGGCCTGAGGAAGGAGCCGCCGCTCGTCGCGACGCGCGGAGCGGTGATCGGATTCGTCACCTGGCACGTCACTCCGGTGCTCCACCGGCCGACTCCGGTCGGCCGGATCACGATGCTGGAAGTCGCCGAGGACGAACGCCGCCATGGCGTCGGCCGGGCGCTGGTCGAGGCCGCGCTCGAGCGGCTGCGGGCCAAGGGCTGCGGGCTCGTCGAAGTGACCAGCAACGCCGAACTGTCCGGGGCGCACGCTTTCTACCGCAAGCTCGGCTTCGAGCGGACCAGCTACCGCTTCGCGAAGGAGCTCTAGCCTCAGCCGTCATCGCGAGGAGCGAAGCGACGAAGCGATCCAGCGGCGTCGGAGGCCGCTCCGGATTGCTTCGCTACGCTCGCAAGGACGGCGTCAGCCGCGATTCCAGGCGAGGCGGCGGCGGCCCCGCGGCGGCGGCGAGTCGCAGGCCTTGAAGTAGAGGTGGCAGAGCAGCAGGAACAGCGAGAGGCTGTAGCAGGCATTGGCCAGCTCATCGATCCGCGAGACGCTGATCGGAAGCGCGATCAGGAGGATCAGCCGGAAATGCCATTCGCGCAGGCGCGCCGTCTGGACACCGAGCGACGACCCCGCCTGTCGGCAGGCGACCCGACGGACGGCTTCCATCAGCAGCAGCCAGGCGAGCGCGACGAGCAGGCTGGCGAAGATGCCGTCGGTCATGCCCTTGCCGGTGAGCGAGAAAGCGAGGCCGGCGAGGTAGAAGGCGACGTGGCCGTTGAGGCATTCGAGCGCGAGCCGCCACTGGCCGAGGCCGAGGCGATGCTCGGCCCAGCCCGCCAGCGGCGAGAATATTTTGGCGATGGCGAAGTCGTCGATCCTGTTCACGGCCTCCGTTTATCAAGCCAAAGAGTTGAGAAACGGCAAAAATCTGTCCGATGGTTAATTTTTGGCCAGCTGTGGCATCGCCGCAACCGTGCCCGCCGCCGAGCCTTCGAATCCCGATTCGGGGCGCTCCCTTGCTCCTGGGCCCGCCGCGCGGTACGAAGGCCCCAAGTCACCGTCGGGCCCCGGCCCGCCGGAACGAGAAAAAAGAGTGTCATCCTTATGGCGCAGCAGGCTGCGACGGCCCCGCCCCCGCCGGCTCCCGGCCCGGCTGAAATCGCCGCGAATCCGCTGGCGCAGCGAAGCCTTCGTTCACCCCGTCACACTTATGGCGCGCTCGATCTCGGCACCAACAATTGCCGGCTGCTGATCGCTCGCCCGGCCGAGGACGGCTTCGTCGTCATCGACGCCTTCTCGCGGGTCGTGCGGCTCGGCGAGGGGCTCGCGACGAGCGGCAGGATCGCCGATTCGGCGATGGACCGGGCGGTGGCCGCGCTCGCGGTCTGCGCCGAGAAGCTGCGGCGCCGCCACGTCTCGCTGGCGCGCTCGGTCGCCACCGAGGCCTGCCGCCGAGCGGTCAACGGCCGCCACTTCGTCGAGCGGGTGCGCCGCGAGACCGGCATCTGCCTCGAGATCATCTCCCCGGAGGAGGAAGCCCGGCTCGCCATGCTCGGCTGCCACCGGCTGCTCGAGCCCGGCGACGCTCCGGCCCTGATCTTCGACATCGGCGGCGGCTCGACCGAGCTGATCCTGATCGACACCGATCAGGACGGCACGCCGAGGATCAAATGCTGGTGGAGCGCGCCCTGGGGCGTCGTCTCGCTGACCGAGAGCGAGGGCCGCGACTTCGCCGACACGGCGGAGCGGCTCGCCGCCTACGGCCGGATGAAGGAACGGGTGCGCCACGCCTTCCGCCGCTTCGCCGAGCTGCTTCCGCCGCGCGAGGGGAATATCCGCCTGCTCGGAACGAGCGGCACGGTGACGACCCTCGCCAGCGTCCATCTCGCCCTGCCGAGCTACGACCGGCGGGCGGTGGACGGACTGATGATGCCGGCCGAATCGATGCGGACGGTCAATCGGATGCTGTCGGGGATGAGCTTCGCCGAGCGGGCCGAGCTGCCCTGCATCGGCGCCGAGCGCGCCGACCTGGTCGTCGCGGGCTGCGCCATCCTCGAGGCGATCATGGACATCTGGCCGGCCCAGACCCTCGGAGTCGCCGACCGCGGCATACGCGAGGGCATATTGCGCTCGCTCATGGCCAAGGACGGACACAAATTGTGAGGGTGGTCCTCCCCGGCACGGGGAGGGGGACCAGCCGAAGGCTGGTGGAGGGGGGCTGGAGCCCCGCACCGAACCCCCTCCACCACCGCCTCCGGCGGCGGTCCCCCTCCCCGTGGCGGGGAGGATTTCAATGGTAACCCGGGTCAAGACGGCCAAGGGCCGCAAGGTCGGCTCGACCAAATGGCTCGAGCGGCAATTGAACGATCCCTATGTCAAGCGCGCCAAGGCGGAGGGCTATCGCTCGCGCGCGGCCTACAAGCTCGTCGAGCTCGACGACCGCTTCGGCCTGCTGAAGGGGGTGGAGCGGGTGGTCGACCTCGGCGTGGCTCCGGGCGGCTGGACCCAGGTGGTTCGAAAGCGGGCCCCGCGCGCGGCGGTGGTCGGAATCGACCTGCTGCCGATCGACCCGATCGACGGCGCCGTCCTCCTCCAGCTCGACTTCCTCGCCGAGGAGGCGCCCGAGCGGCTGCGCGACGCGCTCGGCGGGCCGGCGGACCTCATCCTGTCCGACATGGCCGCCAACACCGTCGGCCATCCCCAGACCGACCATCTGCGCACCATGGCCCTGGTCGAGGCGGCGCTCGAATTCGCCGGCGAGGTGCTCCGGCCCGGCGGCGCGTTCGTCGCCAAGGTGCTCGCCGGCGGCGCCGACAATCATCTGGTGGCCGAGCTCAAACGGCGCTTCGCCACCGTCAAGCACGCCAAGCCCCCTGCCAGCCGCAAGGGGTCGTCCGAATGGTATGTGGTGGCCCAGGGCTTCAAGGCCTGAATAAGCGGAAATCGGTTCCTCGACCTCCGAATTGAACATAATCGGTGGAGCCTAAGGGCCTCGGCCTTGGCACATTCGGCCGATGACCGTGGATACGGCGCGCCAGGCGGCCGAGCTGCTCGCTCCCCATCTCCTCGCTCGGGCCGGCGGGGCGGTGGCGGTGCTCCATGTCGACTCGGAACGCCGGCTGATCGACGTCGCCGTCTTCGACCCGGATGCGGCCCGATTGCCGGTCCGCGACATCCTGGCGCGAGCGCTGAGGGCCGGCGCGGACTCGGTGATCGTCGCGATCGGCCGGCCGCCCGGGGATTCCCTGCCGACCGAGGAAGAAACCGCCGCAGCCCGCCGGCTCGCCGAAGCGGCGGCGTCGCTCGACCTTCGGCTCACCGATTTCTTCATCTTCGCCGGCGCCGATTGCCGAAGCTTTCGCGAGCTCGGCCTGCTCTGACCGCGCCGTCACTCGGCGATGGTCGGGCAGGTCGGGATATCCTTGGGCTCGGGCCGCGGGCCGGCCGGCTCGAACTGGGCGAAATAGGATTCGGAATCGCGAAGCCGCTCGAAGCGGGTGAGCTGATAGCCGATCGCGGCGAACTCGCAGATGAGCAGCCGCGGCGGCGTTCCGTGGCGGTCGGTCGGCCGATCGGCGTCGACGACGACGACTCGCCCGCCCTTCCTGAGATCGGCCCGCAGATTCCACAGGAACTCGCTCGGCCGCTCGATCTCGTGATACATGTGGATCAGGAAGATGCGGTCGAACGACCCGTCCGGAAGCAGCGGGTCGGTCGGCTTGCCCAGCTTGACCGCGACATTGTGCAGGTCCTCGCGGGTGACCCGGTCGGCGAGGGCCCTGATCGTCTCCGGGACGATGTCCTCGGCGAGCACCCGCCCGCGCCTTCCGACCAGCGGGGCGAGCCGAACCGTATAATAGCCTTCGCCAGCGCCGATGTCGGCGACGTACATGCCCGACTCGATGTCGGCGAGGTCCATCACCGTCTGCGCCTCGCCGACGGAATCGCGGGCGTCCTCGTTCGAATAGGCCGACGAGGTTATCGGCGAGACCGGCCGCTTCGGCTTGGGGAAGGGCGATTCCTCGGCCTGCTCCCGGCACGCGGCGAGGAGGAGGAGGGGAAGGAGGAGGGTGCGCAACCTCCTCCCCGAACTCGCTCGGGGAGGGGGACCAGGCGAAGCCTGGTGGACGGGAAATGCCGACTCCATATCACCCCTCCACCGCGCTTCGCGCGGTCCCGCTCCCCGAGGCGAGCTCGGGGAGGAATTGGAGCGCCTAGTCCACATCTTCGACTTCGACCTTCTCGCCGGTCACGCGCTGGGACAGGGCCGCGGCCATGAAGCGGTCGAGGTCGCCGTCGAGCACGTCGGACGGAGCGGTCGAGGTGACGCCCGTCCTGAGGTCCTTGACCAGCTGGTAGGGCTGGAGGACGTAGGAGCGGATCTGGTGGCCCCAGCCGATGTCGGTCTTGGCGGCGTGCTGGGCGCTCGCTTCGGCCTCGCGGCGCTGGAGCTCGGCCTCGTAGAGCCGAGCCTTCAGCATCTTCATCGCCTCGGCCCGGTTCTTGTGCTGCGAGCGCTGGTTCTGGCAGGCGACGATGATTCCCGACGGGATGTGGGTGATCCTGACCGCGCTGTCAGTGGTGTTGACGTGCTGGCCGCCCGCGCCCGACGAGCGGTAGGTGTCGATCTTCAAATCGCTCTCGTTGACCTCGACGTCGATATCGTCGTCGACCACCGGATAGACCCAGACGCTCGAGAAGCTGGTGTGGCGGCGGGCGTTGGAATCGTAGGGGCTGATCCGCACCAGACGGTGGACCCCGCTCTCGGTCTTGGCATAGCCGTAGGCATTCTCGCCCTTGACCATCAAGGTCGCCGACTTGATCCCGGCCTGCTCGCCGGAATGATAGTCGACCAGCTCGACCTTGTAGCCGCGCCGCTCGGCCCAGCGCGTGTACATGCGCTGGAGCATCTCGGCCCAGTCCTGGCTCTCGGTGCCGCCGGCGCCGGCATTGACCTCGATGTAGGTGTCGTTGGCGTCGGCCTCGCCGGCGAGCAGGGCGGCGACCTTGTCGCGCTCCGCCCTCTCCGCCAGCTCGGCGAGCGACGCGACCGCCTCCGACTCCATCGCCTCGTCGCCCTCCGCTTCGGCCATCTCGAGCAGCTCGACGGTGTCGTCCAGCTCGCGCTGGATGGCGCGGGTGGCTCCGATCGCCTCCTCCAGCCGCCGCCGCTCGCGCATCACCTCCTGGGCCGCCTTGGGATCGTTCCAAAGGGCCTGGTCCTCGACCCTGGCGTTCAGCTCCTCGAGGCGCCTGAGCGCCCGGTCCCAGTCGAGGAACCGGCGGAGGAGGTCGAGCGCCGACCTGATCTGGTCGACATGGGCTTGCGCCTCGGCGCGCATGTGGTGTCCTTTCGAAGGGGGACGGTCGCTTTTCCGTACGGCGGGACCGGACCCGCATGGTCGTCCGGAAAAGCGACTGTCCCCGTCAGGTGCCGGACCTAGTAAATCCCGCCCTGATTTTGCAAGAAATCGCTGTCGCGCTCAGCATCGGTCCGCTGGGCCTTCAGCCTCGGCGCCGCTTTTTCCGGCGGCCGGTTGGCCATCTCGTCGCGGCGGATCGAGCGGCGCGGCTCGCTCTCGGGCTTGAACGCCTCCCAGATCACCGCCGCCTTGGCCTCGTCGGTCGGCCAGGCGCCGAACACCTTCTTGCCCGAGCGCCGGTCGATCCGGACCATTCGGATCCCGGCCGGGGCGCGGAACGGAAGGACCGGCATGCCCTTGAACGCGATTTGCGCGAACTGCTTGAAGATCGGCGCCGCCAGCGTGCCGCCCTGGGCGTAGCCGCCCATCGGCCGCGGCTGGTCGAAGCCCATGTAGATGCCGGCGACGATCTCGGCGCTGCCGCCGACGAACCAGACGTTGGTCGGGCCCGAGGTCGTGCCGGTCTTGCCGAACAGGGGGCGGCCGAGGTCGCGAAGGACCTGAGCCGTGCCGCGCTGGACGACGCCCTCGAGGATGTGGACCATCTGATAGGCGGTGAGCGGGTCGAGCAGCTGCTTGGTGCGCAGCGGCGGCCGCGGCATCGGCTTGCCGTCCCAGTCGGGCGCGTTGCAGCCCCCGCAGGGCCGTGTGTCGGCGCGGTAGATGACCTTGCCGTTGCGGTCCTGGACATAGTCGATCAGCGTCGGCTTCACCTGCCGGCCCTGATTGGCGAGGATGGCGAAGGCGTTGGTCATCTTGAGCACGGTGGTGTCGCCGGCGCCGAGCGAGATGGCGAGATAGTTGGGATAGTCGCCGACGCCGAGGATCCGCGACAGCCGGGTGACCTTGTCCATTCCGGTCTGGTTGGCGGCGCGCACCGTCATCAGGTTGCGCGACTGCTCGATCCCCCAGCGCATCGTCTGCGGCCCGGCATTGCCGCCCGAGAAGTTGCGGAAGCATTTGTTGCCGAGATTGCCGCCCTGCCAGACGCAGAAGGGACCGTCGACGATGATCGACGCGGGCGTCATGCCGTTGTCGAGGGCGGCGGAATAGACGATCGGCTTGAAGGTCGAGCCGGGCTGGCGCTGGGCCTGGGTGGCGCGGTTGAAATCGTCGCCGCGGGCGTCGAAGCCGCCCTGCATGGCGAGGATCCGACCGCTCGCCACCTCCTCGACGACCATCCCCCCCTTGATCTCGGGGATGGAGCGAAGCGACCAGATGCCGCCCTCGCGCTTCACCGCGATCACCATTCCCGGCCGAAGGAAGTTGAAGGCGGCGGTGGCGGTGCCGCGCTTGGGCATGGAAGCGGCGAAGGCGGGCAGGGTGCCGGTCGAGCCGTCGGCGAAGCCGATCGTCGCGGCCTGCCCCTCGCGCGACAGCACGGCGGCGGCCCGCCAGTCGTCATAGCCGACCCCGAACGGCGCCCGCGCCAGCTCGCCCCGCCAATCCCCGTTGACGTCGACCGAGAGACCGGGATCGCGCCACCCCTTGCCGCGGTCGTAGCGCATCAGGCCGTCCCTCAGCGCCGTCTCCGCCGCCTTCTGCC
>Ga0196972_1000870_pt1 | contig 10973 bp, 9 predicted proteins | sample S1v_2013CmetaG_FD_148618 | JGI IMG/M metagenome (GOLD analysis project Ga0196972, IMG submission 148618) | Soil microbial communities from Anza Borrego desert, Southern California, United States - S1+v_20-13C | ecosystem: Environmental > Terrestrial > Soil > Desert | place: USA: California... | reverse complement strand
AGCTGATCATCGAGCGCACCGAGAACCTGTCGAGCGCCGACCCCAAGGTGCTGGTGACCACCGACGTGATCGTCATGGCCAACAGCGACGTGGAGGTGGTGCAACGGGTGCTGGTGGACGCGGCGCGCTCGGTGCCGCTGGTGATGTCGGAGCCGGCGCCGGCCGCCCGCCTGGGCCGCTTCCTGCCGCAGGGGCTGGAGTTCACGGTCCAGTTCTGGATCCCGGATGCCAGCACGCTGCAGCTGAACGTGCGCTCCGACGTGAACCTGGCCGTGCTCAGGGGCCTGCGCGCGGCGGGCGTCGAGCTGGCCCGCGCCTAGCGGCCGGAACGGCCCCGGCGGCGGGGCCGCGTCACTTCATCAGCGACGGCAGCCACAGGCTCAGCTGCGGGAAGGCGATCAGCACGCCCAGCATCAGCACCATCACGGCCACGAAGGGCCAGCAGCCCCGGAAGATGGTGGGCAGGCCGACGCCCGGCAGCAGCGCGTTGAGCACGAACAGGTTCATGCCCACCGGCGGCGAGATCAGCCCGATCTGCACCACCATCACGATCAGCACGCCGAACCAGATCGGGTCGAAGCCGAGGCTGGTGACGATGGGGAAGAACAGCGGGATGGTCAGCAGCACCATCGTCAGTTCCTCCATCACCGTGCCCAGCAGCACGTAGATGCCCATCATGGCCACCACGATCATGGTGGGCGACAGGCCCAGGTGGGTGATCCAGTCGCGCAGGTCGCCCGGCATGGTCGTGAAGTTCACGAAGTTGGCGAAGATGGTGGCGGCGATCAGCAGCGTGAACAGCATGGCCGTGGTGCGGGCCGATTCCACCAGCACCTGGTAGAGCACCGACCAGGTCAGCCGGCCGCGCAGCAGGGCGAACAGGAAGGCGCCGAAGGCACCGAAGCCCGCCCCTTCGGTGGCGGTGAAGAAGCCGCCGTAGATGCCCCCCAGCACGACCACCACCAGCACCGCCACGCCCCAGATGCCGCGCACCGCGTGCCAGCGCTCGGGCCAGCTCGCCCGCTCGCCCGGCGGGGCGTGTTCGGGGTCGCGCGCCGTGATCACCGACACGGCCGCCATCAGCGCCAGCGCCGTCAGCAGGCCCGGAATCGCGCCGGCCGCGAACAGCTTGCCGATGTTGGACTGCGTGATGATCCCGTAGATGACCAGGATGGTGGAGGGCGGCACCATGATGCCCAGCGTGCCGCCGGAGGCCATCACGCCGGTGGACAGCGCCTCGCTGTAGCCCAGCTTGCGCATGGACGGGTAGGCCACCTTGCTCATGGTGGCCGCCGTGGCGATGGACGAGCCGCAGATCGCCCCGAAGCCGGCGCAGGCCGCGATGGTGGCGTGGGCCAGCCCGCCGCGCACGTGGCCGATGAAGGAGTAGGCCGCCTGGAACAGCTCGTGCGCCAGGCCGGCGCGGGCGACGAAGTTGCCCATCAGGATGAACAGCGGCACCACCGACAGGGTGTAGGCGAAGCCGGTCTCGTACACGGCCTGCGAGGTGCTGGCCATGGCGGGAATCCAGCCGCGCGTGAGCCCGATGCCGGCGAAGCCGACGATGCCCATGGCGAAGGCCAGCGGCACCCGCATGAGGGCGAACGCGAAGATGGCGCCGAATCCGAGCAGGGCCTCCGTCACAGCGCAGTCCCCTCGCCCTCGGCGCGATCGACCGGCTTCTGGCCCAGCAGCCACAGGTGGATGGCGCCGGTGAGCGCGCACAGCACGCCCATGCCGTAGATGAAGGGCGCCTTCAGGATCTCCAGCTGGGCGGTGGTCTCGCCGCTGGCCAGGAACTGGCGCCCGGTGTCCCACATCAGCCAGCCGAGGGCGAACAGCACGACGGCGCACAGCAGGTGGACCACCACGGCCTGGGCCCGGCGCAGCCAGCCGGGTAGGTAGGGATCGAGCGAGTCGAACTCGACGTGCTCGCCGCGCGCGGACACCAGCGGCAGCGCACTGAAGATCACCACCACCATCATCAGCTCGGTCAGCTCGAGCGAACCGGTGATGGAGTTGCTCAGGAACTTGCGCCCGAGCACGTCGAAGAAGGTGAGCGCCATGATGGCGAACAGCGCCGCGGCGGACAGCAGTCCGCACAGCAGCTCCAGGGTTTTTTTCATGCTGAGTATTCCGTCAGGCGCGCCGGACCTTCCGCGCGCCCCCATGTGCGAAGGCGGCACCTCCGGGCAGAGGGTGCCGCCTTCCGTTCAAGCAGGCCGCCCTACTTGGCTGCCTTGGCGATCTCGGCGCGGAACTCGGCCAGCACCTTGGCCGCGTCCTTCAGGCCCCTGGCCTCGGCTTCCTTGGCCCACTTCTCCTCCAGCTTGGAGGTATGGGATTTGACATCGGCGATGAACTTGGCGTCGGCCTTCGTGAACTGCACGCCGTTGGCCTTCATGTTCTCCAGCGCCTTGTTGTCCACCTTGTCCCAGCCGCGGCCGAAGATGCGGGCGGCGACCTCGCCGGAGGCGTCGTCGACGGCCTTCTTCTCCTCGGGGCTGAGCTTCTTGTACTTGTCCTCGTTCATCATGAACACGAAGCTGGTGTTGTACAGGCCGCCGGGGAAGGTGGTGGCGTACTTGATCAGCTTGTCGAGCTTGAACGAGTCGACCGACTCGGCCGGGAACAGCGTGCCGTCCATCACGCCGCCGGACAGCAGCTCGTAGGACTCGGGTGCCGGCTTGAGCGTGACGTTCATGCCCAGCGTCTTGGAGATCTCGTTGACCATGCCGCCGCCCACGCGCCACTTCAGGCCCTGCAGGTCCTCCAGCTTGGTCACCGGCTTCTTGGTGTTGAGCACCATGCCGGGGCCGTGCGTGAAGTAGGTCAGCACGTGCACGCCGGCGTGCTCCTTGGCGAACTCGGGGTGCTTGGAGGCGACCCGGTTGAAGGCCACCGACAGCGGCTCGGCGCTGTCGCCCAGGAACGGGAACTCGGCCATCTGCGTCAGCACGAAGCGCCCCGGGGTGTAGCCGTGCACGGTGAAGGAGACGTCGGCCAGGCCGTTCTTGATGGCATCGATGGTGCCGGGGGGCGCGGCGACGCCGCGCGGCAGCTGGTTGCACTTGATCTTGCCGGCGGAGTTCTTCGCGACCAGGTCGCACCACTCCTTCTGCGCGAGGGTCAGCGCATGGGTGGGCGGCACCCAGCTGGACAGGGTGAGCACCGTCTGGGCGGCGGCGGGGGCACTGGCAAATGCGGCGGCCATGGCGGCGGCCGTGAGCGACAGGCGTTTCATCTTGCGGAGCTCCTTGGATGGCAGTCGGCGCACTGTAAGGCGACAGTTGACATATGTCGGTCCTGAATTACCCGAACTGCTGCAGAGCAGCGGCGCGCGAATTGTCGTGACGACGACAGGGATTCGACGCGAGCGATGCGACCGTTGCCGGCCTGCATGGGTCCCTATAATCAAAAGCGAACGACCGTTCTTTTTTGCCCCGGATCGATGCCGCAGTGCGTCATAGAATTTTGGGCTTTACGTCAACGTCAATTCTTCCCTTTAGGAGCCCCCTGATGAAGGTTCTCGTCCCGGTCAAGCGGGTGGTGGACTACAACGTGAAGGTCCGCGTCAAGTCGGACAACACGGGTGTGGACATCGCCAATGTGAAGATGAGCATGAACCCGTTCGACGAGATCGCGGTGGAGGAGGCGGTGCGCCTGAAGGAAAAGGGCGTGGCCACCGAGGTCATCGCCGTGTCCTGCGGCGTGCAGCAGTGCCAGGAAACCCTGCGCACGGCCATGGCGATCGGCGCCGATCGCGCGATCCTGGTGCAGACCGACGAGGAACTGCAGCCGCTGGCGGTGGCCAAGCTGCTGAAGGCGCTGGTCGACAAGGAGCAGCCCGGGCTGGTGATCCTGGGCAAGCAGGCGATCGACGACGACGCCAACCAGACCGGCCAGATGCTGGCCGCGCTGGCCGACCTGCCGCAGGCGACCTTCGCCAGCAAGGTCGAGGTGGCCGACGGCAAGGCCCAGGTCACGCGCGAAGTGGACGGCGGCCTGGAGACGGTGGCCATCACGCTGCCGGCGGTGGTCACCACCGACCTGCGCCTCAACGAGCCGCGCTACGTGACGCTGCCCAACATCATGAAGGCCAAGAAGAAGCCGCTGGACACCGTGACGCCGGCCGACCTGGGCGTGGACGCCGCGCCGCGGCTGAAGACGCTCAAGGTCATGGAGCCGCCCAAGCGCTCGGCCGGCCAGAAGGTGCCGGACGTGGCGACGCTGGTGGAGAAGCTGAAGAACGAGGCGAAGGTGATCTGACCGCCCTCGCGGAATGACCGAAATTCAAGGACCCCATTCATGACCTCCCTCGTCATCGCAGAACACGACAACGCGTCCATCAAGGCCGCCACCCTCAACACCGTCACTGCGGCTGCGGCCTGTGGCGGCGACGTGCACGTGCTGGTCGCCGGCCACAACGCGGCCGAAGCGGCCAAGGCCGCCGCGCAGATCGCCGGCGTGGCCAAGGTGCTGCACGCCGACGGCGAACAGCTGGCGCACGGCCTGGCCGAGAACCTGGCTGCCCAGGTGCTGGCGATCGCCAAGGACTACAGCCACATCCTGTTCCCGGCCACCGCCAGCGGCAAGAACACCGCGCCGCGCGTGGCGGCCAGGCTGGACGTGGCGCAGGTCAGCGACATCAGCCGCGTCGACAGTCCCGACACCTTCGAGCGCCCGATCTACGCCGGCAACGCGATCGCCATCGTGCAGAGCGCCGACCCGGTGAAGGTGATCACGGTGCGCACCACCGGCTTCGACGCCGCGCCGGCCACCGGCGGCAGCGCCGCGGTGGAGAGCGTGGCGGCCGTGGGCGACAGCGGCAAGAGCAGCTTCGTCGGCCAGGAGATCGCCAAGAGCGACCGGCCCGAGCTGACCGCCGCCAAGATCATCGTCTCGGGCGGTCGCGCGCTGGGCTCGTCCGAGAAGTTCAACGAGGTGATCACGCCGCTGGCCGACAAGCTGGGCGCCGCCATCGGCGCTTCGCGCGCCGCGGTGGACGCCGGCTACGCGCCCAACGACCTGCAGGTCGGCCAGACCGGCAAGATCGTCGCGCCGCAGCTGTACATCGCCGCCGGCATCAGCGGCGCCATCCAGCACCTGGCCGGCATGAAGGATTCCAAGGTGATCGTCGCGATCAACAAGGACCCCGAGGCGCCGATCTTCAGCGTGGCCGATTACGGGCTGGAAGCCGACCTGTTCCAGGCGGTGCCGGAGCTGGTGAAGGCGCTGTAAGGAGTCCTGCCATGACCTACCGCGCACCCCTCAAGGACATGCTGTTCGACATCCGCCACCTGGCGCGGATCGACGAGATCGCGAAGCTGCCCGGCTTCGAGGAAGCCGGCTTCGACACCGCGCAGGCCGTGCTGGAGGAATGCGCGAGGTTCAACCAGGAAGTGGTCGCGCCGCTGAACGTGCCCGGCGACCTGGATCCCTCGAGCTGGAAGGACGGCCGGGTCAGCACCACCCCGGGCTTCAGCGAGGCCTACCGCCAGTACACCGAAGCGGGCTGGCAGGGGCTGCAGCACCCGGGCGATTTCGGCGGCCAGGGCCTGCCCAAGACCGTGGGCGCTGCGTGCAGCGAGATGCTCAACTCAGCCAACCTGAGCTTCGCGCTGTGCCCGCTGCTGACCGACGGCGCCATCGAGGCGCTGCTGACCGCCGGCTCGGACGAGCTGAAGGCGACCTTCCTGGGCAAGCTGGTGAGCGGCGAATGGACCGGCACCATGAACCTGACCGAGCCGCAGGCCGGCAGCGACCTGGCGCTGGTGCGCAGCCGCGCCGAGCCGCAGGCCGACGGCACCTACAAGGTCTTCGGCACCAAGATCTTCATCACCTACGGCGAGCACGACATGGCGGACAACATCGTCCACCTGGTGCTCGCGCGCGTGGCCGGTGCGCCCGAGGGCGTCAAGGGCATCAGCCTGTTCGTGGTGCCCAAGTACCTGGTCAATCCCGACGGCTCGCTGGGCGCGCGCAACGACGTGCACTGCGTCAGCATCGAGCACAAGCTGGGCATCAAGGCCTCGCCCACGGCGGTGCTGCAGTACGGCGACAACGGGGGGGCCATCGGCTACCTCGTGGGCCAGGAGAACCGCGGCCTCGAGTACATGTTCATCATGATGAACGCGGCCCGCTACGCCGTCGGCGTGCAGGGCATCGCGGTGGCCGAGCGCGCCTACCAGAAGGCGGCGGAGTACGCCCGGGACCGCGTGCAGTCGCGCCCGGTGGACGGTTCGATCAACGCCAGCGCGCCCATCGTGCACCACCCGGACGTGCGCCGCATGCTGATGACCATGCGCGCGCTCACCGAGGGTTGCCGCGCGATGGCCTCGGTGGCCGCGGCGGCCTACGACGCCGCCCACCACCATCCGGACGCCGAGGTGCGGCGGCAGAACCAGGCCTTCTACGAATTCATGGTGCCGCTGGTCAAGGGTTTCAGCACCGAGATGAGCCTGGAGGTCACCTCACTGGGCGTGCAGGTGCACGGCGGCATGGGTTTCATCGAGGAGACCGGCGCCGCCCAGTACTACCGCGACGCCCGCATCCTGCCGATCTACGAAGGCACGACCGCGATCCAGGCCAACGACCTGGTCGGCCGCAAGACGGCGCGTGACGGCGGGCAGGTGGCCAAGGCCATCGCGGCGCAGATCGAGCAGACCGAGGGCGAGCTGGCCAGGCGCGAATCGGCCGCCGCGAAGGCGGTGCTGCGCCGGCTGTCGGCCGCGCGCAAGGCCTTCGTCGAGGTCGTCGACTTCATCGCCCGCGAGACCCGCGGCAACCCGAACGCGGCGTTCGCCGGCTCGGTGCCCTACCTGCTGATGGCCGGCAACCTGGTGGCCGGCTGGCAGCTGGCGCGCTCGCTGATGGTGGCCGAGGACCTGGCCGCCCGCGGCGAGGATCCCGCCTTCATGCAGGCCAAGATCGCCACCGCGCGCTTCTACGCCGAGCACATCCTGCCGCGCGTGCCCGCCGCGCGCGACGCCATCGTCGAAGGCGCGGAGAGCGTGATGGCGATGGCGGTGGATGCGTTCTGACGACATCCTGTCGCCCCCGAGACCGGGCTGAGCCTTCGAAGCCCTGAACCCCGCCGCGCGCCTTCGAACGAGCTCAGCGCGACGGCCCTGACGGAGATCGCATGTCCAGACTGCCCCGCGCCCTTCAAGGCCTTGCGTTGCCGGTGATCGGCTCGCCGCTGTTCATCATCAGCAACCCGAAGCTCGTCATCGAGCAGTGCAAGGCGGGGATCGTCGGCGCCATGCCGGCGCTCAACGCGCGGCCGGCGTCGCAGCTGGACGAGTGGCTGCACGAGATCACCGAGACGCTGGGGGCGTGGAACCGCCAGCACCCGGACCGGCCGGCGGCCCCGTTCGCCATCAACCAGATCGTGCACAAGAGCAACGACCGGCTCGAGCACGACATGGAGATGGTGGTCAAGCACAAGGTGCCGGTGATCATCACCTCGCTGGGCGCGCGCACCGACGTCAACGACGCCATCCACGGCTACGGCGGCGTCGTGCTGCACGACGTGATCAACAACACCTTCGCGCGCAAGGCGGTGGAGAAGGGCGCCGACGGCCTGATCGCGGTGGCGGCGGGCGCCGGCGGCCATGCGGGCGTGAAGAGCCCGTTCGCGCTGGTGCAGGAGATCCGCGAATGGTTCGACGGCCCGCTGGCGCTGTCCGGCGCCATCGCCAACGGCGGTGCCGTGCTGGCGGCCCAGGCCATGGGCGCCGACTTCGCCTACATCGGCTCGGCCTTCATCGCCACCCACGAGGCGCGCGCGTCGGACGCCTACAAGCAGGCCATCGTCGACTGCACCAGCGACGACATCGTCTACTCCAGCCTGTTCACGGGCGTGCACGGCAACTACCTCAAGCCCTCGATCCGCAACGCCGGCCTCGACCCGGACAACCTGCCCGAGAGCGACCCCAGCAAGATGAACTTCGGCGGCGGCGAGAGCGCCAAGAAAGCCTGGAAGGACATCTGGGGCTGCGGCCAGGGCATCGGCGCAGTGCACGAGGTGAGCAGCGCCGCGGACTTCATTGCCAGGCTCAAGCGGGAGTACGCCGAGGCCCGGCAGCGCCTCTGCGCCTGAGCCCTTCTTTTCCGGCCCGCGTGCAGGGCGGCCGATCCTGTATGAAAATACAGTGTCATGGCCGACCAGCGCATTCCCGTCGAGGCGATCAAGGGTCGTGGCACGGCCACGCGCCACCCGCACCGGTTCGAGCGCGACCAGCGCGAGGCCTTCGATGACGGCTGGGGCGAGGCGGACGACAACGGGTCGCCGCGGCCGCCGCCCACCGAGGTCATCTGGGAGGACCCGCGCAGCGCCGTCGGCCAGGTCGATTCGCCCGACGTCTACTTCGACCGCTCGCTCAATCCCTACCGCGGCTGCGAGCACGGCTGCATCTACTGCTACGCCCGGCCGACCCACAGCTACCTGAACCTGTCGCCGGGGCTGGACTTCGAAACGAAGATCATCGCCAAGCGCGGCATCGCCGAGGTGCTGCGGCGCGAGCTGTCCCGGCCGCGCTACGAGCCGCGCATGATCGCCATCGGCACTGCCACCGACTGCTACCAGCCGGTCGAGCGCGAGCTGAAGCTGACGCGCTCGGTGATCGAGGTGCTGCACGAGACCGACCACGCTTTCTCGCTGGTCACCAAGTCCAGCGGCGTCGAGCGCGACCTGGACCTGATCGCGCCCATGGCGCAGCGCAAGCTGGCGGCGGTGTACGTGACCATCACCACGCTGGATGCGGATCTGGCCCGCAAGCTGGAGCCGCGCGCCGCGGCGCCGCACCGGCGGCTGCGGCTGCTGCGCACGCTGGCCGAGCACGGCGTGCCCTGCGGCGTGAGCCTGGCGCCGCAGATCCCCTTCCTCACCGAGGACATGGAGCAGGTGCTGGAAGCGGCCTGGGACGCCGGCGCGCGCAGCGCCTTCTACCACGTGCTGCGGCTGCCCTGGGAGGTCGGCCCGCTGTTTCGCCAGTGGCTGGAGATGCACTACCTGCAGCGCGCGCAGCGGGTCATGGCACGGGTGCAGGACATGCGCGGCGGCAAGGACTACGACGCCGACTTCGCCACCCGCATGAAGGGCAGCGGCCCCTGGGCCGAGCTGCTGGCGCAGCGCTTCCGCCGCGCCACGCGTCGGCTGGGCTTCAATCGGGAGCGGGTGCAGATGGACCTGGGCCTGTTCCGGCCACCGTCGCCGCCGGGGCAGGGCCGGCTGTTCTGAGCCTCAGGACAGCGCGTACAAGGCGGCGAAGCCGCAGGCGAACACCAGCGCCCAGGTCACCATGCCGGCCAGGTTGGTGCGCCACTGGGCCGAGCCCGGGAGGCGGCGCAGCTGCAGGTTCCACAGGTACAACACCGGCAGCAGGCCCAGCAGCACCAGCAGCGAGGGCACCTGCCACTGGAACAGGCTGGCCCAGGTGGGCATCAGGGTGGACAGGCGCAGGCCCGAATCGACCAGCAGCTCGGGCGGCAGGTCCTGCGTGAGGACGCCTCCGGCCAGCAGGGCGCCGAGCAGCAGCAGGCCGGTGGCGGCGGCCTTGAAGGTGCGCCGCCAGCCGAGCAGGCTGAGCACGAAGCCGGCCGCGCCCGCCATGGTCAGGGCCGCACCGACGGCAGCCGGCAGCTGCTCCGTGCGGCCACCGAGCGCGTGCCAGAACCAGACGTTGCAGGCCACCCCGATCCAGCCGGCCGCGATGGCCACGGCCCAGCCGGGGTGCAAGGCGAGCCGCGCCTCGCCGGGGGTGAGGATGGAGTGGAAGCCCGTCGACCTGAACAGCTTCAGCGACATCCCGACATTGTGCGGGTTGCCCCGGCGTACGCCAATGCCGTTGTCGCGCTGCCGGAACAACCGGTAAGCAATCGTTAGACGTCGACCCGCGGCTCCAGCGCCTCGGCTAGCGGCGCGGTGTTGAGCGCCCGCGAAGCTGCCTCAGGCGCTGAAAAAACCCTTGAGCTTGTCGGCCCAGGATTCCTCGGAGGGCGAGTGCCGGGCGCCGCCCTTCTTGAGCGACTCGTCCAGTTCCTTGAGCAGCTTGCGCTGGTGCTCGGTGAGCTTGACCGGCGTCTCCACGCTGATGTGGCAGTACAGGTCGCCGGGGTAGCTGGAGCGCACGCCCTTGATGCCCTTGCCGCGCAGGCGGAACTGCTTGCCGGCCTGGGTGCCCTCGGGGATGTCGATCGCCGCCTTGCCCTGCAGGGTGGGGACCTCGATCTCGCCGCCCAGCGCGGCGCTGGTGAAGGAGATCGGCACCACGCAGTGCAGGTCGTCGCCGTCGCGCTCGAAGATCGGGTGCTTCTTCAGCCGGATCTCGATGTACAGGTCGCCCGGCGGGCCGCCGTTGTGGCCCGGCTCGCCGTTGCCGGCGCTGCGGATGCGCATGCCGTCGTCGATGCCGGCGGGGATCTTCACCTCCAGCGTCTTCTGCTTCTTGACCTTGCCCTGGCCGTGGCAGGTGGGGCAGGGCTCGGGAATGATCTTGCCGGCGCCGCGGCAGGTCGGGCAGGTCTGCTGCACCGAGAAGAAGCCCTGGCGCATCTGCACCACGCCGGCCCCGTGGCAGGTGCCGCAGGGCTTGGCCTGGGTGCCCGGCTTGGCGCCGCTGCCGTGGCAGGTGTCGCAGGGATCCCAGGTCGGGATGCGGATCTGCGCTTCCTTGCCGGCGGCCGCCTCCTCCAGCGTCACCTCCATCGCGTACGACAGGTCGTTGCCGCGGTAGACCTGGCGCCCGCCGCGGGCGCCGCCCGCCCGGCCCTGGCCGAAGATGTCGCCGAAGATGTCGCCGAAGGCTTCCGCGAAGCCGCCGAAGCCCTCGGGGCCGGCGCCGGGCCCGCGCATGTTGGGGTCCACGCCCGCGTGGCCGTACTGGTCGTAGGCCGCGCGCTTGTCGGCATCCGAGAGCATCTCGTACGCCTCCTTGGCCTCCTTGAACTTGGCTTCCGCCTCCTTGGCC